>Ga0073934_10002723_pt1 | contig 35378 bp, 30 predicted proteins | sample LarsenN4metaG_FD_76834 | JGI IMG/M metagenome (GOLD analysis project Ga0073934, IMG submission 76834) | Hot spring sediment bacterial and archeal communities from British Columbia, Canada, to study Microbial Dark Matter (Phase II) - Larsen... ... | reverse complement strand
CCCACCGAGCTCGCCAGTGTTGAAAGCACGCGGCTCCGCGGACAAGGCGTGGATAAGTCCGGCGTGGTTACTCTCACAAAATCAGGTCAGGCGTGTCCGCTTGATTTCGGAGCCAAGACACGCGCAGCTCTATGCCGGGCGTGGCGCCCGTTTGTCGTGGTTTCTCGACCGCAGCTATGTCACGCGCCGAGCGCAATGGGCCGTCGACGTGGCAATCATCTTGCTTTCGGCAGCGATCGCGCTCGTCGGCAAACGCCGAGTGCGGCGCTGGCTGCGAACGCGTCACACAGTCCGTAAGCCGCCGCCGAACGTACGCGGACCGCGACCGCGCGAAGCACGGGCTCGGCCTCGATCGAGTGGGGCGGCACGGGCCGCGAGCTGATCGGCGCCCCGGCCCGGCCCGCGTCGCGCCCATGTCGAGCGCTGGCCATTCGGGGCTCCTCTACTCGCCAAAGCGAAGGCCCTGGGCGAGCGGCAAGTCCCGCGAGTAGTTCACGGTGACCGTCTGCCGCCGCATGTAGCTCTTCCACGCGTCGCTGCCGCTCTCGCGGCCGCCGCCGGTGTCCTTCTCGCCGCCGAACGCGCCACCGATCTCGGCGCCGCTCGTGCCCATGTTCACGTTGGCGATGCCGCAATCGCTGCCGCGCGCGCTCACGAAGAGCTCCGCCTCGCGCACGTCGTTCGTGAAGATCGCGGAGCTCAACCCTTGCGGCACGGCGTTCTGCAGCGCAATGGCCTCCTCGATAGAGCGATAGCTCATCGCGTAGAGAATCGGCGCGAACGTCTCTTGCTGCACGACGGCCCAGTCGTTGTCGGCTTCGATGATGCACGGCGTGACGTAGTGGCCTCCTTCCGGCACCGTGCCGCTCGGCGGCCCGCCCCCGCAGAGCACCCGCCCACCGTGCGACTTCGCGGCCGCGATCGCATTCGTGTAAGCGTCGACGGCGCGCGCGTCGATGAGCGGGCCCATCAGCGTCTTCGGGTCGAGCGGATTGCCAATGCGCACCTGCGCGTAAGCGTCGACGAGCAGCCGCATGAATTCAGCGTAGATCGACTCGTGCACGATGAGTCGCCGCGTGCTCGTGCAGCGCTGCCCCACCGTGCCCACCGCCGCGAACAACACGCCGCGCAGCGCGAGCTTCAGATCCGCCGACGGCGCCACGATGATCGCGTTGTTCCCCCCGAGCTCGAGCAGCGTGCGCCCGAGCCGCGCAGCGACGACCTCGCCGACGCGGCGGCCCATGCGCACCGATCCCGTCGCGGAGACGAGCGGCACGCGCGTATCGGCGATCAGCGGCTCGCCGACCGACGGACCGTCGCCGCAAACGAGCGAGAAGATCGCGGGGTCGACGCCGAGCTCGCGGCACACGCCCTCGGCAAGCTTCACGCAGGCGATCGCCGTCAGCGGCGTCTTCTCCGACGGCTTCCAGATCGTCGCGTCGCCGCACACCGCCGCGAGCGCGCTGTTCCACGACCACACCGCCACGGGAAAATTGAACGCCGAGATGATCGCGACGACGCCGAGCGGATGCCATTGCTCCATGAGCCGGTGCGCAGGCCGTTCGCTCGCGATCGTGAGGCCATAGAGTTGCCGAGAGAGACCGACCGCGAAATCGCAGATGTCGATCATCTCCTGCACTTCGCCCTCGCCTTCGACGAGAATCTTGCCTGTTTCGAGCGTCACGAGCCGGCCGAGATCGTGCCGATGCTGGCGCAACGCTTCGGCATAGCGTCGCACGAGATCTCCGCGCTTCGGCGCCGGCACGTCGCGCCATTGGAAAAATGCCTCCTGCGCGGCGCCGACGGCCTTCGACACGTCGGCCTGCGTGGCCGTGGTGACGGACGCGAGCACGGTGCCGTCGATCGGCGAAACCTTCTCCAGATCTACGCCCGACCCGAACCATTCTCCGGCAAACACTCCTTTGTTCTGCGATCCGAGACCCAACCTCGCAAAGACTTCCGCGGCCGCCTTCTTGACCGACGTGGCGCTTCCCTTCGAGCTCATGGTTGCAACGGCTCCTCGCTGCCGTAAACACGCCCGCCCCACTCCGTCGACAAGAACTCGTCGAGCGTGATCGACTCCTGTCTGACGAACGACTTCCCGACCGCCCCGCGCGAGAACAACTCGAGCAGCGCCACGACGCCGGCCGCCGTCGAAAGCTGGATCGCCGACAGATGGCGGTTCGCGACGTTGCTACCGCGTATCTTCTTGACGAAGGTCCGCTGCACGAGCTGGCCGCCGCTCGTCCCGACCGCGCTCACGTAGAAGACGACCACGTCGTGCTCCGTGAGCGGCACCTCCTGATCGAAGATTTGCGTGAGCAACTCCTGACGGCCGGCGAGGTTCAGGTCCTGCAGCAGGAACTTCATCAGGTCGCGGTGGCCGGGGTAGCGCATCGTCTTGTAGTTGAGCTCGCCGACTTTGCCCGCGAACGTCTCGCACATCGTCGCCACGCCGCCGGCCGTGTTGAACGCCTCGTACTCGACGCCGTCGATCGTGAGCCGCTCGACGCCGTCGAGCGGCAGCGTGGCGATTCTTTTACCCTCGTGCAGCGCTTCGCCGACCTGACAGTATTCGTTGATCAGCCCGGCCGTGCTCCAGCTCAAGTAATACTTCATCTGGTTGCTCGCCGTGAGCGGCAGCGCACCTACGCGCATCTCGACCGACCGCGCCGAGTCGAGCGACGCCGCGAGCGCACCGCCGACGATGTTGATGGCGCCGGGCGCAAGGCCGCACTGCGGAATGAACGTCACGCCCTTCGTCTCGCGGGCGAGCGTGCGGACGAGCCGCGTCGTCGCGATGTCTTCCGTGAGGTCGAGGTACGCGACGCGTGCGCGCGCGCACGCCTCGACGATCTCGCGGTTCAAGAAGTACGGCACCGCGCTCACGACGGCGTCGCAGCGCTTCACGAACGCGGCGAGCGCCGTGCGCCGCCGCACGTCGAGCCGCCTGACCGATGCCTTGCGGAGCCCGTCGATGTCCACGCCGGTCCGCACGTCGGCCAACCTCACGGCGTCGCAGAACGCGCACGACTCGAGCAGCGCCGCGATCGTGGCGCCGATCTTGCCGGCGCCGACGACGCCGATGGTCACTCCTGCATGTCGTGCCACGCTAGCTCATCGCGCGCTCGCGCTCGACAACGTCCGACACCTGCTACGATTGTTGTCTCGGCCGACTGGGGACGCAATACGGAGCTGCCGATGCTCGTGACTTTTCACACCAAGGCGTACGCGGACATCACGATGTTCGGCGATGTCGCGAAGGAGCTGCTGCGCCTCATGGGGCACAGCGGCACGGTGCCGAGCGCCATCAAGGCGGAGGACGTTCCCGGCGCGCTCGCTCGTCTGGAGGCCGCGATAGCGGATCGCAAGCGAGCCGAGGCCGCCGAGGCCAAAGACACCGAAGCGCCCCGAGACGAGCGCGACCGCGCCGACGACGCGCCGCGCAAGGTTCCTCTTGCGCATCGCGCGCTGCCGTTGCTCGAGCTGCTCCGGGCGGCCGCGAAACAGCACGTCGATGTGATGTGGGACTAGCCGAGCGCGGGCGGCCGGCGCGCCTACAGGATCCTTTCGATTTGCTCCGGCGTCACGTGCCGCACGATGTTCTCTTCGCCGAACGCGCCGGCGAGCTGCTCCGCGATCTCTTCGATCACCGATCGATACGGTGAGTCGACGCGATCGTTCCAGCGGCTTACTCGCACGACGAAGGCGTCGCGCCTCGAAAACCGATTCGGCGTGTGCACGTCGATCTCGATGCCGCTCCCATACCGATCGAGACGCTGCCCACCGGCTGCGTTCTTCACGATCGACTCCACCGTGCGTTTGACTGTCGGTGAGCCGGCGTTCGGCCGAATCACGAAGATCGTACTTTCCGTTTCGGCCACCGCGCCGAAACCCTTCGTGGTGTCGACGACCGTGGCGCCGGGAAAGCGATCCTCGATCGCCGAGCGAATGACACGATCGAGTCCGCGGACGCCGCGCGGCCGGTCCCACCCCGTCGCGGTGAAGTACAGCGCGCCATCCTCGGCAAAGTCGACGACGAGCGCCTGCAGATCGGTGGACGAATCGCCGACATAAACGCGGCCCTCCGAGAGCGGTGCGCACATGGTGCAAGTCACCCCGACCTCGTCGCGCTGCCGATGGTTGCGCTCGTCTTCCAGAACGTGAACGCGCCTGCAATCGAGCAAGCGAAGAGCAAGCGCCGCCGCGGCCACAGAATCGCCGTGAACAGCGTCAGCGCAAATAGGCCGGCAAAGTCCGACAACTTGCCCGTCAACGCATTGTGAAAAGCGGGCTTCAGCACGAAATCGTTGAGCACGAGCAACGTCAGCGGCGCGATGAAGCCCGGCGAGGCTAGAGCGGTGGTCCGGTCGAAGGGAGTACGCACGCGAGATCGCAGCTCGTGCAAGTGCCGCCGGCTCAGGCGCCGCCGCGCGAGAGGATCGCCGCGAGTGCGCGGCCGAGCGCGCGCCCGTCGGCCGCCGTGTCGTCCGCGCGCCATGCGACGAACGAGTCCGGCCGCACTAGCACGGCGCCGGCGGGACCGAGCGCGTACGCCTCGAGGAACCGGCCGTCGACGTCGCCGAGGCCGCGCTCGCCGCCGACTTGCCAAACGTCGATCGGCACGCCGATCTCGTTCGCGGCCTCTTCGGCTGCCGCGCGCCATGCGCCGCCCTCCGGCCCCGTGAGCAACACGAAACGGCCGCCGAAGAGATCGAGCGTCGAAATCGACGCACCGTCGCGCTCGAGCACGACGTGCGGCGCGCGCGTGCCGGAAGCGGCCTCGAGCTTGTCGGGGTGCTCGATCAGCGGGTCGTCGGCCGAGCCGCCGAGCACGGCGGACGATCGATAGCGGTAGCCGATCTCGATCAACAAGTCGTCGACGATCGGCTTCACGTTCTCCTTGCCGCGCTCGGGCACGACGCGCGTCGCGTAGCGGCCGTACGCCTGATCTACCGTGAATGCTCCGACGGGTCGCCGCTCCTCGTCGTAGGTTTCGAGCAACTCGGGCCCCGCGTGTCCATTCACGACCATCGCAAGCTTCCATGCGAGGTTGTGCGCGTCCTGTACGCCCGTGTTGCCGCCGAAGCCGCCGTTCGGCGGCACGACGTGTGCCGCGTCGCCCGCGAGGAACACGCGGCCTTCGCTGAAACGCGACGCGACGTTCGCCTCGGCGTCCCACGGGACGATTTGTCGCACCTTCATCGGCAAATCCGGCACGCCGATCGCGGCGCGCAATAGCTCGAGCGCACGTTCTTCGGTCATGCCCCGTGAGACGTTCACGGCGTCGTCACTCGTGACGTCCGTGCCCACGACGTTGATCGCAAGGAAGCCGCGCTGCGCCGCGCGGTTCAACCTGAAGAAGCCGCGCAGCGTGGGATTGTGCACGTAGAAGACGCCCGAGTTGCGGCCTTGCAGGTACGGCGCGCAGTCCGCCTCGAAGTAGATCGTCACGCTCTTCGAGAGAAGGCCGTAGCCCTGCATCTCGATGCCGAGCGCCTTGCGCACGCGGCTCCGGTTGCCGTCCGCCGCGACCATGTAGCGCGCGACGACCTCGCGCTCCTCGCCGCCGTCGAGATCGCGGATCACGGCGCGCACGCGTTCCGCGTCCTGCTCGAACGACGTCATCTCGGTTCTGTAGCGGAGCCGCGCGCCGAGCTGCTCGGCCTTCCTGCGTAGCAGCGGCTCGAGCACGTCCTGATCGACGAACAGCCGCCCCGTGGGGCTCCTGTGCTCCACGCCCACGTTGAGATTCGGGATGAAGCGCGCAACTTCCTTTCCCGCCAGCGACTCGACGGCGATGATGCCGCCCTCGGGGTCGTACGTTTCGCGCGCTTTCTGCCTGCTCTCGTCCTCGAGGCCGACTTCGCGCAGAATTTCGATCGTCCGGATCTGGAAGTGGCCGGCGCGGGGATGAATCGCGGTGCCGGAGTGACGCTCCACGGCAAGCGCCTTCACGCCGTGCCGCGCGAGCAAGAGCGCGGTCGTGAGCCCAACGAGGCTGCCCCCGACGATCAGGACCGGGACCTCTTCGGTCGAGCGCGCAGCGCCTGTCACGATCGATCACCGCCCGCCGCGGAACAGCCGGAAACCGCGATCTTCCGTCGGCTCCACGCAGTCGAAGCTCGCGGCGTCGGCGGGATCGCCCGTGCCGCGATACGTCGGCACTTGGCTGTACGGGCAAACGGGTCGCGTGAACGGCTCGCTCTGCAGCGGCGCACCCGGCACACCCGGCGCCGCGCCGCCCGGATGAGCGGCCGGCAAGGGACCGGGTTCTTCGCCGTTCTCGACCCAGCGCTCGAGCGGCGTCAGCCAGTCGACGGCGAACGCGCCCTCACCCCCGGAGCAGTGGTCCATCCCGGGCACGAGGTAGAGCCTGACGCTGTCGTCGGCTTTGCGCTGTCCGAGCTCCTCGACGACGCTCTCGTGATAGCTCACGGAGCTCTCGTACGGGATGAGCCCGTCCGTCGTGCCGTGATACACGATCAGCTTGCCGCCGCGGTCGACGAACGCGGAAAGATCCGGATCCATTGCCTTCGCGGCGCCGTTGTCCGCGGCTTCGACGCGCGCCAGGTCGCGGCCAACGACGAACGTCGCGGGATCCCACGCGGAATCCTTCGCGACGACGTTGCGGAAGTAGTTCGTGCCGATCGCAAACTGCGGCGACGCGTACGCGGCCCAGAGGGGCTCGCTGCCCGGCCCCGTGCCCGGCATGATGACTTGCCCGCTCGCATCGACGACGCCGGCGTAGATCCGCTTCGCGGCCTCGACTTCCGCGGGGCTCAAGCATTGACCCGTCGCATCGGCCGAGCACTGCACGCTCGCCGGATCGAAATTGCAGCTCGCGGTGTTCGTGATCACGCGATCGACGACGCCGTCGTCGGCATCGCACGCCGCGATCGCGGCTTCCTTCAGCACGCCGAGCTTGTCGACGCTCAACCCCCCGGTGCCCAAGTTGCGCTGGATCGAGATGCTGAGCGCCATCAGCGCCGACCAGTTGTTCGCCGGCGCGCCGGCCACGATGCCGTCGTAGTCCTCGGGATAGCGCTGCGCTTCCTTCAATCCCTGGCGCCCGCCCGTCGAGCATCCGACGAAGTACGACCGATCGGCCGGACGGCCGTAGTGCGTGGCCGTCAGCGCCTTGCCGACGACCGTCAGCTCGTGCACCGCGCGGTATTGATAGTCGACGAGCCTCTGCGGCTGGGTCGCAGCCCACGAGAAATCGCCACCCTCGCCCCGATGCCCCGTGTCGGTGTTGGCAACGGCATAGCCGCGCCTCAACGGGTCGACGAGCGACTCGTAGACGATGGCGCCGGCAGCACCGCCGTTGCCCGTCTGCATGAACTTGCCGTTCCACTGCTCGGGCAGCCAGAGCTCGAACCGAATGTCGGACTCGGCTGTGGCGAGGATGGTGCCTGCAAGGCGGCAGAACGCCGGTAACGTCGAGAAATCGGGCGGCGGCCCGAACGCGGGCGCGGCGGGCGCGCGGAACGCCCCCGCCGGCACCGTCTCCGCTACCGCAACGACGGTCTTCGGCACACCGGCCGATTTCATATCGGCGCACGAGCGCCCTTGTTGTGCGAGCAGCGTCGAAGGCGCGAAGAGCGCGAGAACGCAAGCGATATCGGCAAGCCGTTTCGAGCGCATGACGATCCCCCGATGACGTGCCGGCGCCCAGTGTACTTCGAGGCGTGAGTGCCTGCAGCAACGCCGCCGTCATGTTAGCGGGCCGAGGTCCCGCGAATTCGCGATCAGCTACGCACTTCTGCGAACGGAATCGCGGGTCTTACTTGACGGGCCAGTTGCCGTCGAACGGCGGCCAGTTCGGCAGCATCGCCTCGGGCGGCGGGTAGTACATCGCCGCGTAGACCGTGCGGATCTTGCCCGCATCGATGAAAAACCATTCGGCGAGCAGGTTGCGCCGCATGTCGACGCCGGGGTAGCGCTGGAAGAGCACGATCGAGAGGACCGCTTGGGCTTCCTCGTCGACGACGGGATAGCGGCGCGCCGTGACGGCGAAGATGTTGCGCATCGCGCCTTCCGACGTGCAGTCCGTCTGGCCGCCGCCCTCGATGGGGCGCTGCGTCGTCAACGCGCCGTTCTCGATCCGCACGCAGCCCGGATGCGCGAGGATGATGTCACCGTAGTGTGCCGACAGGCCGTCGAAGTAGCTGTTCGCGATCGCGACGAGCTCGCCACGCGTGACGCGCTCGCCTTGCGGCACGACGCTTTCGACGGGCGCATGCGCGAGCAGGTACTCGGGGTCGTGATACGCGGCATCCGCTTGCCCGCCGCCGAGCGGGCCCAATCCGGGATCGCCTTCGCGATTGATGACCCATTCGGCTTCCGTGATCTTGCGGTCCTCGACCTTGAGCCGCAGCGTCACGATCGCGGCGCCCGCAGCTTCCTCGATCGTGCCGAAGTAGCCGGCTTGCTCCGTCGCGACGTCGAAGTAGCGGCGTTGGAGCGCACCGAGCGCCGTAGCGGATTGCCAAAGCCCGGTGCCCGGGACGGCGACGACCGCATTTTCCGTCTGGCGGAACCCGATCGCGAGCGGCGCCTCGCTCGGGTCGTGCTCGACAAGCGCGGTCAGGTACCGGTCCAGCGTGGTTCGAAGACAAGCGCGGTCACAGGTGGCGGCGAAGGCGTTGGCCGTGACGAGCGTCAGCGACGTCAGGATGAGCGGCTTGAGCATCGTAGACCTGTTCAACGTCGGGTGTTGGGTCTCGCAGTATCGGACAAACGCCAGCTTACGGACAGCTACCGGCGACGCCGGCCTAGGGCGCGCTCGTCGGCCACGGAGCGTTGCTACGCCGTCAGCCGGTGCCGAGCGAGCTCATCAGGTCGTTGATCGTGGCTTCTTCGTCGTGCAGCAACGCGAGGCTGCCGTCCGGCCGTAGATCGCCGAACGCCAGCTTGGAAAACGCCGGCACGGCGTCGATGCGCGGCACGTTCCGCGCACCATCGCCCGACGCGATCTCGGCGTGCAGGCGCGCCACCAGTACTACGTCCGCGAGGTCCGCGGACGGTTGCGGATCCCTGAGCCAGTTGCCTCGGCTGCGCGCGACCTCCACCATGTCCGCGTCGAAGCCCCAGCGCGTGAGCAAGACCGTGCCCACCGAAGGCGCGAAGCGGTCTATTGCGCCCACGACCTGGGCTTCGTTCTTCAGCTGCTCGTGGTATCGGTTGAGCACGTTCAGGATCGGCAGCACGCCGATATCCTGCAGCAATCCGGCCAGCGTCGCGCTCTCCGCGCGAAAGCGGGAGCAATGCTTCGCGAGCACCCCGCTGAGCGCGGCCAGCCGAGTGCTGGACGCCCAAGTCCGTTGCATCAGCGACGTCAGCAGAGCCGAGCGAGTCACGAACATCGAGCGCACCGCATGAGCCATCACGAGGTGGCGCGTGCTATTGATGCCGAGCCGCGCGATGGCTTGCTCGACTTGGCGCACGGGCCCCGCTCCGGCGTAGAGCGGGCTGTTCGCGACTTGCAGTAGATAGGTCGTGGTGCCGAGATCGCTTTTGATGATCGTCGCAATCGTGCGCATGCTCCAGTTGGGGCTGGCCATGGCGTCGTGAATGCGGGCCGCGACCGCCGGCATGCTCGGCAGGCTCGCGTGATGGCTGAGCAGCTTGGCGCAAATGTCCGTGATGAGCGTCGCAATCGGAACCGACTTGACGGCGGAGGCTGTGCTCACGGCGGACGACTCCCGCGTTTCGACACGCAGGTTTAGTCGGCCGCGAAGAGAAAAAATTGAGGCCGGCCGCCCCCACTCGAGTGTCGCGTGTCGCAGTATCGGACGATCGGACGAGCGCCCGGTCGCAACGGCTGCGGTTCCAGCTCTCGCAGGCGGTGGGAGTTGTGGAGTAGGCTCAGCGTCCATGAAACCGCCCATGAACATCCGATTCGTTTGCAGCGTAACCGCCCTCGCGACCGGCCTCGCTCTTGCGCTCGGCGCTTGGTCTCAGGCGTCGAACCCCATCAGCGAGAACGAGGTACCGAAGCGCAAGAAAGTGGCGCCGTTGCCGCCGCGCGGCACGTACAAGGCGCCGCGAACGTCGTGGGGCGACCCAGCCATCGCCGGCGCCTACAACAACAGCGACGAGGCCGGCATTCCGTTCGAGCGGCCCGACGAGTTCGCGGGCCGCACGCTCGAGAGCTTCACGGCCGAGGAGCTCGCGGAGATTCAGGAGCGGCGGCAGCGCCAAACCATCGAGCGCAATCCCACGCTCAGCGAGTTCCCCGGCGCGACGAGCCCGATGCACTGGTTCGAGAACTACTTCGCCGCGAACAGCCGCGCGTGGCTCGTCTCCGACCCGCCCGAAGGCAAGGTGCCGCCCCAGACGGACGAAGCCCGCGCGCGGGCCGCCGCAACGCGCGCCGCGCGCGCCGGCCGCGGGCCTGCGGACTCGTACACCGATCGCAGCCTCTACGACCGCTGCATCACGCGCGGCGTGCCGGGCTCGATGATGCCGGCCATCTACGGCAACTCGTATCACATCGCGCAGAGCCCCGGCGTCGTCACGATCACGTACGAAATGATCCACGACACGCGCGTGATCCTGCTCGACGGCAGCCCGCACTTGAGCCCTGCGATCCGCCAATACTTGGGCGACGCGCGCGGCCACTGGGAAGGCGACACGCTCGTCGTCGAGACGACGAACTTCACGGACAAGGTGCCGTACCGCGGCTCGAGCGAGCACTTGAAGCTCATCGAGCGCTTCACGCCGCTCGGCCCGGACACGCTCGAATGGTCCGTGACGTTCGACGATCCCCACACGTGGGAGCGGCCGTGGACGTTCGCGATGCATCTCACGCACGACGAGACGCAGCCGCTGTTCGAGTACGCGTGCCACGAAGGCAACTACGGGCTCGCCAACATTCTGCGGGCCGCGCGCGCCGAAGAAGCCGCGGCGGCCGCGGCAGAACAGAAATAGCGCGGCGCCGGACCGCCGCAAGCGGAAGGAAACGGGGGACTGAAATGAACGCGCTTCGATCTCGCGCCTCGCCGGCGCACCTGGTGGCCGGATTGGCATCTGCCGCGTGGCTCGCGCTCGGCTCGGTTGCGGCGGCGCAAGCGCAGCCCGCCGGCCAATTCAAGTCGCTGTCGCACAACATCCACGCCGTCAACGACCTCGACACGACGCTCGCGTTCTACCGCGACGTGTTCGGCTTCGAAGGCCGGGCCATCGATTTCGCGAATCCCGCGGTGCCGCTGCTCACGAACGCCCCGGGCGTCACGCTGCGCATGTCGATGCTGACGCTGCCGGGCGGCACGCGCTACGAGCTCACGCATTTCAAAGGGCTCGAGCGGCAACACGGCGTCGCGAAGTATTGGGATCCCGGCGCGGCGAGCGTCGTGCTGTACGTGCGCGATATCGACGCGCTGGTCGCGGCCGCGAAGAACGCGAAAGCCGAGATCGTGACGACGGGCGGTGCGCCCGTCGAAATCGAGACGGCGAGCGGCCAAGCGCGCTCGATCGTGCTGCGCGACCCGGACGGCTACTTCCTGCAGCTCGTGCAGCAAACGCCGGAAACCGGTGCGCCGGAGGGCCCGGTGCTCGGCGCGTCGCTCGCGTTCACGATGGAGGACGCCGCGGCCACGCAGAAGTTTTATAGCGGCATGATGGCCGTCCCGCTTTCCGGCCCGACGGAGTTCAAGCGCGACCCCGCGCTGGCGAGGCTCGTCGGCGCGCCCGAGACGGTCGAGGTCCGCAAGCTCCGCGGCACGTTGCCGCCAGGCACGGCCGTCGAGTTCACGGAGTTCCGCGGCGTGCCGCGCACGAAGTTCCACTTGCGCGTGCGCGATCCGGGCGCGCCGGCCATGGCCATCAACGTCGACAACCTCGAGGGCATGGTCGCGCAGATGAAGGCCGCCGGCGTGAACGTGATTTCCGCAAACGGCGAGATCGTCGACTTCGGCAACGGCGTGCGGAACATCTTCGTCGAGGACCCGAACGGCATGAACCTCGAGCTGATCTACCGCCCCGCCACGCCGCCGCCGGCCCGGCAGTAGACCGTCGTCGGAGCGCCCGACGCATACGCCGCCGACTCGATTTGACGGTTTGTCAAATAATCAATACTGTCGAGGTCTAGGTTCGCAAGCCCTGAGGGGGAAACGTGACGCCGTTGTCCAGGTCCGGTTTCGTCGCGGCGTTGCTGCTCGTCGCCTTTAGCGCCTCCGGCGCATCCGAGCTCGACGCCGAGCTGCTCGCTGCAGCCCGCGGCGGCAAGAGCGCGGAGGTTCGCGAGCTGCTCGCGACGGGCGCCGACGCGAACGCGCGAGAGCCCGACGGCTCGACGCCGCTGCTGCACGCCGCTCACGTCGGAGACTCGAGCAGCGTGCAAGCGTTACTCGCCGCCAAAGCCGACCCCAATCTCACGAACCGCTACGGCGTCGGGCCGATGCACGAAGCCGCGCTGCGCGCCGACGCCGAGCTGCTCGAGACCCTGCTCGACGCCGGCGCGGACGTCGACCAGGCGCTGCCGAAGGGCGAAACCCCGCTGATGCTCGCGGCGCGCACGAGCGGCATCGACGCCGTGCGCCTGCTCATCGAGCGCGGCGCAGACGTCAACGTCGTCGAGCAGTGGCAAGGCCAAACGCCGCTCATGTACGCCGCGGCGCACGACCGCGGCGAGGTAGCGGCGGCGTTGATCGCGGCGGGCGCGGACGTGAACGCGCGTACTCCGATCAACGATCTACCCGAGCGACTGCCGGCCGTGCGCTACTTCGTCGAGATCCCCGTAGCAGGCTTTACGCCCGTCATGTTCGCGGCGCGAAGTGGCGCCAACTCCGCGCTCCGCGCGCTGATCGACGGCAACGCGAACCTCGACGCGAAGACGCCCGAAGGTTTCACGCCGATCGTCATCGCGCTCGACAATTTGCATTTCGATTCGGCCATGGTGCTCGTCGAGGCGGGCGCGAACGCGGACGACGGCGGTCTCACGGCCGTCGTCGAAGCGCGCAATCGCGTCAATTACGTCGGCGAGTACCAAGTGCCCACGGGACGAGAGCTTTCGTTGGATCTGCTCGAGTTGATGATCGAGAAAGGCGCCGACTTGATGGGCCGCATGCCGCAGCCGCTGCTCGATCGCGACGCGCGCTTCGTGCCGCCGCCGCCGAAGATCACGGACGTGGCGCTGATCCGAGCCGCGCGGTCCGCCGACGTCGAGGCGATGCGCGTGCTCGTCGACGGCGGCGCCGATCCTTCGCTGCGCGACGACGAGCGCGGCGGCATCACGCCGCTCGTCGCCGTGGTGACGGGCCCCGAGCTGCCGTCGCTGATCGAAGCCGAGCGGCGCCCGCTCGAGGCAGACGCGATCGCCGCCGTCGATTTCCTGCTGGACCGCGGCGCAGATCCCGCCATCGGCAACGACGCCGGCAGCACGGCGCTGCACATCGCCGCCTTGCGAGCGTACGACGGTGTGATTCGCCGCATGGCCGAACGAGGGCTGGACTTGAACGTTACCGACAGCGAAGGCTTCACGCCGCTCGACTACGCGGTCGGCAACTTGCCGCCGCGCGTCAGGGCGCGGCCGCCGGCCGACAATGCCGCGGCGGCCGCGTTGCGCGAGCTCGGCGCGCGCGGCAAGGAAGACCCGAGGACGGCCGCGCGATGAGCCTGCTTCGAAAGCAATGGAGCGTCGCGCCGCTGGCAGCGCTCGCCGCCGGCGCGCTCGCGGGCTGCACGCCGTCGCCGGAGCAACTCGCCGCCGAGCACGGCGCGACGGTGAGCGAGTACTGCACGGACTGCCACAACGCGGCGGAGCGTGAAGCAGGGCTCGTGCTCGAACACGCGGATCTGTCGAACGTGACCGGCGACCGCGCGAAATGGGAAGCGGTCGTCCACAAGCTCCGCGCGGGCCTCATGCCGCCGCCGGGGCAGCCGCAGCCGGAACAGGAAGCCGTCGCGAGTCTCGTGTCGTATCTCGAGACGTCGCTCGACGCGAGCGCGCCGCAGCCCGCCGGCGCACCCGTGCGCCGCCTGACGCGCTCGGCCTACGGCAACGCCGTGCGCGACCTGCTCGGATTTCCGATCGACGTCGACTCGCTGCTGCCGGCGGACATCACGAGCGACGGCTTCGACAACGTCTCCGACACGCTGAAGACCTCGCCGCTGCTGCTCGAACGCTACCTCACGGTGGGCTTGCGCGTGGCGGCCATGGCCGTCGGCAACACGTCGCTTTCGCCGCGCGGCACGGAGTACCGGCCGCGGCTCGACCTTTCGCAGAACGTTTGGATCGACGGCCTCCCCTACGGCACGCGCGGTGGGCTCGTCGTCGATCACTATTTCCCCACCGACGCCGAGTACGAGATTCGCCCCGAGCTGTGGCGCGCGACGGGCAGCACCGTGCGCGGCGTCGAGGGGTTCAAGGAGCCGTTCGAGCTGCAGATCTTGCTCGACGGCGCCGTCGTGCATTCGGCCGAGCTCGGCGGTGTCGAGGACGACGCGTTGTCGAACCGCGACATCGGCAGCGCGGTGATGCAAGTCGGCGCGCGGCTTCCCGTGCGCGTACCCGTCAGCGCCGGTCTGCACAGCGTCGGCGTCACGTTCGTCGCGAAGAGCTTCGCGCTCGAGCAGAAGCTGCTCGATCCGGACCGCGCCGACTTGCCGATCGGCAACGACGGCTACGGCTGGCCGATCATCACGCGCGTGCTCGTCGCGGGACCGTACGATTCGACGGGCCCCGGCGATACGGCTACGCGAAGGGCGATCTTTACCTGCCGGCCCGGCGAGTCCGTGAGCCACACCGCGTGCGCCGACGAAATCCTCGGCCGCTTTGCGCGTCGCGCCTATGGCCGGCCGCTCGACGAGCGGGATCGCGATACGCTTCGCGCGCTCTACTTGAGCGGCAGCGACAACGGCCGCGATTTCGAGGCCGGCATCGAGGTGGGTCTCGCGCGAATCTTGAGCGGGCCCGAGTTCTTGCTCTATCACGGCTTGACCGAGGAGGCGGCACTCGCCGCAACTTCGAACGAAGACGACGGCGCGATGCTCGCCTCACGCCTCGCGCTGTTCCTCTGGAACAGCATTCCCGACGACGAGCTGCGCGAGGCGGGCATCGCGGGCAGGCTCCTCGAGCCCGCGGTGCGCGAAGCCGAAGTGGCGCGCATGCTGGCCGACCCGCGCGCCGAGACGCTCGTGACGGATTTCGCCGAGCAATGGTTGCAGCTGCGCCTCGTCACCGCGAAAGCCCCCGACCAGCGCACGTTCCCGACGTTCGACGACAACCTGCGCCGAGACATGCTGCGCGAAACCGAGCTTTTCCTGCGCTCCGTGCTGCTCGAGAACGGCAGCGTGCTCGACCTGCTCGGCGCCGACTACACGTTCTTGAACGAGCGCCTGGCCAAGCACTATGGCGTCGACGGCGTGTTCGGCGACGCGTTCCGCCGCGTAACCGTGCAGGACCCGAACCGCCGCGGCCTCTTGGGACACGGCAGCATCCTGTTCCAGACCTCCGTCGAGACGCGCACGTCGCCCGTATTCCGCGGCAAGTGGATCCTCACGAACATCTTCAACTCGCCGCCTCCCCCGCCGCCCGCCGAGGTGCCGGCGCTCGAGGCCAGCATCGCGGACAGCGAGCCGCACAGCGTGCGCGAGCGTCTCGAGCAGCATCGGAAGGATCCGGTTTGCGCCGGCTGCCACGCCCTCATCGATCCCGCGGGCCTCGCGCTCGAGAATTTCGACGCGATCGGGCGCTGGCGCGACACGGATGCCGGGCAACCCATCGACGCCGATGCCACTCTGCCCGGCAACGTCACCGTGACGGGGCCGAGCGGCTTGCGCGAAGCGCTGCTCGGCCGGCCCGAGATCTTCGTCACGACGTTCACGGAGAAGCTGATGGTGTACGCGCTCGGGCGCCGCCTCGAGGCCGAGGACATGCCGACCGTGCGGCAGATCGTGCGCGAAGCCGCAAAGGACGATTACCGGTTCAAGGCCATCGTGCTCGGCATCGTGCGGAGCCCGCAATTCACACAGAAGGCTCGGTTCTCCGCGGGCGGAGCGGAGACAGTCGCGGACACGCGTTGAGGGAGTTGCATGTTCATCACGAAGAAACATCTTTCGCGTCGCACGGTGCTCCGTGGCGCCGTGGGTGCCGCGATCAGCTTGCCGTTTCTCGATGCGATGGTTCCGGCCGCAAGCGCGGCGCCGCCGCCGCAATTCCGGTTCGGCGCCGTTTACGTGCCGAACGGCATCCGGCCGGAGATCTTCACGCCGCCGCCTTCCGCGAGACTGGAACTGCCGCCGTTGCTGCAACGCTTCGTGCCGCTGCGCGAGCACGTCAACGTCGTGACGGGCCTGCGCGCGCCGGACCCGTTCGGCCACCACGTCATCGGCTCGTTGTGGTTGAGCGGCGGCAAGGCGCGGCCGACGCAAGGCTCCGACGTGCAGGCGGGTCAGACGATCGATCAGTACATCGCGGACGCGATCGGCCGCGACACGCCGCTGCGCTCGCTCGAGCTCGGCATCGAAGGCATCAACACCTCGTCGAACTCGTGCCAATTCGGCTGGAGCTGCTTGTACTTGAACACGCTGTCGTGGCAAACGCCGACGATGCCGCTGCCGAACGAGATCAACCCGCAGAACGCGTTCGAGCGCATGTTCGGCGACATCGGCTCGGCCGAGGAGCGCGCCGTGCGATTCAGGAACAAAGCCAGCATTCTCGATTCCGTGATCTCGGCCGCGAGCCGCTTGAACAGTCGACTCCCGCCGCAGGATCGCTCGACGCTCGACGAGTACCTCACGAACGTCCGCGAGGTCGAGAGCCGAATCCAGGCGTCCGGACAGCGAGCCGATTCGGCCGGCGAGACGCCGGACGCGCCCGCCGGCATCCCGGGCTCCTACGACGAGCACGTTCGCGTGATGTACGACCTGATCGCGCTCGCGTGGCGTGCCGACATCACGCGCGTGACGACCTTCATGAACGGCGTCGAAGCGAGCAGCATCGGCTACCCGCAGATCGGCGTGCCGGAGTCGCACCACATCGTCTCGCACCACGGCGGCGTCGCGTCGAGCATCGAGAAGTACGCGAAGATCAACGCGTATCACCTCTCGCTGTTCGGCGACTTCGTCGAGAAGCTGCGCACGACGCCGGACGGCGACGGCTCGCTGCTCGACCACTCGCTCGTGATGTACGGGTCCGGCATGGGCAACGGCGACAAGCACGACCAGAACTGGGTGCCGATCGTGCTCGCGGGTCATGCGGCCGGCCGCGTGAAGGGCGGGCGCCACATCGCCACCCCGTTCCAGACGCCGCTCGCGAATCTGATTGCGGGGCTCGGGCAGGTTGCGGGGCTCGAGCTCGGCCCGCTCGACAACGCCACCGGCGTGGTGGAGATCTAGCGATGGCAGCGACCGCCGAAGCGGCTGCCCGCTCGCAAAGAGGCGGCGACGAGCAGCCGATTCGCAAGCTCGGGGGCAAGCGCGAGCGCACGCGTAAGAAGATCCTCGAAGCGGCGTTCAGCCTGCTCGGCAACGAGAAGGGACTCACGGTGCGCATCGAGGAGATCTGCGCCGCGGCCCGCGTCTCGCGCGGCACGTTCTACAACTATTTCACGAGCCTCGAGCAGCTCTTCGAGATTCTCGCGATCGAGCTCAGTCACGATCTGAACCGCGCGCTCGTCGCCTCGTGGGACGAAACCCAGAGCCATGCCGAAGGCTCCAACGCCGCCGTCCAGCACTACTTGAACTACGCCGAGCGCGATCCGGCGTGGGCGTGGGCCATGGTGCATTTGAGCGCTTTCGGACCGACTTTCGGCGCCGAAGCGTGGGATGCCTGCTATCGCGCAATCGCGCAGGGCATCGAAGCCGGCGAGTTCGACTTGCCCGACGCGACGGTCGGCCGCGACTTGATGACGGGCACCGTGCTCGCCAGCGTGCGCACCATGCTCCGCGGCGGCCGATGCGATCCGCGAGTCGTCGCGCACCGCTTGCTGCGCGCATTCGGTGTGCCCGACGCTCGCGCGCGGGCCATTGCGCAGAGTCGTCTACGCGACATGGTCGTTCCGTCTCCGCGGCCCTAACCACGCAAGCCAGCACGCCGCGACCTACTTCTCGTGCGCAGCAATGGCGTCGCGACAAACATCGCAACCGTCGCTCGTGCCTTGATCGATCGACAGCGACACGGCGACCGTCAATTCGTCACCGCCGCGCAATGAGGATCTCGAACGCGGAGGAAAGGCATTCTCATGTCATCGGCGAGCGACCGTTCGCGCGCAAGTGGACGGTGCGCGTGAAGGCTGAGCTGCGGCCAGCCTCGAGTTACCGTGCCATCGCCATCGGCCTGAGCGGCTGCGAAAACGACGGATCGCCCCACGTCCTCAGCGCAGCCACCCCGCCGCCAGCTGCTTCTCGTGGGCAGTAATCGCGTTGCGCATGAACATCGCAACCGTCACGGGCCCAACGCCGCCCGGCACCGGCGTGACCCAGCTCGCGACTTCCTTCACGTTGTCGGTGTCCACGTCGCCGACGATCAGCGTCTCGCCGCTCGGGCCCGAGATTTGATTGATGCCGATGTCGATGACGGCCGCGCCGGGCTTCACCATGTCCGCGCGCAAGAAGCGCGGCTTGCCGACGGCGACGAGCACGGCGTCCGCGCGGCGCGAGTGCGCCGCGACCGAGCGCGTCAGGTGATGGCAGACGGTTACCGTCGCGCCTTCGGCCATCAGCATGAACGCGGCCGGCTTACCGACGATCTCCGAGTGGCCGATCATGACGACCTCGAGGCCGTGCAAGTTCAAACCCGTCGCCTTGATGAGCTCGACGGACGCCGCGGCCGTGCACGGCGCGAGCGCCATGTCGTTGTAGACGATGTCGCCGATCGAAGCAGGGTTCATTCCCTCGACGTCCTTCAGAGGATGGATCGCCGATGCGAGCGAGCGGCCGTGCAAGTGCTTCGGGATCGGGCGCTGCAGAATCACGCCGAGCACGCTCGCGTCGTCGTTCATCGCGCGCAGCCGCGCCTTGCACTCGTCCTGCGACAGCGTCGCGGGCCACGTCTGATCCTCGAACGGAATGCCGACCTTCTTCGCGGCACCCGCCTGCCCGCGCACGTAGACCGCGACCTCTTTGTGCTCGCCAATGCTGATCGAGACGAGCCGGCCGAGCGGCCGTTTTGCGGCGCCGGCTCGCACCCGGGCGGCGACACCATCCAGAATTCGATCGCGAACGGCTCTGCCGTCCAACAGGCGGTTATCGAGCATGAGTCCTTACCGATGTGGCTAGTTGAAAGTATCGCAAGCGGACGGATCGCCGGTGCGTAAGCCGGTCCCGAGCCAGCGCTGTCGCTCGGCCGCGGAGCCGTGCGTGAACGACTCCGGCGTAACGCGGCGGCCGGCGTTGCGCTGAAGCGTGTCGTCGCCGATCGCGGCGGCGGCACCCAAGCCCTCTGCAACGTCGCCGGGCTCGAGCATCGGCGTGGTTTGGTTCGCGTGAAACGCCCAGACGCCGGCGAAGCAATCGGCCTGCAGCTCCATCGCCGCCTGCAGCCGATTCGCGGCGGCGTCGCCGGAGCGCTGCTGCTCCGAGCGCACGCGATCGGAGGTGCCGAGCACGGTCTGCACGTGATGGCCGATCTCGTGGCCGATGACGTACGCGGCCGCGAAATCGCCTGGGCCGCCCATGCGCGCCAGCTCGTCGAAGAACGCGATGTCGAGATATACGCGGCGGTCGGCCGGGCAATAGAACGGTCCCGACGCCGAGCTCGCGTAACCGCAAGCGGACCGAACGGAGCCCGAGAACAACGTTAGGAGCGGCGGCGGATACGTCTGTCCCGACTGCTCGAACAGCGAGCCCCACACGTCCTCCGTGCTGCCGAGCACGCGCTCGACGAACTCGGCTTCCGTGTCGCCGGCCGCAGGCGGCCGGCCCCGGTCGCCGGTTGGAACCCCGCCCCCGCCGAGGAGCTGGACGATCGCGTCCGGTCCGCCGATCAGGAACGCGAGCACGAGGATGATCAGGATTCCGATGCCACCGCCGACGCGCCCGCCGCGCCCGATCGGCAACGGCACCCGCATGCTGCCGCCCGCGCCGCGCACGTCTCGGACGTTGCTGCTTCGCCGCAAGTTTTTCCAGCGCATCGCGCGCTCCGTCGCCGACGCAGGCCTTGCTTGCCAGCTTATCGGAACGGCTGGCCAGAATGAACGGCGCCGGCGCTACAATGTCGCTCCGTCACGCTCCCGGAGTAGCAATTTGAAGCTCGTCGAGGAATACGCCGGAGTCGGCTCGCTGCGCCTTCGCGATCGCACGCTCGGCGCCATCCCGTATCGCATCAGCCGCTTCCAGGGCATGGCCGCGTCGGGGCTGCCGATCCCGGGTCTACATCGCATCGAAGGCACGGTGGAGATCGAGAATGCGGCGGCGCTCGTCGGCGCGAACGTCACGCTCGAGCTCGAGGACGGCCGGTCGCTGAAGCTCACCGTGGCCGACGAGCACGGCCGGGTGCTGGCCGAGGGGCACGGGCCGCGGCACGGCTGCGGGTGCTGCTGACGCCTTGCTCGTTCGCGACGCCGATTTCACGGCCGACTTCGCGAGCCTGCGCCGCGTTCGCGAAACCGTGTTCATCGACGAGCAGCGCGTGCCGCGCGAGCTCGAGTTCGACGAGCGCGACCCGCTCTGCCGCCACGTGCTCGCTCTCGACGGCGACTCGGCCGTCGGAACGGGGCGGCTCGACGTCGACTACGGCGGGAAAGTCGGCCGCGTCGCTGTCGTCGCGACGCATCGACGCACCGGCGTCGGCACGGCCGTCATGGAACGCTTGCACGAGATCGCGCGCGAAGCGCGCCTTTCGCGCGTCTGGTGCCACGCGCAGCTCTCGGCCGTGCCGTTCTACGAGCGGCTCGGCTACGCGAGCTCGGGCCCGAGCTTCGAGGAGGCCGGCATCGAGCACGTGCGCATGGAATACACGCTGCGTTGACGTGCGGCTACTCGCGCGGCGGCGCGAAGATCGGCCCGTCGTCGGTGTTGAAGACGGGCTCCGGCAAGCCCTTGGCGCGTGCTTCGGCAATCGCGCGCTCTTCTGCGCGCGCGGCGCTCAAAATGTTGCGCAGCGCCATGTTGCCTTCGTGGCATTCGTACGGCAGCACCTTGTAGTCGGGCTGCGGCGTGATCGGGAACGCGATCGTGAACGGTGCGGTGTAGGTCTCGGGATCCATCACCGTCACCGAGTAGTCGATGCGGTCGTCCGCGACGCGCGTGAAGCGCTCGACGAGCGTCACGGACGGGGACAACGGCGGCCCGTTGCCGTTCAAGCCGATCGCCGTCTTGCCGATCATGTTTTTCGTCTCGACGACGAGCGTCTCGCCCTCGAACCGGCCGCGCGCGTCGCCCATGTACATCTTGATCGCGTCGCCGATACGCGCCTTGCCGTCGAGCGGGACGATGCGCGTCTCGTGAATCATCTCGTAGCGGATCACGACATCGTTCGGCGTCTGATGGATTTCGAGGCCGTTCCCGTAGATCACGGGCAGGATCGAGCCGACGACGCCGCGCGTGAGGCATCGGTCGTAGAGACTGCGGTCCTCCCACGACGCGGGCCGCGACCGGCGCCGCGCCTGCGTCTCGTCCGTGCGGCGTTGACCTTCGGCCGTCAGCGGCGGGATACGGCCGTTCGGCGGATCGACGACGAGCGACGTCTGCCGGAAGCTGCGTACGCCTCGCTCGGCGAGGAATGCCGTGCCACCTTCGCGCAACCGCGCGACCTGCGCTTCGTTGCTTTGCTGCCGCTCGGCGAACTCTTCGTCGGTGAGCTCGGCGCGCGTCCCGAGCTCCTCGGGCCGCTGCAGCGGGATGCCGCGCACGTCGTCGCTCGACCACGTGCCTTGCAGATCCGGATGCCCCCACGGCGTGCGCCACTGCGGCGCGCCCGCGGTCTCCGCGGTTTGGGCTCCGCTGCCGAATACACCGAGCACGAGCGCGGAAGTCGCCGCGCCGACCTGCCACCGTCTCACCGCATTCCCCCCAACGCGCTCATCGGGCGCCGTTCACGAACGATTGTGGGCCGGTTCGCGACGCGCCGCAAACACGGGCCTTGTGTAGACTAAACGCACTACGACACGCCGCGGTGCGGCCACTCGGGGGACTTCGATCATGCGTACGGCTGAGCTCGTCTGCGCCGGCATCTTGAGCGGCCTCGCCGGCAAGGCATTGGCCTGCGATCTGCCGAAGCTTGTCGTCATCCCGCCGAAGGACCAGGTCGCCGGCAGGGAGGCCGAGATCCGCGCGGCGGCGAATGCCTACTTCACCGCCATGCAGGCCTATACGGCCTGCATCCAAGCCGAGCTCGCGGCCGCGGGCGGCGATTCGGCGCCGGACATCATCAAGCGCGTGCTCGTTTCGCGGAACAACACGGCCGTCGCAGAGGCCGAGTTCGTGATGAAGTTGTTCACGGAGAACGTGGGCGCCCCGGCAGACGCCGCGGCGGCCGGTCCGGCGCCAGCCGGCCAGTAACGGCTGGAACGGCCGCGGCACTGGGCCATTTGCCATAGTCCGGCCAGCGGCAAGGGGCGGCTCAGCTTCCGTTCAGCATCCCCGTCGCCAAATAGGCCTCAACGGCACTTCTAGTGCCCGGAGGGCTGAACATGAACGCACGCTTGCTGGCACCGCTCGCCGCCGTGGGGCTCGGTCTGGGATCGATCGCCGTCAACGGACAAACGCCGGCCGAGGGCGAGGAGCGCGTCACGCGCAGCGCCGCGGGACCCGTGCGCGACCACCCGGCCGACGAGCTCCGCGACCCGACGACGTTCGAAGTGTTGCGCCGCCAACCCGGCGAGATCCCGGTCAAGCCGCGCAGCTCGGCCAAGGGCGCGCAGAACGTCCGCGCGTTCGGCGACGCGTGGGTCTTCGAGGCGTTCACGGACACGTTCGCCGACAACGACGGCGACGGTTACCGCCGCTTCCTGCGCGTGCAGTTCGACGTCGACTCGATCTTCGACTCGATGTTCGTCTATGCCGAAATCTACTTGAGCGCCGACGGCACGGCGTGGGAGCACCTCTACTCGACGCAGGACTTCGAGGTCTTCGGCTCGGACCCCGAAGACGACTACGAGGTGGAGACCGAGCTCGTCTCGGGCTACTCGACGGCGCTCTACGACGTGCTGATCGAGATCTACGACGCCGACACCGGCGAGCTGATCGACGAGTTCGGTCCCAACGAGTCGCCGGAGATGTCGCTGCTCGCGCTCGAAGATTCGGCACGCGACGGCTTGCCCGCGCCGCTGCCCGACGTCCACGTTCACGAAAGCGGCGGCGGCGCCGTCTCGTGGTTGGCGCTCACGGGGCTTCTCGGTGCGTTGGCGTTGCGCCGTCGGCGGTTCGCGGCGTAGCGCCCATTCGGCGGCGGCGGGCAACGCCCGCCGCCGCTGCTCTATACTCGCCGGCACACTCTTTCGCCGGTGCCCGCGTGGTGGCTTCACGACATCTTCGCTTCGCGCTCGTCGCAACCCTCGCCGCGACTTCTATCGGCGTCGCGTCCGCTCAGCCGCGCACGCCGCCGCGCGAGATCAGTCAAGTGACGGGCGATCTCTATCGCGCCCGCAACGGCAACTGGTACACGGTGTTTCTCGTGACGCCGGACGGGATCATCTTGGGCGACCCGATCAACGAGACGTTCGCGCCGTGGCTCAAAGCCGAGCTCGACACGCGCTTCCCGGGCAAGCCCGTGCGCTACGTCATCTACAGCCACAGCCATTTCGATCACGCCGCGGGCGGCGCCGCATTCGCGGAGACGGCCACGTTCGTCGCGCACGAGAACATGCTGCGCAACATGGACGGCCGTTACCCGCAGATGCCGGGCGACATGATCGACCGCAACGACAACGGCGTCATCGACCGCGAGGAGATCGACATCCCGACGAACACGCGACCCGGCGTCTGCGGCATGGGGCCCGGATTCTTCGACGGCATCGACCGCAACGGCGACGGCGTCGCGACGCCGCAAGAGCTTCAGCTGCACATCGTGAAACCGGCGATCGTCTACAACGACCGCATGCGCATCGAGCTCGGCGGCAAAGCCGTCGAGCTCGTGCACCCGGGATTGAACCACTCGAACGACGCGACGGTCATGGTGTTCCCGGCCGAGCGCGCCGCGTTCGCCACGGAGTTCATCGCCGACGCGCTCGTCGCGAACAACCCGCGCTCGCTGCCGAGCGCCTGCGGCCCGTTCGACGGCAGCCCGCTCGCGGAGTGGATCAAGTCGTATCGCACCGTGGAGGCGCTCGACTTCGACCTCATGATCACGGGTCACGGATCGATGCTCGTCGACAAAGCGTTGATCCGCGAGACACGCGAGCTCTTCCAGCACTTGCGTGACGAGGTCGCGGCCGGGATGGCCGCCGGCCGGACGCTCGAGCAGCTCAAGGAAAGCGTGCGTCTCGAGCCGTACAAGGATTGGGCGAATTACGAGCGGCTGCGCGCGTACAACGTCGAGGCGGCGTATCGGAATCTGCTCATTTATCGCTGATACGAGCTCTGATCCGAGCCCGCCCGCCGGGACAGCCGATGTTCGCCATGGCGGCCACGATACTGGCTCACGCGCCTGTGGAAGCTTGGCGGCGCCACTGCGGCGCGGACCGCAGCACGCTCAGCGCCGCGCCGCGCGAAAGTAGTCCGGCAATCCGGGTTTTGTCGCGGCGAGAATTTCGACGATCGCCGCGCGGTCGTCGGCCGACAAAGCGGCATAGCGCTCGTCGGTCACGGCCTCCGACAACACTTCCCAAAGACGCCGATACATCGCCTCGCGCGCTTGGTCCGGCAAGGCATCGAACGCGGCCGAGTAGACCGAAAAGCTCAACGGATAGCGCATCAGCCGCCCGTCCAACTGAAGCTGACGCAGCGACCGCCCTTGCTCGTCGTGCGGGCCGAGCGCCGAAAAATACTCCGCGAAGCCGGACGTCCCGCGCACGCGGCCGAGCGGCGCCTCGCCGACGAACAGCATGTAGTCGACGGCGTCCTCGATCGTCCGCTCGAGCGACTCGATCGGCTTGCCTTCGGCCGCCGCGATGCGGGCCTCCCAACCGACGCGCGTGAGCACGTTCATCATCTCGAGCTGGTGCTCGAACACGAGGTGCGCGACGGCGTCGCTGTAGGGTGCGAGATAGGCGGCTGCGAGATCGGCCGGCAGGCGCTCGGGCACGCCGGGAGGAAGGTTCGGCATCTCGCGCGCTCGACTGTCCGCGAGCAACGCATTGCCGAAATGCGTTTGAGACCCGATGTCGCCCGTGACATACCAGCCTCCCCAACGCTCCTCGAGCGGCGTCGAGTGATTGACGAGCGCGTTGCCGAGCCAAGGCAGGATCTGCCCGTCGCCGGCCGTCGGAACGCTGCGCGCAAAGAAGCCCGGCACGCCGAGCGTCGCGTAGGCGTAATGACAGCCGAGACAACTTCCTTGCCTTGCGAGCCGCGGCTTGCCGGCCACGCGTTCCAGCGTGTAGAACACCGCGCCCTGCTTCGCGTCGTGAACCGCGATCTCGATCATTCCGCCCTGCACGGCTCCGACGGCAAGCTCGTCGTTGAAATAGATCGAGCGCGGCCGCGGCGGCGAGATCAAGACCTGCTGGAGAGACGTTTTCGAGTAGACGAGCAGCTGCGACTCGACGGGGACGCCGAGCTCGCGAAGGACGTCGGGCAAGTAGCCGATCCCGGGGCGATCGTCGAACGTGAGCTCGACACTGCCATCCGCCAAGCGCGCTTCGAGCTCGGCTACCGCGTTCTCGAGGGGCGCCGAGCGATAAGCGATGGCCGGATGCTCGAGCGAGACGATGGAACCGTCGAGCTGGGCGTGCGCGAGCGCTGCGCCGCAAGCGACGACGACCAGAACCCAACGAATCATCCGATGTCGCTCGCCCTCGTACGGCCGCCCCGAGCATAGTGGCTTGCTTTGCGCCGCGCCACACGCCGCTTGATCGGATGCTCCGACTCGGCTTCAATCGAATAGTTCGGCAAGAAATACGAAACGAGGGGGGCGACCGTGTCGATCAGAGCTCTTGCCAGATTTCCCGCTCTTCCCGCGGCCGTCGTGGCACTTGCGACGGGCGCCTTCGCGCAGCCCGCGCCGCAGCCGCCGTCGCAGCCCTGCCCCGCGGTGCGGGACGTGCTCCTGACGAACGGCCGAATCCACACGATGGAGACGGGGAACACCGTCGTCGACACCGTGCGCATCGTCGGCGACCGCTTCGCCGAGGTCGGCACACGTCGGCTGCCGACGTCGAGCTGCACGCGCACGATCGACCTCGAGGGCCGCACCGCGGTGCCGGGGCTCATCGACAATCACAATCACATCGTGCTGCTGGGACTCAGGCCCGGCCACGACACGCGGCTCGAGTCGGCGGCGTCGATCGACGACGTCCTCGCCTTGCTTGCGGCGCGCGCGGCCACGCTGCCGAACGGCGAGTGGATCACGTCGATCGGCGGCTTCGACGTCAATCAATTCGTCCCACCGCCCGGGATGCCGCGCTTCCCGACGCTTGCCGAGCTCGACTCCGTGACGCCGAACCATCCCGTGTTCATCCAGATGTCGTTCGCGGGGCCGTCGGTGACGAACTCGCAAGGCAAACGGTTCTTCGAAGAAGCCGGCATCGAAGTAGGCGCCGACGGCGCCATCGCGGGCGGTTTCCAGACGCCGAACCCCACGACGCGCGCGCTGCACGAGCTTCGCCGGCGCCAGACGCTCGCGGACCAGAAACGCGGCACGCAAGACGCGATGCGCTACGCGGCGAGCTTGGGCTTGACCACGCACCTCGACGAAGGCGGCTTCCCGGCCACGGGGACGGCCGCCGACGGCGCCGCGCACTTCGATCGCTATCGCGCCTACGACGCGCTGCTCGAGCTCTACGCGGAAGGAGCGCTGACGCAGCGCATCCGGCTCAACTTCCTGCACATGGAGACGGACCCGGCCACGCCCGAGCTCGCGGCGCGGCTCGCGAACGTATTTCCGCGCTACGGCGACGACCTCCTGCGGATCGTCGGCATCGGCGAGTTCACGGCCGGCGCCGCGCCGATCATCGGCGAAGCCACGGAAGTTTGGCGCAACGGCACGCGCCGCGTCGCGGAGGCCGGCTGGCGCAACGAGAACCACTCGCTGACGCCGCAAGACTTCAGAGTCATCATCGACGAGTGGGAACGTCTGAACGCATCGCTCCCCTCGCCCGGCATCCGCGAGCAGCGCTGGGTGCTCGCGCACGCGCCGTTCATCACCGAAGAGTACGCCGCGAAGCTCAAAGCGCTCGGCGGCGGCGTCAGCGTGCTCGGCGGCTGGCGCTACATCAGCGGCACGGCGCAGCAGAACGGCCCGCCGTTCAAGATGCTCTTGGACAGCGGCATCCCGATCGGCATGAGCTCCGACGGCATGCAGATCTCGCCGATGAATCCGTGGCTCGGCCTTTACTACGTCGTGACGGGAAAGAACGCGCGCGGCGAAGTCATCAATGCGGGGCAGACGCTCGACCGCGCGACGGCGCTGCGCCTCTACACGGCAGCGAACGGCTGGTTCCTGGGGGAAGAAGGCTCGCTCGGCACGATTACGCCCGGCAAGTACGCCGACCTCGCCGTTCTATCCGACGATTATTTCGACGCGCGCGCCGTCAGCGACGAGGACATCAAGCGAATCACGTCGTTGCTCACGCTCGTCGGCGGCCAGATCGTGTACGGCGACCCCGGCGCGCTCTGAGTCACTCCGCGGGCTCGATGCGCAGCAGCGCTCCGGGGTTCTCGTCAGTCAGCACGTAAAGCAGCCCGTCGGGCCCCGGCCGCACGTCGCGGATGCGCTGGCGAAGCTGCGCGAGGATCGGCTCGCGCTGGATCGGCTGGCCGTTCTCGGCGAACGTGATGCGCTGCACGTGCCCCGTCGCACGCGTTCGGCCCTCCATCATCGCGCCGACGAACGCGTTGCCGGTCCACGCGGCCAGCCGCTCCCCCGTGTAGAAGCTCATCCCCGAGATCGCGATCGACGGCACCCAGTACATGAACGGCGGCTCGTAACCCTCGCGCGACGAGGCGTCGCTGACCGCCGTGCCGTCGTAGTTCTTCCCGTACGTCACGAGCGGCCAGCCGTAGTTCGAGCCGGCGCGAACGATGTTGATCTCGTCGCCGCCGAGCGGCCCGTGCTCGTTCTCCCAGAGGTCGCCCGTCACGGGATGCACGGCGAGGCCCTGCGGGCTGCGGTGGCCGACGGAGTAGATTTCCGGCAAGTAACCGGCCTTGCCGGCGAACGGATTGTCGTGCGGCGCCCTGCCGTCCTCGTCGAGCCGCAGCACTTTGCCGCCGTGCAGCATCGTGTCCTGGGCACGCTCCTGCTCCTGGCGCTCGCCGACGGCGAGATACAGCATGCCGTCGCGGCCGAACACCATGCGGCCGCCGAAGTTCGTGGGCGAGCTGCTCCAGTTCTCCGCGACGAAGATCTCTTCGACGTCGCTCAGCGCGTGGCCGTCGAGCCGCGCGCGCGCGAGCGCCGTCGTCGCGAGCGTGCCCTCGCCGCCCTTGGCATAGGTCAGATACAGGATGCGGTTCGCCGCGAAATCCGGGTGCGGCAGCACCTCGAGCAAGCCGCCGAGCACGGTCACGCGCACCTCGGGCACGCCTGCGATCGGCTCGGGGTCGAGCGCGCCGTTGCGGAACACGCGCAGGCGCCCGGGCCGCTCCGTGATCAAGAGATCGCCATTCGGCAGCCAGGCGAGGCTCCATGGATTCGCGAGACCGTCGGCAAGCTTTTCCACGCGAATCTCGAGGTCCGCCGTTTCGAAGATCTGCGGCAGCTCCGGCAGCGGCGGCGACGCGCGCGAGCCTTGCGCCAGCACCGAATGCGCTGCCATGACCAGGACGCCCGCGAGGCCCACCGCATTCCGCATTGCTCGCTCCGGCTGACGCACCAGGCCGGCAAGAATAACGACTGCCACCCGCTGCCGCTATCCTCCTCGCCGCGCTCGGCCGCGCGGTTCCTGGGCCTACGATTCTCCTAAACCGCGGCAGTCGTGCGGGGGCGCGAGCTTCGAGCCTACGCCCGCGCGGGCCGGAGCAAGCCCTCTTGGAACGGTGGGTTTTGCGCACCGCGGAGTGGTCAGTGCCGCTACGACCGGCTATCCTCGGCCGATGGTTTCCAAACGCTGGTCGTGGCTGGCCGGGCTCGCGGTGCTGTTCGCCGGGGTCACGAATGCGCACAGCCACATCCACTACTGCTTCGACGGTCAAGAGCCGCCGGCGGCGGTTCATATTGCGGACAATGCAGCCCACGAGCACGAGCTCCCCGGCCACGACGACGGCGCCGAGCACGACGACCTCGACGTCGACGTGCCGAACCCCGCGCTCGCGAAGGCGAAATCCGACCTTCCCGCGATCGTCGCACCGACATGGACTACGTCGATCGAGTCACTGCCCGGCAGCGCGCTCGTCGTCGGCGTCGACATCCCGCCTGCTCCCGACCCACGTTACCTGTTGCCGCCCCGCCGCGGACCTCCGCAATAACTTCGCGAGTTTCGGCCGCCGTCGCGCCTAGCGTGTGCGGCGTCCGTTCGATCGCGCGCCCGCGTCCGCGGACGCGCGATGGCAATCGCGTTGGAGGCTCTATGGCACTTTCATCTCGGCGTGCGCGCGCATGGGCGTGCGCCGTTCTCCTTGCGGGCGCCGCCGCACCGGCGGCCGGCCAAACGTTGACGCTCGAGTCGGCGATCGCACAAACGCTCGCGAGCAATCCCGATTTGCGCGTCTACGCCCCGCGGCTTGCCGTCGCTCGCGAGCGCGCGGCCGGCGCCGCGCTGCACCCGCCGCTCACGCTCGAAGCCGAAACCCAGGACGCGTTCGGCACGGGCCGCGCGAGCGGCTTCGACTCGGCCGAGACGACGTTCGCGTTGTCGCAGGTCATCGAGCTCGGCAGCAAGCGCGCGCTGCGGGCCGCCGCGGGGGTCGCGGGCACGGCCGTCGTCGCGGCCGAGCGGGCCGCGGCCGAGCTCGACGTGCTCGCCGAGGTCACGCGGCGGTTCATTCACGTGGCGGCCGATCAAGAGCACCTGGCGCTGACGATGCGCGCAACCGCGCTCGCCGAAGACAACGTAGCCGCTGCGAGCGCGCGCGTCGCCGTGGCCCGCGCGCCCGAGGTCGAGCTGCGCCGCGCACGCGTCACGCGCATGCGTGCCGCCGTCGAGCAGGAGCACGCCGAGCACGAGCTCCTCAGCTCCCGGCGCAAGCTCGCGGCCATGTGGGGAGACAGCGAGCCGCGCTTCGAGCGTGTCGACGCCGATCTCTACGCGCTGCCGAGCACCGAAGGCTACGAAGCGCTGCTCGCGCGGCTCGGGAGCAACCCCGAGCTCTTGCAGTTCGCGAGCGAGGAGCGGCTCCGTGACGCCGAGCTGCGCGTGGCCGAAGCGCATGCGCGCACGGACATCACCTGGCGCGCGGGACTGCGCTTGCTCCACGAGACGAACGACGAAGCGCTCGTGTTCGGCGTCACGCTGCCTCTCCACGCGGCCCGGCGCGCGCGCAGCGAGATTGCCGCGGCCCGCGCCGAGCGCGAGCGGACGGCCGCGGAGCGCGAAGCTCATCGCGTGCGCGCCGAAGCGCAGCTTTTCGAGCTCTTCCAGGAGCTCGGGCACGCGGTTGTCGAGGCCAACGCTTTGCGAGCCACGGTATTGCCCGAGATGGAAGCCTCGCTCGAGGCTACGCGCTCGGCGTTCGAGCGCGGCCGCTACAGCTACTTGGAGTGGATGGATGTGCAGCGCGAGCTCGTCGAGGTGCAACGGGCGTTGATCGACGCGTCGGCGAACGCGCATTTGTATCGCACGGAGATCGAACGCCTGACCGGCGAAGCGCTGGAGGCGGCGGAGACACGGCCATGAGCAAGCTTCATTGGTTGATACTCGCGCTCCCGCTCGTCGCGGCTTGCGATACCGGACGTACGCCGCTCGGCTCGAGTGAGCGCGCAGACGAGGACGAGCAAGCCGCCGAGACCGGGCCGAACGGCGGCCGCATGCTGCGCGACGGCGACTTCGCGCTCGAGCTCGCGATCTTCGAGACCGGCGTGCCGCCCGAATTCCACGCTTGGGCGACGGACGCCGGCTCGCCGGTCGATCCGCGCGACGTCGATCTCACGGTCGAGCTCGCGCGGCTCGGCGGCGAGGTCGATCGCATCCGCTTCGCGCCTCAGGGCGACTTCTTGCGCGGCAACCGCGAGGTGCGCGAGCCGCATTCGTTCGACGTCACGGTCGTCGCACGCCACTCGGGCACCGAGCATCGCTTCGAGTACGCATCGTACGAGGGCCGAACCACGATCGCGGCCGACGTCGCGAGCGCGGCGGGCATCGGCACGGCGACGGCCGGGCCGGGCACGATCCGCGACGAGCTCGTGCTCTACGGCACGATCGCGCCCGACGCCACGCGCGTGCGCGCCGTGCACGCACGCTTCCCCGGCCTGATTCGCTCCGTTACCCGTTACGTCGGCGACTCGGTGCGCGAAGGGGAAACGCTCGCGACGATCGAGTCGAACGAAAGCTTGCAGACCTACACCGTCACGGCCCCGATCGGCGGCGTGGTCACGGCGCGGCACGCGGCTGCGAGCGAGCAGACCGACGCCGAGGCGCTTTTCGAGATCGCGGACTTCTCGTCCGTGTGGGCCGAGCTCGACGTGTTCGCGCGCGACCGCCCGCGCCTGACGCCCGGGCTGCCCGTCGCGATCAGCGCGGACACGGGCGCCGCAGCGGCGGGCTCGATCGAGTATTTCGCTCCGCTCGGGAATCGCGCGTCGCAAAGCGTCGTGGCGCGCGTCGTGCTCGACAACGCCGACGGGCGCTGGACGCCGGGCCAGTTCGTCGAAGGCCGAGTCACGATCGGCACGGCGCCCGTCGAGCTCGCCGTGCCTCTTTCGGCTCTGCAGCGGTTCCGCGACTTCGACGTCGTCTTCGCGCGGGTCGGCGACATCTACGAGGTGCGGATGCTCGAGCTTGGCCGGCGCGACGCGAGCTTCGTCGAGGTGCTCGACGGGCTTGCGCCGGGCACGGTTTACGTGACCGAAAACAGCTACCTGATCAAAGCCGACATCGAGAAGTCCGGCGCCAGCCACGACCACTGACGGAGACGCGCATGCTCGACTACCTCGTCGCCCGCTCCGTCCGCCACCGCTGGCTCGTGCTGCTCGGCGTCGCCGCGCTGGCGGCGTTCGGCGCGTACAACTACCGCAACCTCACGATCGACGCGGTACCCGACATCACCAACGTCCAGGTGCAGATCAACACGGAGGCGCCCGGCTACTCGCCGCTCGAGGCCGAGCAGCGCATCACGTTCGCGATCGAAACGGCAATGGCGGGCCTGCCGCGGCTCGACTACACGCGCTCGATCTCGCGCTACGGCTTGTCGCAGGTGACGGTCGTGTTCGAGGACGGCACGGATATCTATTTCGCGCGGCAACGTGTGCTCGAGCGGCTTCAGGAGGCGCGCGCGTCGTTGCCTCCCGGCCTCGATCCCGAGCTCGGGCCGATCGCGACGGGGTTGGGCGAGATCTTCAGCTTCGTCCTGCACGCGGAGCCCGGCGCGCGCCGCGAAGACGGCAAACCGTACGAGACGACGGACTTGCACACGGTCATGGACTGGGTCGTGCGCCCGCAGCTCGCGCGCGTGCCCGGAGTCACCGAAGTCAACATGATCGGCGGCCACGAGCGGCAGTACGTCGTGGCGCCGCGCCCGGCCGCCTTGCTCGCGTTCCGGCTCACGCTCGCCGATCTCGCCGCCGCGCTGGAGCGCAACAACGTCAACGTCGGCGCCGGCTACATCGAACGCTTCGGCGGCCAATACCTCGTGCGCGTGCCGGGTCAGGTCGCCACGCTCGACGAGATCCGCGCAATCCGCGTCGCAACGCACGACGGCACGCCCGTCGTCGTCGGCGACGTCGCCGACGTCGCCGTCGGCAAGGACCTGCGCACGGGCGCGGCCACGATGAACGGCGAGGAAGTCGTGCTCGGCACCGTGTTCATGCTGCTCGGCGAGAACAGCCGCGTCGTCGCGCGCGCCGCGGCGGCGAAGCTCGACGAGATCAACGGGACGCTGCCCGTAGGTCTGCGGCTCGAGGCCGTCTACGACCGCACGACGCTCGTCGACAAGACGATCGCCACGGTGCGCACGAATCTGTTCGAAGGCGCTTTGCTCGTCGTCGCCGTGCTCTTCGCGCTGCTCGGGAATCTGCGCGCCGCGCTCGTCACGACGCTCGTGATTCCGCTGTCGATGCTGCTCACGATCACGGGCATGGTGGAGGCGCGCATCAGCGGCAACCTCATGAGCTTGGGCGCGCTCGACTTCGGCTTGATCGTCGACGGCGCGGTCATCATCGTCGAGAACTGCTTGCGGCGGCTCGCGGAAGCGCAACGCGGCGCGGCTTTGCCGCTGGCCGAGCGCCTCGAGGTCGTGCGCGAGGCGACGACGGAGGTCATTCGCCCGGCGACGTTCGGCATATTCGTCATACTCGTCGTCTATCTGCCGATCTTCACGCTGTCGGGCGTCGAAGGAAAAATGTTCCATCCGATGGCTTTGACGGTCGTGCTCGCGCTGACCGCGGCGCTCGCGCTCAGCATCACGTTCGTGCCCGCCGCCGTGGCCGTGATCCTGCGCGGCCCCGTCGCAAGCCACGAGAACGTCGTCATGCGCGGCGCCCGCCGGATCTACGCGCCTCTCCTGCGCGCGATGCTGCGCTTTCGAGTTGCGGCGGTGGCCGGGGCAGTGCTCGTCGTTGCGCTAGGCGCCGCGCTTGCGGCTCGCATGGGCAGCGAGTTCGTCCCGAGCCTCGACGAGGGCGACATCGCATTGCACGCGCTGCGGATCCCGGGCACGGGCATCGAGCAAGCGATCGGCATGCAGATCCAGCTCGACGCCCGCCTCGCCGAAATGCCCGAGGTCGAGCGCGTGTTCGCGAAGCTCGGCACGGCCGACGTCGCGACGGACCCGATGCCGCCGTCGGTCGCGGACACCTACGTGATCCTCAAAGAGCGCGAAGAATGGCCCGATCCGAGCAAGCCGAAGGACGAGCTCGTGCGCGAGCTCGAGGCCCTCGCGGCTCGCGTGCCGGGCAACAACTACGAGTTCACGCAGCCGATCGAGATGCGCTTCAACGAGCTGATCTCCGGCGTGCGCTCGGACGTAGCGGTGAAGGTGTACGGCGACGATCTCGCGACGTTGCTCGCGCTCGGCGAGGAGATCGAGACGACGCTCGCGACGATCGACGGCGGCGCCGACGTCGCGCTCGAGCAGATGACGGGCTTGCCGATGCTCACGATCGAGCCGCGGCGCATGACGCTGGCGCGCTACGGTCTCGACGTGGCCGATGTGCAAGCCGTCGTCTCTACGGCGATCGGCGGCAACACCGTTGGGCAAGTCTTCGACGGCGACCAGCGCTTCGACCTCGTGATTCGTCTGCCCGAGGCCTTGCGCAACGATCTCGCCACGCTCGACGCGCTCCCGGTGCCGCTGCCGGGCGGCGGCTACGTGCCGCTGCGCGAGCTTGCCGTCGCCGAAATCGTCGAGGGACCGAACGCCATCAATCGCGAGAACGGCAAACGCCGCGCCGTCGTCACGGCGAACGTGCGCGGCCGCGATCTCGGCTCGTTCGTCGCCGAAGCGCGCGCGCGCATCGAGCGAGACGTGGAGCTGCCGGCCGGCTACTGGCTCGAGTACGGCGGCACGTTCGAGCGATTGATCTCCGGTGCCGAGCGCCTCCGGCTCGTCGTGCCCGTGACGCTGCTCATGATCTTCGTGCTGCTGTATCTCTCGTTCCGCTCGTTCGTCGACTCGCTGCTGATCTTCAGCGGCGTGCCGCTTGCGTTGACCGGCGGTGTGTTCGCGCTCTGGCTGCGCGACATTCCGCTGTCGATCTCGGCCGGCGTCGGCTTCATCGCGCTGTCGGGAGTTGCCGTCTTGAACGGCATCGTGCTGGTCTCGTTCATCCGCAACCTGCTGCACGAAGGGCGCGCGCTCGACGAAGCGATTTCGTCCGGCGCGCTCACGCGACTCCGGCCCGTGCTGATGACGGCGCTCGTGGCGTCGCTCGGATTCGTGCCGATGGCGTTCAACACGGGCGTAGGCGCCGAAGTGCAGCGGCCGCTCGCCACCGTCGTCATCGGCGGAATCGTGTCGTCGACCTTGCTGACGCTGCTCGTCCTGCCGGCGCTGTACCGGCTCGCGCACGGCCGGCGCCGCCTTGCAGGCTCGACCTCGGGGGACGGCTCGCATTGATTCAACCGCTCCGGCGGCCGCCGGGCCTCCGGGCGCGGTCCTTCCGTGGGTCTCCGCGCCGCGAAAGGAGGAGCACCGCGCCCATGTGCGCCAGTCGATTTGGCATCGTGCGGCCCGGGGGCTAAGATCGGCGGCAGTATGCGTGTTCTCGGGCGCACCCTCGTTCTGCTGCTGACGCTCGGAGT
>Ga0073934_10002721_pt1 | contig 35387 bp, 27 predicted proteins | sample LarsenN4metaG_FD_76834 | JGI IMG/M metagenome (GOLD analysis project Ga0073934, IMG submission 76834) | Hot spring sediment bacterial and archeal communities from British Columbia, Canada, to study Microbial Dark Matter (Phase II) - Larsen... ... | reverse complement strand
GCGCGCCGAGTATTCGACGCCGTAAAAGTAGCGTGACAAGCGGCCCTCCGGGGTCAACACCATGATCGCGCTGGCGTGAGCCCACTGATTGGTTCCCGGGTCCCGCTGGTAGCGGAAACCGGCCGCTTCGGCCACTTTTCGGATGTTGGCTTCCTCCCCAACGAGGAAGTGCCAGCCCTGTTCGGCTTCGGGGCGATGGTAGCGCTCCAGGTACTCTTCTCTTTTCCGGCGGGCGATCTCGGGCGTCTCGGACGGATCGAAGCTAAGGGTGATGATGTCGTAGTCGCGGCCGGCGGTCATCTCAAGGGCCCGGATGGTGCGCAGCGTCCCGTTGAGAATCATCGTGCACAACATGGGGCACTCGTAGTAAACCAGGGTCAGAATGGCCGGCCGGCGGCGCAACAGGCTGCCGATCGTCACGGTCTCGCCGCGCTGGTTCCGGAACGCCGCATCGAGCGGGATCTGGCTGTCCAGCCGCTGGTCAATGCCGACCGCCTTGAGAGCCTCAGGCGTCTCGGTGCCCTGCGGCACTTTGGCGATTCCGCCGGCGAAGACGATGGCCGGCAGCAGGACGGCCAACAGCGCGGATCGGCGGGACAGGGAGAACATCACCGGGCCGGGGCTCCTTTTTTGGCGGCGGCTCCCTTCCGTTCGGCGCTCGCGCCAGGGACCGGGGGCGCCGGCGCAGCGGCGGTGAAACCGCGGGCGGCCAGGATGTCCATCGCCCGTTCGATGGGCAGACGGACGCCGCCGGAAGGCAGCTTGCCGTAGGTGCTGAGGATTTCGTTCTCCCGGGCGCGGAACGCGGCCAAGTCCCGCTGCTGGTTGACTTGCAGGTGAGGCAGCGGAGGCAGAGGCCGGCCTTCCACCATCGGCGGCGGCTCGACCTGGGTCGGCAGAGCCTGGAATCCCTTGAAGAGCCCGTACATCAGGATCATGGCGACGAACGTCACCACGAACATCGACACGCCCGTCTCAATCACCGACTTGATGTTGGCGTCGCGTGTCTCATAGGGCTTGTCGGGAGCGTGGCCGTGCGGCGTGCCGCCGTGGAGCGGATGATCCTGTCCGTTATGAGAGTGAGAAGCGCTCATGGATTAGTGATGCCCTCCCGCGGTCAGCCGCGCCACTTCAACCGGCACCAGGGGCCGGCGGCCCAGCTGATAGGCGAAGAAGCCGACCCAGATTCCGCCGACAGCCACCGGCGCGGCGATGTCCATCCAGTGAATGAAGGCGTGCCCGGCCTCCTCGATTTCATGGAACGCCGGCGCGATAAGCCACATCAGGTCGACCAGCCGCATGACCATCATGAAGGCGGCGATCGAGGCAAGGATGGTTTTCCGCTTCTTGTTGAACCGGAGCAGGAGGAGGAAGAACGGCAGCGCGAAGTGGAAGACCATCAGCGCGGCGGCCATCGCCTTCCAGGCGCCGGACGTCCTCTTGATATACCAGGGGGTCTCCTCGGCAAGGTTGCCGGACCAGATGATCAAATACTGGGAGAAGCTGACATAGGCCCACAGCACGACGAAGGCGAACATCAGCGTGCCGAGGTCGGCGAAATGGTCGGGTTTGACGAGTTTGCCGAGCGGCCCGTTTTCGGTGAGCGAGCGCAGCACCAGGATCAGGAACGCCATCGTGGCCAGCGCGCCGCCCACGATATAGAGGATGCCGTAAATGGTCGAAAACCAGTGGGGCTCAAGCGACATGCCGAGGTCGAAGGCGGCGAACGTCACCGTGGCCATGTGGAGCACGATGCCCGGTCCGGACAGGGCGCGCAGCTTGTTCTTGGCGTCCTCGCCGCCGCCCTCCTCCTGCTCCCGGGAGAAGCGGTTGAGCAGATAGGAAAGGACGAACCAGATGGCGAAGTAGATGAGAATCCGCATCGTGAAGGCGGCCGGGTTGAGGAAAGGCGCCTTGTGCTGGAGGATCGGGTCGTGGGCGACGTGCTCGGGGCGGGCCCATTCGTACAGCTTCGGGAGGTTGAGCAGGATCGGCACGCCGAGCACGATGTTGACCGGAATCGTGCGCGAGCCCGACTCAAGCAGCCGGCGGATGATCACGCCCCACTGGCCGCCCACCAGGTGGTGCAGGCACAACAGGCCGTTGCAGGTGACGGCGATCAGCATCCAGTAGATGTAGGCGATGAGGTAGGAGTGCAGGAACTGATCGTAGTTCGACATCAGGCCGGCGGCGCAGGCGGCCACGCCGGCCAGGCCGACGAAAAATGCCTTGTTGCGGAATCCGCTCAGGTCGGAACCGTGCGGAGAAGCCGGGTTGGCCGGAGGAGGGGGTGTGTCGTGGCTGCTCAATGTCGGGTCTCCTGGGGCGTGGCGGGCCTGGGGACCGCCGCGTCAAGCCGGGCGCGTTCGGCCTCGGGAACGTCGGCCAGCGTGGCGTTCTGGCTCAACTGGAGGGCGCGCACGTAGGCGACGATGGCCCACCGGTCCTCGGTCGGAATCCGGGAGGCGTAGCTCACCATCGCGCCGAATCCGTTGGTGATGACGTCGTAGTAGTAACCGTCGGGCTGGTTGCGCAGCTTGTCGGTGTGATAGCTGGGAGGGTGCTTGAAGCCGCGCGATACGACCATGCCCTCGCCGTCGCCGAGGCGTCCGTGGCAGGGGGAGCAAAAGATGTTGTAGCGGTTCTGGCCGCGGGCCAGGAACGCGCGGGGCGAGGAATAGCCGGCCATCGCGGCAGCGGGAATGGCCGTGACGAACTGGTCGCCGGCCTTGCCGCGGTGGAGCGCGGAGTCCGTGCGGAGTTTGCCCCGCGCGATCGTCCCATCCACCGCCGGGCGGGCCGATCGCCCGTCGGGCCAGAACGAGGACTCGGCGTAGGAGCGGAAACGCGGCTGATCATGCATATCCTGGCGGCATCCCGCCGCCAGGGCGGCGAGCGCGAGGAGAAGCCATCTACTTTTCAACTTCGACCACCTCCCTGGCCGGCTGCGCTTCGAGGAAACGGCGGGTGGCCTCCCGGTCAAACAGCGGGTCGGCGGCCTCGATGCAGAGGAAGAAGCGGTCCGTCGAGGCCAGGACAAACCGCGGGTTGTTCCAGACCGGGTGATACGGCTGGGGGAATCCGTTAAGCAGGATCATCCCGAACACCGCCGAGAGGGCCGCAAACAGGACCGTCGTTTCGAAGGTGGGCGGGACATAGGCGGGCCAGGAAAAATGGGGTTTGCCGCCCACGTTCATCGGATAGGCGATCATCGTGATGTAGTACATCAGGCTGAACCCGGTCAGGCAGCCGATGAGGCCTCCGCAGAGTACGACCTTCTGAACGCTGTTGTCCTCCCAGCCGAGCGCCTCGGTCAGCCCGTGGATGGGAACGGGAGTATAGGCGTCCATCTCGCGGTAGCCGGCGTCACGGGCGTTGCGGCAGGCGGTGAGCAGATCCTCCTGATTGTCGAATTCGGCCATGATGCCGAACAGGTTGGCCCTTTCGATCGGAGTGGAAACACTCGCTTCAACGACGGTCGCCGACATCTCAGTGCCCCCCCATGCTGGCCCGGGCCGGATTTTTGATCAGCGTGCGGATCTCGAAGATCGCCATCATCGGCAGTACCCGGATGAACAGGAACATCATGAAAGTGAAGAAACCGAGCGTCCCGATGAAGGCGCCCCAGTCGAATACGGTCGGATAGTACATGCCCCACGAGGATGGCATGAAGTCGCGGTGCAGGCTCATCGGAATGATCACGAAGCGTTCCAGCCACATGCCGACGCTCACAAACTGGCTGACGATGAACAGCACGGCCGGGCTGCGGCGCCACTCCTTCTTCCAGAGCACCTGCGGAGCGAGGATATTGCAGAGGATGAGCGCGTAGAAGATCGGCGCATAAGGACCGGTCAACCGGTTATGGAGCACGAAACCCTCGTACTCATTGCCGCTGTACCAGGAGAAGAAGGCCTCCATCGTGTAGCCGTAGGCGACGATGAGCCCGGTGGTCAGCATGACCTTCCCCATGTTTTCGAGGTGGCGGACGGTGATGAAATCCTCGAGGCCGTACCATTTCCGGACCGGAATCGCCAGCGTGAGCACCATGGCGAAGCCGGCAAAGACGGCGCCGGCGACAAAGTACGGCGGAAACACCGTCGTATGCCAGCCGGGGATGATGCCCGCCGCGAAGTCGAAGGACACCACCGAGTGGACGGAAACCACGAGCGGCGTGGAGAGCCCGGCCAGCAGCAGAGACGCCGTCTCATAGCGGTGCCAGTGCCGGGCCGAACCGCGCCATCCGAGCGAGAGGAAGGCGTACAGCTTCTTGACCACCATGTTGCGGGCGCGGTCGCGCATCGTGGCCAGATCGGGTATCAGGCCGACATACCAGAACAGGATCGAGACCGTGGCGTAGGTCGACACGGCGAACACGTCCCAGACGAGCGGTGAGCGGGGCTGCGGCCAGATCGCCATCGTATTGGGGTACGGAAGGAGCCAGTAGGCCAGCCACGGGCGCCCGGTGTGGAAGACCGGGTAGAGGCCGGCGCACATGACGGCGAAGATCGTCATCGCCTCGGCGAACCGGGCGATCGACATTCGCCATTCCTGGCGCATCAGCAGCAGGATGGCCGAGATCAGCGTGCCGGCGTGGCCGATTCCGATCCACCAGACGAAGTTGATGATGTCGAAGCCCCAGCCTACCGGCTGGTTGATGCCCCACAGCCCGATGCCTTTGATGACGAGGCTGCCCAGGGAGACGATCATCAGCTGCATGACGCAGAAGGCGATGCCGAACAGAACGAACCACTGTTTCGGCGGCTTCCTGACGAGGACGATGTCGGCGACCTGTTCGGTCACCGTCCGGTTGTCGTGACCGGGCTGGATGACCGGATCCGGATGCTCCAGGGCGACCACCGCGGTCGATTGGTGTTCGGTTGCCATCTCTACGCTTTCTCCAGATCGGGATTGGGATTGGTCACCTTGCCGATGTAGCTCGTGCGCGGCCGCGTGTTCAGGTCGGTCAGCAGAGCGTAGTTGCGGTGATCCTTCTTAATCCGGGCGACCTTGCTCGACGGGTCGTTCAGGTCGCCGAAGTAGATCGCCTGCGACGGGCAGACGGCCTGGCAGGCTGTGACCACCTCGCCGTCGCGGATGCGGCGTCCCTCCTTCTCCGCCTCGATCCGGGCGGCGTTGATGCGCTGCACGCAGTAGGTGCATTTTTCCATCACGCCGCGGCTGCGCACCGTGACGTTCGGGTTGCGCAGGCCGTACAGCGACTGCGTGTCCCAGTCGTTGTACAGGAAAAAGTTGAAGCGGCGCACCTTGTAAGGACAGTTGTTCGAACAGTAGCGTGTGCCGACGCAGCGGTTGTAGGTCATCTGGTTGAGACCTTCCTCGCTGTGGGTGGTGGCGGCGACCGGACAGACCGGCTCGCAGGGGGCGTTCTCGCAGTGCATGCAGGTGACCGGCTGGTGGTGGATCTCGGGATTGTCGAGCGAGCCCTCGAAATAGCGGTCGATCCGGATCCAGTGCATCTCGCGGCCCCGGATCACCTGGTCTTTGCCTACCACGGGAATGTTGTTTTCAGCCTGACAGGCGATCGTGCAGGCGTTGCATCCGGTGCAGGCGTTCAAGTCGATCGCCATTCCCCAGGAGTGCCCCTTGTATTCGAAGTCGGGGTAGATCGAGAAGAGCTTGCCGGCGTGGTGATCGGCGGCGAAGTGTTCGTTGCGCTTGTACTCGGCGGCGGTCGCGTAGCGGATCAGGCGGCGGCCTTCCATCGAGCCGTGGTCCTGGGTGCTCGCCAGAGCCAGCGATTCGCCGGTCTTGCGGATTTCGCCTGAGGTGATCCAGGGAGCGGATGAAGTCCGGATCGGGTTCACGCTGAAGCCGACACCGTTGGCGATCCGGCCGCCGCGGGTCCGGCCGTAGCCGAGCGTGACCGTCACCGCGTCGTCGGCCTGGCCGGGCACGATCCAGACCGGGCCCGCCACGGCAGCCGCTCCGGCCTTCAGTTCGACCACCGACCCGTTTTCGACCCCCAACCGGCCGGCCATGGCGGGGCTCATCCACACGACATTGTCCCAGACCACTTTGGAGATGGGCCTCGGCAATTCCTGGAGCCACGCATTGTTGGCGAAGCGCCCGTCAAAGACGCTCGGACAGGGCCGGATGTTGATCTCGGTTCCCTGCCCCGGGCCGCCGGCGCCGGCGGCCGCGGCCACGTCGGCGCGCAGTTTGACGTCGCGAGCGCCCGCCGTCACGCCAGCCAGGAAGCCGTCGTGCACCGATTTCTGCCAGTACGCCTCGAAGTTTTCCGGCCGGATGGTGTCCCGCAGCGCCGCCGCCCAGTGTTCCTTGACGACATCGCGGATCTCACGCCCGCCGCGGTCGAGCAGCAGCAGGAGGATGTCGGCCAGAGTCTTCCCTTCATAGAGGGGCGCGATGAGCGGCTGTTGCAGGACGACGCTTCCGTCCGAGGCACGCAGGTCGCCCCAGGATTCCAGCGGGTGCGCCATCGGAATCTGCCAGTGGCAGACGGCCGAAGTCTCGTCGTCGTAGTCGGCCAGCCGGATCCGGAGTTTCACCTTGCGGAAGGCGTCGGCGAAACGCGTGTCGGCGGGGGCGTTATACATCGGGTTGCCGCCGGCCACGAGCAAAGTCGAGACGCGGCCGGCGGCCATGTCGGCGGCGAGTTGCCGGATCGACTCCATCTGGTCGCCCGGGCCGGCCTCAAGGGGCGCGACATAGCTGACCGTCTTGCCCACGTTGCCGAGAGCCGCGTTGATGGCGTGGGCAACCGCGTGAACCGCCGGCGGCTGGTGGTCGCCCGCTACGACGAGACTCGACCCGGCGTGCGCCTTCAGATCCGCCGCCACGGCCTTGAGGAACTTCGCCGCCACCTTAGTCGAACCGGTGATTCCGGCCGCGCCCAGTTCGCCGGCCAGCGCCCGCGCAAAGTTGCCGACCTCGGCCGAAGAGGCGGCCACGCGATGGTCCGCTTTGGCGCCGGTGAGCGACGGGGACGGCTCGACCACGTAGAGACGGTTGAGCTTGTCCGGCTCGACCTCAGCCCGCCGCCGCGACGAGAAGTCCCGCGCGTAGCGCACCGAGGCCGGTCCGCAGGCGAGGAAGTCGGCGTCGAGCGAGACAACGACATCGGCCTGGTCAAACCGATAGACGGGGTGCAAGTCCTCGCCGAAAGCCAGTTTTGCGCCGGCGCGGGCGGCGCCCGACCAACCGGCCTCGTACTGGTGCCACCGGGCCTCGGGGAATGCGGCCAGAACTTCGCCGATCAGGGCCGCCAGCGTGGGCGAGGTGACCGTCTCGGTCAGAATGCGGAAGCCGGCGCCCTTGCTGGCGAGCAGTTCCTCGCGGAGCAGTTTCATCGCCTCCTGGAACCGGACCCAGGTGCTGTTGCGGCCCTCCCGGAGGACGTTCTGCGCGCGGTCGGGATCGTAGAGTCCGAGGGTCGCCGCCTGTGTGAAGACGCTGGTCGATCCGAGGCTGGCAGGATGCTCGGGGTTGCCCTCAATCTTGGTCGGGCGGCCCATGTGGCTTTCGACGAGGACCGGCTGCGCGACTCCGAGATGGGGAATCGCCGTCGCGAAAAACAGGGGCTTGCCCGGCACAACGTCCTCGGGCGCGTTCACGTAGGGGACGATGTACTCGGGCGGCTGCTTGGTGCACGAGGTCAGCCCGGCGAGACCGAGCGAGGCGCCAAGCAGTTCGAGGAGCCGCCGGCGGCTGACCGGATTCGTCCATTCCGAGGTTCCATCGGTGAACTCGTTGTCGATGTAGGCCTGGAATTCCGGGGTTTGCGCGGCATCGTCCAGGCTGCGCCAGAACTGCGGACCCTTCGAGGAGTCGAGAAGCGCCCGGAGGGCTTCCAGATCGAGAGGAGTGGGAGGATTCGGTTGACTGCTCATGTTGGCTATTTAGCGGTGACAGACCGAACAGTCGGTCAGTTTGCGAACCTTGTATTCCGCCACGAGTTTCGGCCCTAGAACGTCCTGGGGCTCGGCCGGAGTGTACTCCATGTCGAAGACCTTCTCCTTCGGGCGGATGAACTGCTCCGGCGCCCGATGGCAATCCAGGCACCACTCCATGAAGAGAGTGTTCTTCTGATACATGAGCGGCATCTGATCGACCCGTCCGTGGCAGACCGCGCAAGCCATCCCCTTATTCACATGAATGCTGTGATTGAAATAAACGAAACCGGGCAGGTCATGCACGCGGGTCCACTTCAGGCTTCGGCCGGAGCGGAAGCTTTCGCGAACCGGTTCGAGCATCGGCGCGTCGGACCAGATCTGTGAATGGCAACTCATGCAGGTTTCCGTCGGCGGGATCCCGGCAAAGGACGACTTCTCCACCGAGGTGTGACAGTAACGGCAGTCGATCCCGATGCCCTGCACGTGGTGCTTGTGGCTGAACGGAACCGGCTGCTCCCGATGCACGTCTACGTTGGTGACATAGGGCGACCGGTTGATCGCGTAGAGCGCTGCGCCCAGACCGCCAATGACAAGGAGCGCAACAGCTATACTGCCCTTTGCCACGTAGTTGGTGCTGGGACGAAAGATTTGCGCCATCTTCCCCCCTAGCTGGTTTTTGAAACTGTATCAGGAAGCAAAGCCAAAACGAAGGTCAAGCGGTTATTATTGCATAGACTCGAACTGCGAGTCCATGACTGATCCGCAGACGGATCCGGGCATTTCGCGCCTCGCGCCGCCACGAGCAAACGATGCGACGAACAGGCTTGGGTGGCGGGGGAGCGGAAAGTGTGTCGCAGGCGGTCAGGCGCCAGTCTTGCCTGCGGTCCTCCGGTCCCGCAGGCAAAACGCGCCTGAGGCTCAATTGCCTCAGTTATGTTCTACTTTCGACTGAAACGAGGCGCGAAACAACGTCCTCTGATGTGGGTCGAGCGCTACCCCCGGATGCGAGTGTCAGGCTAGTACGTACCTGGAGCGAAGGTCCTGTAGCTTCAGCACGATAAGCGCCTCAGGGCAAAGCAAATCTGTTGACAAGTACTACGGATTGACTCCCGCGCGGCGGCGCAGGTGAGTTCGAATCCGGACCGCCGCGGGCCGCATCCAACAGCAGGACGGCGGCCGGCGATGCAAACCTTCTTTGACTCGGTTAGGCTATGATGCAAGGGAGCGCACTCCCGATTCAGAACATGCCCCCTCCCCGTGTCCCCACGCCCGCGCCCGACTCGGACGCCGCGACGGTCCAGCAGGCACAAGCAGGAGACTTGGCCGCCTTCTCCCAGCTGGTCACGCGCTACGAAGCGAAGATCTTCCGCCTGGTCAAGCACATCACGCGGAATGACGAAGACGCCGAGGACGTTCTCCAGGAGGTTTTTCTGAAGGCGTTCACGCACCTGGGCGGGTTCGAGGGGAACGCGAAGTTCTACACGTGGCTGGTGCGGATCGCCGTCAACGAGTCGTTGATGAAGCTGCGCAAGCGGAAGACAACCCGCGAGGTTTCGCTCGACGAGCCGGTCGACACGGGGCAGGACGAGGTCGTCCGCGAGATCGCCGTCTGGGACGCGACGCCGGAACAGCGCTTTTCGCAGACCGAACTGCGGTCCATCCTCGACGAGGCGATCGACTCGCTCGATCCGATCTACAAGACCGTATTCCTGTTGCGCGACGTCGACGAGTTGTCGACGGAGGAAACGGCGGAAGTCCTTGGGCTCTCGATACCGGCCGTCAAGAGCCGGCTGCTGCGGGCGCGTCTGCAATTGCGCGAACGTCTCACCAGGCAGTTCAAGAAGAAGGGGGATGACCTGTTTGCTCTCCTGTAAAGACTTTCTGACGTGGCTCAACGACCATCTCGACGATCCGGCCGATCAGCAGTGCTGGGCGCGCGTGCGCGAGCACGTGGATGCGTGTCCGAACTGCTGGGTCATCTACGACACGACGAAGAAGACGATTCAGGTGTTCAAGGGCATGGAGCCGAAAGCGATCCCGGACGACGTCCACCAGCGGCTGATGTCGGCCCTGACGCGCAAGCTGGCCACGGGCGCCAAACCGCCGGCCACGCACTGAACAAACGGGCGTGGCGGACCGTCCGGCCTTCCGGCCGACGGAGTATACTTTTGGACATATGAAACGTCTCCTCGCGTTTGTTTTCCTTACTTCGCTGGGCGCCCTGGGGGGAGAGTGGACCGGCGCGATTTCGGAGTCCGGATGCGGGACCAAACATGCCAACGGCGGCGCGGAGAAATGCGTTTCGGGCTGCGTCAAGAAGGGGGCGGCCCCGGTGTTTGTGACTGACGGAAAGGTCGTCCGGATCGCCAACGCCGAGAAGGTGATGGACCACCTTGGCAAGAAGGTGAAGATCACCGGCACGCTCGAGGGCGACACGGTGACGATCCAGACGATCAGCGCGGCCGAATAGGCGCCTTACTGAAGTTTGCCGCGCGCTTCGACGCGCCAGACCTGCTCTACCTCGCCGCCGCGGATTCCGTAGACCTGCTCGTGGAGATTCATCGCCACGCAGATGTGGTTGGGGATGACGCGGACACGGTCGCCGACCTCGACGGCGGCGCTCTCGGCGCGCCGCAGGTCGACGTAGCCGTGCTCCTCGTTCATCTTGGAAAACAGCGCTCCGGGTATTTCGCGGATGAGGCCGAATCCGGGCTCGCCGGTGGCCAGCCGGTCCGAAGAGAACGTTTTCGATCCGCCGTCGAGAATCATCTGCTGGGGCCGGGCCGTAGAGACGACCGTGCACAGGATGGTGGCGGCGCAATCGTCGAGCGTGCACGCGCCGGTCTCGACGGTATTGCGGTCGTTGAAAATGTAGGTCCCGGGGCGGATTTCGTTCAGCCCGGCGACGCGGTGGGAGTGGAACAGCGTCGGGGTCGATCCGCCGCTGACGATCTCGGCGTTGAGGCCCGCCGCGCGGAACTCCCTGACAGTCCGGTCGACCCGTTGACTGAGCGATTCTATGGCTGCCAGACCGTCCTCGTCGAGCATCTTGATATGTCCCGGGTAGAAGGCGATGCCCAGGAGGTCAAGGCGGGGGAGGTTGGCGACGGCTTTGCCGAGTTCGATCAGTTCGGCGCCGGGATTGACGCCGACACGCCCCATGCCGACGTCGCATTCCACCAGGACGCCGACGTTGACTTGGGCTGCCCGCGCGGCGTCGGACAACTGGCGGGCGCAGATCACGTTGTCGAGCGCCACGGTCAGGCGCGTCCGGCGGGCGACCTCCATGAGGCGTTCGAGTTTCCGGCGGCCGATGACCGGGTAGGCCACAAGCAGGTCGGGCGTTCCCGAATCGAGCATCACTTCCGCCTCGCCCACTTTGGCCACGGTGAGTCCGGCGGCGCCCAGTTCGATCTGCTTCCGGCCGAGAGCGGGAATTTTGTGGGTCTTGGTGTGGGGCCGCAGCCGAAGCGCGTTTTCCCGGGCATAGGAGGCGACTCGCGCGAGGTTGCGCTCCATGATGTCCAGGTCGATCAGGATGGCGGGCGTTTCGATGTCGGAGATGCGCATTACTTGAAACGGACGGAAAGGCGGCCGGCGGGTGTTTTGTACAGGAGTTCGATATCTTTGGGCTTCTGCTTGCCTTCAAGCAGGAAGTAGAGCAGACCGGTGGTTTCGCCTTCGATTTCCTTTTCCGGGAGGATTTTCTGTTTGAGCGCCGCCAACAGCGGATTCGCCTTGGGCCGGGCCGATGGATTGGCTTCAATGGCGGAGTCAGCCGATTCGGCCGAGGCGGTATTGCCGATACCCGGCGAGTTGCTGCCGGGGAGCCGAGAGGGCCGGCCGCCGCCGAGCCCACCCCAAGCCGGGCCGCGGTCCTCCTGAACCACGCCGCCGCCGTCGTAGGTTGTCGTCACGCGAAGGACGGCGTCGCCGGCGATCTGGCTTGGCTCGTAGGGGGTGGCGCGCTGGCCGTCGCGGTCGGAGCGGAGCAGGAAGTCGTCCCGCACGATCGGGAGCCTGCCCGCCGCGGGAGTCAGTTTGACTTCGATCACGACGATGCCAGCGGGCAGTTCCTCGCCGACCGCCTGCCGGATGGAAGCTTTATCCAGCCAAGCGGTGGCCTGAAGCCGGACGGTCTTGTCGGCGGCTTCGCCTCTCGGCGGTCCGCTCCGGTCGGCGGCGGCACAGGTCAGCGCGGCGGCGCCGAAAACCAATCCGAACCGGACGAAGTTCATGGCGGAAGCACCTCGTCCTGAATTATACCTGTCCGCGCGGCGGCGGACGGGCGTCCCTCGGCGCCCTGTCCGGCGGCGCGCCGAGGGCGGCGTCGAGTATTGGATTTACAAGACCTTCGCGATCATGATGAGCACGTCGGCCTCGGAGGCGTGGTGGAGCGTCACTCGGATCCGTTCGAGCGCGGCGATGTAGGCCGCCATGGCCGCTTCCTTGTCCGCGATGCGCCCGTTGGCTTCCGCAGTGGAGGCCTGGCGCACCAGGTCGAGCAGTTGCACGCGGGCCTTCTCGTCCTTGACGTAGAAATCCGTCAGGCGCTGAAGGTCGGCATAAGAATAGATGGAGGTGATCTTGGTGAAGTTCAGTGAAAACGACTCGGAGGGGAGTTGGGGCGGCTGCTCACCATAGGCGCCGATCTGCATGATGGCGGGGATGCGATCGACAAACTGCCGGAGGAGAGCGCGGACAGACCCGTCGCCCATCGCGAGATTGGCCGCGCCGACCTGGATCGACGCCACAGTGTAGGCGTTACCCGCGCGCATTTTGGCGATTTCGGCCGACGCCTGTTGCAGCACGGCCGGGCTTGACAGGTCGGTGCGAATGGTCCGGAAGAGGTTGTCCTGCTCGATATAGGGGAGAAGGCTGACCAGCGACTGCGCCGTCTGCGCGCCGGCGCTCAGCAACTCGTTGAACATCCGGTTCCGGCCGGTTTCCGCAAGAGGCGTGGGGAAGAAGCGGATGACCGGGGGCTGCCGCGGGACGGCGGTCAGCATCCCGGATTCCGATCCCGTCACGCCAGGGACCGGTTCGGCCAGCAGCACCACCTCAGCGGGGGCGAGCCTTTCGATCGAGTAGCGGTAGCCGTCCCGGGCGTTGCCGGGAGGGAAGTTCGCCAGACGCAGTATTTCGTCGAGAGACCGCGGGTACCGTCCATTTGCCGTGTAGTAGGCCTGGACAGTGGAACCGATGAGCGTGAGATGGTTTTGCGCGGCCTGCCGGGCGGCCGCTTCGCGCACCTTCTGCACGGCCGGCAGCAGCAGCCCGATCAGGATCGCGATGATGGCGATCACGACGAGCAGTTCAATCAACGTGAATCCCGGCCGGCGAGGCCGGCGGCGCATGATCAGAATCTCCGGCTTCAAATCAACCTCCCAATCGACTGGTTTTGCTTCATACTGTCTTGTTTCATACAGAGGAACGTCTTTCCGCCCGGCATCCCTTCACCGCCGGACGATGTTCCCTTCCCCGGCTAAGTGACATGACGGGCCAAGCCGTTACACCCCGGCCCCGCTCAACGGTAGATCGGCTCAAGCCGTTTCCGGATGTAGTCCCGGCAGCGGCGGAAGCTGTGGAGGGGGCTGACGGGCGTGTAATGATGGTCGATCGTGATCCAGCCGCGGAAGCGGTTCTTCCTGAGCACGCGATGGAGGCGAGGAAAATCGATCTCGCCGTCGCCGAGATCCTGGTTGCAGAGCAGGAACGTCGCGTTGTGGGTGCCCGCCTTGTCGACCTTCCCATTGGCGGTTTTCACATCCTCGTGGGCGAAGACATATCTGGCGTCGACGTAGTCCATTGACTTCAGCCGGTGTCCGTACTTTTCAAACAGCATCGGGATGTCGCAGCCTCCCAAATAGAGGTGCACGGTATCAGGCGACCAGCCGAACTTCGCCGGATCGGTGAGCTTCAGCATCAACTCGATTTCATCCTGGCTTTCGATAAGCTGCCCCTGCGAGTGGTTATGGGACCCGGCCTTGATTCCATACGAAGCGGCCAGATCGCCGAGGCGGTTCCAGAATTCGCAGGCCACGCGGAGGTGTTCGCGGACGAGAACCTTGTTCGGACGACGCGGGCTGAACACCGTGAGAAGATCCGACCCCATGCTTTTGAGGAATTTGCAGGCTTCGTGCGCCTGCGCCTCGATCTTCGGGTGTTCGGCCTTGTTGCTGGCTTCGCCGCCAAAGGAGAGAGTGGCCAGCCGCAGACCGCGCCGCGAGAGTTCCTTTTCAAGCCGCGACAGCGGCATGTTGTAGCGCTCCAGGGTGCGGGGCCAGCCGTTGAGGCGGAACCCGTCGAGTCCGGCGTCTTTGATGACGTCGAGCATTTCGGTAAAGCGGCCGGTTTCGTCGTCGCGCCACTGGGTGGAGGTCCACAGGAAGGAACTGCAACCCCAGAGGATGTTGCGGTCGGCGGCTGCGGCCAACCGGTCCCGTGCGGAACCGAGCGCGGCGGCGGCGGCGGAGAGAAACCGGCGGCGATTCATTTGGCCACCCTCTTCGCGGCGGGTTTCACGTCGGGCCGGGGATCGGGAACAAAGCCATCGCGATTCGGCATGCGGACCTTGGGAAGAGACCTGGCGTCCATGACCTGGCTCTCGTCAATGATCCGGTTCCGGAAGAGAATATAGGCGACCAGGGCGTACACCTCTCCGTTCGTGAGAACTCCCGCCTGATCGAACGGCATCGCGCGGTGGACGTAGTCCCATACGGTGGGCGCATGGGGCCAGAAGCTGCCGACGGTTTTGAGCGGCCGGGCGGTGGCGAGTGTTCCCTGCCCTCCCGCAAGCGCCGGTCCCACGCCGCCTTCCAGATTTTCGCCGTGGCAGCGCCGGCACTTGGCGGCAAAGAGTTCGCGGCCCTGAGCGGCTGTCCCGGAGCCGGCGGGCAGGCCGGTTCCGTCGGGAGCGATCTGCACACCATAGTCGCGCACTTCCCGGTCGCCGGGCGTGCGTCCAACGCCGTAGGTGGGAGACTGGGCGAGCGCGACGGTGACGGCGGCCACGGCCGCCACGAGGCTAGGCGTCCACATTGGAGACGCTCCCATCCGGAGCAACCTTCCAGTACTTGATGCCGTTGAAGTGGAACCCCGAATTCCGCCCGCGCACCGCGATCAGCTCCTCGCGGGAGGGCTGCACGTAGCCGCTTTCATCGGTGGCGCGCGAGGCGATCGCGGCCGGGTCACCATTCCACCGCCACGGAAGGCGGAACCGCGTGAAGGCGAAGCGAAACCGGGGTTCGTCGAGTCGGGCGTCGCGCCAGGTGGCGCCGCCGTCGAAGGTCACCTCCACGCGTTCGACGCGGCCGCGGCCGGACCACGCCAGTCCGGTCAACTCGTACCATCCGGGCGCGGAGAGTTTCTGTCCTCCGGAGGGGAAGGTCACCACGGACTTCGCCTCCTGGGTGAGCGTGAAGATGCGCGCTTTTCCATCCGGCATCAGGTCGCTGTATCGCGACGTCTCGTCGCGGACCATGTAGGGTTTGTCCGTCACATGGAGGCGGCGCAGCCATTTCACCTGGACGTTGCCCTCCCAGCCGGGCGTGAGCAGCCGGAGCGGAAAGCCCTGGGCCGGGCGGAGAGGTTCGCCGTTCTGACCGTAGGCGAGCAGGGCGTGATCGAGAGCGCCCGCAAGGGGAACGCTGCGCTGCATCCGGCAGGCGTCGGCGCCTTCGGCGATCATCCAGGAAGCCGCCGGTTCGAGCCCGGCCTCGTCCAGGACGAGGCGAAGCGGCACGCCGGTCCATTCGCTGCAACTGGCCAGTCCGAACGAGCGTTGCACGTCGGGACCGGTCTTCTCGCCCCACTCGACGCCGCTGTTGCCGCCACACTCGAGAAAGTGGATGCGCGAGACGGACGGCAGCCGCCGGATATCGTCCATAGTCAGAACGAGGGGGCGCTTCACCAGGCCGTGGATCAGCAGGCGGTGCGCGGCGGGATCGATCTCGGGGATCCCGGCATGATGGCGCTCGTAGTGAAGCGAGGACGGCGTGATCACGCCGTAAGTGTCGGCCAGCGGAGTCGCGCTCGATCCGGCTTCGGGGGTTTTGGTCACGCGGGTGGTTCGCGCGGACTTCACGTATGGAGATCGCTCGCCGTATGGGCTGAGAGGTTTTCCGAGAGGACGAGCGTCCTGGGCCGGCGAGAGCAGCCCTCCCCCGAGCCCGACGCCCAACTGGAGGACCCGGCGGCGATTGGTCCGTTTCATGGGATGATTCTATCCCATGCGTCGCGCGCCTATACTGGGCCCATGCGACTGCACCGACGAACGCTGCTGGCATCCACGGCAGCCACTGCTTTTCCCGTTGCCGCGGCGGCCCGGCCCCGGCGGCCCTTGAAGATGCACGTAGGGACCCAGGGCATGCCGCTGACCCGGGAATCGCTCGAGTATCTGAAGCGGCACGCCGTGGATCACATCGCGGGTTGGCCGTCGAAATGGTCGGAGGCCACGCTGGCCGACGATCTCGCGCAGGCGCGGGAATACTGCGCGAAGTTCGGAATCAGCCTGGACGTGGCTGAACAGCCCCGGCTGCACCAGCCCCCGGCGAGCGCCATCGCGCTGGGCAAGAGTCCGGAGCGCGACCGCGAGATCGACTACATTCACAAAGTGATCGCGGCGTGCGCCAGTTCCGGGATACCGGCCTTCAAGTACATCATCCGCATTCTGTTCGGAGTCCGGACGGGTACGACGCCGGGACGCGGCGGCGCCCTCTACAGCACCTGGCGCTGGAAGGACGTCACCGACAACGACAAACTGACGGAGGCCGGCCGGGTGCCGGCCGACGTGTACTGGGAGCGGATCACCTACTTTCTGGACCGCGTGATCCCTGTCTGCAACGAATACAGGATCCGGGCGATGGCGCATCCGCACGACCCGGGCGTGCCGCCCTCCGGCTACCGGGGAGTGGACCGCGTGCTGGGCACGGTGGAAGGCCTCAAGCGGTTCGTCTCCATCCGGGAGAGTCCGTACCACGGGCTGAACTTCTGCGTGGGCACGGTGGCCGAGATGCTGCGAGACCCCGCGCGGGAGATTCACGGCGTGATTCGCCACTTCGGCGAGCGTAAGAAGATCTTCAACGTACACTTCCGGAACATCGTGGGGCGGCGTGACGACTTCCACGAGGTCTACCCGGACAACGGAGACATGAACATGATCGAAGTGGCCCGGACGCTGTGGCAGACCGGCTACGAACACATGCTGATGCCGGACCACATGCCGCGGCATTCGGACGACCCCGGCTACAGGCAGGCATTCGCGTTCGGCTTCGGCTATATCAAAGCCGCCCTCCAGGCTCTGGAGACCCTCGGATAGAAGAGGGCTCCGCCGGGTCAGCGCAGGATCCGGAGCGGTTCGGCGAGACCCTCCGCGCCGGCGGGGGAAAGGCCCGTGTCGGGAATTTCGGGCATGTCGCCGTTGTCGGCCCGGAGATAGCGCCGGTGCTGCGGCTTGATGGTTTCGAGAAGCTGTTTGCGGGTCTTGAGCTGCATCGGCTTGCCGACGTAGATCTTGCCCATCTTCTCGAGCCACGATTCGGGCAAGACGCTGGCGAAGTTGAGAATCGGCCAGGTGAAGCCCGGCCCGTTCATCTTGCGCAGCTTCCAGGCCCACATCACGACCGCCCCGATGCGCCAGACCATCGGCGCCCACCAGCTGTAGTTGCCCGGGCGCAGGTTCATCTTCCAGCACTTCATCATGAGCTGCCACTGGAGGCGGCTGAGCTGACGGGTCTCGCGCACGCCCTCCTTCTTCTCCATGCGGGTGTCGTGAAGGGGCGTGAAGATCGAGGGCACGAAGAAAGCGAACAGGCCGCGTCTCTGCACTTCATAGACCAGGTCGAGCGTGGCCTTGACGTCGTCGTCGGTCTCTCCGGGGTTGCCGACCATCAGCGTGACGACGGGGAACCAGTTGTTTCGGTTCATCACTTCGAGCCCGCGGATGAACACGCTGGGCCAATCGTCGATGGAAAACGGCACCGCTTTGGAGGGCATGATCTGCCGGGCCATGCGGACGGACGCCGTTTCGAGCCCGATCAGCGGAGCGAGGATCTTCTTCTTCGGGTGGGTGGAGTACATCGGCAACGTGATCGGGCTCTTGTCGAGACAGACCTTCGACAATTCCTCGATCAGTTTCGGATCGACCACGGCAGGGGCCATCGTGCAATGACTCAGCAGGTTGTGCTTGACCTCGGGAATTTCCACGATGGAGCGGTAGAGATCGACGAGGGCCTCGCGGTTGGGGAAGTAGAACGGGGTGCCGGTGTTGACCTGACCCCAGATGAACATGTCCTCGGTGGCGAGCGAGATCTGGTTGTTGCCTTCGCGGACGTTGGCGTAGACGCCCTCCATGATCTTGTGTTTCGGCACGTCGATCTGGGGATTGAGATCGGGGACGCAGAACTGGCAGCGGCGCCCGCAGCCGGTGGTCATCTCGACGACGCCGAAGGTGGTCCGGCGGCTGGGGATGAGGATGCCGTTCCGGTCGGTCGGGTGTTTGACGTCGACCTGGCGGGGCAGTTTCTCGCCGCGAACGGCGCGGCGGAACAGATCCATGGTGTCGTCGGCCTCGGCCCGCCCTTCGACGACGCAGTCCACGCTCAGTTCCTCCCAGCTGTCTGTCTGGGTGATCTGCCAGCCGCCGGATCCGCCGACGATCACCTGGAAGCCGGGCCGGTGAGGATTGGTCTTGATCTTTTCGAACATCAGGCGGGCATAGTGGGAGTTGATCGGCTGCCGGGAGCTGCCGAAGATCGAGGTGTAGACGCCGGCGGCGAAGGTGACCCCAAGCGGGTTGTGGGTCGAGCAGGCGACGACGCGGGTCCGGGGCCCGATGAACCGGTCGAGGTCGTCGGGATAACAGCAGACGACGTCTTCGGGGGCGAACTCGCGCAGGAGAGCGGCCTCGACGGTTCGCACGCCGGCGGGCATGTAGCGCGCCGAACCGTCCGCGTCGCGTTCCACTTCGCGCCACCTGGGATACTTGCCGTCCAGGATCCGCTCGAGCCAGATGGGAAGGGAGGCGATCGCCATTTGAATAAAGTAGCCGGCGTGGTCGATGGTTTCGGTCACCGGAGCGGTGATCACGATGAGCTTGCCGTCGTTGGGCATATAGGGCCTTAGTTTACCGCGTGAGAGAGGGGCCAGTAAAACAGCGCGGGCGCGACGCGACGGTTGGGCCGGGCCGCCCGGGACGGTATAATCGGGGGCGAATGCTTCGGGTGGCCGGCAGGGATGGCGCACATGTTGTGTCATTGCGGGCAACGCCATCCGGCGCGGCAAGGGAACAGCTGAACGAAATCGAGGTTCGAGGCATGACGATGATCCGGGTCTATTCTTTTCGCTTGGTCCTGGCCTGCTGGCTGATTGCGAGCGGCTCTTTCACCGTTCCGGCGCAGGTGACCAGCGGCAGCATCGCCGGCCACGTTAGCGACCCGTCGCAGGCAAGGATGCCGGGCGTGAAGGTCACGCTGACGAATGAGGGGACCAGGGCGGAGCGCGGCGCGGTCACCGACGGCGCCGGCAACTACGTCTTTCCGCTCGTGGCTCCGGGCGTCTACAGCCTGCGGGCCGAGGCGGCCGGTTTTCGCACGTACGAGGTGTCCGGGCTCGAAGTTCAGGTGTCGCAGGCGGTCACCCACGCGGTGACCCTCGAGGTCGGCGATACGGCGGCGAAGATGTCGGTGGTGGCCACGGCGCCCGTGCTCGAGCAGCGCTCGGCGGAGGTGGGCCAGGTGATCGGAAGGCGCGAGGTGGTGGAGTTGCCGCTCAACGGCAGGAACTTCCTCGAACTGGCCAAGCTGGTGCCGGGCGTGACGGAGCTGGCGGGAACATCGCAGAGCAACGGACTGGCCATCAACGGCCAGCGCGCAAACCAGATCGGGTTCTATTTCGACGGGGTCGACACGCGGACGGAAACGAGCGGAAAGCCCGCCTTCACGCCGTCCATCGAGGCGATCCAAGAGTTCAAGATCCAGCAGAATGATTTCGCCGCCGAGTTCGGACGCAACCCGGCGGGCATCAACCTGACGCTCCGGCCGGGCACGAACGAGTTCCACGGAACGGTGTTCGAGTTCCTGCGCAACAACGCCCTGGACGCGCGCAGCTTTTTCTCACCGCGCGTGGATCCGTTGCGCAGGCACCAGTTCGGCGGAGTGGCGAGCGGACCGGTCCTTCGCAACAAAACCTTTTTCATGGGCAACTATGAGGGGCTTCGAACGCGCCGGGCGGCGACCCTGTATCAAACCCTGCCGACGCCGGAGCAGCGGGCGGGCAATTTCGGCAGCGGACCGCAGATCTTCGATCCGCTCACCTTCGACGCGTCCGCCAACCGGCGGCAGCCGTTCGCCGGCAACACGATTCCCCAGAGCCGGTTCGGCCTGATCGGCCGGTCGGTTCTGAACTACTACCCCACTCCGAACGCGCCGGGTTCGCCGGCTTACAACAACGTGACCAGCACGGCCGCGATCAACGACGGCGACCAGTTTCACGGACGGCTCGACCATCAGTTCAGCTCGAGCGATCTTCTCTTCGGCCGCTACTCGGTGTCCAAGGTGGTGACTGAATCGCCGTCCGGGCTGCCCCTGACCGGGTCGTTGACGGACACGCTCGCGCACAGCATCACGGTACAGGAGTCGCACACGTTCAGCGCGAGCATGATCAACCAGGTCCGGGCGGCGTGGACGTTCTACAAAAGCTACGCCGGTTATCCGCTCGCCGACCGCAATCTCACCCTGGAGCAGTTCGGGCTGCTGAATCTAAGCCCGGCATCGAACGCCTACGGGCTACCGCAGATCAGCGTGGCGGGGCTGACGCAGATCGGCGCGAACGCGTTTCAGCCGAGCGGTCCAAGGGAGAACATGTTCAGCATCGCGGACGACATCAGCTGGATCCGCGGAAGGCACAGCATGCGGTTCGGCTTTGACGGGCGCTACTATCGTCCGGCGGGACTGGTTCAGCAGACGCCAAACGGGATATTGACGTTCGAGAACCGGTTCACCAACCAGCCGGGGGTTGCCGGAACGGGTAGTCCGGTGGCCGACCTGCTGCTCGGGCTGCCCTACACCGGGCGCGCGACGCAGTTTGCCGAGAGCAACGGGTGGGTCAGCCTGAAGTATTACTACACCGGATTCTATTTTCAGGACGAGATCCGCCTGCTGCCAAGCCTGACGCTGAACGCCGGGCTGCGGTACGAGTATCAGACGCCGTACTACGAGCGGTTCGGCGACCTGGCGATTTTCGATCCGGTGAACGCGCGGTTTCTGAAGCTCGACGAAGACATCGAGCGCCTCCACGACCCGGACCGTAACAACTTCGCGCCGCGGCTGGGGATCGCGTGGACGGTGACGCCCAAGACCGTCATCCGGACCGGAGCGGGGGTGTTCTACGGGCAGCCCCGTGGCTCGGAGTTCTCCTCGTTTCAGTTGTCCCCGCCGTTCGTCGTCGACTCGACGCTGACCTCCAATCCCAACGTTCCGGACCTCATCGGGCGGCTGTTTCCTCAAACGCAGGTCCGCGACCGTGCGACAGGGCGGATCCTGCTTTCGCCGAACACGAACGTATTTTCGCTCGATCCGAAGTTCCGGACCAACTACACGGTCCAGTGGAACTTCGGAATACAGCGGGAACTGGCCAGCGGCTGGCTGCTCGAGACGGCCTATGTCGGCAACAGCGCGCACAAGCTCACCGGCCGCGACCTGGTGAATCAGGCTTACCTTGACGCAGACCCGGCGCGTCCGACGCCCGTGATCAGCCGCCGCCCCAACCCGAATATCGGCGATGTGAGCATGGTGAAATCTCTCGATCCGTCCAACTACCACGCGCTGAACGTCAAGCTGAACAAGCGGTTTTCGGGTGGATTTTCGCTGCTGGGCGGCTATACCTACTCGAAGGTGATGGGCATCGGCGGGGCGCTGTTCGGCGACCAGTCGAGGCAGCAGGACGCGCGTAACCGCAAGGCGGAGTACGCGCCGCTTGAATACAACCAGAAGCAGCGCCTGACGTTGGCATGGGTTTACGAGCTGCCGTTCGGCAAGGGGCGGATGATCGCCGCCAACGCCGGGGGAATCGGGGGAACGATCGTTTCCGGGTGGTCATTCCAGGGGTCGTACACGGCGCACTCCGGTTTCCCGCTGACTCCGACCTCGAGCGTGTCGTCGAATGTGGGCCGTCAGGACACCAACCGCGCGGACCGGCTTTGCGACGGGAACCTGGCCTCTTCGGCGCGCAGTCTGAACCGGTGGTTCGACACGGCCTGCTTCGTCAATCACCCGTTCGGCCGTTTCGGCAATTCGGGCAACGGCGTGATCGTCGGTCCGGGGATCAACGCGTTCGATCTGACGATCATGAAGAACACCGCCATCCCGCTGCGGGACCGTGATCCGCTGACGGTCCAGATCCGGGCGGAGTTCTTCAACGCGTTCAACCACCCCTCGTTTGGAGATCCCAACCTGGCGGCGGGGACGGCGCAGTTCGGGCTGATCCGAAGCACGAGGATCGGCGGGCGGGAGATCCAGCTGGCGATGAAGCTGCTGTTCTGACCGCGCCCGGCGGCGATCGCGGCGGAGCGCCAACGGGGCGGCGTCGCATAGAATAGGGGCATTACTTTATGGTCGGCACGACCATCTCGCACTACCACGTGACCGAGAAGCTGGGCGAAGGTGGAATGGGCGAGGTTTACAAAGCGCGCGATACGCGGCTCGACAGGCCGGTGGCGCTGAAGGTTTTGTCCGCGCGGACGTCCGGCTTGGCCGAGCAGTCGATGCGGCTGTTGCGGGAGGCCAAGTCGGCCTCGGCGCTGAATCATCCGAACATCATCACGGTTTACGACGTGGGGACCGTTCCGGGCACGGACCCTCCCTCGCCGTTCATCGCGATGGAGTACGTAAACGGGCCGACGCTGCGGGAGATCATCGCCCGCAGGCCGTGCACGGTTTCCGAGACGCTGCGCTACGCGGTGCAGATCGCCGACGCGCTCGCCGCGGCGCACGCGGCGGGCATCGTTCACAGAGACATCAAGCCGGCCAACATCATGGTCAACGACAAGGGCCTCGTGAAGGTGGTCGACTTCGGCCTCGCGCACATCGGCGGCAAGGACGAGGCGGGCGATGACGTCACGCAGAGCGCCACACTGACGCTGCGCACGCTTCCCGGGCAGGTGCTGGGAACGCCAGCCTACCTGTCGCCCGAGCAGTTGGACGGCCGGCCGGCGGACTCCCGATCCGACATCTTCTCGTTCGGCGTGCTGCTCTATGAGATGCTCGCCGGGAGGAGGCCCTTCGACGGGAAAACGACGGGCGACATTGCCGTGGCCATCCTGACGCGGGAACCGGAGCCGCTGTCCAGGCATGCGCCGAAGGCGCCCGCAGAGCTCGAGCGGATCGTCACGGCATGTCTGCGCAAGGATCCCGAGAGGCGCTACCAGCACATGGCCGACGTCCGGATCGCGCTGGAGGCGCTGAGGGAGGAGATCACTTCGGCCTCGGCCACCGCCCGGGTGGCCGGGGAACGGCGGGTGCGGCGAAGGTGGCTGTTCACCGCGGCGGCCGCCGTCATGGCGTGCGCGGCGTGGCTCGTCTTCCGCGCCGGCGAGCGGCGGGAACCCGTGCGGGTCACGGTGCTGACGACGTTCGCCGGCATCGAGGCGTACCCCGCATTCTCGCCCGACGGCAACCGGATCGCGTTCTCGTGGAACGGAGAGGGACAGGACAATTTCGACATCTACGTCCGCGCCACCGCCGGCGGAGCGCACCGGCGCCTTTCGACCGCTCCGGGCAAAGATGAAAAGCCCGCATGGTCACCGGATGGAAGCCGGATCGCCTGGGTGCGGGACAATCAGACAATTCTCACAGCCCCCGCCGACGGAGGCCCGGAGCGCGTTGTTGCGGAAGGGGAGTTCAGCGGCGACCTGCGCTGGACGCCCGACGGACAGGCAGTGGCCTTCGCGGAGCTCCCGGCCGGCGAGAGTCTCTATTCGGTTTTCACGGCCGACATCTCGACGGGGCAGCGGCGGCGATGGACGCACCCTCCGGCGGGCACGCTCGGCGACCGCCCGTTCGGCTTCTCGCCGGACGGGAAATGGATCGCGCTGGGCCGCTATTCGATGACGCCGGGAACCGACATTCTCATCGCGCCCGCGGACAAGCCAGTGCAGCCGGGAACCGAGCGCAAAGTGGGCCGCGACGTGGTTTGGATCGCCGGGCTGGGCTGGTCGCCGGATTCGAAAAGCATCCTGTTCACTTCGCAACGCGGCGCGCAGCACAAGATCATGCGGCTGCCGGTCCCGCTGTTCGGAGAGGGCCGGATCGAGATGATCGAGGGTGTGGAACTCGAAGCCGCGCATCATTCCGTCACGGGGGCGAACGGCTCGCGGCCGGCTCAACTGGCGTTTGAGAGGCGCAGCGCGGATCACAACATCTGGCGGTATGATCTGGGCGCGAAGGCCGATCCGAAGACGGCGCGGGCGGAGCGCGTGGTCGACTCGACAGCCCGCGACTCGAGTCCGCATCTGACGGCCGACGGGTCCCGGATCGTCTTTTCGTCGAACAGGAGCGGCGAAACGGAAATCTGGACGGCGGACGCTACGGGCGCGAATCCGGCTCAACTGACGCGCATCCGGCTGAGTTCCGGCTCGCCGCACTGGTCGCCGGACGGACGGTGGATCGTCTTCGACGCCGCGTCGGGCGGCAACAAGGACCTGTGGATCGCGGACGCGACGGGCGCCGCCGAGCCGCGGAGGCTGACGACGGAACCGTCGGAGGAGGCGCGGCCGGTGTTTTCCCACGACGGCGCCTGGATCTACTTCCGGTCGGACCGTTCGGGGTCGCGGCAGATCTGGAAGATTCCGGCGGCCGGTGGGGCGGCCATCCAGGTTACGCGGAATGGAGGGGTCGAGCCGATGTCGGACTGGCAGGGCCGGGACCTCTTCTACATCCGACGGAATCGGGATCCGGAGGTGTGGAAGGTTCCGGTGAACGGAGGAGAAGAGACGCTGGCCGTCAAGGGTCCACAATACGGTTACTGGGCCGTGGCGGAAAAGGGCATCTACTTCCTCGCCGACGCTCAGCTTCCGGGAGTGCGGCGGCGCGCGATCCGGCGCTGGGACTTCGGCACTAAGAAGATGACGAACGAGGCGTGGATCGAAAAAGGCATAGACCTGTCGCTGCCGGGATTCTCCGTGAGCCGCGACGGCCGCCGGGTGGTCGCGCTCCAACTCGACAAGATCGAGGCGGACTTGTACCTCGTGGAAAACTTCCGGTAGCCGAAGGACCTACTGGCAGGTGCTCAGCTTGAAGGCCTCGATGTGCGTGTTCCAGTTGAAGGAGCCGTTGGCGGGCAGGAACTCGGTGGTGAAGACAAACTGGCAGCCGTCGACCGGGTCGACGCTGATGGTGCTGTAGTCGCCCCAGCGGCTGAGGCCATTTCCGGTCTGCGAGCCCGGCCCCACACGCACGCCGATCTCCGCCCCGAGAACGCCTTTGAGGTCCGACGCGCTGCGGTAGGCATAACGGATGCTGGGCTTGATGCTGCTGCTTGAAACGTTGTAACCGATCGCGATGCCGCCCGTCTTATCCATGGCGGCGCTACCCATCCAGCGGTAGGCCGAGTCCGGAGCGTAGGTGCCCTGCTGGAAGACAACGGGGGTGGCGCCGGAAATGGACTTTCCGGAAGCGTTGCGCAACTCATACCAGCGGATCCCGCTGCCGCCGCCCGAGGCCACTGCGTGATTGACGAGCAGCGACTCGTGGGTGGCGAACCGCCGGTAGCTCAGCCGGTAGTTGAGCCGGTCGGCCAGCGAGTCCAGCCTTTGCGTCACCCCGGACTGCGGAATGCAGGTTCCCCCGTTGCAGGTCCGGCTGAACGCCGCGACGCCGGCGACGGCCGCCGGTCCGGTGAACGTTCCCCTTCCTTCAGTCCAATTGACGGCGAACTTCCAGAAGTTGATGCCGCTCGCCGTCATGCTCAGCAGCGGCAGGGCGGTTCCGGCGGCGGGCAGCGAGGCGCCTTCCAGATCCGCGGGAAGGAGGCTGTGGTGGCCGGACCCGGTCTGCGCGCAGATCTGGCGGGCGGCAGCGCCGGTCAACATTTTGGATCGCTCGAACGCGCATACTTTGGATCCCACAAAGGTGCGGCCCCGGCGGAACATGTTGTACGTGATGTAGTAACCGTCCGGCCAGACACCCATTTTGGGGAAGTCGTTGAAATCGATCCCGTAGGAGTAGGCGTAACGGTGGAACGTGCCGGTGGGATCGGGTCCGGTGGAGACGGCGACGCACTGGGTGTAGGGCGTGGACGAGACGGCGAACTGCGTGAGCACCCAGCGATTGGCGAGCTGGTCGTACTGCACGATGGGATCACCGTCGTTGGAGGTTTCGCACGGTCCGCCAAAACCCCGCCAGATGGTGTTGCCGTTTTTCGGAAATCCAGCCAGGAGGGTGAACCCCGTGATCGTCTTGGAGGCGTCGCGGGTCAGGCTGTAGACGGCGTAGCGCAGGTTGACCCACTGGACGTAGTGGTTCGGTCCGAGGTCTCCGGTGGTATCGGGAGGCGCCACCCGGTAGGAGGGGTCGACCGGGGTGCCGGTGGTCGAGGCCGCGTTCGGCACCACAGCGGCGCGCACGCCGCCCACGCCACGGGACGCCAGCGGGTCGATACCCGGCGGATTGTCGTCGCCGACGGGTTCCGGCAGACCGGGTCCGAAATCGCGGCCGCCGCGGGGCGGAAGCGTCGGCCTCAAGTCCGGCAGGGTGCGCACGGGAACGCTGGAGGTGTCGAACCGGTCCGGCAAGGTCACTTCCACACGGTAGTCCTCGCCAATCGGTCTGGGACGATCCTGGGCAAGTGCGCTCGCACAGGCGCAGACTCCCGTGGCAAGGACCAGAACAAGGTGTCCAACGTGCTTCTGCATATCATTTCCACACTAGCACCAAAAGCGGTTGACTGGAAGCGAATCAGCGATTGATCCCATGACCACTAGTACCTTTTCCCGACACGTCTACGACAGGCGCCCGCCACACGGACGATGTTGCCCTCAGTCCCCCTGCGCCGGCTGCCACTGGCTCGCCGGACTGGAGACAGGGCGCCGCTCGGTGCTCCGTTCGAGAAGCATGTACACGACGGGGATCACGACGAGGGTGATGAGCGTCGAACTGGCCAGGCCGCCGATGATCACCCGCGCCATGGGCACCTGCAACTCGGATCCTTCGCCTATGCCGACGGCCATCGGAATCAGGCCGAGGACAGTGGCGGAGGCGGTCATGAGGATCGGGCGCAGACGGCGCCGGCCGGCGGTTTCGAGAGCTTCCATCAGGCCGTAGCCTTCCTCCCGGCGCAACTGGTTGACGCAATCGATGAGGATGATGGCGTTGTTGACGACGATCCCGACCAGGACAATGACCCCGAGAAATCCCTGCATATTGAACGTCGTCGCGGTCGCCACAAGAATGCCGACGACGCCGATGGCGGCGAGCGGGACGGAGAAAAGGATGATGAAGGGATCCCGGAGAGATTCAAATTGCGAGGCCATGACCATGTAGATGAGGATCACGGCGAGAATGGCGGCGATGGTCAGTTCGCGGAAGTTTTCCTGCTGCTCCTCGTACTCGCCTCCATACTTGAATTCGTAGCCGGAGGGGCGGGAGATCTGGCTGATGCGGGCGTCGAGGTCACGCATGACGCTGCCGAGGTCGCGGTCGCCGAGCGTTCCGCTGACGATGACGATGCGCTCCTGGTCGGCGCGGTCGATCGAGACCGGGCCCTCCTGCCGCCGCAACCGGGTGACGCTGTCGGCGGTGATGGTGCGCCCTCCGACCGTGACCAGGGGAATCAGGCCCACCTGGGACAGATTCATCCGGTCGCGTTCCTTGAGGCGGACGAGGATGTTGTACTCGTCGCCCTGCTGGCGGAACATCGACGTGCGCCGGCCGCCGACCGCCGTCTCCATCGCGTCGGCGATGTTGGAGACGTTGAGACCCATGGTGGCGGCCTTGACGCGGTCCACCGAGACCAGCATTTCGGGCATGCCGGGCTGCCGCGAAACCTGCACTTCGGGAACTCCGGGCACGGAGGCCATGGCCGCGCGGACCTGCTCGGCGAGGTCTTCGAGCGTCTGAAGGTCGTGCCCGCGGACCTCGACCGTCAGCCGGTCGCCGCCTTCCGACGAACCGGACCGCGACCCGCGCGAAGACATGCCGCTGGACACACGCGTGCGCACGATGACGCCGGGCCGCGTGGCGAGAGCGGGACGGAGGGCGGCGGCGATTTCCTTGGCGCTGCGCCTGCGCTCGTCCATCGGCTTGAGGCGCAGGCGGAGCTCGCCGGTGTGGGTCGCATAGGCGCGGGAGAAACTGCCGCCGCCGGTCTCCACCATGACTGTGTGCGCCTCGGGCACGACCTCGCGCGCCACACGGGCCATCTCCTGCATGACCTGGTCCGTCACTTCGACGCGCGTGCCGGGCTCCAGTTCCACGTTGGCGCGGACCTCGCCTTCGTCGGTCTCCGGCGTGAGTTCCACTCCGACCAGAGGAACCAGCGCCCAGGCGCCGGCCAGCAGCGCGGCGGCGCTGCCGAGCACGACGACGGGGTGCTTGAGCGACCAGCCGAGCAGGGCGGCGTAGTTGTCGTTCATCCACTCCTGGCCGCGCCCGATCCAGTTGCTGATCGCGCCCAGGATGCCTTTGTCGGGCGGTTTCTCGGCCCCGGCCCAGCGCGATGCCATCACCGGACCGAGAGTGAGCGCCACGATGAGCGAGCAGGCCTGGGAGAACGCCACGACGTAGGCCAGCTGGCGGAACGTCACCGCCGAGGTTCCTTTCATGAACAGCACCGGCACAAAGACGGCCACGGTGGCGAAAGTGGACGCGGAAACGGCGAGCGCCACCTCGTTGCTTCCGGCCACGGCCGCCTCCATCATGCTCTTGCCGGCGGACCGGTGGCGGAAGATGTTTTCCAGCACGACAATGGCGTTGTCGACGAGCATGCCGACGCCGAGGGCGAGCCCCCCGAACGACACGGTGTTCAGCGTGAATCCGGCGGCGTACATGACGGCGAAGGTCGCCACGACCGTGATGGGGATGCCGATGGCGATGATGATCGTGCTCTGGATATTCCGCAGGAAAACGAGGAGGATGAACGCCGCCAGCAGGCCGCCTTCGATGGCGGCGTCGTTGACGTTGCGGATGGCGGCCTTGATATAGTCCGCAGTGTCCCCGGTTGTGCCGATGTGCACGTTCGGGTAGTCCTTCCGGATGCGCCCGACTTCCGCCCAGACATTATTGGATACGTCCACCGTGTTGGCGCCGGACTGCTTGTAGACGAACAGCCGGACCGCCGGCTCACCGTTGACGCTCACCATCTGCCGCACATCCTCGTGCGAATCCTCGACAGAGGCGATGTCGCGGAGGTAGACGGGAACGTTGCCGCGCGTGGTGATGACGAGGTTCCGGATCTGGTCCAGGTTCTGGAACTCGCCCTGGGTGCGAAGGAGCACCTCAAAGCGGCCTTCCTGCACCGGGCCGACAGGGCGGTTAATGTTCTCCTGCCGCACCATCCGCACGACGTCGGCCACCGAAAGGTTGAGGGCGCGGAGCTTTTCGAGGTCGAGATCGACGTGGATTTCGCGGCGCAGGCCGCCGCGGACGGTGAACTGCGCCACGCCGGGCACACGTTCAAGGCGGTATTGAATCTGTTTTTCGACGAAGTGCCGCAGTTGGCGGGCGTCCATGTCCTCGGCGGCGACCGTCAGGAACATGATCGGATACTGCGAGACGTCGTACTTGTACATGATCGGCGGCTCCATGTCCTCGGGGAGCGAACTCCGCCTCCGGTCGAGCCGGATGCGCAGTTCGTTGGCCGCCTCATGGAGGTCGGTGCCGTAGACAAAGGTCACGCGGACGCTGGTGGAACCCTCGGTCGAGCTGGAGGTGATCTCCTCGACGCCCGGGGCGGAGCTGAACGCCTCCTCGAGCGGGCGCGCGACGAGGTTCTCCATCTCCTCCGGGGCGACGCCAGGATATTCGGCGCGCACGCTGATGGTGGGGTATACCATGTCCGGCATCAGATCCACCGGCAGCCGCAGGAAGGCGATGCCGCCGAGCAGAAGCAGAATCAGCGTCCCCATCAGGACCGTGATCGGGTTGCGGATGGAAAATTCCGGAAGGCTCATTCTTCACCCCGGCCGCCGTTGACGGCGGCGTCCTGTTTGCGGGACCCGGCGGATCTGGTTCCGCCGCCGCCCTCGCCGTCGACCACCTTCAGCTGGTCGCCTTCGCGCAGCATCGCCGAGCCGCGGGTGACGATGCGGGCGCCGGGCGCGAGATGGGCCAGGACTTCGACGTCGCCTCCGATGGTCTGGCCGGTTTCAATGGCGCGGAACGTGGACCGTCCGCGTTCAGCGAGGAACACACCGGGCTGGCTTCCGCGGTAGACCAGGCCTTCGCGCGGGATCAACACGGCGGAGCGCGTCGAGCCGAGATCGAGCGTGACGCGGGCGAACATCTCGGCCTTGAGGCGGTTGTCCGGGTTCGGGATCTCGACCTCGACGGTCGCGCTGCGCGTGGCGGCGTCGAGCACGGGCGCGATGCGCGCCACGCGGCCGTCGAACGTCTGGTCTCCGAAAGCGTCGACTTCGACGCGGGCGCGCGCCCCCACGCGAAGCTTGCCGACCTCCTGCTCTGGGACCGAGGCCATCGTCACCATGGTCGCCATGTTGACGAGCGTCAGAATCGGCGTGGACGGGTTCACCAGCGCCCCCTGGTCCACGTGGCGGCGGGAAACGTAGCCGTCCATGGGCGCGTAGATACGGGTCTGCTCGACGCGAATCTCGAGTTCGCGGAGCTCGGCCCGGGCCTGTCCCTCCTGGGCCTTGGACAGTTCGAGCTGCGCCTGCACGACTTCATAGGCGGTGCGCCGGGATTCGTAGTCCGAGCGGGGCAGCAGTCCTTCCTTCATGAGGTTGCCGGCGCGCACGAAGTTCGCCTTGGAGTTTTCGAGTTCAGCCATGCGCTGCTTGGTGGAGGCGTTGACGACCAGCAGGGCGGCCCTGGCGCGCGACACCTGCTGCTGGAGTTCATCGTCTTCGAGCTCGGCGATGAGAGCACCGCGCCGGACGAAATCGCCCAGCTGGTAGGTGAGCCGTTCGACCCGGCCGGTGGCTTTCGCCGTCACGTCCACCTGTTCCTTCGGCCGCAGCGACCCGGTGAGCAGAATCTCCTGCCTCACCTGGCCGGTCCGGGCTTCGGCGACGCTCACCGTGATGATACGCTGCGCGCCGTCCTTCTTGCCCTTCTTGGCGGCCTTCGCCTGCTGCTCCTGGGTTTCCTTGACACGCAGTCCGAACAGGACCGCGCCCGCCGCCAGCAGCAACAACCCGAACGCGACTTTTGCCTTCTTCAAGGGGAACCCCGCCGAACCGAGTATATCGAACCCGGCACGGGACCGGCGGAGCGGACAGGATCCGTATGGCCGGCGGCCTCAGCCGACGATGCGCCCGTCAGGAGAAAGCTTGAGTACGCGGTCCCGCCAGCGGACGGTGTCGCCGAACGCTCCGGCGGCCCAAACGGCCGTCCCCCAAAGGTCGCGGGCCGGGATCAGCGCGGCGTAGCGGAGCACCAGCGGGGACCGCAGCACGCCCCACCCGGAGACGAGGGCCATGACCATCCTCGCCGCCAGAAGGGCGCCGGCCCAGGCGAACTCTCCGGCGGCGGCGGCAGCCACGGCCCAAAGGGTGGCGTGCGTGACCGGAAGTCCGAAGTAGGCCCCGCGCGAGACGCGGATCGTGCGGTGCCATCGCAGCTGGTGGTCCCAGACCTGGCGCCAGGAATCGGCCTGAAGCGCCGTTTCGACCACGACGCGCGAAAGGTGCACGCGGAGCCCGAGTCCCGTGATCCGGCGGGCGAGCTGGTAGTCGTCGGCGATGTAGTCGGCGATGGCGGCGAACCCGCCGATGCGGCCGAGGTCGGCGCGGCGGAAGACGAGCGTCGAGCCCAGACCGAACTCGTTGACGCCGACGAACGGCGCCACCAGAACGCCCGGCGCGAAGTCGGTCGCGATGCCGAGGGCTTCCCAGATTCCCGGCAGCGTCGCGGCCGAGGCGCGATACAGGCAGGTGACCAGGCCGACGCGGGGGTCCTCGAGCGGCGCGGCGACGTCGCGGAGGTAGCCGGGCGGAACGTGGATGTCGCTGTCGTTGACCAGCAGGACATCGAAGCGGGCCTGCGCAGCAAGATCGGCGAGCACGCCGGCCTTCCCGTTGGGCGCGGCGGTTTCCGACACGATCAGCCGGATGGGGACGCCGGGGAATTCGCGCATCAGCTCCCTGATCTCGCCGGCGGCGGGGTCATCGCGGTCCGTCACGCCGAACAGGATCTCGAACTCGGGATACTGCTGGGCGGCGTGGGACCGGATCGCCTCGCGGAATCCGGGGTCGAGCCCGCGGACCGGCTTGAGGACCGAAACCGGAGGCAGAGGGCGGCGCGGACGCGGATCGCGGCGCATCCGGTGACGCAGAGCCGCCAGGATCGCCGTGAACTGGTAGGCCAGCGCCACCATGGCCGCCGCCGCCAGCCCGCTCACGACCGGGCCAGCAGGGCCACGCCCGCCGCCACCATCAGCGCCCCGGCCCAGCGCCGCACGCTGACATTCTCTTTGAGGATCCATTGCGCCAGCAGGGTTTCGAGCACGAGACTGGCCGCCGTGGCGGGAACCGCGAAGCTCAGATCTTCCCTCGCCAGCAGGGAGAGAAAGGCGAAGAACGAAATGGCCATGAAGACCACCGACAGCGCCAGCGGCCAGCGTGCGAACAGGGCCGCGATGCGCGACGGGCGGAAGTCATGGACTTCGCCGTGGCGCTTCATGTCCCAGCTTTGAAGCAGGTCGCAGGCCACGGTCGAACCCACCACCGCCGCCACCAGCAGCCACGTCATCGTTGCGTCCCGGGCTTGGTCAATCCGGCGAGGGTGGTCCCTCCGGCGATCAGCAGCGTCCCCAGCCAGCGCTCGCCGCTGATCTGTTCGCCCAGGACGAATCTGCCGAGCAGGGCGTTCAACACGTAGCCGATCGAGGTGACGGGCAGGACGAAGGTCAGGTCGGCCCAACTGAGCAAAGTCATGCGCGCCAGGGTCCAGAAAACGAGGAGGGCGATCCCGGCGAGAACCCATGCGTTGGCAAGCGAGGCGAAGAGGGACCCGGCCGCGCCCTTCATCCCCACACTCAGCGCGAGATTGCCAAACGTGTTCGAGAGCACCACGAGCGCCACGAAGAGCGCGGTCTTGCCGCGGGCGGCGTCCCGGTTCCGGTTCGCGTCCATCGGCATCGGCGGCGGCCTCAGTCCCCGGCCGGGGCCGCGACCGGCTGTTTCCGCTGGCCGGCCACGAACCGCTGGCGCTTGCGGCGCAGCGCGAGGTATTCCCGGGCTTCCTTGTACAGCCGCTTGCGCTCGCCGCCGTCGAGCAGTGCTTTCCGCACGATGCGCCAGGCCGCTTTGGGCCGGAAGTAATACTCGCCGTAAAAGCGCTCCACCCAGTCGACCAGCTCGGCGCGGTCGAGTCCCGGGTAGACGATGTTGGGCAACTGATGGCCCTGGTCGTCGGTCATCGAATCGATCGTGATGAGGCCGTTGCTGCGCGCGTAGTCGAAGAATTCGGTGCCGGGATAGGGATGCGCGATCGAGACCTGGATCGTCTCGGTGTTCAGCTTCTTGGCGAAGTCGATGGTGCGGCGGATGCTCTGGGGAGTCTCGCCGGGCAGCCCGACGATGAAGTCCCCGTGGATCGTGAGCCCCAGCTTGTGGGCGTTGGCGGTGAACCGTTCAGCCGCCTCGACGGTGGCGCCTTTCTTGATGTTCTTGAGAATCTGGGGATCGCCCGACTCGTAGCCGACGATCATCAGCCGGAACCCGGCTTCCTTCATCGCCTTCAGCGTGTCGTAATCGGTGGTGACGCGCGAGGTGCAGGACCACGTCACATCCGGGTATCCCAGTTCCGCGCGCAGCGCGCCGAGCTTGCGGCTCAACTCGATGGTGCGTTCCTTTTTGTAGTTGAACGTATCGTCGTCGAAGAAGATCTCCTTGAGGCCCGGAAAGTTCTGTATCGCCCACCGGACCTCGTTCACCACGTCATCGGAGGACCGCAGCCGCCAGCGGTGTCCGGAGTGGGTCTGCGGCCACAGGCAGAAGGTGCACAGCGCGGGGCAGCCGCGCGAGGTGTACATGCTGAGGAACGGATGGCGGAGGAAGGGGACGTTGTAGCGGCGGAAATCGAGGTCGCGCCGGTAGACTCGCGAGACCCAGGGGAGGCTGTCGAGGTCCTCGATGTAGGCGCCCTCGGGGTTGTGGACGATGGCGCCGTTGCGGCGGAAGCTGACGCCGGGGAGCGACTCGAGCGGAGCGCCTTGGGCGTATTGGACGATCTGGTGGTCGAACTCGCGCCGCACGACGAAGTCGATTGCGGTTTCGCGGAGGCACTTCTCCGGTTCCACGGTGACGGGCGGACCGACGAAGCAGACCTTCAGCGCCGGGTTGACGTCTTTCATCATGCCGGCCATCCGGACGTCGACGTGGAAGCCGGGGGTGGAGGTGAACAGGACCAGAAGTTCGAACTGCCCGGCCAGGGCGACGGTCTGCTCGATCGAGTACCCGTGCGGCGGCGCGTCGAGGACTTTGCTGTCGGCCAGCATGCCGGCGGGGTAGCAGAGCCAGACGGGATACCAATAAGACTCGATCTCGCGGGTGGCGGGCCAGCGGGAGCTCGCGCCGCCGTCAAACCCCTCGAATGACGGAGGATTCAGGAAAAGAGTTCGCATGAGGGCTTTCCTTCAGCTTATCGCGAATTGCCGGAGGCTTCGTCGATGGCGCGAAGGGTTTGGGCCGCAATGCGGGTGTTGGGATGGTCGGGACCGAGGACGCGGGTGAGGATACGCAGCGCGCGTTCGGCGAGGGCCCGCGCGGCGGGCAGCTCGCCGAGGTCTTGGAGGATCGCGGCAAGGTTGTTGGCATCTGTGGCCACCTCGGGGTGGTCGGGACCGTAGACCTGCTCGTCGATGCGCAGGGCGCGCTCGGTGAGGGCCCGCGCGGCGGGCAGGTCGCCGAGGGCTTTGAGGATCTGGCCCAGGTTGTTGGCGGCCGTGGCTACCTTGGGGTGGCCGGGACCATAGACCTGCTCGGCGATGCGCAGCGCGCGCTCGGTGAGGGCCCGCGCGGCGGGCAGCTCGCCGAGGGCTTGGAGGATCGTGGCAAGGTTGTTGGCGCGGATCGCCACGTTGGGGTGGTCGGGACCGTAGACCTGCTCGGCGATGCGCAGGGCGCGCTCGCTGAGGGCCCGCGCGGCGGGCAGCTCGCCGAGGGCTCGGAGGATCTGGCCCAGGTTGTTGGCGCGGATCGCCACGTTGGGGTGGTCGGGACCGTAGACCTGCTCGTCGATGCGCAGGGCGCGCTCGCTGAGGGCCCGCGCGGCGGGCAGCTCGCCGAGGGCTCGGAGGATCTGGCCCAGGTTGTTGGCGCGGATCGCCACGTTGGGGTGG
>Ga0073934_10002719_pt1 | contig 35409 bp, 30 predicted proteins | sample LarsenN4metaG_FD_76834 | JGI IMG/M metagenome (GOLD analysis project Ga0073934, IMG submission 76834) | Hot spring sediment bacterial and archeal communities from British Columbia, Canada, to study Microbial Dark Matter (Phase II) - Larsen... ... | reverse complement strand
CCGCCCACGATACCTCCCAGGGCGGGCTTGCCATCTGTCTGGCCGAGGGCTGTTTGACGGGTCGGATCTCCGGAACTCAAATCGGCCTTTCCGTTGAACTCAGAGATCCTCTCAGGTGGGACTTCCTGTTGTTTGGAGAGGATCAAACCCGAATTGTAGTGTCTTTAAGTCCCTCTCACCTGGGAAAACTTCGAGAAATCGCCGGGGAATTTAATGTCCCCTTCACCGTACTCGGTGAGGTTACAGGTAGAGGAAGTTTTCAAATCAATGACTGGATCCATCTGCCGCTATCTCGATTAAGGGAAGTCTGGAGCGGAGAAGCCGAGGGCAGAAAGCCGAGGGCAGAAGGCAGGGAGTAAGGGTCCGTTACGATGTAGCCCTGCTGCCTACCGCCTGTGGCTTGCTGCCTTCCCAACTAAGGATGTGTGGAATCTTTGGGATTTATGGATCGTCCGAGACCATGGATGTAGCCCATTTAACGTATTATGGACTGTATGCCCTCCAACACAGGGGACAGGAAAGCGCGGGAATTGTGGTCCATGACGCCGGGAATGAAGTTCACTTCCATAAAGGAATGGGCCTGGTCTCTAAAGTCTTCACCGAGCGGGATCTCGAGGGATTGAAAGGGAAGGCGGCCATCGGGCATGTTCGGTACTCCACGTGCGGAGAGAGCAATAAGAAAAATATACAGCCCATCGTCGTTCAGTTTTCAAGGGGGAAACTGGCCATCGCCCATAACGGAAACCTCATTAACGCTCTGGAACTGTTTAAAAGGCTTGAAGAAGAGGGATCTATTTTTCAGACGACCACCGATACCGAAATTTTTGCCCATCTAATTGCCAAATCTAAACACAGGAGCTTCGAAGGACGGGTCCGACAGGCTCTGACCCAGGTGGAAGGGGCCTATTCCCTGGTGCTGTTATATAACGGAACCCTCTACGGGATCCGGGATCCGAATGGGTTTCGGCCCCTCATTTTAGGAAATCTAGAGGGCTCTTATATTTTAGCTTCCGAGACGTGCGCCCTGGACCTGCTAGGGGCGGAATTTATCCGGGAGATCGAACCGGGGGAGATGATCAAAATCGGTCCCAATGGGTTAGAGTCTTCCAAGTTTGCGGAGAAAAAAGGAGGAGCCTGCATCTTCGAGCTGGTTTATTTTGCAAGGCCGGATAGCCGGATCTTTAACCAGAGCGTCTATCAAGCCCGGATTCGGATGGGCGAACAACTGGCGAGGGAGTCCACCACCGAGGCCGACGTGGTTATTCCGGTGCCGGACTCGGGAGTAGCCGCAGCTATCGGTTTCGCCCGGGCTTCCGGAATACCTTACGAAATGGGACTGACCCGAAACCATTACGTGGGAAGGACTTTCATCCAACCCTCTCCGGAAATCCGGGACCTCCGCCTAAAGATCAAGCTCAATCCGGTCCAAGAGGCCCTGGAAGGCAAGCGGGTCATCGTCGTGGATGATTCCATAGTTCGGGGAACTACCTGCAAGCAATTGATCAAACTGATCCGAAAGGCCGGAGCTAAAGAAATTCATTTCAAAGTCAGTTCCCCTCCCATTCAACACCCCTGCTTCTTCGGCATAGATACCCCCAATCAAAGTCAACTCGTCGCCGCGAATCACTCCATAGACCAGGTTAAGGAGTTCTTGGAGGTGGACAGCCTCCAGTACCTCTCCCTGGAAGGCCTTCATGCCGCGGTCAAAGGGGGCAGGGCTTCTTATTGCAATGGCTGCTTTACCGGGCAATATCCCATGTCCCTGTCGGGGGCCAGCGGGCAATGGTCGGTGGGTGGCCGGTCGTTGCCGGTCATCAGCCACCAGTACGATCTACAATTTACCTAAAACGGTTCGTGGAGGGCATCGGTGCGCATAATCTTTAGATGGACGTAAAGGGTTCTTATAAGTTTCTTGGGTCTGAACCCCTCGGTGCTGTTTGGGGATCGTTTTACGCCGGAGCATGTCTTCTATAACCTATCGAGCCGCCGGGGTCGATGTAGAAAAAGGGAACCGGTTCGTTCAGGAGATCAAGGGACTGGTCCGGTCTACGTTCGGTCCGGAGGTATTAACGGACTTAGGGGGGTTCTCCGGGTTATTTTCCCTGAATTTCATCGGAGGTCCCGGCTTTGAGATGCGAGAGCCGATCCTGGTGGCTACTACAGATGGCGTGGGCACCAAACTCAAAATCGCCCAGATGGTGAATCGCCACGAAACCATCGGTATAGATCTGGTGGCCATGTGTGCCAACGATTTGATCACCTGCGGAGCCAGACCCCTTTTCTTTCTGGATTATTTTGCGACGGGCCAGTTGGAGCTGGAACAGGGTAAAGCCATCATCGCCGGGATTGTGGAGGGCTGCCGGCAGGCAAAAATGGCCCTCATCGCCGGGGAAACCGCCGAAATGCCGGGCGTTTATGCCCGTGGAGAATACGACCTGGCCGGATTTGCCGTGGGAATTGTAGATCGAAGCAGCATCGTAGATGCCAGCCGAATTCAATCGGGCGATATCGTCTTGGGGATTCCTTCCGCCGGGATTCATAGTAACGGATACTCCTTGGTACGAAAGGTGTTGTTTGAAGTGCACTCGGTGGATCCTTGGGAGTATTCTCCCCCACTCTCTGAGACGTATGCCGGGGAACTTTTGAAGCCCACGCGAATTTATGTGGATCTGATCATGGAGCTCCTGGCAACTTATTCGATTAAGGGAATTAGCCATATCACGGGGGGCGGTTTTCCTGATAAGTTAGGACGGATTCTCCCCGAAAGATGCCAGGCCATCCTGGATAGCCGTGCCTGGTCCATTCCCCCTGTCTTCCGGCTCATTCAAACGCTGGGCCGGATCCCTCCGGAAGAGATGTTTCGGACGTTTAATATGGGAATCGGAATGGCTCTGGTGACCGATCCTCCAACGGGAGAGTCGATCGTTCAGCACTTTGAAGAAATTAAAATAATCGGTCGTATCGCCGAGGGGGAGAGAAACGTCCATATCTTGTACTAAGGGACCCTGTAGGGGCGACCCGATGGGTCTCCCTACCCCCCCACAACGGATAATGGACAACGAACGACGATGAAACGGGTTGCAGTTTTAGCTTCGGGGCGGGGAACTAACCTACAGGCCCTTATTGACGCGACCAGAAAAGGGGACATCCCGGCAACGATCGTTTTAGTGGTCACCGACCGGGAAGATGCCCAGGCCCTGAAACGGGGTATACAGAATTTTATTAAAACGCTCTATCTATCCCCAGAGGGGTTAAGCCGTGAGGCTTACGACAGCCTCCTCTTAGAGATTCTTCAAGCCAATCAAGTTGACGTCCTGGCGCTAGCCGGGTTCATGAGAATCTTATCTCCGGTGCTCATTCGGGCCTATCCCAATAAAATTCTCAATATTCATCCTTCGCTGTTACCTGCTTTCCCAGGACTTCACGCCCAGCGCCAGGCGCTGGAGTACGGGGTAAAGGTCTCAGGCTGCACCGTCCATTTGGTCGATGAGGAAGTGGATCACGGCCCTATTATTCTTCAGCGAACTGTTCCCGTTTTCGATACAGATACCGAAGAGACCTTATCGGCCCGCATTCTCGAACAGGAGCATTTAGCTTATCCGGAAGCCCTAAAACTTTTAGCCGAAGACCGGCTGATCCTTCAGGGGAGGAGGGTGCTCATCAGGCAGTAGACAGTACCCAGGGAACAAGGGGTAACGAGGGCGATACTTTGTAAAGTTAGTTTTGCGTAATGCTCTGCCCTCCCCCCCGGCCCCTCTCCCACGCGGTGGGAGAGGGGGGTAGGGGAGGGTGAGGTAAACTTGAATGACCTTCTAAACCAGTTACCGTTGTGGGAGAGGGGGTGAGGGCAGAACTATGAATTCAAAATTAAGTAAACCATGTACTCCTACTTTGTAAAGTCAATCTTGATGAACCCTTCAAAGCTCCGGGAGGAGCGACCGGTTGGTAGCCAAGGTTAACCCTAACAAACCTCCAAGCTCCGGGAGGAGCGGCCGGTTTCCTCGGTTATAAACGGGTCGCTCCTGCCGGAGCTTCTAAGACAGGAGACCTGGTTGGCTATCCACAGATCCCCCTCCCGGGGTTTTTAAGGGGGATGAAAACGAACTTTACAAAGGACTACGGCTACTACTTGCTGCTTTTGGCTATGAAAATACTGGTCATTGGGGGCGGTGGGCGAGAACACGCGATCATCTGGAAGCTTGCCCAGAGCCCTAAAGTTACCAAACTCTACGCAGCTCCGGGGAACGCCGGTATTTCCCGGCTGGCGCAGTGCATCCCCATCAAGGCCGAGGATATCGGCCAGTTGATGGACTTTGCTAAAAAAGAACGGATCGATTTAACCTTCTGTGGCCCGGAACAGCCCCTTGCCCTGGGCCTTGTGGATGAGTTCAACCGGGCGGGGTTAACGGTGGTAGGCCCCGACCGGGCCGGTACGCAACTAGAATCCAGTAAGGCTTACGCTAAACGAGTGATGAGCCGGTTTGGGATTCCAACGGCTTCCTATGAAGTCTTCGAGGATCCCCAGGCGGCCAAAGCTTATCTCCGGCGTAGCGAGTACCCGGTGGTGATCAAAGCAGATGGCCTGGCCGCCGGTAAAGGGGTCCTCATTGTACAAAACCTGGAAGAGGGAATCCGGGCTGTAGATCAGATCATGGTCGTCAAGATATTCGGAAGTGCCGGGGATAAAATTGTGGTGGAGGAATACCTGACCGGGCGAGAGGCCTCTTTCTTCTGCCTTACCGATGGAACGACCCTTTATCCCCTGGCTTCTGCCCAGGACTACAAAAGAAGCCTGGACGGAGATAACGGGCTCAACACGGGCGGGATGGGTTCCTACTCTCCCAATCGGTTCCTCACCCCGGAGATGGAAGACCGGATCCTGACGCAGATTGCAACTCCCGTCATTCGAGGTCTGCAGGCGGATCGGGTTTTCTATAAAGGGGTGCTCTATATCGGCCTGATGCTGACCGACCAGGGTCCCAAGGTCCTGGAATTTAATGCCCGGTTAGGAGATCCGGAAGCCCAGGTCATCCTGCCGCGTCTTAAAACAGATTTGGTGGATGTCCTTCTGGCCATCGCCGAGAACCGGCTGCATACCGTTCAACTCCAATGGGAGGAGGAGCCTGCATTATGCGTGGTTCTGGCTTCCGGGGGATATCCTCAAAGCTATGAGGTGGGTAAGCCGATTTCAGGCCTGGAAGAGGTGGATCCCGAAGAAGGCTGGATCTTTCATGCCGGCACGGTATATGCGGAGGATCCGGGCAATCCTTCGGCGCACCCTTACATCGTCACCGGCGGAGGGCGGGTTTTAGGAGTGACCGCTCGCGGAAAAACCCTGGAAGCGGCCAGAGCAAAGGCGTACAAAGCCATCGCCAAAATTTACTTCGAGGGCATGCATTATAGAAAAGATATTGGAGTTCTAGATTGATCCATATGGATAAACCGCTGGTCGCCATCATTATGGGCAGTAAGTCGGATTGGGAAACGATGCGTCATGCCGACGAGATACTTAATCAGTTTGAGGTTCCCCACGAGTGTCGTATCGTCTCCGCACACCGGACCCCTGCGTGGTTAGCAGAATTTGCGTCGGGTGCAGAAGCACGTGGTATTGAGGTTATTATCGCAGGCGCCGGGGGTGCAGCGCATCTACCCGGCATGACCGCCGCGCACACCCTCCTTCCCGTGCTCGGCGTACCTGTAGAAAGCCGTGCGCTCAAAGGCATGGACTCCTTGCTTTCCATAGTGCAGATGCCTGCGGGCGTACCTGTGGGCACGTTGGCCATTGGTCAGGCCGGCGCGACGAATGCCGCCCTGTTGGCCGTCGCCATCCTCGCCAACCATCGGCCCGAGCTACGCGAAAAGCTGCGCCAGTTTCGTGCGGAACAGACCCAAAAGGTGATGAGAGAGGCATTACCTTAGCTGGCTGCCCTCACCCCCGGCCCCTCTCCCCCAGTAGTACCGGGAGAGGCCGGAGGTATTGAAGACGACTAGCTGGCTGCCCTCACCCCCGGCCCCTCTCCCCCAGGGGGAGAGGGGGAGTTTGGAAGGCTAACCTGCAACCTGCGACCTTCCAACCTGGGCAGACCCAAAAGGTGGTGAGGGACGCGTTGCCCTAGTTTTCTATCTTGATGAATTCAACGATTCTTCCCGGTGCGACGATCGGCGTGCTCGGCAGCGGGCAGTTGGGACGAATGCTGGCTATCGCTGCGAGGCGTATGGGCTACCGCGTCCATACGTTCTCACCGGAAGCGGATACCCCTACCGGTCAGGTCGCCGACGTCGAAATGACGGCCTCCTACGAGGACCTCGATGCCGTACGTGCGTTCGCCCGTGGCGTGAGCGTGGTCACCTTCGAGTTTGAAAATATCCCCGCTGCTACCGTGGATGCCGTAGCCGAGTATGTGCCCGCCCGACCGAGCAGTTCGGTGTTGCACATCACCCAGCACCGATTGCGGGAGAAGACGTTTCTGGCCAAGGCCGGATTTCCGGTGACGGCCTTCCGGCCCATCCATTCCTTGGATGACCTGCTTAGGGGCTTACGCGATCTCGGTTACCCCGCCGTCCTTAAGACCGCGGGTTTCGGCTACGATGGCAAGGGGCAATCCAAAATTACATCGCCGGACGAGGCCGGGGCGGCTCTTCAGGCCCTTGGCGACCAGGAGGCCATCCTCGAAGCCTTTGTAGATTTCGAAACCGAAGTTTCTGTCGTCGCTGCGCGCGGCCACGATGGCACGCTCGCCCATTACGGCGTCATCGAAAACACCCATCAGCGCCATATTCTGGATATCTCCGTGGCGCCCGCCGCCGTTTCTCCCCGGGTTGCGCGCCAGGCCGTCGAGATCGCTCGGGCCGTGCTGGAGCACCTCCAGGTCATAGGCGTGCTCTGCGTCGAATTTTTCCTCACCCGCGAGGGCAAGCTTCTCATCAACGAACTTGCTCCGCGCCCCCACAACTCCGGCCACTTCACCGTGGATGCCTGCATAACGGGTCAGTTCGAACAACAATTGAGGGCCGTCTGCGGCCTGCCCCTCGGCGCGACCGAACAACTCCGCCCCGCCGCAATGGCCAATCTGCTCGGCGACCTCTGGCAAAACGGGGAACCTAACTGGTCGGCGGCCTGCGCCTTCCCCGAAGTCAAGCTCCACCTCTACGGCAAACGCATCCCTCGTCCTGGCCGTAAAATGGGCCACCTCACGGCGCTTGCAGCCGGCGCCGAAGAGGCCTCTCGGCTCGTTCGGGCGGCTCGCAGCGCGTTGGCGTGTACAACTCCGTAACCCTGGAAAGATTTTAAACTTTAAGGCGCAGCCCCGGCTCCAGACCTTCGAGAAACCCTCAATGGCATGGACTTAAAGAATAAATAAAAAGATCGAAGCCCTTGTTCAGCTCCGTGAGGAGCGACCTGTTTGTAGCAAGGGGGCTAGCGGCTAAGGGCTAGCAGCTAGTGTTCAGCTCCGTGAGGAGCGGCCTGTTAAACAGGTCGCTCCTCACGGAGCTGGATGGGTTTTTAGAGCTTCTATGGCTATAGACAGGCCGCCCCTCCGGGGCTGTTTAAACCTTAAGTCAACACCCTTGTCGAGAAACCCTGGGAAGGGTTAAGAAAGCCAGCGCTTTCTCCGCTTGTAGTGCTTGATATCTCGAAAACTTTTACGCCTGCCGACTTCGGTTAATCCCAGATAAAACTCTTTAACATCGGCGTTCTCTTTTAATTTGGCGACCGGTCCGTCGAGAACAATTTTCCCATTTTCCATGATATAGCCGTAATCGGCGATAGAGAGCGCTATGTTCGCATTTTGTTCCACAAGGAGGATCGTGGTCTTTTCCTCCCGGTTAATCCGTTGGATGATGTGAAAGATCTCTTGAACCAGCAGGGGAGCCAGGCCCAGGGAGGGCTCATCCAGTAGCAAGAGCTTAGGCCGCGCCATGAGGGCCCGACCGAGGACCAGCATCTGTTGCTCGCCGCCGCTTAAATAACCGGCCAGTTGGGAGCGCCGTTCTTTGAGCCTCGGGAAATAATCAAAAACCAAATCATAATCCCGCCGGAGATTCTGCCGATCTCTCCGGGTATAAGCCCCCATGCGGATATTTTCGTCTACGGTCAATTCCTCAAAAACCCGGCGTCCTTCCATGACTTGAAAGATTCCCCTTCGCACGATGTCCTCTGGGCTTTTCTGATCACTCCTTTCCCCCATAAACTCGATGCTTCCGTCGTTCACCTCGCCATCTTCGGCTTTTAAGAGCCCCGAGATCGCCTTCAGGGTTGTGGTCTTGCCGGCGCCGTTCCCTCCCAACAAAGCGACGATACTCCCCGGGCGCACCTCCAGTGATAACCCCTTGAGGACCAGGATCACGTCGTTGTAGACGACTTGGATGTTGTTAAGCCTGAGCATAAAGGTGAGGGGCGAAGGGCGAAGGGCAGGAGCCGGAAGGCGCCTTTCGCTTCGGCCCCTTCGTCTTGCTTAAAAGCCGAGCCATTCTTTCTTTCGAGGGATTTCCACTTCGGCGACGGGGACTATTTTTCCATTCTGGACCTGGTAGATTTTGCACCGCATCGTCGGTCGGTGATCTTCCGGGGTAAAGGTAATCGGAGGGGTTAATCCGCCGGTGTCAAAATCCTTCAAGGTCTCTAGAGCCGCCTTAATTGCAGGACCGGTAAGCTCTTTGCTGCGTTTGAGAGCCTCCGACCAGACGAGCACATAAGCCCACCCCCGGACATAGAGGGTATCCGGATTCTCAATGGTCTTATTTTTTTCCACATAGTCCCGGATCGTTTTCATCATGGGAACCTCTTCTCCGTAAGCCACGTTGGGCATTAGGCCATAGGCGCCTTCTGCAGCTTCTTTAGCGATTTGGGGGAGCTTTTCGCTGTATCCATAGGGATTCATACCGAACTGAGTCTTAAGTCCGAGCTTACGCGCATCTCTCAGGATGATGGCCACCCAGGAGGTGGTGGTGTTGATGTAGGCAAAATCAGGCTCCTTTTTTTGCATGTTGAGGAGCTGGGAGGTAGAGTCTTGAAAGGACGGGGGAACAATTTCCTCGTCCACCAGGTCGACGCCGATTTCCTTGGCATAAGCCCGACCCGCCTCGATGGGGGCTTTCCCATAGGGGTTATCGGAGTAGATGAAGGCCACTTTAGGGCTGCGGGAGGCATCTTTCCAGTTATCTTTGATCCACTTGAGAAAAATTCTTAGCTCCGTGGAGTAATCGGCTCCGATGAAAAAATTATAGGGGGTCTTGGAAGGGTCGGTGAGATGCGCAGAAAATGACGCGGAGATATAGGGGATCTGATCCTTGTTCACAGAATCCTTCAGAGCTTCTGTATCTCCGGTGCCCCAACCGTTAATCAAAATAACCCGGTCCTGGGAGACAAACTTCTTATAAGCCGCGACCGCCTGGGGAATTTTATAGCTGTAATCCACCGGAATCAGCTCGATTTGCTTGCCGTTGATGCCGCCCTGCGCGTTAACCCAGTCTACTGCATCCCGGACGCCCTGGGCAAAAGGCTTACCCACCTCAGAAGTCACCCCCGTCAGATCAAAAAGACCCCCTACTTTAATAGTCTCTTGTGACCTTATAAGCTCGGGAAGGAGGATAAAACTTCCCGCCATCAGCAAGAGGAGCAGGCCCAATCCAACTAGGTTTAGTTTTTTCATCAAGGATCTCCTTTAAGGGACGTATGGAAGTCTAGGAGTATGGGAAACCGAAGGCCGCAGAGACGCCGAAATCCTCCGTATCGTCGTACCCTTTCGTCTCCCACACGGCTACACCCCCAGGTACGCTCCTATACTTTGTATTACACGATAGGCGAATCCCTCAAATCGGGAACGAATTCAGCCCCTTTAAGCCGCATCCCCACCTCGAAGAGAATTTCTGCCAGTTCTTCTCGCGAAATCTTGATATCTCCGAGCATGGAGAATCGCCTGTCTAATTCCTCATGAATTTGTGCTTTCAGGTTCCGAACGTCTTCTTGAAGCCTATCCCTCGTTTGCATAAGCTCTTCCCGCAACGAGGTCGTATCGGCATCGACCTCCGAGCTGAGGGTTTCGAGGCTATTGGTAAATTTTTTATCAACCCGTTCGAGTTGTTGTCGAAGGTCGGTCCATTCTTCCTGGACCACGGAACTGAGGGTCCTGATTTTTTTCGCAAGGGACTCCACCGCCGCCCGCAACTCCCCAGAGAACACGCTCCTGGCCTCATCGACACGATGGCGCATTTCCTCTTGAAAGGAGGATAAATCCGATTCGATCTTTTCAAATCGGCGGTTGAACTCCCGGAGCTGGGGGCCGAAGATGATGTCTCGAACCTGGTCGAGATTTCCTAATTTTTCGGAGGCCTCCCCAGGGGTCATCGGGCTTACGCCTTCGCTCTTCCTCTTTACGGGTTTGGACATGGATCTAGATCCTGCAGATCTCCTTAACTCTTTACGGGTAACCATTTTCTCACCCTCGTTCATGACTGGGCCTCCTTGTAGATTTGTAGATAGTTTCCATCCGTTTTGCCTCCTTTACAGGCCGGTAAGGTGGCTGTACACCCGGCCTTCAAGCTCTTCCAGGCCTCTCCCCGATCTCTTTCAAGCTGGGCTACTTTGCTCCGGAGACCGGTTCGATAAGCTCAAAACGTACACATCGACTTGAACCTCCAGGCGGAGCCCCATTAACCTCGGGAGGAGGTTCCGGAATTCCCACCACCTGCAACCGGTCCGCTTCAACCCCATAACTGATCAGGGCAGCTTTCACCGCCTCAGCCCGACGGAGCGCCAATTGGCGATTCTCCTCCCCATCCCGACTACGATCTATATGGCCTATGATGCGGAGATGCCAATCCGGGTATCCCTCGATAAATTCTTTAACCTGGGGGATTTGATCCATTTCCGTGGGCTTTAGTTTAGCTGAAGCGGGATCGAAGTAGACCCTGGTTGAGAGGGAAGGCGTTTCCTGCTGAACGTGGACGGTGAGGGTCCGAACCCCCTGAATTTGTTCAAAAGGCCGGGCAATCCTCCCAGCATCGGAAGGGTCCGGGATACTTCCCTCGACGATCACCTGGCCATCCTTGTAACTCGCCGAAACGGAGACGCCTTCTATCTCGTTCAGGATGGAAGCGACGCGCTGCACCTCGGCTGCAGCGAGTATGGGGTCGGCGGGAATAGCCCGGAGGGAGTTGTTCAACTTCAAGGCCGGCGCCACTTTCCTCGCGATCTGCTCCGCCTTCAGGCGGAGATACTCGTTAGGCACGACTCCGGAGAGCTGGAGGGTTCCCCGATGCACATCTACGCCGAGGCGATAGATTGAGAATTCAGGCATGGAGGCCAGAGCTCGCGCTATTTTAACCTCGAGGTTATGATCCATGGTATTTCGATACGAATAGAGACCCAAGGAAACAAGGATCCAACCTAGCAATGCCAGGCCGACCATGAGGAGGGGGTAGGGTTTAGAAGCGGGGGCGCCCGGTACAGTTTGTATTTTTGCCTTTTGCCCTCTGATGAATTTCCCCAACAGGTTCTGTATACTCTGATTGATCGAAGAGATAAGATTTCGGATCGACTCAGAGAGGCATTTAGCTAGGGTGCTGCCCATGATGGGATAGAGGGCCTGGACCACCTCCTCGCGCCGGGAGGCGATCTGCTCCCGGAGGGCCGCCCCCATGACCGGGGCGAGAGCTTTGGCCACCTCGTCGGAAGCTTCGCTGATTCGCTGAGAAAGGCTCGCAGAGATGATCGGCGCTAAAGCGGTCGCAATTTCGGTTTTGGAGAGCTCGATCTGCTTCTTGATGGCGTCGCTGATAATGGGAGCCAGGATTTTGGGGATCGAGGTCCTGTCTTGTTGGATCTTTTTCCGGAGGGTCTCATCGATAATCGGAGCGATGGCACTGGCAACCATTTCCCCGGATTCCGCGACCTTACGGCTCAGAAGCTCGGTGATGACAGGTAGAAGCAGATGGACAAGTTCTGAAGAATCTCGGATTTGGTGCTCGAGATGTGCTATCCGCCGGCGCGCTTCCGCTAATCCCAAAATCTCCGGGCCGATCAGCAAGGTGCGCAAACTCTCTAGCTCCTCGGAGCTAGCGATCGTTGACCCATTGGGCTGAGAGAGAGACTTCTTGGTGTCATTCACCTGGGATGGATTTTTCTTGGATACAGCCACCAGTTTTATGAACGATGCGGCAACCGCCGATGGACGCAGATAACCGCAGATTAGAGCCTGTTCATCGGCGTGTATCGGCGGTTACAACACTATTCATTGTGGGGTTCTGGCCTAGCGGCCTCCCTCAGTGCGGGAATGGTCTCAGGCTCTTTGAATCTTACCACAGGTTCAGGAAGGGATTCAACGCCCCTCAGCCTCATCCCCAGCTCGACGAGGATTTCTGCCATCTCATCTCTGGAAATCTTTACGTCTCCCAGTACAGAAAGCCGCTTATCCAGCTCCTCATGAATTTGGGCCCTCAAGTTCCGCATATCCTCCTGGAGTTTGCCCCGGGTTTGGGAAATCTCCTCGCGCAGGGACATGGTACTGGCATCGACTTCAGAATCCAGGGCTTCGAGGCTGTTGGAAAACTTTTTATCCGTCCGCTCCAGCTGCTGTCGAAGATCCGACCACTCCTCCTGGGTCGTTGCGCTGAGGGATTTAATCTTTTTTTCAAGGGACTCCACGGCTACGCGTAACTCCCTGGAAATGATTTCCTTGACCCCGTCGATGCGATCCCGCGTCTCCTCACGAAAGGCCGATAAATCCGATTCTATCTTTTCAAATCGACGGTTATAATCGCGGAGTTGGGGGCCAAAGATAAGGTCCCGAACCTGATCCAGGTTTCCTGGCTTCTCATAGGCGTCACTGCTCATTAGTTCGCTCATGTTACCGCTCCTCTTCCTTAACTTAGGTTAGAAATTGATAAGGTTGATCCCTGATAAAAAAAATCGTTTGCGCTCAAATGCGTTCAAACACGTTAACAAACAGGGCTTATCCTGTCAACAAATTTTAGAAGAGGGCTAGGAGCCCGCCTGAAAAACCAAGTCTAACTGGGGTAAGTTTCACGGCCCCAACCATCCTTGATGAGCTAAGGGCCCACCTGAAAAACTAAGCCTAACCCTGTTTTTCTCGTTCCCAGGCTCTGCTTCAATGCTGTCGACTTAAGGAAAAATCCCCCCTCCCCCCCATAAGCGCCAGGATAAGGGGGTTAGCCCCAGAGGGGCGGCCTGTTTATAGCCATCTCTAAACCCTCTCCAAGCTCCAGGAGGAGCAACCTGTTCAGACTTGGCTACCAACAGGTCGCTCCTCAAAGGGGAGGGGAAGCCTTGGCTGCCAGCAGATCGCTCCTCCCGGAGCTAAAAGCTTTGATATCCTGATCCTGGCGCTTATGCCCCTCACCCCCCTTTATAAAAGGGGGGTGAGGGGGGATTTTTCCTTAAGTAACCCCATTGGGGCGCTGCCTCGCCTTATGAGATGGTTAAAAACCTCCGCTTAGTCTGCGAAGGCCTTATCCTTACTTTAATACGAGAACGGCCAGAGTTTCCAATAGCTTCGGATAGTATGCCAGCGTGCCGCCAGTCCATCCGGCTCAAAGATTAAGAAAAGGATAATCGTTAATCCGAACACCCCTTCTCGCAGAGAAGCCAGCAGACCGAAGATATTCGGAAATACGCCGCTCAAGGCCGTGGTTGCGATCCTGAGGACCTCATCCAGCAAAATCATGAAAACGGCCCCGTAAATGGATCCCAAAATGCTGCCCAGGCCGCCGATAATAATCATGGCCAGGTAGCGAATGGCTTCCCAAATGGGGAAGTTCTCAGGGGTGATAATCCCCCGATGATGGGCCATCAAAGCGCCTGCGATCCCTGCGTAGAAAGAGCTGATGGCAAAGGCCAGCAGCTTATATTTAAACAGATTAACCCCCATGACGGCTGCGGAGATATCTCGATCCCGGACCGCAATGAAAGCCCTGCCCACTTTAGTGCGAAAGAGGTTCCGGGCGAAGAAAGTGGTCAGGATGGCCGTCGTGAAGATAATAAAATAGATCCGCTGATCGGTATCAAACGCAAATCCGCCGATGGGCGGAGGGGGCGCTACGATCCCGGCAGTCCCGTTGGTTAAACTCTCCCAGTGGACGATGGTAAACTCGGTGATAAAATGGGCCGCAAACGTAGCCATAGCGAGGTACAAACCTTTCAGCCTCAAGGAAGGAATTCCGAAGATCATCCCGATGAAGGCGGTGATGAAGCCGGCCAGAGGAAGCGAAATCCAGAAAGATACCCCGGCCTTCGAGGTAAGGATCGCCGAGGCGTAGGCGCCGATGGCCAGAAACGCAGCATGCCCGATCGAAATCTGACCGGTAAATCCCGTCAAGATATTGAGGCCGATGGCACCGATGATAGCCACCCCCATTTGATTCGCCACATCCAGGAAATAGTTATCCGCAAAAAACGGAAAAACAAACACCAGGATAACCAGGCCCAGAACGCAGACCCGTACAAAATTGGTTTCAAAGATGGCCTCATCTTCGGAATAGCTGCGCTTGAAGTCTCCGCATTTCATCTAACGCTAACGGGTAATATGCAATGTGTACTGCGTAAGGGCGATCTTTATTTTCTCGTTCCCAGGCCCCGGCCTGGGAATGCCTATCTCGAGGCTCCGCCTCGCCTTAGAGAGTGAGGCGGCGCCTCGGTGATATACACTACACCTTACGCCTTACACCCTTTCGATCTCTTCCGTTCCAAACAACCCATAAGGTTTGATCATCAAAATCAAAACCAGAATAACAAAAGGGGCTACCTCCTTCACGCCGCCGCCAAAAAAAGGATCCAGGTAACCCCCTGCCAGATTTTCAAAGACTCCGATGAGCAGCCCGCCCACAATCGCCCCAAGGATACTGTCCAGACCTCCCAGGATAACTACAGGTATGACCTTTAAACCGAGGAAGACGAGGGAGCCATCGATTCCTCCCCGAATATTTCCTAAAAGGATCCCCCCTATCGCGGAAACCACGGCGGCGATGCTCCAGGAGAGGGCAAAAATCCTTTTAATGCTGATCCCCATGGACATGGCGACTTGCTGGTCGTTGGCCGCCGCCCGCATGGCAATGCCCGTGTCGGTGTATTTAAAAAACAGGGAAAATAAAGCCACCAACGCCATCACGGAGATAAAGCTCCAGATGTAACTGGCCGAGATGGGAATTCCCCCTAAGTTTACGGGTTTCTGAGAAAAAAACTCTGGGAAGGGTCGGGTATCTGTCCCATAAAAAGCCTGTACCAGGGCCCTCAATACACTGGCCAATCCCAAGGTGACCATAATGACCGAAATAATAGGCTCTCCGATCATGGGTCGAAGGACCAGGCGCTCGATCAGGATTCCCAATACGAACGAAAACACGAGGGTGAGGAAGAAGGCCTGGAGCAGGGGCACCTGAAACCGATCGGCGATGGCGAAGCAGATATAGGCCCCTACCATGAGGAACTCGCCCTGGGCCAGGTTCAGGATTCCCGATGCCTTGTAGATCAAAACGAATCCAAGCGCGACCAGAGCGTAAATGCTCCCGACCACGACCCCATTTACGACCAATTGGAGGAAAAAATCCATGTGGCTAAAGAAATCCAGTTAGTTTTCTTCTATAATCCCCACTTTAACCACCGTGTGAAGGAGGACTTCCCGGCCATCCCGATATTTAATCTCGGCTTCGACCTTGATTTCCGAGTGATCTTGATACATCGCTTCGATCAAAGGTTTATAACGCGTTTCTATGAAGCTTCGACGCAATTTCCGCGTTCGGGTTAATTCCTCATCGTCCGCGTCGAGCTCTTTATAAAGCAGGACAAACTTTCGAATCTGAGCGGCCTTAGGAAGGTCTCGATTGACCCGTTTAATCTCCTCCTCTATCAGGCGGTACACCTCTGGCTTTTGGGAAAGATCCGTAAAAGTGGTATAAGTGATCTGGCGATCCTCGGCCCACTTCCCGGTGTTGGCCATATCCATATTGATGAGGGCCGTGACGTAGGGGCGATCTTTCCCGATGACCACCGCTTCAGAGATATAGGGGCTGAATTTGAGTTTATTCTCGATCAGTTGGGAGGAGAATTTAGTTCCGTCGGACAGCTTCATCACATCCTTCATTCGGTCAACGACGACCAGGTGTCCGTCCTCATCGAGGAGGCCGGCATCCCCCGAGTGGAGCCATCCCCCGGCCAGGGTTTTCGCCGTCGCCTCGGGATCTTTATAATAGCCTAAAAAGACGCTGGGGCTTCGGGATAGGATCTCTCCCGTCTCCGAGATCCTGATTTCCGTATGGGGGATGGGCTTACCTACGGTCTCCAGTTTAATATCGTCGCTGCGATGGACCACCGAAATCCCGGCTATTTCTGTTTGACCGTAGATCTGCTTGATTTTAACTCCGATGGCCTGGAAAAACTTGAAGATCTCAGGTCCCAGGGCGGCACCCCCGGTATAGACATTCCGGGCGAAGGTTAGCCCAAACCGATCCTTTAAAGCCCGAAACATCAGGAAATAGGCCAGGGCGTACAACATCTTCCAGGGAAGCGAGATCTTCTTTTTCTGAAGTATCCGGTCCGCCATCTCTAAACCGATGGGCATGCAAAATTGGGCGACCTTTCTTTTGAGCCAGGTTGCATCCTGAATCTTGACCTGATACTCGGAGCACATCTTCTCCCAGATGCGCGGAGGGGCAAAGATCAAGTGGGGTCCGATCTCCCGAAGGTTTTCCTGGACCGTGTGCACCGATTCGGGAAAGTTAACCGTAAAACCCTTAGCCAGGGCCCAGGAGACCGACATCATCTGCTCGCCGATCCACGGGAGGGGAAGAAAGGAGACAAAATTATCCGTCTCATAGGCAGGATCGATGGCATCCAGATTAACGGCCATGCTAAGGAGGTTCCTATGGGAAAGCATGGCCCCTTTGGGAAACCCGGTCGTCCCAGAAGTGTAACAGAGGATCGCGACATCCTCCGGGTTTCCTTTCTCCAGATTTTCCTCAAACAAGCCCGGAGCCTTCCTTTCTAATTCTCGGCCCAACTCCTGGACGCGCTTAAAGCTGAGCAAAAGCGGATCCCGGTAGTGCCTTAACCCTCTCCAATCGTCCACAATGATTCCCCTCAGCCTGGGAAGTTGCTCCTTGATCTCTAAAACCTTATCCGTCTGTTCCTGATCCTCCACCATGATAAATTTGGCATCGGAGTGATCTACGATATATCGAACCTGATCCGGCAAACTATCCGGATAAATCCCCGCAGAGACCCCGCCTGCGGCCTGGGCCGCCAGCTCTGTATAAATCCATTCGGGGCGGTTATCCCCCAGGATGGCTATTTTATCCCCTCTTTCAAAACCCAGGCTGATCAACCCTAGAGAGAAGGCCCTGACATTTTCGTAATAGGCTTTCCAGGTGGTCTCCTGCCAGATCCCAAACTCTTTTTCCCGGATCGCAACCCTTTTATCCCCAAATTTCTTTGCGTTTTGAGCGAGAAGCTTTGGCAGCGTGATATCCATTTTAATTAGACAGGATTAACAGGATGAACAAGATTTACGGGAAAGATCCTGTTCATCCCCTCAAAATAGCTCTGCGTCTGCTTTTCCTAGATAGGCGTTAATCACGTGGGGATTCCGTTGGATCTCTTTGGGAGGTCCTTCGGCTATCTTTTTACCAAAATCCAACACACAAACCCGATCGGAGATATCCATCACCACGCCCATATCGTGTTCGATCATGATGAGGGTCACATCCATTTCTTCTTTAATATCCAAAATGAACCGGGCCATATCTTCCGTTTCTTCGACATTCATCCCCGCCATGGGTTCATCCAGCAACAAGAGCTTAGGTTCCATGGCCAAAGCCCTGGCCAATTCCACCCGCTTCTGGAGCCCGTAGGCTAGAGTTCCCACCACTTTTTTTCGAATCCCTTCGATCTCCAACAAATCGATGACCCTCTCTTCGATCATTTTACGATGCCTCAACTCTTCAGCTTGGGCTTTTCCAAAGAAAAAACTGCCGGCAAACACCCCCGATTTTAAATGAACGTGCCTTCCCAATTTGATATTATCCAGGACGGTCATCCCTTTGAAGAGCTCAATATTTTGGAAAGTCCTCGCAATCCCCCGCTCTGCGACCTGATGGGGTTTCAGTTTGGTAATGTCCTCCCCCTCGAAGAGAATTCTTCCTGCAGTGGGTTTATAAAGCCCGCTGATACAATTAAAGATGCTGGTCTTCCCGGCTCCGTTCGGGCCGATGATGGCGAACAATTCCCCCCGGATCACCTCGATGCTGACCCCATCCAAGGCTTTCACTCCTCCAAACTGGAGGCGGATATTTTCCAGATTTAACTGACCGGTCATAGAAGAGGCTTCTAATCCCAAAGGACACGTTTGTATTACGGTTCTCCGTTCCAGGGTCCTATTAGCTAGCTTAGCGACAGTTTGTGGAATTGCAAGAAAAATCACAAAAAACTTTTCAGGGGTCCGTCCCAGCCTAATATTTAGGTCCGTAACCTTGTTTTCTCGTTCCCAGGTTCGGCCTCCATGCTGTGGACTTAAGGTATAAACAGCCCCAGAGGGGCGGCCTGTTTGTAGTCATCCCAGCACCTAAAAACCTCCAAGCTCCGTGAGGAGCGACTGTTCGAACAGGTCGCTCCTCACGGAGCTGAACACTAGCCGCTAGCCCCCTTGCTACAAGCAAGTCGCTCCTCACGGAGCTAAAAAGGGATTATTGGACGTCGCTACGCGTTCTTAAGTCAACCCCATGGAGGCGGGAGCCTGGGAATGAGGCGCGTACAAAAAGGTTAGGTACTGAATTTTATCCGAGACTTAATTTTTTTCTTGACATTCCTCCCGGAAGTAGGCTTTTAAGTTACACATTTATGGCTTGAGCGTTTTAAGAGCCTTTTATCCGTTTACACTTGAAGCTCATTTTGTATTTTTCAAAGACTTCCAGGAGGCTTTCTATGAACTTTAGAACATCTCTCTTCCCCCCCTCTTCCTTAACTCAAGACCCTTCAAGCGATCGTCTCTTACAAAAATTAGCCCCTAATTATCCGTTCCCGGTTTTAAGTCTCCTGCTGGCTCTCTTAGGAGTCTTCGGGCTTTCCCTCCCCGCTGTGAGGGCAGAAACGATAGCCTTGCCAGCTAGTGCCGATACCTTCATTGGTTAATCACGGGAACGACCCTAGGTGGCGTGAGTACTTCACAAAGTTACAGTAGTTTTGGGGAGCTGAGCAGTTACAGGGCCGCTTACAACAGCACGAACCTCTACAATGTTGTATACCCCCGAGATGCCCTGGGACGGATCACGGAAGTGGAGAGGATTTCCCATAAGGGAGAAAAGAATGAATCGGGGAAGCGGAGAATCGGAGAAGGGGAGTACCCGGGAACCTGGAATTTAAAGATCCCCGATTCTCCGCTTCCCCGTTTCCCCGCTTCAATCTTTATCCGATGAGGGATTCCCATGAAACCGTTACGCTAGTAGGGGCGTACGGCCGTACGCCCCTACCACCCGGCATACGCCCCTACCAGCGTGATGGCACATGGGGTATCTTGATGGCTTTTGAACCTCTGAGGGGTCCGCGTTTTGTCCAAGTCCGTGAGCAACGGACCAAGAGAGATTACCCCATTTTTATGAGAGAACTGGCTGCAATTCATTCCCCGGAAGTGGAGATAGAACGGTCGGTTCTTTCCAAGCAGTGTTTAGGTCGTCGCATCGGGGAGGTGGAAACCCTGGAGCGAGCGGCTAAGGACTAAACCCGACTCCCCTGTTCGGTTGTATATATGCGCCCATTGATAACTGGTGCTGGTCGGTACATTGACTATCTCCCCCACTTCTTGAGCAGTCAGCTCCTTGGTTTGTAGAAGGTCGAGGGCCTGCCATCTTTGGAATTGAGCTCGGCTTGAAGTTGCGCTCACTCGCTATGGGAGTTATTCTGTCGTTAAGTGGGGTTCCCCAGGAACCTTTTTCATTTTTACCTCCTGGATGAAAGTTCTTTTCCAGAAAGCACACCACTTAATCCTTTTCTAAATAGGTAGCGGATTTGTCCGCGTTTTCTAAAACCTTGTCGAGAATCCTCGATACCTCTTCCACGCTGGTCTCCCCGCTATCGTTATAAACGGCTTTGTGATTCTTATCTAGAATAGTGACCCAGGGTATCCAGCCCTTATAAAACTTATCGATCAACTCTTTTTGGGCAGCGGACCTGCTCCCATCCAAATCGACCAGGATAAAATCTACCTTTCCTTTGTACTTATTGTACAATTCCACGGTACGATTCGCCTGGCGTTTGGAGTTAAATCAGGCTCGCCCCGTAAACAGGATATGCGCCGGTTTGCCGGCATGCAGGACAGCCTCATTCAAGTTCTTCCCATAGATTAAGGGACCGTCGTTGCTGTCGCTTTTGTAGTCCAACTTGGGATTGATGGCTAAATCCTCGGCGGAAAGCGCCGGTAAGGCTCGGAGAGCAAGCATAGCGAAAAAAAAGGCGGTTCCCAATCCGATAAACCCGATCTGCACAGACCTTCTTTCTGCTAACATAAGTCCTTTCATTTACTTATAGAGCGAACCGCTACTTCCTGCGAACGAACCGGCAGTTCGCTCTACACTAGGTTCCAAATCCAACTCCGCGCGTTTAAAACTTAACCGCAGAAGGGCTATCCCATTACCTGTTTCTTCCTCGGGGCATGGATAACAATTCAAGATCTGTCATCATCCGGCCCATTTTCTTCATCATCTCCCCCATCTTCATCATCTCCTCTTTGGACATCTTCATCATCTCTCCCTTCATCATCATGTCGCCCATTTGCATCATCGAAGCCCCCATCTTTTTGGCATCTTCTGGCTTCATGCCGTTCATTCCCAGGGGATCTCCTTGCATCATGGACCCTCCCATCTGTTTCATGGATTCCCCCATCTTCATCATCTCCTCTTTGGACATCTTCATCATTTCTCCTTTCATCATCTCTCCCTTCATCATCATCTCCCCCATCATCATCATCAGGTTCCCTTTTTTCATAGTCTCCCCCATGTTAATCAGGGCATCTCCTATCTTCGCGATCTCATCCGGTGGCAACTGACTCAGGCTTTTTATAACCTGTCCCAATTGCCTGGTAACTTCACTGGCCATGGATATCTGGGGCGCGTTCATCTCCTCAGCTCCGTTCGATGAAGCGATAGGAAAATTCACAAGAGTTAAAGCGACGACCATAAGAACCGATTTTTTAATAAATTTCATAACGAAACGCCTCCTCTTCAAATCAAAGTAGATCCTTCAGGCGTAGTCTTAAGGTAGATCAGGGTGCGTCCGGCGACTTCTTAGCCTTCCTGTGCGAGGGGTTATCCCTGTTCTACACGGCTCCTCCTGCAAAAGGACCTCTTTTAGTTGAAGGTAGAATAGAACTATCTTCGACAGCCTTACAAAACAATCCCCTTAATTCCCTCTTACCCTCAGCTCAAACCGCTCGGTTTTTAAACAAAGCCTCAAGTGCCTGCGGGCGCGACAGAGCATCGCCCGTAGGTTAGTCGTAGAAATGTTCAAAACCTTACAGGTTTCTTCGACACTTAACCCGTTTATCTCACGAAGCAAGAAGGCATAGAAAGTGCGAGGAGGGAGCTGTGCCAGGCAGTTCTGTAAGGTTTTCCAGAACTCTCTCCGTTCAAGAACCTTTCTAGGGTCGGCGGACCACTCGCTGGATACGGCTTTCAAGCGCCCGGTCGTATCAAAAAATGCTTCCCTTTGATGGCCCGAGAACTCCACGTCCTCGGTGGGAAACTCCCGGGAGCTTCGACGGATATGATCGACAATCTTATGCTTAAGAATTCCAATAAGCCAGGTTCGTTCAGAGGATCGGCCTGCAAAATTGCTGCGGGCATGAAGGGCCGCCAGAAAGGTTTCCTGGACCATATCCTCCGCAAGTTCAGGGCTCCGCAGTCGCAGCCGTGCGTATCTAAATAAATAGTCTCTATGCCGATCTAACCAGATCTCAGGATCAAGCGGTTGATGGGTCTTCACAGATCGCTTTCGATTTCTATCTCTTTTAATGCCGGTCATCTATTTATTGTAACCGAGAAACCCCTGAGGATCTCCCAGCCGTGGTTTAAAGTTAAGGGGTTCGGCGAAGGGTGATCGTTACGGTTCTTAAGATAGGCGTTAGAGGTCACGCGATCTTCACAAAAAAATCAAATTTTGATCACAAGAAAAGGTGCGCAGCTGGATATCCTTCCAGTATCCTTCTTCGACGATCGGGGATCGCTGCCGGGAGAGCATGCCGAATAGCTCCTATCCTCGGCCTTCTTCCGTCCTCATTGCGCAGTTTTGTAGACCGGTAGATAGAAAGTGAACGTAGTGCCCACGTGGACGGTACTGTAAACTTCGATGGAGCTCCCGTGAAGTTCCAGGATCCGCTTGGCGATAGCCAAACCAAGTCCGGCTCCTTCGGACCTTTCCAGGCGGTTTTCTCTCACCCGATAAAAGCGGTCAAAAATATAAGGAAGGTCCTCCTCTGGGATTCCGTAGCCGGTATCTGCGATCTGAACCGTGAGCTTTTCGTTAACGGGGGAGGGCATGAGGGCTAGGGTAACGGCGCCATTTTCGGGCGTGTAACGCAGGGCATTTTCGATGAGATTCTCCAAAACCCTTTCTATGAGGCCGATATCGGCCAGGACAAACGGGAGATCTTGCGGGAAGTCCGTTTGAAGTTTGATTTTCTTCTTCTCTGCAATAAGCTGGAATTTTTGCACGACATCTTGTACGAGCTCTCCCAAAGAAAAGGGCTCGGCGTGGAGTTGAGTTTCGTGGGAATCGAGCTTGGCAAGCTCAAACAGCTCCCCTATCAGTTTTCCTAGCTGCCTGCTGTGCTTTAAGGCGATCTCAAGATAGTTACGCTGCTCCTGGGGCGTCAGCTTTTCGTTCTTCATGATCAGGGTTTCCAGATACCCTTGAAGGGAGGCCAGAGGGGTGCGAAGGTCGTGGGAGACATTAGCCACTAATTCGCGGCGCAGCGCGTCGATATCCCTCAATTTCTTCACTTGTTGAATGATGCGATCCGCCATTTCGTTAAAGGTCGCCCCAAGCCGGTCAATTTCATCCCCCCGCCGGGCATCAAACAGGTTGGAGAAGTTGGGGCGTTCTAAAAAATCCCCCTGCTTGAAGGCCTCCATCGCCGAGTCGAGTCTCTTAAGTCTCCGGGTCAAGAGGTTAAAGAGAAGAAATCCCGAAAGCCCCGCGAACAGTAAACCGACCCCTGCCGTCCAAATACTTAATCGAAGGATGTAACTCCCCTGGAGCATCTGGGCGACCGAGTCATACTCCTCGCTATCCAGGATGATATAAAGATACCCTTCAGGGGGGCCCTTCACCGGTACGGGGGAGGCGGAGAAGATCTTTCTCCGGTCAGTATCCCTCGGATCATCGCCCAGGATGGGAAAGTTCTGGGTCCCGCTCAAGAAGTGCTTCAAGGGCTCCAGGGATACGTTTTGTCGTTTCACCTTTCCAGGAGGCGCAGAGAAGGCCAGGATCCTGCCGTTCGCATCCAGCAAATAGACCTCGATGCTGGGATTGATGAGCATGAGCATGTGGAAAATTTCCTGGAGGGCTACCTGATTGACCTGGTGGCTTTTCATCAAAATGTTCTCAGAAACCAGGCGCTCCGCAAGGGTACGGTTGAGCTTCTGGGTGACCTCCTGCAGGTGCATCCGGGTAGTGAACAAGATTAACAGGATATATAACGCCCCCATCAGGCAGAGCAGCCCCAGGAGAACCACAGCCAGCTTTCCATAGAGGGTCTTAAACATAAAGTCCGGCAAGCCGCGCTTCGGGGAAGGGTTTATTCTTCAGAAGGCGGAACGGGCCGTAGAGGTACGTTGCTATGTGCCCCTACGGCCTGCGGCCTACTGCTTCCTGCCCTCTGATTCCCGGTCTTCGGGATCGCAGAATTTGTAGCCGACCCCCCATACCGTTAGAATATAGCGGGGTCGGGCCGGGTCTCGCTCGATCTTGGCCCTCAACCGGTTGATATGGGAATTAACGGTATGTTCGTAGCCCTCGTGTCCGTAGCCCCAAACCAGATCCAAAAGTTGCGCACGCGTGTACACCCGGCCCGGATGCTGGGCAAACTGACATAAAAGATCAAACTCTTTGACCGTCAAGTCCACCGATCTCCCGCAAAGTGTTACCTTACGCTTCTCGATGTCGATGGCCAGATCGCCTGCCCGGATCGTTCTCTGCGCCTCCGGGGAAGATTGGGATTCAAGGGCTTCTATGCGCCGAAACAGAGCCTTCACCCGCGCCAGGAGCTCGCGGATGCTGAACGGTTTGGTCAGGTAATCATCGGCACCAACCTCTAAGCCCAAAACCCGGTCCAGCTCCGAAGACTTGGAGGTTAACATCAAGATGGGCGTATAGTTGGGTCTGGTCCGTAGACGCCGACACACCTCTAACCCCTCCATCCCTGGAAGCATCAAATCAAGGATGATGAGATCGTAGGGCCTGGAGAGGGCTTGCTCCAGGCCGGCGCTACCGTTATAAGCCGCGTTTACCTCATAACCCAAGTCTCGTAGATGAAGCTCCACCAGATGGGCAATGTCCCGGTCATCTTCAATAACGAGGATTTTTCTAGACATAGGACGCTCCTTGAACCCATGGACCCGCTCTCCCTTTACTACGGTCGCATAAAATCATCACAAAAGCCTCACGAAACCGTATCTCTAAAGTTGAAAATGGAGGATAAGAAAAACCTCGAAGAATTCGGATATATTTTATCGCTACCTGGTTGAGGGGTCAATAACTTTATCCGGCAGGGAAGAACTCGAAGGCATAACCGGCAACCTAGATAGAGTTGCCGTGGAATTGAGCTCGGGTGGGCATCGGGCTAGATTTCGGACTGAAGAGACGTAAGCGATATCCGATCCTTTCCCTGCACCATGGCTCCCTGCTTCCGCTAAAAGGGTCTGGCAGGGATAAGGATGGCCCTGGGGTTATGGTCCCGACTCTGGGGATGCGATAAAAATCCCATTGCTGATCGCAAGATCGGCATCCCAATTCCTATCATTTCTCGTGGCGCGGACGTTAGAAACACCATCTCGTCCGTAGCTTAAGAGGGTATAACTGTCTTTAGATTCCACCGCATACCTGAAAGGGTTACCCCATGCATCCTGCTCGGGAATGCCTGCTATATAAGTGGGAACTAATGCGTTGATAAAAGCAAGGTGAGTAACCGGATAGATACCTGGACCGGGTGAGCTTCCCATAGGTATGGTGTTCACCCCATGGTCCTGAATGTATTGAGCTATCGCGTTGGATATAGATTTCATATCCCCCATAGTCCTACGTTGCTTGGCTCTCTGGGTGACTTCTAATAAGTTTGGTATAGCTATGGCTGCGATGATACCGATGATGGCAACAACAATTAACAATTCTATCAAAGTAAACCCCTGTTCCTTTTTTTTACCTTGCGTCCCCATGATGATCTCACCCCTTTTTTTATCAAAGCCTCTTGAATAAAATCACGGATATTGAGCAATGCAGAGTATGTGCCAACTTGAAACAGCTTATGGTTAGACTCGGGGAGATAAGGATTTGTTTAAAGAGTGAAGGGATTTAGCAGGATTTTTTATGCTATGGATTTGGAGGTTAGAGGGATAAAACCAAGAGGAACTTAAAGGGGGGATTAACAATTATTGTGAAAATGGTGACAGATTTTGTCGCTGATACCCTCTTATATAACGTTTACCCCATAACGACCGGATGGGTGCCAGGATTGTACGATGCCCCTCGAAGCGGCATCGTACATTCTTTTGTTTGAACCTGCAGCCAATTTTAAGGATCAAGTTTTAGAATTATGTAATCGTAAGCCGCTCAGGGGAGGGTTTATACCTCGAGCATAGCTCGCCCACAGGCGATAACCCAGGAGCATAGCCAGCAGAACGGCGTAGATGAGCGGCTTTTGGCGGTCCGCCTTAACCAGCCACAGGTAATGTATAACGCCACCCAGGGCGATGGCATAGACCAGTCGGTGCAGCGGCTGCCAACGCTTGCCCAACCGTTTAATCATTTTATTGGTAGAAGTGACGGCCAGGGGAACTAGCAAGATAAAGCTCGTAAGCCCTACGGTGATAAAAGGACGCTTGATGACATCTTTAGTAATTTCTTTCATATCGAAGAATTGGTCGAGCCCGACATAGCTTGTAAAGTGTAGGGTGGCATAGAAAAAGGCGAAAAGGCCGAGCATGCGACGGAATCGGATCAACCAGCCCCAGCCGGAGAGGCGCCGTAGGGGAGTGACCGTCAGGGTGATGAACAGAAACCTCAGCGTCCATATGCCGGTCCGTCGGGTAATCTCCTCGATGGGATTAGCTCCCAAGTGATTATGGAGGGCGTTCCCGATCAACAGGGCCAGTGGTACCAGGCAAGCGGCAAAGAGGATCGGTTTGATGACCTTCTGTATCCATTGATTCTGGGTCATGGCAGATTTAGAAATGCACTCTCAGGTCCATACCGGCATACAGGTGTGCTACCTGATCGGCATAGCCGTTGAACATAAGCGTTTTACGCTTAAAAAATTCACCGATACGCCGCTCACGGGCCTGGCTCCAACGGGGGTGATCCACTTCTGGGTTGACATTGGAGTAGAAACCGTACTCGTTGGGAGCGGCCTTTGACCAGGTCGTCAACGGTTGTTCTTCCACAAAACGGATTTTAACAATGGATTTAATGCTCTTGAAGCCGTACTTCCAGGGCACTACGAGACGCAGAGGCGCTCCATTCTGGTTAGGCAAGACCTCCCCGTATAACCCAACCGCCAAAATCGTCAGGGGATGCATCGCTTCGTCCATGCGCAACCCCTCCACGTAGGGCCAATCCAGTACATTACGCCTCTGGCCGGGCATCTGTTCAGGATCATACAAGGTAGTGAATTCCACATACTTTGCCTTGGAGGTGGGTTCAAAGCGCTTAATCAAATCCCCGAGCGAGAAGCCCACCCAAGGGACCACCATGGACCAGGCCTCCACACAGCGCAGCCGGTAGATGCGCTCTTCCAGGGTCTTAGGGATCAGATCTTCTAGATTATAAACGGCAGGCTTGTTAACCTCACCTTCTACGACAACCGACCAGGGTCGGGTCTTAAAATTCTTCGACAGCTCGGAAGGAGAACGCTTATCGGTCCCAAATTCATAAAAGTTGTTGTAAGAGGTTATATCTTCATATGGAGTCAGCTTTTCATCCGTACCGAACGGTCCCTTCTGTACACCTTCCAGCTTCTCCCCGGCTTGCGCCATATCGGGCCCAACCAAATCCGGGGCGAGAGATCCGGTGGCCGCCACCCACGCGGCTGTAGAGGCCGCGCGCATAAATTCACGCCGGCTAAGATAAAGCTTTTTATCTGTAATTTCCGATGAACGGATATCTGTGCTTTTCTTGATCTTGATGAGCATAGGCTCTCCTTACTTGTATAGCTTGTTAGGTAGATATTCATTCCACTTAACGCACCCTATATTTTCTAAATCCCCTCTCGGGGCGTTTAATCAGTGGTCGTTTGAGAAACAAAATTATTACATAATTTATTGCATTTTTTATAGCTTTGTTATCTATTCTTAAGATGCGTTCGAAGATAGCAACGTGCCATCCAAAGTTGCATCTTAATAATTAAGCAGGGAACGAAGTCCTTTCTTTGCACCCGAACGCTACATTAACCAGAGAGGAGTAGAGATGCTAGAGGTATTACCCCCCGATAAGTATAACGCAACGCTGGTTTCTAATGTGCACCCTCCGGACTGGAAGAACCCGGAGCCTGCTCCCCGCTATAACCTGGTTGTGATAGGGGCCGGTACGGCTGGGTTAGTAACTGCCGCAGGAGCAGCAGGTCTTGGAGCCAAGGTGGCTCTGGTGGAGAAACATCTTTTGGGAGGAGATTGTCTGAACGTAGGTTGTGTACCCTCAAAATGCCTGATCCGGTCGTCTCGAGCCGTTGCCGATATCCACGAGGCCCATCGATTTGGTATAAAGGTTCCGGAGCGGGTAGACGTGGATTTTCCGGCAGTTATGGAGCGCATGAGGCGTCTACGGGCTCGGATTAGTCATCATGATTCTGTTAGAAGATTCCGGGGGTTGGGCGTGGATGTGTTCCTGGGAGAAGGTCGATTTACGGGCCCTGACACCGTAGAGGTCGCAGGGAAGACCCTGCGCTTCAGAAAGGCGGTTCTTGCCACCGGTGCCCGGGCGATCGCTCCACCTATCGAAGGATTGGCCGAGGCCGGCTACCTGACCAATGAGACGGTCTTTTCTCTGACAGAGCGTCCCCGGCGTCTTCTGGTCCTCGGCGGAGGCCCTCTAGGATGCGAACTGGCCCAGGCTTTCCGCCGACTCGGCTGTGAAGTAACCCTCGTTGAAATGATGCCGCAGTTCCTGGCCATGGAAGATCCGGACGCCGCCAAAATCCTCGCCGAGGTACTTCGACGGGACGGAATCGATATCCGGTTGAATACCACGGTCCAGCGGGTGGCAATCTCTGGTAAAGAGAAGCAGGTTCATCTGCACAGTGGAGATGGCGAGGACCTCCTCGTTGTGGACGAGATCTTGGTGGGGGTTGGGCGTGCTCCCAACGTGGAGGGGCTGAATCTGGAGGCGGTCGGTGTGAGCTATGACAAGAAAAACGGGGTGCTGGTAAACGACTATCTGCAGACGACCAACCCGCGGATCTATGCCGCCGGCGATATCTGTTTGAAGTATAAGTTTACCCATATGGCGGACGCTACGGCCAGGATCGTGATCCAAAACGCCCTCTTCCTGGGCCGCAAGAAGTTGAGCGCCCTGACCGTTCCCTGGTGCACGTATACGGATCCGGAGATTGCCCACGTGGGAATGTACGAAAGGGATGCTCAAGAAAAGGGGATAGAGGTGGATACGTTCGTAAGGCCCCTCAGCGAGGTAGACCGGGCCATTGTGGACGGAGAGGAAGAAGGGTTCGTCAAGATACATGTTAAGAAAGGGACCGATAAAATTTTGGGGGCCACCCTCGTCGCCCGCCACGCAGGGGAGATGATCAGCGAAATTACCACCGCGATGGTGGCAAACGTTGGCCTGAAGACCCTTGCCGGCGTGATCTATCCATACCCCACTCAAGCCGAAGCCATCAAGCAGGTAGCCGATCTTTATAACCGCACCCGGCTGACCCCATCCGTCAAGAAGCTACTCACCCGTGGCTAACCTGGACGCGCTAGTCCTTTGGAAAGCTAGGTTAGTGGAAGTTTTGGCCCTCACCCCCGGCCCCTCTCCCACGCGGTGGGAGAGGGGAGCTGTGGGGGGAGAAAGTAGAGCGGTTCGATCAAAATTAAAGTAACAAAGGATTAGTACCCTGTTTACTTAATTTTGACCCATAGTTCTGCTTTCCCTCCCCCCCCCCTCTCTCACCGCGTGGGAGAGGGGTCAGGGGTGAGGGCCGAGCATTACACAAAATTAACTTTACAAGGGACTAGTACCCTGTTTACTTAATTTTGACCCATAGTTCTGCTTTCCCTCCCCCCCCCCTCTCTCACCGCGTGGGAGAGGGGGGGGGGGAGGGGAGAACAAGGTAAGGGGTGACCCGCCCTCTTCAGGCAGAAACCGGCTAAGGGACGTGAGTGGCCCATGTGGCGATAAAGGATGTCCTGCCATCTGGCCCGGTGCGTCTTTTCCAGTATCAGTCGTTCGATGCGCGAGGTTCTTTCGCAGATATTTGTCTAGGGGGAGGGTCCGCCGGAGATTTCCATGTAAGGATCTCAGAGCCGGAACGACAAACTTGATAAACAGTTAGTGGTCATCGGCTCCATTGGGAGAAGCGTTTATAACTTAGGAGGGGATTATGAAAACTGCTAACCTTCAAGAATACACCCTGGAGGAACTTATTTCTATTTTTAACGAAGAAGCCTCCAAAGCCTGCGAAAATTCAGAGAAAGCTGGCGTTTTAGCTCTGGACGCTCTGGTTGACTTTGTTAATATTTACAGCCGGGATGTCATTATCGATGGAATCAGTTATTCCGAGGAATAAAAATGGATATGGAAGACTTTTTCCCCCGACAGGAGAGGCTATCTCCGCAAAATCATCGTAACCGATCTTTGAACCCTAAACCAAAACCGGTCGATAACCGTTTCCCCACAAGGAAGTTGGGAGATTGTCACGCTAGAGGAGATGATCGATCAAAGCCTTTGTGGTGGGCGATCCACATATGACTGTAGAAGAATTAAGGCTCCAAGAGGCAAGGGAGCGTAAGGCACACTGGAAACGCTGGGGACCTTACTTGAGTGAGCGGGCTTGGGGGACCGTACGAGAGGATTACAGCCCTTATGGGACGGCCTGGGACTTTTTACCCCACGATCACGCCCGCTCAAAGGCTTATCGTTGGGGAGAAGATGGACTGGCCGGGATATGTGATCGCCATCAGATGATCTGTTTCGCCCTGGCACTCTGGAACGGTAAGGATCCTATTCTTAAGGAACGGCTCTTTGGGCTTACCGGCAACGAGGGGAACCATGGCGAAGATGTGAAGGAGTATTACTTTTACCTGGATAGCACCCCGACCCACTCCTATATGAAATGGCTTTATAAATATCCCCAGACAGCCTTTCCCTATGGCCAACTGGTGGAAGAGAACCGTCGTCGAGGCCGCAGGGCTCTGGAATATGAACTGCTCGATACGGGAGTTTTTGATCAGGATAGATATTTTGATATATTTGTTGAATACGCTAAAGCGGCCCCGGAGGATATCCTTATTCGTATACGGGCCATAAACCGGGGGCCAGGAGCGGCGGAACTGCATTTGCTACCCACCCTCTGGTTTCGAAACACCTGGTCCTGGGGTTTAGATGTTCGACGCCCCCATCTCCGAAAAGATACCCCTCTTCCAGGCGTCAATGCTATCAAGGGGAGCCATCATTACTATGATCAGCGCTGGCTCCTCTGTGAGGGTTCCCCAGAACTATTATTTACCGAGAACGAGACCAACGCCCGACGGCTCTATGGAATTGATAATTCTACCCCCTACGTTAAGGACGGTATTAACGAGTATCTCGTGCAGGGTAAAAAGGAGGCTGTAAATCCGAATCAGGTGGGGACTAAAGCGGCAGCGCACTATCCGATGACCGTTGAAGCCGGGAAAACCGTCACGATACGCCTGCGGTTTACCCCTACTATCCCTGAGGGGATGCCGTTCGGTAAAGCCTTCGAAGACCTTTTCAAGCAGCGTCGTAAGGAAGCGGACGAGTTCTACGCTAAACTGGCCCCTGAGGGGCTCTCGGAGGATGCTCGCAACGTTCAGCGTCAAGCCTTTGCGGGGCTTCTCTGGAGCAAGCAGTTCTACTATTACGACGTAGATCGGTGGCTCAAAGGAGACCTCGAAGAACCCCTCCCCCCTCCCGAGCGCAAGCGCGGTCGTAACCATGAATGGACCCACCTCTATAACGCCGATGTAATATCCATGCCGGACAAATGGGAATATCCCTGGTACGCGGCCTGGGATCTCGCCTTCCATTGTATCCCGTTGGCCCTGGTCGATCCTGACTTCGCCAAGGAGCAGCTCATTCTGCTCCTGCGGGAGTGGTATATGCACCCCAACGGACAACTGCCAGCTTACGAATGGGCTTTTGGGGATGTAAACCCTCCGGTCCACGCCTGGGCCGCCTGGCGGGTGTACAAGATTGAGAAACGCTTGCGAGGCCGGGCAGATCGAAAATTCCTGGAGCGCGTTTTCCATAAACTCCTGCTCAACTTTACCTGGTGGGTCAACCGTAAAGACGCCGAGGGGTTAAACATTTTCCAGGGGGGCTTTTTGGGTCTGGATAATATCGGCGTTTTCGATCGTAGCTCCATGCTTCCTACAGGGGGTCACATCGAGCAATCGGATGCAACCAGCTGGATGGGAATGTACTGCTTGAACTTACTGGCTATAGCCCTTGAGCTGGCCCGGGAAAACCCGGCTTATGAGGACGTGGCCAGCAAGTTCTTCGAACACTTCGTCTATATAGATCACGCCATGAACAATTTGGGTGGAGAAGGGATCCAATTGTGGGATAAAGAGGACGGATTCTATTACGATGTCCTTCACCTGCCCGACGGCAGCCATCGCCGGCTAAAAGTACGCTCCATGGTGGGCCTCATTCCCCTCTTTGCGGTGGAAACGATCACCTCTGAGGTGGTGGACCACCTGCCGGGGTTCAAGCGCCGTATGCAATGGTTTATTGAAAATAAACCGGATTTTAGAGATAACGTAGAAACCCAAACAACTTCTGACCTTCAGGTGCGTCGCTTCCTCTCCCTGGTGAACCGGGATCGACTGCGTCGGGTATTGAAGATCATGCTGGACGAAGACGAATTTCTTTCTCCCTACGGGATACGTGCCCTGTCCCGCTTTCACCAGGCCCATCCCTATACGCTGTGGGTCAACGGCAGGGAACATCGAGTGGATTACGAACCCGCCGAGTCCAGCACGGGACTCTTCGGGGGCAACTCCAATTGGCGAGGCCCTATCTGGTTTCCCGTTAACTATTTGATCATCGAGTCCCTGCAGAAGTTCCATTATTACTACGGAGATAGCTACAAGGTCGAATGTCCTACGGGCTCCGGCCAGATGATGACTCTATGGGAGATAGCCGCAGAAATCTCCCGCCGGCTGATACGGCTCTTTCTCCGCGGCCCCGATGGCCGGCGACCCGTGTACGGCGGCACAGAGAAGTTCCAGAAGGACCCTCACTGGCAGGACTTACTTCTGTTCTACGAGTACTTCCACGGGGATATAGGGGCCGGCATTGGAGCAAGCCATCAGACGGGTTGGACGGGGCTCGTAGCTAAGCTGATCGAGCAGAGTGGGAGATAAAATTTAGTACCTGGACCCTGTTGCAAGATACCTAGGTCCCACTCTCAACCCGGCATGCTCTGGAAGGGCGCGGTAGGGCGCATCGCTAGGCGTCCCTACCGCGCCCTTACTTCTCTCTCACCTCCTGCTCATAACCCATGAAACCCCCGATTAACTCTATCTGAGATTGCGGAAGTTTGTGGAGATTTGTGTACCGGGCCGCCTAACATTGGATTGACAAGCCTCTTCATCAGGAGGTCCCTGCTATAAAAACCCCCTCCTATCCCAAGTTCCCCCTTCCCCCGGCGTGGGAAGGGGTCTTTCTGGGGTAGGTTTCTTGCGGGAGTACTGACCGGTAGGCGCCCCTACCCTGGCCCTTTTCATGGGTATTTTTTGAAGCTAACCTCCCTGCCCCCTAAGCGCCAGGATAAGAAAAATCCCCCCTGACCTCCCTTTACGAAAGGGGGGTCAGGGGGGATTTTCCCTGTATTTACAATCCTTCTCAGCCTTATCCTTGAGCTTTCGCAGGGGAAGGGCTTGGAGCGCAACGTGCCCTCCCCTGCGATGGGGGGGAAGGTGGGAACGAGGGAGTCTGGGCAGTTCTGTTTTTATAACCGGCGCGTAGGCCTCCGACTCCCCTTCCCGGCGCGGGAAGGGGAGTCGGGGGGGGTTAGGTCAAAAAAATACCCTTGAAAGGGGGAAGGGGTTAGGTCGGTAAAAAAATACCCCTAAAAGCTCCTAGGAGGGCACCAGGGGTCCAGGATGCTTAAGGTATTGGTTCTTGATGGCATCTGCGGCATAGTAGGCCAGAGCTCCCACGGTTCCAGTTGGGTTGAAGGAGGAGATCTGGGGAAAAGCACTGGCGCCTACTACGAACAGATTGGGGACGTCCCAGCTTTGCATATATTTGTTGACGACGCTCTGCGTGGGGGTACTTCCCGTGATGGCTCCGCCGACCTGGTGGATAACAAAGTAGCCGGCGCCCGCATCAAAATGCTCGGGTAATCCATAGACGGCGTAGTGGCTGGGATTCATTGCCTTGGCAATTTTCTCGCCCACACTGACCAGGTATTTGGACATCTGGTGTTCGTTAGGGCCGAAGTCGTAGGTTAGACGCAACAACGGATTTCCATACGCATCCCGGTAGTTCGGATCGAGATCCAGGTAGTTTCCGCGGTAAGATAGGTGATCGTGTAACCCGAGCACCTGCACAGTCCGTGTATAATAATGAGCTAACGCCTTTTTCCATTCTGAGCCCCAGCCTGGCGTACCCGGCGGTGTGGGTTGGAAGGTGAGCGGCCCATGCCCCATCGCGATGGCTACCAGGATGTTTCCGCCGATAAAACCCAGATCCGTATGATCGAAGTTATCTCCCTGGAAATCCGCGATCACGGTACCCAGAGCCCCCGCCCCCATAAATGGATTGAACACGTGATCCTTCTCGTAAAAGAGAGGGATATAAGGCAAAGCGTTATGCCAGGAAAAGTTTTTCCCGACGACGCCGGTGCCTGTTGCCGGGTTGTAGGGTTTGCCGATGCCGGAAACCAGGAGGAGGTGCACGTTGCTCCAGGTAAAGGCTGTGAGCAGGACCAGATCGGCTGGTTGCTCGAGCTCACGCCCCAGGCTATCGATGTAGGTGACCCCCGTCGCTCGGTTACCCGAGGTATTTATCCGGACGACAGCGGCGTGGGTACGCACCTCAAAGTTGCCGGTCTTCATGGCTACAGGGAGCACGGTGGTCTGCGGGACGGCTTTGGCAGAATATTCGCACCCGGTATTCATGCAGTAGCCGCAATATCCGCAAGCGCCCAACGTCACCCCATCCGGGTTAGTGTAGGGTTGGCTCATTTGTGCGGCGGGCATAGGAAAGGGATGATATCCCGACCCTTGCGTTGCCTTCTCAAATAGGGACTCTCCATAACTTCTCTTCAATGGGGGGTTTGGGTACTCGCGGGCCCGCGGACCTTCGAAAGGGTTACCCCCGGGCTGGATGGTTCCTTTAAGGTTCCCGGCTTTGCCCGAGATGCCACAGGTATATTCAAACTTATCGTAATAAGGCTCCAATTCGTCGTAAGTCATGGGCCAGTCCTGGATGGTACAGCCTTCCGGGATGGCTTTCTCCCCATAACGAGCGAGGGTGCGGCTTCTGATCTCAAAATCCCAGGGGGTGTGACGCCACGTCCAGCCGGCCCAATGGAAACCCGCCCCGCCGAGTCCTTCTCCCCAGGGGAAAGGACCGTGCCGCCGCATGGGCCGGGCGACCTCGCGGGTGTTATTGCGGAACGTAATGGTACTCCGAGAGAGATTCTCGAACAACTCTAGACGACGATCGTACTTTAGCTGATCGTGGATGCCCGGCAGCGTAAAATCTTCTTGCCTCCGGTAGCCGCCCCGCTCCAATCCGACCACCTTAAGCCCGGTCTGCGCCAGTTCCTTAGCTAAAATACTGCCGGCCCAGCCGACACCGATAATGACCACATCTACGGGTTTCAGTTTGGTAGTCATAGTACCCTCCTCGGGCAGCTCATTGCGCCAAGGTCAAATACTCACCGCACGGCTGCCATACGCGTTTTCAGGTTTGTTTCAGTCCTTATACCTCAGGATGATCCATTCCTG
>Ga0073934_10002718_pt1 | contig 35416 bp, 33 predicted proteins | sample LarsenN4metaG_FD_76834 | JGI IMG/M metagenome (GOLD analysis project Ga0073934, IMG submission 76834) | Hot spring sediment bacterial and archeal communities from British Columbia, Canada, to study Microbial Dark Matter (Phase II) - Larsen... ... | reverse complement strand
TCGACCCGGCGCGCCGGTTACGCGCGGCAATCGGATGAGCGATTGTCGACCCGGCGCGCCGGTTACGCGCGGCAATCGGATGAGCGATTGTCGACCCGGCGCGCAATGACATCTTCCCTGCCCTCATCTGACATGGTAAGATTCCGATGGGAACACCTACGGATGCAATCGGCTTTTTCGGATGTGAGCGACGGATTTTGCTCACACCCCAAAAAGCCGAATAAACACACCAATTTTAAGGTTGACCAATGCCCAAATGGATGATGATAATCGCGACGCGGCTGGTGATGAGTATTGCACTGCTCGTAACGGCGCTGGCGCCGGCCAGCGCAAGTGCCCAGGATGAGACTCGCTTCAGCTCGCTGGAGATCGATATCTGGCCTGAATATGACCGGCCCACCGTCCTGGTCATCTACCGCATTACGCTGGCGCCGGAGGTTTCACTTCCGGTGAACCTGACGCTGCGCATTCCGGCCGAGGCCGGGGATCCCGCCGCGGTGGCCTGGAAGGAAGCCGGGGAGGGGGGCGGGTTGTTTAATATGGACTACGAACGCCAGGTGAACGGCGATTGGGGCCTGATCACCTTTACTACCACCATGCCTGAGCTGCAGATCGAGTATTACGACCCGCGCTTGCTCATGCAAGACGCCACCCGGCATTTCGAGTTTTACTGGCCTGGAGATTTCGCCGTGGATGCTTTATCGGTGCAGGTCCAACAGCCGCGCGGCGCCACCGAAATGCGCATCTCGCCTGCCATGGGGGATGGCATCACAGGCCAGGATGGGCTGGTCTACTATACCTCCCAGGCCGGGTCGCTCCCTGCCGACGGGACCTTCAGCCTGACGCTGGATTATAACAAGGCCTCTGACGCGCTGAGCGTGGAGGGGTTGAGCGTGCAGCCGAGCGCGCCGGTGACCGAAACCACCTCCGGCAGACGGAGCTTGATGGCGGCCCTGCCCTGGGCGTTGGGAGCGTTGGGCGTGATCCTGATCGTTGGTGGCGGCTTCTGGTACTGGCAATCCGGCAAGGGCAGGCAAGAGAGCATGCCGCGCCGCCGGCGCCGGGCAGCCGAGGAGCTGGAGGAAAATACCCTGCCGGTAAATCACATCTACTGCCATCAGTGCGGTAAGCGCGCCGCACCCAACGACCGTTTCTGCCGCGCTTGCGGAACCCGCCTGCGTAAGGAATGATCAGTATTACCCGGATAGGGGTGTGCGGCGGCCTGCACACGCCGCACACCCCTATCCGGGAGTTTTTTTCATCGTTGTTATAAATTAAATCAAGGCCGGGCGTGGTTCGCCCGACCTTGATGGCTGACTGTAATATCGATCAGGGTTGAACCACGGGCGGGCGGGTCATCCCGTCGGATGCGCCCAGGTCGTTCAGGCTGTCGAACAACACCTGCAGGATGTACTCGCCGTTGTGGGCGAATGCACCAGGGTCCTTGTTGACCCACTGGTAGTTGTAGGCCGCCCGCAGCAGGCGTGGTGTCCAGGATACAAAGCGATTCTCGGAATTGACTTCATCCGCATCGGCCTGGCCATTGCCGTTGGTGTCGATGAAATAGTATGGGTAGGCATACGGGTCGTAGATAATGGCCGTTCCGATCGTCTCGCTGGCGTAGGCCTGGATGGCGGCGTACAGGGCCTCGTGCATGGTGGCGATCTCCTCGCCGATGCCCTCCTCCACGTTCCCATCTCCGTCGTAATCGATCGGCTCGCCGGTATCCATGCGGATCGTGCGCAGGTCTTCCACGCTTTCCACACCTGCATGGCAGGCGGCACAGCCCTCGACCTTGACGGTGAGGCCATGCACGTCATGGCACTGCACGCAGGTGCTGAAGGCCTCGGGATGGACCACCCGGCCGTTGTACGACTGGCCGTCATACTGGTAGGCGCCCTGGGCCTGTGAACCGAACAGGGTGGCGCCAGCCGCAAAGTAGTGCGGGTTGCGGAAGGATAGGTTTTCCGAGACCTCGTCGTCCCCAACGCCGGCGCTGGTGATGGCGCGGTCCACGCTGACCGTAGATTCACGTCCCTGGTGACAGTTGAGGCACAGGTTGGCGTCCGAAAGGCCGGTGTCCAGCCGAGCACCGCTTGGGAAGTTGACCGGGCCGACCTCGAAGCGGGTGAAGGCAGCCAGGTCGTTGTGGCAGGTGGCGCAGTTCAGGCCATTCACCGGGGGCACCGAGATGCTGGCCCCATCCTTCAGGTAGAGCGGCAGCCCGGAGGCCGAGTGGCAGCGCGAGCAGGAGCCCGGGACCTCGCCCTCCGCGTCCCAATGGCGGAAGGCTTCTTCGGAGCCGGCAAAATGCCCGGCGTCGATGCGATTAGCCTGGGACAGGTCCACCGGGGCGGAGAGCTGGGTGTTCAGGTCTTCGATGGAATCGTACAGCAGTTGGATGATGTACTTGCCGCCATGGGCGAAGGCGCCTGGGTCCTTGAGCGAGACCTGATAGTTATAAGCCGCCTTGAGCAGGCGCCCAGTCCAGGCATTGTAGCGGTTATCGGAGATCGCCTCGCTGTCGTCAATCTGGCCGTCTCCATTGGAGTCGATGAAGAAGTAGGGGTAGACGGCGACGTTATAGCCAATGGCTTTCTGGCTGACCTCGTTAGCGTATGCCTGGATGGCCTGGAGCAGCATGGCCTGCAGGCCTTCGATCTCGAGGGCGATGCCTTCTGTGACGTCTCCATCGCCATCGTAGTCAACCTTGGAGCCGTTCATGCGAACGTTCTTCAAATCTTCTTTGCTGGCGACGCCTTGATGGCAAACGCTGCATTCATCGATCTTCAGCTCCAGGGTGTGCGGATTGTGGCAGCCTATGCAGGTGTTATACCCGGCTACATGGTCGTTTTTGAAGTCGTAGGCCTTCCCATCGTACTCATAGCCGCCCTGGGTACGCGTGCCATACAGGGTTGCAGCGGCAGCGAAGTAGTGGATATTGATGAAACCCAGCTCTTCGTTGACCGTATCGAGGTCTTCGGTCAGGCCGGCCTCTTCCAGTGCGCCGTCCACCTGGACTTTGGAGGCGCGTCCCTGGTGGCACTGCATGCAGCGCGCTTCCCGCCCCAGGCCGGTGATCTCTGCCCCGGAAGGGAAGACCACGCTGGTCATGGCGGCAGTGGAGGAGTTGTGGCAGGCCACGCAGGCGATGACGGTGCCGATAGGCGCCGCATTGTCGACCGCGCCAGCTGCCGTGCCATCTTCGCCCAGGAAGTCCAGGTAGCCCGGCGTGCTGTGGCACTTGGCGCAACTGGTGGGGATCTCTGGGGGATCCTCTTCATTCCAATGATTGAAAGCCTCGGCCTCGGCATTGGCGTGTGGAGAGCCAGCCCACAGCACCTCGAAAGGCACTTCCTTCACTACCGGCTCCGGGCAGGTGGGGCATTCCGGACAGGCCTCTGCCGGTGGACAGGCCTGTGTCGGCGCGGGTAGGGCTTCGGTCGGTGCCGGCTGGCTTGAACATGCAGCCAGTATGACAAAACCGGCCAGCACCATGGCCCCGATCAAAAGATGTTTTGGTTTCATAGGTTCTCCTCACTATGGACGGATCATGTTGCTCATTCGATATGGGCGGCGGTAAATGCAAGGATGTTGTCTACCTGTAGAAGCACCTCCTGTGAAAGGTGGATGGTCTGGCCACAATAAAAAATCCTGGTTGTGAAATTTTCCACCAATAAAATGGGCTATATGACTTAGGTATTTTAACCCAATTATGAAAATAATATAGTGGAAACCATCCTATTTGTCAATGACAATCGTTTAATTCTCCTGTTTAGATGGGTAAGATATCCTGACCCAGCCGTCACGGCCCGGCGATCACCGTTCTGGGGCGCCGGCTGCGATCCAATCCAGGATGAGTTGGAGCTGGTCCTCTGGCAACTTCCCGGAAGGGGGCATGAGAGTGCCTTCTGATTGGGTTCCGAGCAGCTTTTGCGCCAGCAGGCTATTTTCAACGTCTCCCGGGATGACCACCGGCGCGTGGTTCCCGCTGGTCATTGCCGCCTGGTAGCTGGTCCCATCCCAGCCTCCCAGCGTGCCATGGCACATGTTGCAGTGCGCCTGGAATATGGGGGAAATATCTGCGACAAATGTTATAGCGCTGGATCCCGGCGTTTGGGTCGGGCTTGGGGCCGCCTCTGAGGGCCTCATCGCGCGGATAAAATCGACCAGTTGCTGGATCTGCTCGGCTGTCAGGATCTCGCCCCAGCCGATCATGGCGGTAGCCGGATGGCCCAGGTTGATGGTGGCAAAGATTTGTTCATCAGAATTGCCTGATTGGAAGTCGGGGGTATTGAGGGCCAGCCCGATCCCCCCTTCGCCGGCTGTTCCATGGCATTGTGCGCACAGATCGGCGTAGATTTCAGGCCCGGTGAGGCCGATCTGGGTGGGTATCACCTCTGGGGGGAACTCTACCGGCGGGTTATCTTGCCAGGAACGCATATAGGCTACGATCGCATCCACTTCATCATCGTCCAGGGGACCTCCGCTGCTGCTCCCGAAGGGCGACATGCCGAAATTGGGTTGGCCCTGGCTGATGATGGCGCGCAGGGTCAGGTTATCGCGTGTCTTGAGGTACTCCGCGCTGCTGATCGGGGCGATGATATCGTTCGGTCGGGTCGGGTTGGGACCCCCCTCCCCGAAGTCCCCGTGGCATTGGGCGCAGTTTTGCGTAAATAGCTGCTGACCAATCTCGAGCGAAGTGCCTTTGGCTGCGTTCAGGGTATAGGCGACCAGGGCATCCAACTGTTCAGGAGTGAGTACCTCGCCCCACACCGGCATGGTCTGATGCGGGCCACCGCTGGCGATGGTAAGCCGGGCGGCTTCAAGATCCTGGCTGCTTGGGATACGGTCGCCGTGGCAGGAGACGCAGAATTGTGCGAACAGGCTCTGGCCTTCGGGGGTGGAGGCCGGGTCGACCACGAAACGGGCGAGGGTCTCCAATTGCGGATCACTCAATGTTTCCCTCCAGGGTGGCATTTCGAGGTGCAGGCCGCCCTGGCTGATGATGGCGCGCAGCTCGGCTTCCTCCCCGGAGTAAGCCACCGAATGACCGTGACATGGAGAGCAATTGGTCGCAAACAGCCGTTGCCCATCCGGCGCTGCCAGGAAGTTCAACAAGGTGGCGCGCTCCTCCTGGCTTAAGACCTGCGACCACTGTGGGATGTCCTGACCGGTGTGGGCCGGGTAGTTCGCTCCCTGCTCCAGGGCATTCTTCAGCTCTATGGGACTGCCGGAGACCAGCTCGGTCACCTCGTGGCACGCGCTGCACTGGTTGGTGAACAGGTCGCTGCCTGCCGGAGATAGGATGAAGCCTGCCAGGGCATCGATTTGATCGCTGGTCAGGTCGGCACTCCAGGCGGGCATTCCCTCGTGTTTGCCCTGGGCGATCACCGTGTGGAGATTGGTACCCGGCTTCACCTCGATAGACGTCCCATGGCAACTGGCGCAGTTCTTCGTGTACAAAGCGGCGGTCTGGTCGCCGCGAGTGGCTTCCGCCGGCGGAGGAGATTCCAGATATGCCAGTATGGTGAGAGTTATCACGCCCACCAGGAAGAATGAAGTGGCCGCGGTGACGAATGGGCGATTGGCGAAGGAACGTTTTGGGCTGCGGTCGAGCAGGGGCAGCAGGAGTAACAGGAGAATCGCCAGGGTCGGAATGACGACCGCCCCAATCACCTCCAGCTTCCCCGGGAAATATTTCAACATCTGGAAAAGAAAAAGAAAGTACCACTCGGGACGCGGGGTATACGAGGTATCGGCCGGGTCGGCGCGTCCCTCCAGTGGGGCACCCAGGAAGAAGGCCAGACCCACCAACACCAGGAATACCAACAAGGAAACCAGTGCATCCTTGAACAGGATGTCTGGGAAGAAAGGCACGCCGGTCTGCTTGGCCTGTCTGTAGCGCTCAAGGTAATCTCGTTTTTCTGCCTCGTTCAAAGCCTATTCCTCCCGCTTTGGGGCGGCACTGATGCCGATGCGCACCACCAGGTACATGTGTAGCAGGATCAGCAGCAGTAAGCCGGTCGGCAATACCCACACATGGACCCCGAAGAAGCGCGCCAGCGTGATGGCTGTCAGCTCCTCTCCGCCGCGAATCACGCGCAGTATCCAATCTCCGATGATCGGTGGTGACCCGGCGATGCGTGTGCCGACGGTTGTGGCCCAGTAGGCCTTCTGGTCCCAGGGCAACAGGTATCCGGTAAAGCCAAATCCGATCACAATCAGCAAAAGGAATACCCCGCTGAACCAGGTCAGCTCGCGCGGATACTTGTACGCCCCATGCCAGATCACCCGCAGCATATGAAGCACCACCAGGATCACCATGGCGCTGGCGCCCCAATGATGCAGGCCGCGTATCAGCCACCCCGCCGGAATCTGGGTGGTGATGTATTGGACGCTGTCGTAGGCGTGGTCGGGGGTGGGGACGTAATAAATCGTCAGCAGGATGCCGGTGATGATCTGGTTGATGGCGACAAACAAAGAGGCGCTGCCTAGTGTGTAGAGCCAATTGACTTTGGGAATCTTGCGCAGGAAGATCGCCTCCCAGACCTGGCGCCATGCCAGGCGTTCGTCGAGCCAGATAGCGATCCTGACGCCCATCTCAGCCTCCCAACATGAACAATTGCCCATCTTCGACCTTGACTTCATACCGGTCGAGGGGGCGTGGCGGCGGGCCGGAGATCACGCGACCCTCTTTATCGAATACACCGTTGTGGCATGGGCAGAAGAATTGCTCCTGTTCCGCAATCCAGCGCACACGGCAGCCCAGATGGGTGCAGATATTGGACATGGCGATAAAATCTCGCCCGTCCTCTGTCAGCAGGTAGACCGAGACTTCCTCCTCGTTCACGATCCACCCGGTCTGCTTCTGGAGTTTCACCTTGAATAGCGTGGGTATCCCCAGTTCGACCTTGGAGGTCGCTCCCAACCGTAGCCATTCCGAGGATTGAACTCGTTTGAGCGCTGGCCCGACGATGTAGGCGATGGCAGGCACTCCCATGCCCGCGCTGATCAGGGCCGCGATGGCCCAGACTGCCAGGCCCAGGAAGCGCCGCCGGTTGATCTGATTATCCTGCTCCATCTATGGGCCTCCAATTGACTTAGTCATTTCTCAATTGCGCCGGCGGCGATCCACTCCTTGACCAGTTCCAGTTCTGCGGGTGTAAGCTGGCCAAAATGGGACTGCTCGCCGGATTGTTTCTGCACCAACAGGCTGCCTTGCGGGTCGCCAGGCAGGATGGCCAGCCCGCTCCTGCCGCCTGCCAGAGCCGCCTGGTAGTTGGTCAGGTCAAGGCCCTGGATGCCAGCCGTGCCGTGACAGCTCACGCAGCGCGTCTGGAACAGGGCCGCAATGGCGTTCTGGTAGGTGAGCGGCCCGACTGCCTGGATGGGGGAGGGCGTGGGAGTGGGAGGCAGTTGGGATTCCAGGACCTGGCGCAGGCGAGGCGCATCGAAGCCGGCGTATTGCCAGACGCTGCCATGACAGGCGCTGTTGGAGCAGAACGAGGTGTTGTCCGTGCCGCCAGGGTTACCGGTGGTGTGGCAGTTTGAGCAGGTGGGGTCGAACACCTGGCGATGCAGGCTGATCCAGTTCTGATTGCGGTGTGATTCTGGCTCGGGGCCGCGGCTGATCTCGATATCGGCCACGAACTCCGCCGGTCCTGACACCACAGGGATCGAGTGGCACACATTGCACTCCAGGCGGACCGCCTCGTCGCGTTCGTTCAGGTGTTTGCCGTCGTGGCAGCGGAAGCAGCCCGGCGAGTCCTTGTGGCCTACATTGTTGGGGTGGGTCGTCCAATCCGAATTCTGATGCGGGAAGACGCTTTGCCGGTAGGCTTCTTGCAGCACCTGGATGGCTTCCTGCACCAGGCTGGCATGGTCGGCGTAGAACTCGGGATAATACACCTGGTAATATCCGCTCAATCCGGCGATGCCGTTCAACCCCATCTCGACCGTATCGTACAGCTTCGAATACACCTCGATCGCCTTCAGGCGGATCTCGGGTATCTGGGGATCGATCGTCCCGCGAGCAATCAACTGGTCGATGGTATCCTCGGGCGGCGGGACCAGGTGGGTGATGCGGTTGTGGCAGGTAATGCAGTCCATCTCGACCAGCTTGTCTTCCGACATGGAGGCAGGATCGAAGCCAGACTCGATATCGATGTACTCGCTGATCGAGCCATCGTCTTCCACCACCCGCACGTACGGTATCTCTTGCTGTTCCGCATCCAGGGGATAGAAGAGCACCTTATTCACGATGTGCCAGTGAATGCCACGACCCAGCCCCAGGCGCTCGCTGCCCCCGCCGGTCTTGAGCACCAGGTAGATCGTCAGTGGAGTATTGGCGCGGTCATTGGCATAGCGCGTGATCTTGCGCAGGCTGTCGTCCGAGAACTTTTCCGGGAAATGGCATCTTTCGCAGGTCTCACGCGCCGGGCGCAGGTCTTTCGCCCGGATGGGGAACTCGTAGGTCTTGAAGGCGGTAGCAACGATGTGTCTGATATCACCTGCCTTGCGGGTGATGCGCGTGGCAATGAACCCGCGGCCAATATGACATTCAACGCAATCGATTCGGGCGTGGGGCGAAGTCAGATAGGTGGTGTATTCGGGTGGCATTGTATGGCAGCTCGTGCCGCAAAATACCGGGGAATTGGTGTACTCCCAGGCGTACGCCCCACCGGTGAGCACCGATAATGTCAGGACGCCGAGAACGGCATATGGCAGCACCCGCACCCAGGTGGGCGATCCTGCCGGCGGCAGGAAGAACTCTTTTATCCTCTGAGTGATGCGCTTCATGAATCCTTTCTCCAGTGGCCTGGCTTCAACTGATCAAAAACGGTTTAGTCGACCGTATCATTGTTCGGGCGCACCGGCCCTGATCCACTCGACGACCTTCTCCAGCTCCTGCGCGCTGAGTTGCCCGGGGTGACCGCCCGCGCTCTGGACCTGAACCAGGATGCTTCCCTGGGGATCTCCCGGGACGATTACCTGGCCCCTGGTTCCTCCCTGGAGCGCCTGGTCATAGGCTTGCAGGGATAATCCGCCAAGGGCAGCCTGCACATGGCAGGATCCGCAGCGGTTGGCGAAGAGCTGCCCAATGCCACCCTGCCAGGAATTTGCCACGATAATCCCGCCCGGCTCGGGGCTTGGAGTGGGGGTGGGGATAGCAGTGGGGGTAGGGGTGAAGGGCACGAATACCGGGGCCGTTTCTCCGCGTGGGACAGTGGTGATGGCGGTCTGCTCAAAGGTGACGAATGCCAGCAGTCCAAACCCAAAGGCCGCCGTAAGGAATCCTGCCACGGGGAAGAAGTAACGCTGGCGACGTTTCAGCACTTCGGGCGGCGTCGGCAATCCGCTTTTGCCGGCCTCGATCAGCGCCAGCTCCGCCGGGTGCTCGTGTTTCATCTCCTGTCGCGTCAGGTGGCCCCTGAAGATGCTTTTGTTGAAGTGGCGAATGTGGACATGATAAAAGTGCCAGAGCAGGATGGCTAAAACCGCCAGCACTGCCTCGGCTCCGTGGGCAGCCTTGGCAGCCGGGATGGCTTCCCCTGGCAGCCAGCGTGCGGTGGCGATGGGGTTCCACATGAAGAAACCAGTGAAGGCCATGATGATTGTACCCCACACCACCGCCAGGTATTCGGCTTTTTCTACATAGGAATACCGGCCATAATAGGCCTTGTGTTTGCGGCGGCCCAGGTAGAACTGCACGTCCTGGTAGAGGTGACGAAAGTCTTCCAGCACGGGAAGCATGTCCAGGGAGACGCGCTGCACCACCACCCGGTAAAGGACCGCAACGATGTGGTAGATGGTCACGATCATCAATCCGATGGCGGCGCTGCGGTGGATCAACCTTGAGGTCTCGATGCTGCCCAAGACCCCCAACACTCCCTCTCCAATGGGTGAGGTGGCATACTTCTGTGCCAGGCCTGTAATGGCCAGCGTCGTGAAGGTCAGCAGCAGCGAGGCATGCTCCAGGCGCTGCGAAAGCGAGAAGCGCGGGTATAACCTGTTATTCTGGGGCGGGGTGGCCGCTTCGGTTTGGTCAGCCATGCGGTGCACCCTCTTCGGGCTGGTCGTTGGCGGGTGAATCTGGCGCCTGGGGCGGCTCAGCCTCTTGTGCAGGCCGGATTTCTTCTCCCGGGCCGGCTTCGGCTGGTGGTTCGTAGGGCTCAGCCGGTTCACCCTGGTCGGCGCTGGGGGGCACAGGAGGCTCAAAACCGGTTTCCTCTTGGGAAGACGCCTCATCAGAGCTTGCGACTGCCTCATCGCCTGGCAGATCGCCTGCCGCCGGGGTTGTTTGGGCGTCTTCGGCCTCCATGGTGAGTAATTCTGGCGCAGCCCTGCGGGCTCGAAACCGCCTGCGCAGGGCGCTGCCGGCATCCAGGGCCACCAGGATCGCCATGCTGCCTAACACTCCCGGGATAAAGATCTTGTAGAACAGGTTCACGGTATAGACCAACGGCGCCTTTTGAGGCGAGGGGATGTAGTGCGACAGCCAGGCATCGGGGAAGTTGGCCGTGGCGTCGGGATGGCAGACCTGGCAGCGCGCCAGCAGGTTAGAGCGCACCTGCAGGCCTTTCTCTGGATCGTCGGGCCGCTTGATGTCGTGCACGCCGTGGCAGTCATAACAGACCGGCTTGTTGGTCTCGGCTTCTGGATGCTGCTTCTCGAACAGGATCACCGTGGTGCCGTGGAAGTCGGCCACGTAGGTCTCAAGCACCTGGGTGGAGATGCCGTACTTATCCATGATCTCTGGATTTGTATGGCAGCCGGCACAGATCATCGGGGAATTGAGGCGGAAGGCGGCGGTGGTGGGGTCTTCGATGTTGTGTACCCCGTGGCAATCGATACAGGTAGGTACATCGAGGTTGCCTTCGGCTTGCAGGGCAGCGCCATGCACGCTCGTGAGGTATTTTTCATAAATCGCGCTGTGGCATTGGGCGCAGGTTTGTGGAATCCAGCTCCGAGATTCGGATAGAAGCTGGTGGGTAGCGGGGTCGGTCAATTGACGGGTGGCATGGGCGGTGTGGCAGTCGGTGCAGATGGCCGCGTTGCGGTTGCCGGTCTGCATGGCCGCGGCATGCACGCTGTCCTGGGTTTGAGCATATTGGCTGGCATGGCAACGACGGCAGGCCTGGTAGAGCTGCAGGCTGGCATCCCGCACGTCTGCGGCCGAAAAGGACGGGTGCGGGTAATCTCCAACGGTGGTGTGGCACTGCATGCAGGCGTACCCCCTCTGCCCATGGATCGAATCGGCGAACTCCTGGGGGGAGACGTATAGAACAAGATTTTCTCCATTTTCCAGCGGCAGCACCAAGCCAGGCACCCCGTGGCATCCCAGGCAGGTCTCGTTGCTCACAGGGATACTTTCCAGGGCTGGTGGGGGTGTGGCTTGAGCCAGGGGGTCTGGGCTGTCACCCGCCAATGCCGCCTTGCCGAGTGCTGCCACTGCGACGGTGAGCCCTGCTATGGTAAATATCGCCAGAAAGGCCGGTCGCCTCACAGGCTCTCTTCTCCTTGCAGGGGTGGTTCGCCGGCCGAGCCAAGGCCGGGGGCTGCCTCTTCCCCCGCCGCTACTCCGGTCAAGCGCTGGTATTCCAATCCATGGTAGCGGCGCATATCCGCCTCATTGAGATGACCGGTGAAGATGCTCAGATTCACCCGCTCGAGGTGCACATGATAGATATGCCAGATGAGAATAAATAGCACGGCAGCGATGGCTTCGCTGCTGTGGGCCAGTTGGGCAGCCGGGATGATCCCGCCGGGCAAGAGATGTGTCCACCAGTATGGAAACCACAATATCAAGCCTGAAAAGATCATCACCCCGATCGCGAAGAACAGGAACCAATAGGTAAATTTCTGTTCGAAGTTGTACTTGCTGTAGGCAGGTTTCTTGTGGGTCAAATACAGGAGGTAGCGCGCCATTTGCCAGGCGTCGCGCACGTCCTGCCAGTTCGGGAAGATGTCACCCGAAAGCCTGCGACGGGCCAGCAGGTAAAGCGCCCTCCCCAGGTGATAGATCACCTCCAGGATCAGCCCGATTGCGGCGATGTGATGGATGCGTCGCACGAGCAGGATGCTCTGGGGAGTGGCCAGGATATCGTGGCCCCAACTGGCGAAATATTTCTGCGGCAGACCGGTGAGCAGCAACACGGTGAAGGTTACCATCACCGCTAGGTGTTCCCAGCGCTGGCCAAGCGTAAAGCGGGCAAATGTCCGTTCTGTGCGTACGACGCCCTGATATGAACGCCCCTGTGGCCTTTGTGCTTGGTCCATCACAGACTCCTCCTCACCCGCGCCACCAGGGCACGTATGATTTGCAGGATCACGTAAATTGCCGAAACCAACAATACGAACGGAGTGAACGACCCGTAGAAGGCCTCTGTGTAGAAGACGAAAGGGGTCCGTTCCAGGGAGATCTCGTAGTGCCCGGTCCAGGCGCCGGTCCAGTTGGGGCTGGCGCTGGGGTGGCATTTCTGGCAGGTAGCCAGCAGGTTCTGGGGATTGACGTGAGATTCGGGATCGTTGGTTGGACGGATGTCGTGCACGCCGTGACAATCGGTGCATACCGCACTGTTGTGCCACAGGTTAGGCCAGCGCGCCTGGTATACCGACACGTCTACCCCATGCCAGGACAGCTTATATAGGTTGTAGACGTCGGCTGAGAGGCCGTATTTGGCCATCAGCTCCGGATCGGCATGGCAGCCGGCGCATAACTCCGGGGACTCGACCCGAAATTGGGCAGTGCGTGGATCGTGGATATTGTGCACCCCATGGCAGTCGGTGCACACCGGGACATCCGGGTTATCTTGCTCGATCAGGGCGCTGCCGTGGATGCTGTCCTTGTAGTCGGAGTAGATCTGGGTGTGGCATTGTCCGCATATTTCCGAGATATGGGCGCGCGGCTCGTCTGGAGGGCGGACGTTGTGGGCGCCATGGCAATCGGTGCAGATGGGGGCCTCCAGGTTGCCGGCGGCGGCTGCCTGGGCGTGCATGCTGTCCTGGGCTCGCTCGTAATTGGCCGAGTGGCACCTCTGGCATGCCTGGTAATACGAGCGCGAGAGCTCGCGGCGGCTAGTGATCTCCAGGGGAGGATGCGGGTAGGTCGTGATCTTGGTGTGGCAGGCCTCGCACTCGATTCCCAATGGACTGTGGACAGACCGGGCGAGCACTTCCAGGGAGACCGTGAGCGGCAGCGTTTCGCCGCTAGGCAAGGTGGCGCTTAGCTCGGGGTTGGCATGGCAGGACAGGCAGTATTCCTCCGTTGGGCGGCCGGTCCCTTGCGCATTGACCTTCCCGGGCATAGAGAAGGCCAGAATAAATGCTGCCAGAGAGATGATCAGGGGCGTCGAACCTTTGTGCGGGGAAGCAGGTTTCGCCATGCCTCAGGTCTCCTTCTGGACTGCCAGGTTGTTCCCATTGTTGGCCAGGTTATTGGGCGGCGGAGGCGGTGGTTCCTTGATCAATCCGAGCCTGCGCAGCAGGTAAGAGACCCCCAGCATGATCACCAACGGCACCAGGCAGCGAGCCAGGAACATCAGGACGATAATGATCGGATTTGCGTTGCCTTCATCCATCTCCATGCCCTCCCCGAGCCCCCGAACCGCCTGCTACTGCAAAGACTTAAGGTCTGGCATGGTAGTCCGTGGCCGCTTCGATGAGCTGGTCATCGGATTTTGGCGTGCCGCGGCCTTCCACGTGGCAATGCCGGCAGGCGAAATCCAGGCCAATCTGCGAAAGGGCGGTGGTGCCATCCTCGGAAAACTGCCCAATCTGCGCGGGGTCGATCGCCATCATGTGAGTGCGGATGTCGCCGGTATAGGCCTCCGCATCTCCCCAGGCGCTCTTGACCAGGCGCGGCATGTGGCATTCGACACAGGTCAGCCCCAACTGCACGTGCCTCTGGTTCTTCTGGTACTTAGCTTCCTGGTAGTGGCAATTTTCACACCGCGTGCGCGTGGTGGGGGCTTCAGCCTGGCGCAATTGGACCACGCCGCTGTGCGGGTCATGGCATATTACGCAGTCCAAAGCAATGTGTTTGCTCTGAAAGAGCTCTTCATATTGTTCGTGGTGCTCGATGAATCCCCCCTTGGCGTCTACCGTTTCGATTGCCCTACGGATGTGGCACCTACCGCATAGCTCGGCGTCCCGGTCCATGATCATGCTCACGCTGCGCGGGTTCGAGGCGTGCAGGCTGCCCGGGCCATGGCAGGCTTCGCACTTAACGCCGGGTTCTGCCCAGGTTCCCACGATTCCAGGCATGTCATCCTGGTGACCCTCCGGGCTATAGCCGGTGGTGTGGCAGGAACCGCAATCGTAGGGCAGCTCTTTCTCGCCAGAATGATAGGTCACCCAGCCGGAGTCCGCACCGACCAGCGGGTTGGCAAAGTTGTATTGGTTCAGGTAAGCCGTGTCGCTGATCACCGCCCCGGGCTTATCGGTGATGATGTAGCCATCCTGGTCAATGAAGCGGGCCTTCCAGTTGTACCCGCCGATGACGTAACTGATGTCGTTCCAGGTGTAACCTTCCGGGGGGTCGGGGATTTCGGTGAAGGGGTATTCAGGCGGCTTACCGTCTATGACCGGGTTTAATTTCCAGGCGTGGCCAGATTCAATGAACCGGTCATAGATCTGCGTATGACAGGCGCTGCAGGTTTGGCTGCCGATATATTCGGCGCCCTGGCTGGCCGGGGCAGGCTCGCCGGCTGGCCCCGGGGGACCGGCTGGGCCAGGGGGTCCGGCCGGCCCTTCAGGCCCCGCCGGACCGGCTGGTCCGGGTGGTCCTGGGGATCCCGCTGGTCCTGCACAGGCCGCCAGGAGGATGGTAACGATCAGCGAGGCGCCGAAACCGTGCAGCCTTTTGGTTATCATGGTCGGATCTCCTCAGTCAGGATGGCAATCGCTCACAATGTGCAGGCTGGATGGGTGGCCGGATGAGACTGGACACCAGGGTGGGTAATTCGATCTCTGCTCGCATGGCAATGTGGCAAAATTGGGTTTAACGACCCAACTGACGAGGTGTTTTTGCGAAAATATCTCACATTTTACCCCAATAATGAGTTGGCGATTAATGAATCACCCTTAATCACGCTCAATTCGTGACGAATGTCACATGGGGGTTGCGTAAGATACCCTAAGTATGCTATACAATTATACTCGGGAGACCCGACCGTAATGGTGCCATCAGATTTCTCGATCGCCCTGATCTTGATATTTTTCGTAAATGGCCTGGCCTTTTTCAGCATGGGCCTGACGATGATGCTGGAATCCAACCGCTCTCCTTTGCTGGCGGAGGCGCGCGTGCTGCGCCCCTTGGCTTTTTTCGGCTTGATCCATGGGCTCCACGAGTGGCTGGAGATGGGGATTTACAATTTCGGGCAGATTGGTTTTACCACTTCTTATCCGGTTCACTGGCTGCGACTGGGATTGCTGGTGGCCTCCTTCTCCTGTGTAGTGATCTTTGGCATACGAGTGTTGAAGCCTCAACACCGCAGGATGTCCATTCGCGAGCACATTGCCTGGATGGCGCTGCTGGCAGTCTATAGCCTGTTTCTTGTGCTGAGCATCCGTGGTCACCTGAATTCATTCGAGCATTGGATGGAGCATGCGGATGCACTCGCCCGTTACATCCTGGCGGTGCCTGGAGCCGCCCTGGCCGCCCTGGCCCTGAACCTGCAGGCCCGCCAGGCGCAGTCTCTGATGCGGGTAAAGCTCGCCTGGGGGTTGAGAGTGGCTGGCTGGAGCTTCGCCATCTATAGCCTTACTCAACTCTTCGTAGGTCCCTCCGACATTTCCCTGGCAGGTTACCTGAACACGGCTGTCTTCCTGCAGGCTACCGGGATGCCCATTCAGATGGTGCGGGCAGCCGTGGCAGTGTCGATCACGCTGAGCCTGATTCACGCCAGCGGGGTGGTCGAGGAGGAGCGGCAGCGCCAGTTTTTCGCAGCTCAGCAGGCGCGCCTGGAAGCGCTGGAACAGGTGCAGCGTGAGTTGGTAGAGCGCGCCAGCATGCGCAGGGAGCTGCTGCGCCACATCGTGATCGCCCAGGAAGACGAACGGGCGCGCATCGCTCGCGAGCTGCACGATGAGACCTCCCAATACCTGACCGCCTTTAGCCTGGACCTGGCAACCCTGGGCAACCTGCTGCCGAAGAAACGGCCGGCTCAGGAGTTGCTGACACGACTGCGGCGCCTGGCCCGCCAGATGGCGCAGAGCATCTATCGCATCGAACGAGACCTGCGCCCAGCCCAGTTAGACGACCTGGGTCTTGTAGCAGCCCTGTACTACCTGGCCGACGAAAAACGCGGCCAGGGGCTGGAGGTGGACCTGCAAGTGCTCGGCGAGCGCCAGCGATTAGACCCGCTGGTCGAGACGGTCTTCTTCCGGGTGGCTCAGGAGGCTTTAAACAATGTTTCCCGTCATTCCGGGCAGAGCCAGGCCAGTCTCACGATGAGTTTTGCCCCCCAAGTGGTCACCCTGCAGGTGCAAGATCAGGGTGTGGGGTTCGATCCTCAACAGAAGCATTCCCCGCCACGCGGCTGGGGGCTGGCAGGGATGCGCGAACGGGCCGAATCGGTCGGAGGGCAGTTACACATCCAGTCTTCTCGTGGGCGAGGGACGCTGGTTGAAGTCGCCATACCGCTAGCCGATTCCCGACCGACACAGATCATAGAGGAGCGCCATGAATACCATCAGCTTGATGTTGGTCGATGACCATGATGTGGTGCGCACAGGCCTGAAGACCTACCTGGAGACCCAGGAAGGCTTCCGGGTGGTGGCCGAAGCCAGCAGCGGGGCTGAAGCGCTGGACAAAGCGCCGCTGTTCAACCCGGATGTGGTAGTTATGGATATCACCATGCCGCAGATGGATGGCCTGGCGGCAACCCGCCAATTGAAAGCCCTCTGCCCAAACTGCCAGGTGCTGGCCCTCACAGTACACGAAGACAAGCAATACTTCTTCGAAATGCTGGCGGCTGGGGCAGCCGGTTACGTGACCAAGCAGGCTGCCGCCGAAGAGCTGGTTATAGCTATTCGGGCGGTGGCGAATGGCCAGGTGTACTTGCAGCCCGCTCTGGCGCGTTGGCTGTTGGAAGATTACCGACGACTTCTGGTACAATTACCCCCCGTCGACCAGCTTGCTTCACCAGAACCTGATGCAGGCGATGGGCTGGAGATACTGAGCAAACGCGAATGCCAGGTGCTTGAACTGGTAGCGGAGGGCTACACAAATCCCCAGATCGGCGGGCAGTTGGGCATAAGCCCGAAGACGGTGGCCCGCCATCGCGAACGGATCATGGACAAATTAAACCTGCACTCCAGCACCGAACTGGTCAAATTTGCCATCCGGAGTGGATTGATCGCCCTGCGGTAAATCCCAATTGCGACTGTTTAATCTTTAATAATTTCTTTTGGATTATCTCAGCCCCGATTAATCATCCAAGGCAAGATTTACGATAGACTTAAGGAGCATCAGGCTGCCGGCAAGGCGCAGCCGCAGGCAAGAGGTAAAATTCCAGCATATATTAATTGGTTTGTTGTTTGTTATGGAGGTAGGCATGGCGCAATCTGTAACCAACACCCCGGCCAGTCAGGTAAACCGGGTGAAGTTCCTGGTCGGTGGGTTAATAATCTTGGCTGTAGTGATCTGGCTGATCATCTCCTCGACCCAGGCCAGCGCCCAGTACTTCCTCACGGTCGAGGAGTTGAATGCCAAGGGGAGCGAGGTGGCTGGCCGCAGCCTGCGTGTCTCCGGGGCTGTGATCGGTGATACCATCCAATACGACCCTCAGACACTCACACTGACGTTTCAAGTAGCGCATGTTCCAGGTGATAACAAGGAGATCGAAGCCCAAGGGGGGCTGGCCGAAGTGTTGCACACCGCAGTCGTCGACTCGAACAGGCCGCGCCTGAACGTGGTTTACAATGGCGTGAAGCCCGACCTGTTGCGCAATGAAGCGCAGGCGATCATGACCGGACAATTGGGTGAAGACGGCGTATTCCATGCCGACGAGCTTCTCCTTAAATGTCCTACCAAATACGAGGAAGCTGTCCCAGAACAGGTCGAGGGCTCAAGTTGAAGCTGTGTAGCGGCGGATACAGGTAGGGTTTGGAGAGTAAATAATGGTTGCCAATCTCGGATTTGGTGCTCTGGTTATTGCCTTCTTGATCGCTCTATACGGGATCGTAGCGGCTGTTGTCGGGGTGCTGCGCAAGATTCCCGCCTGGGTGGATAGCGCTCGCAACGCCATGCTGTTGACCTTCCCATTGCTCACCCTTTCCGCATTGAGCCTGATCTATCTGCTGGTCGAGGGGCACTACGAGGTGGAATACGTGGCCTCGGTGACCAGCAACAGCATGCCGTTATATCTGAAGATCACAGCCTTGTGGGGAGGTCAGGCCGGCTCCCTGGTATTCTGGACCTGGCTGATGTCAGCCTTTGCTTCGGCTGTCACCCTGCGCAGGTGGGACCGCGATCGGGAGTTTCTCCCCTGGGTGATCGTGGTGGCCATGGTCACCCTGGCCTTTTTCCTCGGCCTGGTGCTCTTCGTGGAGAACCCCTTCGCCCGCATCTGGCAGCTTCCCCAGGGCCAGGCGGTCCAGGCTATGTTCCAACCTAGCGGCAGCGTGCTGTTCATGCAGCCGGATGGGCGCGGCCTGAACCCGCTGCTGCGTCATCCCGGGATGGTCATCCACCCGCCTCTGCTCTACCTGGGTTTTGTCTCGTTTGTCATGCCCTATGCCTTTGCCATCGCCAGCCTGGTTACCGGACGTGTGGACGATCGCTGGATCCGCCTTACCCGACGCTGGACGCTGGTTGCCTGGCTGTTCCTCTCGTTGGGATTACTCCTGGGTGGTCGGTGGGCGTATGACGTGCTGGGGTGGGGCGGTTACTGGGGTTGGGACCCGGTGGAGATCGCGGCCTTCATGCCCTGGCTGACCGGTACGGCTTTTCTGCATTCCGTGATGATCCAGGAAAAGCAGGGTATGCTCAAACATTGGAACATGGTGCTGGTGATTCTGACCTACGACCTGGTGATCTTCGGCACCTTCCTTACTCGTTCCGGAGTGCTGTCTTCGGTGCATGCCTTCGCCCAAAGCGCCATCGGCCCGCTCTTCTTCGGTTTCATCGGCCTGACCTTCGTCATCTCGCTGGCCCTGTTGCTGCATCGCTGGAATGAACTCAAGGCTGAGACTCAGATGAGTTCAATGCTCTCGCGCGAAGCCCTGTTTCTCTTGAATAATCTGCTGTTCATGGGTATCCTGGTGGTGTGTTTCTGGGGAGTGATCTTCCCGCTCATCTCCGAGCTGGTCTCGGGCCAAAAGGTGACAGTCGGTCCGCCCTTCTACGAGCGAGCCACAGCGCCGCTATTTGCTGGGCTGCTACTTTTGATGGGTATTGCGCCCCTGGCAGCCTGGGGGCGTTCAAGTATACAAACGCTCGGACGCGCCGCCTGGAAACCTGCCCTTGGCACCCCCCTGGCAGTGGGGGGCTTGTTTCTGGCGGGAGTCCGCCAGCCGGCTGCATTGATTGGTTTTGGGCTAGTTGCATTTACGGCCACTGTCACCCTGTACGAGTTCTGGCGCGGTGCATTGGCCCGTCACCGCCGCGCCGGGGAGGGCCTGCCATTGGCTTTGTGGCGCCTGGCTAGTCGCAACCGCCGGAGGTACGGCGGCTATATCATCCACCTGGGTGTGATCTTGATGGCTATCGGGATCATCGGCATCGAGGTCTTCCAGACCGAAACCCAGGGAACGATTGCCCAGGGCGAGCAGATTAAGCTGGGGTCCTATACCATCGGCTACGATAGCCTGGCGGTGTTTGATACCAAAGACGGGCGCAATGTGGCTCGAGCGGTGGTCAGCGTCTATAAAAATGGTCGGTATGTTGGTGAGCTGCACCCTCGCCGCGATTATTACTACGAATCCCAGCAGCCGATGACTATTCCCGGTGTGCGCAGCACCTGGGAGGACGATTTTTACGTACTGCTGGTAGACTGGCAGCCGGTTTCTACTGAGGGGGCCACCTTTAAGGTGTATCATAATCCGCTGGTCAACTGGCTGTGGATCGGGGGCCTGGTATTCATCCTGGGCACTCTGGTGGCTGCCTGGCCGGAGGGAGAGCATGACCTGGCAGTGGTACATGTGCGCCGACGAGGCTATTCAACGGTAGAAGCGTGAGCGTAACCGTATGGGAAGATTTCGATTGGTCATTCTCATCTGTTTGATCCTGGCGGCCTGCACCTCCGCCGGTGTCAGGGCCCAGGTCTCTGGCCCATCTGGCCCCACAGACGACCAGGTGAACGCGATCGCAAAGCAGTTGTACTGCCCGGTTTGCGAGAGCATTCCCCTGGACGTTTGCGGCACCCAGGCCTGCGCCCAATGGCGCGAGCTGATTCGCCAGAAGCTGGCAGAAGGCTGGAGTGAAGGCCAAATCAAGCAATACTTCGTCGATCAATATGGAGACCGTGTGTTGGCCACTCCTCCCGCCCACGGCTTGAATTGGCTGGTTTATCTGGTGCCTCCCCTGGCCATCCTGGCCGGTGCCTTCTTGCTCTATCAGGCGCTGCGGGCATGGAAACGACCGACTGCTCAGGAGGTGGTGGGGGAATCGCCCGGTACCCCTCCGGATGAATATATTGCTCGCCTGGAAGAAGAACTGAACAAGCGGATTTAAGGCTGGAATGTCATGAACCTGGATACAACCGATGTTCCCCTCCCAGGTGCCCCTGCCCACCTTCGCCCCCGTTGGGGGCGTATCCTTGCCTGGATAGGGGTGCTGGGGCTGCTCACTATCCTGGCCTTGGGACTGCTGCGCACCCAGCGCGGCCCGGCCACCGTGGGAGACCTGGTGCCGGATTTCACCCTGACGACCTTCGATGGCCAGGAAATCAAGATGTCGGACTTGCGCGGCAAGGTGGTGGTGCTCAACTTCTGGGCTTCGTGGTGCAAACCCTGTGAGCAAGAAGCCGCTGACCTGGAGGCCGCCTGGCAATTTTATCGGCCGCGTGGGGATGTGGTCTTCCTGGGCGTGGATTACGTGGATACCGAGCCTGAGGCGAAAGCTTACCTAGAGAAATTTAGCATTACATACCCCAACGGGCCAGACCTGGGCACACGTATTTCGCAGGCCTTCCGGTTGAGTGGTGTTCCCGAGACCTATTTCGTCGATCAAAACGGCATTTTACAGTTTGTACAAATCGGGCCTTTTCAGTCCTTGCCGGAGATTAAGGCCGTGATTGAGCCGTTATTGAATCCCTGATCACGATATTGCCTTGCAGGGAGCGTGCGCGACCTGGCACCTGGTCGCCCGCGGCTCGCCCCGCAGGCAAGATATCGATTGGATGCACATCATATGGATATTGGCTCGATATTTCTCATCCTGGGTCTCTTGATCCTGGTTGGCTTGTTTATCAGCCGACCATTCTGCGAGCGCAAAGCGACCGTCGTAAGTGGACAGGAGCATGAATTCTCGGCATTAATGGCAGAGCGCGATCGCGTGTTGAATGCCTTGCAGGAACTGGATTTCGATCATTCCCTGGAGAAGATACCAGAAGCCGACTACCCGGTACAGCGCGCCACCCTGCTGCAGAGCGGAGCCGAAATCCTGCGCAGACTCGACGCCCTCCTGTCTGAAGCATCCTCCGGTGACCTGGAGGCGCGCATGGAGGCGGCGATCGCTGCCCGCTCCCAGGCGTCGTCTGTTGAAACAGGGAGGAGAAATCTGCGCGCCATCTATGGTCCCGACGACGACCTGGAAGCCCTGCTGGCGAATCGCAGGCGGAGCCGGATCGAGAAATCGGCTGGTTTCTGCCCGCAGTGCGGTAGCCCAGTTCAGCAATCGGACCGCTTTTGCCCTAAGTGCGGTGCCTCCCTGCAGGCGGAGGAGAAAATAAAGGCCTAGCCCCATGCTCGCGCTGTTTTCGAAAGCAAACATTCATAATGAAAATTCCCCCATTATTTCGCCAGATGCAACCCTTGGCCCGTTTTAGCCTGCTGCTGGCCTTAACACTGGTGATCTCGGCTTGCTCGTTTTCGCTTGCCGAAGACATCACCCCGCCGCCCGGCGCGGAGCAGATACCTGTTTCACCCACCCAACCAGCCGCCGTCAGCGGGCCACTTTACCCCCTGGTGCCGCCTAATCCGGAGGAGGGGCGGGCTATTTTTCAGGAAAAATGTGCCCCCTGCCATGGGTCCAATGGTCAAGGAGATGGGCCACGCGCCAACCAGTTGCCCAATCCCGTAGCTGCGATTGGGACCTCCGAAATTGCCCGCCAGGCCTCCCTGGTATATTGGTACAACCAAGTCACCCGCGGCAATCTGGAACGCTTCATGCCGCCGTTCCCCAGCCTCTCCGACCGCCAGCGTTGGGATGTGGTTGCCTTTGCATATACCCTCAGCATCTCACCTTCCACCCTCGAGCGCGGCGCAGAATTGTACCAGGCCAACTGTGCCGCTTGTCACGGAGACCAGGGGCGCGGTGATGGTCCCCAGGCCGTCGATCTGTCTACTCCCTCCACCAACCTGGCAGACCAGGCGTTCATGGTGGATAAAACCTCGATCGCCCTGTTCCAGTCTATCACCAGTGGCGTACCTCCGGATATGCCAGCCTTCGGCGAGCAATTGTCGGAAGACGAGCGTTGGGTCCTGGCAGATTATCTGCGTACCCTGGCATTCGTGCCCTCGGGTAAGCCCATCGCAGCCGAGACGCCCGCCGGCCTCGAGGACACTCCCGCTGCCATGGAGACCGCTGCACCCACAGCTACTGCAGCAATTGAGGCTGGAACGGTGACCGGCAATGTGACCAATGGCTCTGGCGGTGAACTCCCAGAGGACCTGGTGGTCAAACTGCACGGCTACGATAATATGCAGGCGGTGATCACCGACACGACCACGGTCCAACCCGATGGCTCGTTTATCTTCCAGGGGGTCGACATGCCAGCCGACCGGGTATTCCTGGTGACGGTAGAATACGATAACACCACCTACGGCTCGGATATCGGTGTGGTGCCGCCCGATGTGCACACCATCGATCTCCCGGTGACAGTATTTGAGTCTACCACCGATCCCAACATCATCACGGTAGACCGGCTCCACCTTTTCTTCGAATTCCTGGATACAGATACGGTGCGGGTTGTGGAGCTGTACATCATGTCTAATCCGACCAACAGGACCCTGGTGCCGACCGGGCCGGGACAACCTACCGTGCGCTTTAAGCTACCCATAGGCTCGACCAACCTGGCATTCGAAGACGGTGTGCTCGGCGGTCGTTATGTGCCTACGCCCGACGGCTTTGGGGATACGATAGCCGTACGCCCAGGCTCTGGCAACTACCAGGTGTTATTTACCTTCGAGATGCCCTACGACCGCAAGCTGGATATCGTCCAGCAGGTGACCATTCCGGTGGAGGCGGTGGTGATCCTGGTGCCAGAAGACGGGTTGAAGATCCGCAGTGATATGCTCCAGGATGGCGGCGTTCGAGATGTCCAGGGCACTCAATACCATATGTACAATGCCGACAGCCTGGCTCCCGGAGAAGAACTGCGGCTCACCATCACCGGCAGGGCCAGCCTGGCCCCCTGGTTGACCGGGACGAGCAGCACCAGCATAGCGATTGGCCTGGGAGTGTTTGGCTTTGCGCTGCTGGCCTTGGGAGTTTTTCTGATTCGCCGGGCGAGGTCGAGGGCAGGTGGCAGCGAGGAACCTGTATCAGGCGCGGCTGCAGCCAGCAGCGCATCCCAGGAAGATATCGATACCCTGATGGACGCCATCCTCGCATTGGATGACCAGTACCAGAACGGCCAACTCCCGGAAGAAGCCTACCGTCAAAGGCGGACGGAACTCAGGGGACACCTAAAGGAATTGATGGCTGGTCAGCGAACAACATCGCCTTGATCGCCAGGACTGGTGTCCAAAACGGCAAACCCCATCTGTGATCGCCCATGATCGAAGTTCGAAAACTCACCAAGCGTTTTGGACATAAGACTGTCCTGCGCGGCCTGGATTTCCACGTAGAGCGCGGCGAGTTCGTCGCTCTGCTGGGTCCTAATGGGGCTGGCAAGACCACCTTCCTGCGCATCCTGGCCTCGCTCACCCGGCCCACCCTGGGCGAGGTGCGCATCGCTGGTTACCTGTTGCCATCCCAGGCTGGCGCCGTGCGTCGCCGGATGGGGGTGGTTTCGCACTTGCCATTGCTCTATGGGGATCTTACGGCTGAAGAAAACCTGCGTTTTTATGGGCGAATGTATGGGGTGCCAGACCTGGAAAGCCGCATCCGGCAGGTGCTGGATCTGGTGGGGTTGGCCCATCGCCGCCGGGACCTGGTGCGGGCCTATTCGCGCGGCATGCAGCAGCGCCTGGCAATCGGTCGCGCAGTGCTGCATGACCCCGACATCTTGTTCTTCGACGAGCCCCACACCGGACTGGACCAGGATGCCTCCCAGATGCTGGACACAGTGCTTCGGGAAGTGGCCAGCCAGGGGCGGACGGTGGTGATGACCTCCCACGACCTGGTGCGCAGTGCTGGACTGGCTTCGCGCTTCGACGTGCTCTCCCGGGGCGTGATCACCGCCTCAGCGCGCCGGGAGGTGATGCCGATGGAGGACTTGCTGACATTCTACCGCCAGGCGATACAGGCAGCGTAATTGTGAAGACCGACGCCCCTCTTGCAACCGCCGAACCGCGTGCGTTACAGCCACCGCTTTCCTTCGCCTTCCTGCGCGCCCTGTGGGCGGTGATCTGGAAGGATCTGGCTGCCGAGCTGCGCAGCCGTGAGCTGCTCTCTGCCATGCTGGTGTTCGCTCTGCTGGTGATCCTGATCTTCAACTTTGCCCTCGAGCTTGACATGCGCACCCGTGCCACGGTCACATCGGGCGTACTGTGGGTTACCTTCGCCTTCGCCGGCACGCTGGGCTTGAACCGCGCGTGGGCCATGGAGAAGGACCGCGGCTGCCTGGATGGGCTGCTGCTGGCACCGGTGGATCGCAGCGTGATTTACTTCGGCAAGGCCATCGGTAACTTGGTCTTTATGCTGGTGGTGGCGGCCATCGTGCTGCCGGTATACAGCGTGCTCTATAATACCAACCTGTTCATGCCCGGGCTTTTACTGGTGATCGTCCTCGGCTCGATCGGTTACGTGGCAGTGGGCACCCTGCTCTCCAGCATGGCGGTACAGACACGCACGCGCGACGTCCTGCTGCCGATTCTGCTCTTTCCGGTGGCGATCCCGGTGTTGATCGCCGCGGTAAAGAGCAGTGGTGGTTTCTTGCAGGGCCTGGAGATGGCTGAGATCTGGCCCTGGCTGAATCTGCTGGGAGCCTATGATGTGATCTTCATCGCTGTGGCCTTCATGGTCTTCGACTTTGTCGTCGAGGAGTAAGGCCGCCAGAACACCCCTGGCGAGCAGCTACCGCAAGCTGGTTGATTTGTGTGAGGAGAAGCGCTTATATCCCAACGCTTAGTGGAGTGTAGGCATGGAGAGTAAACCGCAATTGCTCAAATTATTGGATGGCATCACCCTGGTCCTCTTTGTGGTTGCCACCGCCATGGTGTTTTTCTATGCGCCGACAGAGGCTGTGATGGGTCAGGTCCAACGGGTGTTTTATTTCCACGTTGCCGCCGGGTGGGTGGGCATGCTCAGCTTCCTGACAGCCGCGCTCGCCGGCATCGCTTATCTGCGCAGTGGGCGCCGTTCCTGGGACATCGTTGGCCTCTCGGCGGTCGAGGTCGGTATCGCATTCATCTTCATCAACATCGTGACCGGCTCCATCTGGGCGCGACCGATCTGGAATACCTGGTGGACCTGGGATCCGCGCCTGACCACGGCTACCATCATGGAGTTGATCTACGCCGCTTACCTGCTGCTGCGACAGGGCATCGATGATCCGGATCGCCGCGCCCGCTTTGGCGCAGTGTACGCCATCGTCGGATTTGTCTCCGTACCACTAACCTTCTTCTCGGCGCGCCTGTTCCGTACCATCCATCCGGTGGTGATCGGCACCAACCAGCCCGGCGCAGAAGGCCAGTTCGATATGACGCCCAAGATGGTGCAGACCTTCGTCTTCAGCCTGATCACCTTCACCTTCATCTTCGCCGACATCCTCTGGCGCCGGGTGAGGCTGGGCAGGCTGGCAGAGCGGGTGGAGCAGCTTAAATTGGAAGTGGTGCAATAAAATGTCGTCTGTAATATTCTTGTTTCAAGAGGTGCTGCCCAATACCACGCCCTATATGATCGCCGGCTACGCGGTGATCTTTGGTGTGATGCTCATCTATTTGATCAGCCTGTCGGTAAGATGGCGCAGCCTGGAGAAAGACCTGGAAGTGTTGGAGGAGGTGCAGGAGAGCCAGGCACCTTGAAGTCCGCTCAGGACTGGCGCCCCGCTCGCATCTTGCTGCTGATCTACGCCTTCCTGGGCGCCTATACGGTGTTCAGGTCCATTTTGGGGCTGCCTTTTCAGCTCTGGCTGGCCTTCCTGCTCCCGTTCGTGGGTGTGACTTTCTCGTTGGTGCATGCCGTCTCGGGTTTTGGCTGGCGGCGGGCGGTTATTTTCCTGGGCCTTACCCTTGGTCTCAGCCTGCTCCTGGAGAGCGTGGGCGTGATCACGGGCTGGGTTTATGGACCTTACCATTACACCGCGCGCCTGGGACCGCTCTTCCTGGGATCCGTGCCCTACCTGATCCCCCTTACCTGGTTCATGATGCTCTACCCCAGCTACGTGATCGCCGCACGGCTGGCCTCCAGGCGGTGGGGCCCCTGGGTGCAGCTCGTAGCTATCGCAGCCTGCGGGGGCTTGGCGATGACTGCCTGGGACCTGGTATTGGACCCGTTGATGGTCGCACGCAGCCATTGGGTGTGGGAGGTGGAGGGCGAGTACTTTGGCATTCCCTTGCACAACTATTTTGGATGGTGGCTGACCTCGTTCGTCATCTTGCTGGTTTTTGGATGGATTGAGATGAAGTGGTTGCCTCCCGGGTGGGAACGCTCGCCGGAATTTGATCGTCTGGCGGTGCTTGGCTACGCAATCATCGGCCTGGGGAGCATTTTAGATGCCATCAAGGCAGAATTGGTGGGCCCGGCGCTGGCAGCCTTGGTGGGAATGGCTCCCTGGGCCTGGTCCGCCTGGAACAGAAAGTAATCGAGGCGGTATTTGCATGAAGCGAATGATATTGTTCTTGGGTATGGCTTTGATTTCGGCTCAGACCCAGGGTCCGGATCCCACGTATCTCCCGGCTGTCCACTCCCAGGGGGCGGATTGGGAATCCCTGGCCTCCATGCCGACGCCCCGTTCGGAGACGCCGGCTGCGGTGATGGATGGAATAATTTATGTGCCAGGTGGATTCGGTGGGGAGAGCAGCTTTGAAGGCTACCGTCCGGCAGAAAGTCGCTGGTATGTCCTGCCGCCGCTTCCGGCTGGGCGTGACCACCTGATGGCGGCGGCCTATTCTGGGCGTGTGTAAGTGTTTGGAGGCGCAGATACCGCTGGGAATCACCAGCCCACGGCGAGCGCCTGGGCGTACGACCCTCAATCACATGGCTGGTTCGAACTGGCCCCGCTGCCAGATCCCCGGCGAGCGGGTGCCGCGGTCGTGCTTGGGGATTATCACTACATCATCGGTGGAATGGGAACGAGCGGCACTGGCTCTTTGTTGCGCTACGATCCGCTCCAGGATTCCTGGGAGCAGCTTGCGCCGCTCCTGCAACGTCGGGAGCACACCGCCGCAGTGGTGCTAAACGGCAAGATATATGCCCTTGCCGGGCGCTGGCAAGGGCTGGCCACGCTGCGGCGGTGGTAGATGGGCAGATCGTCGTCATCGGGGGAAAGGTATTGGGCCAGGAACGCCGGACCCTGGATCGCGTTGAGGTGTTTGATCCAAGCACGGGCGCCTGGAGCAGTGCTCCACGGCTGCCGGTACCGCTGCACGGCGTCCCCGCCGCTGCCCTGGAGGGGAGATTGTTCGTCCTGGGCGGGCCGACCGCGCCGGCGCGGTCGAGAACTACGGCCGGGTGTTCGCCATCCCGATCTCTAAGTTGCTGGCTTCTCCCCGGAGATGCCCTCCGCTGCCTCAGGACCTGCTGTCTCTGCTCCTCATCGATGTCGCTGATACCGCACTCAGCCGGATGGGTGCTTATGGCTAGGGCTGCGCCAGGAGCTTTTCCAGCGTCTCCTTGGAGCGCTGCTCGATGACCGTGTGCTGAGACCTGCCGTGGGCATCCATGGTCACCACGGCGGGGAAATCCTTGACCTCGATCACCCACATGGCTTCTGGCACGCCGAACTCCAGCTTGTACACCCCCAACACCCGGGTCACCGTCTGAGCGATCAGGGAGGCCGCCCCTCCCACCGCGTGCAGGTAGACGCCCGGCACCTCCTGGCAGGCTGCCAGGGTCTTTGGGCCCATGCCGCCCTTGCCGATCACCCCCTTGAGGTTGAAGTGGCGCATCACGTCGCCCTGGTAGGGTTCTTCACGGCTGCTGGTGGTTGGCCCGGCGGCAACGAAGCGATACTGGCGCGTGTCCAGGCCGGCCACCACCGGCCCACAGTGGTAGATCGCCCCGCCGGTTAACAGGGGTCGGAGAGCCTCGTAAACCAGCAGGTCGTCGCCCACGGGTTGGCGGGTCTTTTGTATAAAAGTGTCAATCATCCACTTGTGGGCTGCGTCGCGGCCGGTCACCATTACGCCTGTCAGGCTCACTGGGTCTCCCACCGATAGGGCGCGGATGTCATCATCGCCGATCGGGATTCTAAGTTCGCGCATCTTGGCTGTCCTTGTTTAATCCTCGGGCCTCTTCCCACGAGTTATTTCCTGGGTCATGAATACTCCGCCACGTCATCCTGCCACACCATGCGTCGACGGCGGTAAGCCCAGCACATGTAGGAGATGGTGACGAAATAGCTGGCCGGCAGGCGGTGCAACGTCTTGATCTTGGTTCCCAAGACGGTGGTCTGCCCGCCAAAGCCCATCGGGCCGATGCCAAGCTGGTTGGCCTCCTGGGTCAGGCGCTCTTCCAGGCTTGCCAGTTGCGCGTCGGAGTTTTGGTCGTCGAGCTGGCGGAAGAGGGCCTCTTTCGAGGCGAAGTAGGCCGAGCCGCGATCGCCCCCGATCGCCACCCCCAGGATACCGGGAGCACAGCCCTGTCCCTGGGCCTGGTGAACTGCATCCAACACCACCTTGCGCACTCCGGCCAGGTCACGCCCGGCTCCCAGCGGGCTGTAGGGCAGGGAATACTGCGCCCCAACATTCTCACATCCGCCGCCCTTGAGGATAAGTTCGATGGTCAGCGGGCCGCCTTCCACTTCCTCGAAGTGGAGGGAGGGGAAATGGGCGTCGCCCAGGTTGTTCCCGCTGTTCACCCCACTCAAGGAATGCACCGAATTGGGTCGCAGGTACGAAAGGCGGGTGGCTTCGGCCACAGCACGCTCGATTTGCTGGCGCAGCAGGCGGGTGCTCCAGCCGGTGGGATGATAAACATAGAAGATCGGCGTGCCGGTATCCTGGCAGATGGGGGTGGAGTTGGCCCGGGAAAGCTCGACATTCGCCAGGATGGTCTCCAGGGCGTTGCACGCCGCCGATCCGGGCTCTTCTGCCAATACGGCACGGCGCAAGGCCTGCTCCACGTCGGGCGGCAGGTCAGTGGAGGTCAGGCGTATCAGTTCCAGGATGTCTGCGGTCAGGTCCTGCATGAATTCTTCCTTTCTTTCTTGATCCATTACCTCGTTTTTATCATAACGAATGCACGCATAAAAGCGAGTGACAAAGTGCATCTTCTTAGTTGTCAGGCGTCATATCTGAGGCTGTTCGTAATTTGCGCTTTGGCCAACCCTCGCCAGGCGGCACGAACAGGACCAGGCTGAGCGGCCCGAGCAACAACAGCCACATGGCGATGGAAAGCCCGACGCGGTTTGCAGTCCAACCGACCAGCCAGGCGAAGGCTCCCACCAGCAGACCGCTCAGCGAGTTCAGGGCCATCACCGTCCCAGAGCGGCCAGGAGCTGCGGCGTAGGCCTCCCCCTGGAGCACCTGGTACCAGCCCAGGGTGGACAGACGAGTGGCGATCATCAGGGCAACCTTCACGGCCGGCCAGGGTGCCAGCAGCCAGGCCGGGTAGGCCAGCAGGGCGAGGGCAGCCGAAGCGCGCACCACCAGCCGGCCGGGCAGGCGCTCCAGCAGCGGGATGAGGATCAGGTCAGCCGCCAGGCCGGCCAGCATCAGGATGCTCAACAACAGGCTGGCCTGGGCCGGGGTGGCCCCGACGACATCCAAGTAATAGAGCGGCACGTAGCCAGTGTAAATGTCCAGCATCAGATCGGAAAGCGGCAGGAGGGTCAGCCAGCGCAGCAAGCGTGGATTGCGGACTGCGGCGTGCAGGTTGGCCACTGCCTGACGCAGTTGTGATGCCAGTCCAACTGGATCGTGTCTGGCGGCCCGGTCCTCCGCCAACCACCCGGCAGGGAATGGCCGTCTCCACACGGCCAGGACCAGGCCTAACGCCAGGACCGCCAGGGCCAGGAAAATCCAGCGCCAACCCAGCCCAATGGAAAAACCGGCCGCCAAAACCAACGGGCCGAGCAGATTGCCGAGCGAGCCTGCCACCGTCCAGCGCGCCATACTGTGTGGCTCGCGAGCGGTGTTTAGATCAATCAGGGTGGCCTGCGTCAGGGAGACGAAGGCTCCGCTGGCCGGAAAGCTGAGGAGAGCTGCCGCCAGGAGCATGGAAAAGGAGCCGGCCCCTGCCACCAGCAGCAGGCTCAAAATGATCGCCAGGCCGCCGGCGACCACCAGGCTTTTGCGCAGGCGGGTATCGCCCAACAGCAGGATGGCAGGCTCGACCAGCGTGCTGAAGGCATGGGGCAGGCCCAACAGCAGCCCGACCTGGGCATAGGAGAGGCGCAAGTCCAGGCGGATGGTGGGTAAGGCTGCGCCTTCGATGGCATAGGACAGCTCATCGAAGGCCTCAATCAGCAGGAACACCAGGGATAGGGAAGCAGCCCTACGCAAACCCTGGCGCAGACGGGCGATGTGAAACTGGGAAAATCTTATGGAAAACAGGCGTGTGAACATCCAGACCTCTTTCTCTCGGCATTTGGGTAGGTATTCTGAAGCAGGGGTTTGCGCTTGAATGCCTATGAGGCGCAGCTGTGCTCGTCGACTATCCGAAAGAAAGAGGCGGTGCCCGGGCTTTCCCGGTGCCGCTTACGGCTTAACGGGGAGGGTGGAACGATTTGGACATGGCCCGTATTATACCGGGACTTTTGATAGAATGATAGTGTGCCCCTGCTCTGGCTTTTCCTGGCTTTCCTGGCCGGCATCCTGCTGGCTGCCATTCTGGGCCTGGCGACCGGCGTCTGGCTGGCCCTGGCGGGCACGGCGATGCTTGCTTTCATCCTGCCCCGGCTGCTGCGCCGTTCCTGGATCCGATCTCCGGTGGATCACTCCGCTGGCGTAGCAGGTCCATCAACAGGGTGGCCAGTGCCCCCTCTCCCCTGTTCTCTGCTCCTGGTAAGCCTGGCCCTGGGTGGTGCTCGCTACCAGGCAGCCCAACCACGCCTGGAACCCGATTTCATCGCTTACTACAACGATGCCGGCCGGGTGGTGCTGGAGGGAGTGGTCGCCCGGCCGGCTGACCGGCGCGAAGCCTACACCAACCTGAGGCTCGCGGTCGAGCGGCTGCGCCGGGGGGCCGAGCAGCCTTACACCCCGGTGCGCGGCCAGTTGCTGGTGCGCCTGGCGGGTCAGGCTGGCTGGCGCTATGGAGACCTCCTGCGCCTGCATGGCCGCCTGGTCACCCCGTCTGAATTCGAGGGTTTCTCCTACCGCGACTACCTGGCCTGCCAGGGAGTCTACAGCTATCTACAGGCAACTCAGGTCGAGCTCATTCAGCAGGGAGAAGGAAACCCTCTCCTTGCGCTGGTCTATGCGCTGAAGGAACGGGCGCTGGATGTTGTCTATCGCCTATATCCCGACCCGGAGGCCTCACTGCTGGCAGGCATCCTGCTGGGCGTGGAGGGAGGCATTTCGCAGCGCCTGCGGGAGGCCTTCCAGGATACCGGCACCGCCCACATCATCGCCATCAGCGGCTTCAACATCGCCATCGTGGCCGGCCTGTTTGCCAGCCTCTTTGGCCGGCTGCTGCGGCCCCGGCGGGCCGCCCTGGCTGCGGCGGCTGCCATCGCCGCCTACACGCTGCTGGTCGGCGCCGAGCCTTCGGTGGTGCGAGCCGCCATCATTGGCGGGCTGGGGCTGTTCGCCCGCCAGGTGGGCCGCCGCCAGGATGGTCTGAACAGCCTGGCGATCGCTGCCGGGGTCATGGCGCTGTTCAACCCACAAATCCTGTGGGACGTGGGCTTCCAGCTCTCTTTCACCGCCACCCTGGGGTTGGTGCTGTATGCCGCCCCGCTGAGCCAGGCCTTCACCCGCCTGGCTTCCCGCTTTCTGCCTCCAGCCACCGTCGAGCGGTTGGCCGGTCCGGTGGGAGCCTACCTGCTGTTCACCCTGGCAGCCCAGCTCACCAGCCTGCCGGTGACGATCTACTATTTCGGGCGCTTCTCGTTGAGCTCGCTGCTCGCCAACCCGCTCATCCTGCCGGCCCAGCCGGCGGTGATGGTGCTGGGCGGGCTGGCGACGCTGTTGGGCCTGGTCTACCTGCCGCTGGGCCAGGCGGCTGCCCTCCTAGCGTGGCCCTTCGTGGCCTACACTATCCGGGTGGTAGAGCTATTTGCCAGGTTCCCCGGCGGCGTGGTCGCATTGGGAGGCATCGGCCTGCTGGCGGTCGGCCTGTACTACGCCATCCTGCTGCCGCTGACCCTGGCCTGGCCCCGGCTGCGCCAGCTTGCCGTCGCCTGGGGCCTTGCCCGGCGGGACCTGCTGGCTGCCGGCTCCCTGGCCATCATCGGTGTAGTGAGCGCCCTGGTGTGGAAGGCGGCCCTCTCTGCCCCCGACGGGCTGCTGCATCTGACCGTGTTCGACGTCCCCCCGCCGACGGGCAGCGGCCGGCCTTCCGGAGAGGCCCTGCTGGTGCAGACCCCCGGCGGGCGCTACCTGCTGATCGACGGCGGCCCCAGCCAGCGGGCGCTCTCCGACGCCCTGGGTCGCTGGCTGCCGCCCTTCAATCGCCGGTTGGACTTCCTGGTGGTGGCGGCCCCGGGAGAAGGCCAGGTGGCGGCGCTACCGTCCCTGTTAGAACGAAGCCTGCCTGGGCAGGTCTTGTGGGCCGGAGCGAGCACCGCCGGCTATTCCGCCCGCCTGTTGCGGGAGGGGCTAGTGAGCGCAGGCGTACCGATCATCCCAGCGCAGCAGGGCCAGCGGTTGGACCTGGGGAGTGGTGCCGGGCTGCAGGTGCTGGCCGTGGGCCGGAGGGGGGCGGTGCTGCTGCTGGAGTGGGGGCGCTTCCGCGCCCTGCTGCCTATCGGGATGGACTTCGAGAGCCTGGAGGCGCTCATAGAAGATCCGGGGTTGGGGCCGGTCAGTGCATTGCTGCTGGCGGAGGGCGGCTACGCCCCGGCCAATCCGCCGGAGTGGATCGCCCGGCTGCAACCGCAGGTGGTGCTGCTCAGCGTGGGCGCGGGTGATAAAGATGGATTGCCCTCGCCGGAGACGCTGCAGGCGGTGGAGGGCTATACGCTGCTCAGGACGGACCAGAATGGGTGGATCGAGCTGACCACGGATGGGGAGCAGATGTGGGTGGAGGCGGAGAGACAATAGATGGAGCCAATAGTACAAAATCGAGGTGACTATTTTTGGTATAATATAGTCACAGTGAGGAGGTTTCAATGAGTGAGATCAGAGTTGGAGTCAGAGACCTGAAGGCACGTTTGAGCGAATACCTGCGTCAGGTAAAGCAAGGGCGCATTGTCATCATCACGGAACATGGGCGTCCAGTTGGCCGATTGCAACCGGTTGAGGGAACACTGGAAGAGAGGATCAAGGCTTTACAAGAGGCGGGGATGGTAGCATGGAACGGCCAGAGACCAAAATCTATCTTCCCAGCGGCCGTGAACCGCAGTGGCAGGCAAGTATCTGATATTCTGGTAGAGATGCGAAAATGATCCTGTACCTGGATGCGAGCGCGTTAGTGAAGCGATACATCGCTGAGAACAGCTCGGAGCAGGTGAACGGCTGGATCGACGCGGCGGATATGGTTGTAACCTGTATTATCACCAGAGTCGAAGTCGCCGCAGCAACTGCTTGTGCCCAACGGATGAAGATTATTTCTTCAGATGAAGCGGCTGCTGCATTGCGCCTGTTTCGATCTGAATGGGAGAGTTTCCAGAGGCTGCCCATCAACGAAAATACAGTGATGCGGGGGGATTTCCTGGCTTGTGAGTATAATTTGAGAGGGTTTGATGCCACTCACCTGGCCTGTGCGCTGATCTGGCAAGAGACTCTGAGTCTACCGGTAACGCTTGCAACTTTTGACGGTCAGCTCGTGCAGGCCGCCAAAGAGGTGAAGATGGAGATTCTCCCATCCGATTGATAGTTTCTGCTGACCGACCACGGCATCGCGCCGATCGACCCGGTCGATTGGACCAATGGTTTAAGCCCGCGGGTCGGCGATGATTTTCTCCAGCCCCGAATATCGCCCCACGTGTGGCCGAGAAGCCTCACATCGTAATCAAGGCGCGACCCAGACGACAAACGAAAGCTCGCTATTTGCCGATTTTGCGGTGACTTCCCAGCATCCCTGCGTGGGAAAATACACACCCGTGGCTTGAAATCGATTCGGATGGCAGCAAGAAAAGGGGGCATATAGCGGCGGGGCCTGTCCATCCACACGTCGCCCCGTGATTGTTAGTGCAGCCCCTGCCGGTCGAAACCAGCCCAACTTGAGGCCTTCTTCGCTTGCACGCGAGTAATCTTCCTTCTCTCCTGTCCACCAGGTAGCCGCCCACATTGAGCGATCCTGATTTACACAATAGTACCCATACCCGGGTGAGCCTTGGAAAGCAGGATCTTCCGGCGGCTAGACCCATACAGGCTTGGTGACCGGGCAGGCAGCAGCCGAGTTGTCCTTCGTAGTAGATGCATTGGCCGCCGGAGGGGAGCTACCCCGAATGGCCGTTATGGGCGCCGGCGCAACCGACGTTGTGCTGCAGGCGGCGAGCAGGCTGAGCAGCAGGGTGGGGAACAGACACCGTAACCTGACAGAAGCCCGCATGGGACCATCTTCTTTCATGGGGGAGCGCGGTGTTAGGCGAGGTCTACAATCTATACACCATCGGGTGTGCTCAGGTTTCATAGAGACGCGATTCCACAGATGAGGCCACGATGCGGATTACGGCAATATGTAAGCGCATTGCTCTGTTGCAAACATTGATTGAATGTGGTAAACATGCGTCATGAAACCTCGAGAAAGCCGTTACGTCAAAGTTGCCCGCATCGCCTATCACCTCACCCAACAGGCGCTGCCGCGCTATTC
>Ga0073934_10002717_pt1 | contig 35420 bp, 34 predicted proteins | sample LarsenN4metaG_FD_76834 | JGI IMG/M metagenome (GOLD analysis project Ga0073934, IMG submission 76834) | Hot spring sediment bacterial and archeal communities from British Columbia, Canada, to study Microbial Dark Matter (Phase II) - Larsen... ... | reverse complement strand
CCGTCGCCGCCGCACATGCCCACGGCCGACTGGCCGATGGAAGACAGGGCCGCGACCAGCGCCTTGTTCACGCCGCCGGCGAGCACCATCAGCGCCATGTCGCGCGTGGCGCTGTCGGTCACGCGAAGTCCGTTGATGAACTCGCTCTCCTTGCCGAGCTGGTGCATCATGCGCGTGAGCGCGGCTCCGCCGCCGTGAACCACCGCGACCTCGTGGCCCTCGGAAACCAGGCTGGCAACGGCTCGCGCGCACTGCAGCAGCATCGTCTTATCGTCGACGGCCGCGCCCCCGATCTTGACTACTAGTCTCAATTCAGTCCCTCTTTCTCGTTCCAACCGAACATCACGTTCATGTTCTGCACCGCCTGCCCCGCCGCGCCCTTGATGAGGTTGTCGAGACAGGAGACGATGACCAGCCGCTTGCCGTCCGGCGAGAGCGTGAACCCGATGTCGCAGTAGTTGCTGCGCACCGAGTACTGGATCTGCGGCAGCTTCCCCACCGGGAAGACGCGAACCCACGGGCTCGCCGCATAGAACGCGCGATACAGCGCGACGATCTCTTCCTCCGCCGCCAGCCGGTTCAGCCGCACGTACATGGTCGAGAGGATGCCGCGCGGGATGGGCAGCAGGTGCGGCGTGAACACCAGGTCCGCACCGTCGAGGCTGAGCTGCTCCAGGATCTCGCCCGTATGGCGATGCCCGAAGACCGAGTACGCCGACAGATTGTCCGCCACCTCGACGAAGTGGGTCTTCGGCGTCGGCGCCTTGCCCGCGCCGGAGACACCGGACTTCGCGTCACAGATGATGCCGGCGTCGAGGTCGACCAGTCCGCTGCGTACGATGGGCGCGAGACCGAGGATCACCGACGTCGCATAGCAGCCCGGGTTCGCCACCAGTTGCGCCGACTTGATCGCCGGACGGTTCAGCTCCGGCAGGCCGTACGCCGCCTGCGCGTCGAACTTCGCCGCCGTCGCCGGGTCTTTGTCGTTGAAGCCGTAGACCGCGCGATGGACCGCCTGCTTCAGCCGCCACGCGCCGCTGAGATCAACGACGCGCAGCCCATGCGCCATCGCCTCCGGAATCCACTCGCGCGATACTTCATGCGGCGTGGCTAGAAAGAGGAGTTCCACGCCCTTTTCCTTCACCGTCTGCCAGGAGAACGGCGTGACCGGATAGCCGCCATTGCCGCTGATGTGCGGATAGATGTCGCCCAGGTCGATGCGGGCGGACTCCTCCCCGGCGCGGCTGAGCAGCACGGGCTTGGCAGCGTGGGGATGGTTCAGCAGCAGGCGCGTGAGTTCAAAGCCGGCATAGCCGGTCGCGCCAACGACCGCGGTCTGGACAGGTTGCGGCATCAGGCAAGCATCTCCCGTATGCGGGATGCCAGCCTGCCTGCGGATTTCTTGTCGGTCGAGATGACCAGGACGGTATCGTCGCCGCCGACGGTGCCCACTACCTCGCGCCAGGACTCGGCGTCCAGCGCCAGGGCCACCGGCTGCGCGCTGCCGGCGCTGGTCTTCAGCACCAGCAGGTTCTGCGCCTCGCGGACTTCAGTGACGAACTCGCGGATCAGCCGCGAAACCGGCGGAACGGCCGCTGCGGTATGGGATTCTGCGCCATTGCCGTTCTCTGACGCCTGCAGCAGCGAGTACCCTTCAGCGGTCTTCACCAGGCCCAGCTCGTTGATGTCGCGCGAGAGGGTGGCCTGGGTCACACGGAAGCCCTGCCGGGAGAGGTGCTTGCGCAGCTCGTCCTGGCTGGTGAGCGTCTCGTTCTTGACCAGCTCGATGATCGCCTGTTGTCGCGTCAGTTTCGACATATGAATAATTATACACCCGAATGTATAAATATTCACTCGCCGCGTCAAGCATTTTTTACAGAAAATGTTTAGGCGGACGGCACCGGGCCGGCGGGAGCCCAGACGGATGCGGTTCCCGAATCGGCAGGTCGAGCCGCTTTGAAACGCGATTGTGTCCAGGGCGAGTCGACTCCCTTGCCCGGAAGAGACGTTTGCCCTCTACTGGAGCCAGCGCCATGGAAACTAACGTCCCGACATCCGCTGCTCACGGACACGGCCACGCCTCGCCCGAGGACCGGCTGCCTTCGTTCCTGCACGACCTCAACAACCTGCTCGGGATCGTGCTGGGCAATGCGGAGTTGTTGCAGGACGGGCGTGATAGCGAAGAGAAATCCCGGAAGCGGCTCACCGCCATCCACACCGCCGCCGCCAAGGCACGTGACCTGGCAGCCGCGCTGCAGGGGCAACTCGACGGGTCGCGTTAGTACGGGCTTCGATCCGCCGCGGGTCTAAACTGCAGTCAGCTCGCGTGCCCAGATCGCCTGTAGCGCTCGGGCTAGGTCTTCCTGCCGGATGGGCTTGCTGATATAGGCGTCCATGCCGGCGTCGAGGCATCGCTGCTCATCGCCTTCCATCACGTGCGCCGTCATGGCGATGATGGGAATGTGAGTGCGGGAGCCGGCCTCGCTGGCGCGAATGGTCCGGGTGACTTCGAGCCCGTCCATGACGGGCATCTGCACGTCCATGAAGATCGCGGAGAAGGCCTGCTTGCTCCAAAGCTCCAGCGCCTCGCAGCCGTCGCCGGCGATGACGACTTCCATGCCCAGATTCTCCAGCATGCGCTGAGCGAGTCTCTGGTTGATGGCGTTGTCTTCGGCCAGCAGGATCCGCTGGGCTTCCAGCGGCGTGGGGGCCGGCGTGTCATCCTGCGCCTCGGGTTCGGCAGCAGCGCCACCCAGCAACGTGAGCACCGCTTTCTGGAGTTCCGACTGCTTGATCGGCTTGGTAAGGAAGAGTTCGATCCCCAGGTCGCGGCAGCGGCGAACGTCGCCCGGCCCGCGCACCGATGAGAGCATCATGATGGTGGGAGCCACTTGGACGCAGTGCTCCCGGATCCACTGCGCCAGCGCGAAGCCGTCTTCGTACGGCATCTGGGCATCCAGCAGGATCAGGTCGTAGTGGACTTCGCGACCTTCCGGCGTGAGCAGCGCAGCACGGGCGGCCGCGGCGCTCTCGACTGCTGTGGCCTGCATCTTCCAGAGAGCTGTCATGCCGAGCAGTATTTTGCGGTTGGTCGCATTGTCGTCCACGATGAGAACGCGCTTTCCGGCTAGCGCACCGGCCTCGAGCAGGGCGGGGTCCTTCTGCGGCTCGGTTGCGCGGCAGCGCAACGTGAAGTGGAAGGTGGAGCCGGTACCCGGCGCGCTTTCTACCCATATCGTGCCGCCCAGCGCGTTCACGATCTGCGCGGTGATGGTGAGGCCCAGCCCGGTACCGCCGAAGCGGCGGGTCATGGAGCCGTCGGCCTGCGTGTACGCCTCGAAGATCTTGTCCAAGTCGCCCGGCGGGATCCCCATGCCGGTGTCCCGCACGGAGAAGTGCAGATCGACGCCGTCGGGATCCGCCCACTCCACCGCAACGCGGGTGACGACTTCACCGGACTGCGTGAACTTCACTCCATTGGTCACCAGGTTGACGATGCACTGGCGGATGCGCGTCGGATCGGAGACGATCCACGCCGGGACGTCGGGGGCCACATCCAGGCCAAGCTCCAGGTTTTTCTGGTGCGCCTGCGACGCGACGATCTTCATGGTGTCACCCAGCAGCTCGCGCACGTCGAACGGCATGGGATCGATGGTGAATTTCCCCGCTTCTAACTTGGAGAAGTCGAGCACCTCGTTGATGACGGTGAGCAGGCTTTCGGCCGAGATCTGCACCGCCGTGAGGTAATCCCGTTGTTCCGCCGTCAACTCGGTCTGGAGCGCCAGTTCGGTCATGCCCAGGATCCCGTTCACCGGGGTGCGGATCTCATGGCTCATGTTGGCCGTGAACTCGCTCTTGGCGCGCATGGCGTCTTCGGCGGCCCGCTGCGACTCGCGCAGCGCAGCCTCTGCCTGTTTCTGCAGCGTAATGTCTACCGCGACGCCGATATAGCCGGTGATGATGCCATCTCGGTCGCGCAGAGCGCTTAATGACAGCAGCGCCGGGATGCGCCGGCCATCCTTGCAGACCACGGTCCACTCCCGCTGTTCGCTGCCAAAGCGCCGCGTCTTCAGCACGAAGACGTCAAAGCCGGGCTCCACCGTGTATCCCAGCTCCGCGCTCAATTCCGCAGCGCGCGCTGCCACTTCCTGCGGATCAGTAAAGATGGCGGGAGAGCCTTTGCCGACCAGTTCTTCGGCAGACCATCCCATCGCCTCTTCCGCCATCGGATTCAGGCTCGTGATGGTGCCCTGCAGGTCAGTGGAGATGATGAGAGCGTTGGCCGCGCGCGAGACACTGTTGGCCAATGACGCCGAACTCTCGGCGGCCGCGCGCCGCGCCTCGGCGAGCTCCACCGCCGCGCGGAGTGCGGCTTCCGCTTCCTTGCGGGCCGTCACGTCATTGAACGCGGTCGTCGTTCCGATTACATGGCCGAGCTTGTTGCGCAGGGGAGCGGCCGTATATTCGACGGGAAAGCTCGTGCCGTCCTTCCGCCACAACACCTCGTTGCTGACCCGCTGGCATGCCAGGTTCAAGCTGACGGCGCCGATCCGGCAATCGGACTTGGGATACGGGCTCCCGTCCGCCCGGGTGTGGTGCAGGGTTTCGTGCGCCGGTTTGCCGATGAGTTCACTCTCCGCGTAGCCCAACATGGCCGCTGCCGCCGGATTCTCATAGATGATCGTGCCGTCGGCGCCGGTCACATGCACGCCTTCGCTCAAAGAGTTGAGGATAGCCGCCATCTGCTCGTGTTGCTCCCATAGCTGGTCCGCCAGGCGCTGGCGTTCGGCCTCGGACTGCCGGTGGGCAGTCACGTCGCGGAAGATGCCCAGGGTCGACTCCGGCCGGCCCCAATCGAACCGGCAGCTTACCTGGCCTTCGACGAGGATGTGCTGGCCCTGCTTGCCAACGAACGTGGCACTGATCTGTCCGATCTCCTCACCCCGGAAAAGTTGCTGGCGTTTCCGTTCGCATTCCTGCTTGAAACTTTCTTCGACCACTTCGAAGATGGTCAGATGAGCAAGGTCCGCATCGGTGTAGCCGAGCGCCGCCTTCCAGGCCCGGTTGACGAAGAGGAATCGTCCATCCGGGTCAACCGCGTGGATCAGATCGTGTGAATTGTCCAGAATGTCCCGGTACCGGCATTCGCTCTGCCGGAGCGCCTCTTCCGCCACTTTTCGCTGGCTGATCTCCTGCTTGATGGCGATGAAGTTCGTGATCTCGCCCGCACTATCGGTGACCGGGGATACGGTCATCTCCTCGGCATAGAGTGAGCCGTCTTTGCGGCGGTTGATGAGTTCGCCTTTCCAAGTATTCCCGGCCAGGAGCGTGTCCCACAGGTTGCGATAGAACTCCCGGTCGTGCGCACCGGAGCGCAGGATCCGGGGGTTCTGACCGAGCGCTTCCTCCCGCGTGTATCCGGTCAAGCGACTGAAGGCGGGGTTGGTCCAGAGGATCCGGGCCTGGCGGTCGGTGATCACGATGGAGTTGGCGGCTACATTGGCGGCCGCCATGAGTAACTGCATCTGGTCGGTCACCGCTGTGGACTGGATCGCCGGGCTTGGAACTTCCGTCTTCATACGAGTCTCTCCAATGGGTCAGGCGCCGTGGTAGCAGGGATCCAGCGTCTGTGCCCCCGGCGGCGACGGCAGGACCGGCTGCTCACCAGCGAGGATGCGGTACACCACGTCATGCAGCATGTGCATGTCGACCGGCTTGGAGAAGAAAACGTCGGCACCCATCTCCAAGGCCTTGGCCGCGGTCACGTCGTCGGAAGTGCCGCTGATGACGATGATGGGGATCGGCCCCAGCCGGTTGGAGGCCTTCATCCGGTGGATCACGTCCAGGCCCGTGCCGCCAGGCATGTGCATGTCGAGGATGACGGCGTCCACGCGGCTGCGCGTGACCGTCATGATGGCCTGCATCACGTCATAGGCAAAGTGAATGGCGTTGCCCTTCGATTGCAGCGCCCGGGCGTAGAGTGCCGCCGTCACCCGGTCGTCATCGGCGATAAGAATGTGTTTCATGATCTTCCTCCTGCTCCATCTCGCACCGCCTGGCGCAGCTCGCGGCTGAGGGAAAGCAACCGGTCATGGATGGGGCGCAACAGCCGGAGCATCCCGGAGCATTCGCCATTGGCCGCAGCGTCCTCCATCTCCTGCAGCAGGCCGATGACCGGGCTTTCGGTGAAGTTGGCGACCATGCCCTTCAGCTTGTGCGCGGCAAAACGGAGCGCCGCGCAGTTGCCTTCGCGGATCGCATCCGCAATGGCGACGCGATCGGCCTGCATCTGCTCCTCGAAGATCTGCACCAGCTCCCGCAGGAAGGCGAGGTCTCCTCCCGCCTTCTGCAGGAGCGCAGCCGCGTCGGTCACAGGTTCGATCTCGGCGCAGACCAGTGCAGCTTTCACTTCTTGGACGAACGTCTCAGTCTTGAGTCGGCCGGAGACAAAGCCGTCGAATCCGGCTTCCATGATCTCTTCGGCGCCGATGTCCCACGGCGTCGTCACCAGTCCCAGGATGGGAGTGGACTGGGCCCAGCGAAACTCGTTCAGCCGCAGCGCGGACGCTACATTCATTGCGACCAGCGGCGCGGGGGCAATATCAATGAGGACGACGTCGAAAGCCGCCTCCCGCAGAAAGTCCAGGGCCTCTTCCACCTGGTACGCGACCCACACCGCATTGCCCGTCTTGCGCAGCGCCAACTCGGGCGAGAGCGATGCAAAGTTGGTCGTCTCCACCATCAGGACGCGCAGCGGACGGCAACTTTCGGTGGCCGTCCGCTGGCCGGGGGGCGCGCACTGCGGTTCTTCCGCGCGTGGCTGAGTGAGGATGACTTGCGGGATTGCCAACGTAGTCATGCCGTGACAATCGCAATCGTCAGGCCATTTTCATCTCAACCGATTCGCCGGGCGATGTGGCTTTGTTTGCAGCAAAACCAGCCTGTCCGCAGCGCCTATGCCTTCTGGCGGTATGTTCAGTCCTTAGACATGTGTCCGATTGATGGCCGCGTGAAGCAGGGGGAGCACTTGTTGTCCGGTTTCCGTACACCAGTGTTCGAGAATCAAGCAGTCGCCCGGGCTGGTTCGGCGGGAGGTGAACGATCCAAAGGGGTTATCGCCGCCCAGTTTGGCGTGCCAGGTGCAGGTTGGGGCGCATGACGATTCCGCGGAGCATGGGCGAGCTGTACTTTGAGTTTCGCAGGGGTGCCGCCCGGCAACTGGAAGAGATCAAAGCCGTAGTCGGCGTGCTGGCGGACCCTGAGAAGCGCCCGGACGCCCTGGAAGAGGGCCGGCGGTTGGCGCGAGCGCTGGCGGCCAGCGCGGAGACGCACGGCTTTCCCGCTGCCAGTCTCGCCGCCCGGGAGCTCGAGCTCGCCTTCCAAGGGGGACAACAGCAGGCAGGTCTGCCCCGCGCCGACGATCTAACCCTGCTGGTCGATGACCTCGGCAATGCGCTCATGCAGTTGCCGCAGCTCTCACTGAGCCGGCCTGGCGCCTCCCCTGCTCATCAGGTCCTGCTTGTCTCCGATGACCCCAGCCTCCATGAGCGCCTTGCCGGCGCCAGTCAACTGCGCCGCCTCACGTTCCACTGGGCGGCCACGCTGAACGCCGCGCTGGGGACCATCGAACTGGTCCGGCCGGACAGCATCATCCTGGATCTTGCCATGCAAGAGGGCCATGCGGCGGTGGAGATGCTTCACCTGCTGCGACGCGAGCACCTGCAGGTCCCCGTACTCATTCTGCAAGAGCGGCCTTCGCTGCAATGTCGCATCGAAGCGGCCAAGCTTGGGTCGTGCCGCTTCACCGCCCGCGACCAAAAAGCGGATGCCATCCTGAGCAAGATACTCATGCGGGAGTCCCGGCTGACGCCGGGAGTCAGCAAGATCCTGGCGATCGACGACGATCCAGTGTTCCTGGGGCTGATCGAGAAATACCTCGCAACCCAGGACCTGGCCGTCACCTGCCTCACCGATCCGGCTGACTTCCTCGAGGCGCTGGAGACCTCGGCGCCGGACCTGATCATCCTCGACTGGGAGATGCCGGGGATCAACGGAGTGGAGTTGTGCCGCGTGCTACGGGCCGAACCGGAATGGGCGCAGACGCCGGTCTTCTTCGTCACCTCGCGCAAGGACCCGGCCAGCCTGCAAGAGATCTACGCGGCCGGCGCCGACGACTACATCACCAAGCCGCCGATCCCGGAGGAGTTCGTGACGCGCGTCGTGAACCGGCTGCGCCGGGCGTCCACTTACCGTCATCTGAGCGAGTCGGACTGGCTCACGGGCATCGCGAATCGCCGCCGAGCCAGCCAGGTGGTGGAGAAGTATCTCGCCCTCGCCTCGCGGCAGTCGCAGCCGCTGTCCTGCGCGCTGCTGGACCTGGACTACTTCAAGATCGTCAACGACCAGCACGGCCATGCCGGCGGCGACCGCGTCCTATGCCGGCTCGCCGAACTGCTGCGCACCGAGATGCGCACCGAGGATGTGGTGGCCCGCTGGGGCGGCGAGGAGTTCCTCATCTGCGCCTATGACACGACCGCCGATAAGCTCGCCCGGCGTCTCGAGCAACTCCTGGCCAAGCTCCGCGAAGAGGTCTTCCAGGGCGGGAGCCGTGAGTTCCGCGTGACTTTCAGTGCTGGAGTCGCAGAATACCCGGCACACGGAACGACCTTCAGTGAACTGCTGCGTGCCGCCGATGAAGCTCTCTATGTAGCTAAGAACAAAGGCCGCAACTGCGTCGTCGCGGCGGACAGGCAGAGTGGTTCCAAAACGGAACTTATGTCGGGTAGCGAACACTCGGAGCGCTTGTAACTAATCTTTAGGGGAATCGGGGCCGAAGGAGTAGCCTGTGGAAAATCGTATCAACCGCCCGACGTTACGAAATCCGGAATTTTTTTGTTGCGTGTCTGCTTCCAGGTTCCCCCGGCTACACTCAGCAAAACCCCAAGCTTGATCGGGGTTGCAGCCTTCCCCGTACAGAAGGGGAGTTCTGATCTCAGGCCCATCACTGTGAGTGTGCCGAATGAGTGACGCAATGAATACAAAAGGGCGGTTGAGTCCCGCCATCGAGGACAAGCCGGGCCTAGCTGCTCTGGCCCGACAGTCGGGTTTCGCGGCTGCCACCCTCGGAGCTACGTCATTGATCAGTCTGCGTCTCCTGGGGGAGCTCTATCCCTGGCTCTTCGCCAGCCAAATCGTGATGAAGGCCAATTCCGGGCTGTGCCTGCTGTTGTGCGGGTGCAGCCTGGCGTTGCTCGCGGCGCGGGTTCCCTCCGAGTGGAAGCGCACAACGGCCGTGTTCCTTGCGCTCAGCGCATTGCTGGTCGCCGCGGCCACGATGGCCGAGTTCCTTTTGGGCTGGGAGTTACACATCGACCGCGCTCTCGTGAACGACCCGACCGGCTCGAACCTTAGTGGTTCCCCCGGTCGGATGGCGTTCGGTGCGGCGCTATCGTTCCTGTTCTTTTCCATCGGCCTGCTGGCGGCCGCCAGACGGCCGCGTCCTTCCTGGTTGGTAGCCGTCGCCGGATCGCATGCCGGCGTAGCCGTCCTCATCGGTGGGCTCACCGTCGCAGGCTTTGCTCTCGCCGATATGGTGGAGTTCCGGACGTTGAACTTCAGTGGGCTGGCGCTCTCCACTGGCTGCGGTCTCTTTATCCTCGGACTAGGTCTGTCACATCACCTGCGCGCGGGAGGACTCTGTTGGTCTGTCGACCGGACGGCTTCGGTGCTGTTCGGTACCGGCATTGCGTCCATCATTGCCATCGCTGTTTTTGCAGATGTCTCGATCCAGCGGATGGGGCTGGACGCCGAGCCAACCACCGGAAGGATAGACCTCTTCCTGCAACTCGGCGCGGCCGTGACGCTTATGCTGCTGATCTTGGCCTACCTCTTTCACAATATGTCCAGCCGGGCCCGGTTAATGGCGGAAGCCAAGTTGCGGGAGAGCCAGCAAAACCTTCAGCTTGCGGTCCAGTCGGCCAATATCGGCCTGTGGGACTGGAACCTGGAGACGAACGAGGTCTACTATTCCAACGAGTGGAAGCGTCAGCTTGGCTATGAGGACTACGAAATTCCCGACGTCTTTGGCGAGTGGCGCCAACGGCTGCACCCCGACGACCTGCAATCCAGCATCGCGCGGCTGGAGGCGTTCGTGGCCGATCCGCAGGGCAGGTTTGCCCACGAGTGCAGGCTTCGCCACAAAGATGGCTCCTACCGGTGGATCTACTCCCTAGGAGACGTGGTGCGTGATGCCGGCGGCAAGCCGGTCCGCATGATGGGTTGCCATATAGACGTTACGGACCGGAGAGTCGCCGAACAGCGAATCCATGAAAGTGAGGCGCGTTTCCGACGCCTCGTCGAACACGCACCGGATGGGATCGTTCTAGTCTCCGCGGACGGTTGGTGGAACCATGCGAATCCTAGCTTCCTGGCGATGACCGGATATACGCTCGACGAAGTGGTGCGTATGCACACACGTGACCTCGTGGCGCCAGAAGAGGAACCGCGGGTGGCGCCGGAAGTGGCGGAGGTCGCAAGCGGCGCTGCCTATTCGGCAGAGTGGCGGTTCCGTCGTAAGGATGGGACATTCTTCTCCGCGGAAGCCAGCGGTCGGCTTCTTCCAGACGGCACGCTCGTAGGCTTTATACGCGACCTGACCGAGCGCCGACACAGCGAAGAGCGCCTGCGGCAGGCACAGAAGATGGAAGCCATCGGCCAGTTCGCCGGCGGCATTGCCCACGACTTCAACAACCTGCTGATGATCATCTCCAGTTACGGTGAGTTGATAAAGAGCCTGCTGCAGGGTGACAAGGAGAAGCGTTATGCGGAGGAACTCCTGGCTGCGTCTTCCCGCGGGGCAGGTTTAGTGCGTCAGCTCATGGCCTTCAGCCAGAAGAATGTGGAGACCCGTACCCGGGAGGACGTCAACGCCGTGCTGCAGGGCGTGGGCGAGATGATAGCTCGCCTAGTAGGCAAGAGCGTCAACCTGCAGGTGATTCCCGCCGCTACCCCCTGCGTGGCGAACATCGATAAGGGTCAGTTGGAACAGGTCATCCTTAATCTTTCCGCCAACGCCCGCGACGCCATGCCGGGCGGGGGTATCCTGACGCTCGAGGTGATCACCCTCGTGCTGCGGGAAGACTCCAGCGAGCATGGGGTCGTGATCCCGGCCGGCGCCTACGCTCTCATCGCGGTGAGCGATTCCGGCACCGGCATCCCGCCGGCGATCCGAGACAAGATATTTGAGCCATTCTTCACGACCAAACCGACCGGTAAAGGCACCGGATTGGGACTGGCCACCGTGCAGGACATCGTGAAGCGCAACGGGGGCCGCATCACCGTGGTCAGCGAGCCGGGCCTGGGTACCAGCTTCAAGATCTACCTGCCGCTGGCCGCTGAATCGGCCACACTGGAGCCGGCATGCGACGCCCCCGGCGGCGTCGAGCATGTGCTGCTCGTGGAGGACGAGGCCACCCTGCGCATCGCCATCGGCCAGTATCTTCGTTCCAAGGGCTATACCGTCACGGAAGCCAACAGCGCAGTGGAAGCGGTCCGGATGGCTGACCACACCAATTTTGACGTCCTGGTGACGGACGTGATGATGCCCGGCATGACCGGCATGGAGCTGGCCAATGCCCTGCACCAGTCCCGGCCGTCGCTGCCGGTGCTGTTCATCTCCGGTTATACCGACGGAGCTTTGCAGCGCACGAAACGCATCGAGCCCGGCGCCGTCTTCCTGCAGAAGCCCTTCGCCCTGGATGCCCTGGCGACGAAACTTCGGAGTGTCATCACAGCATCCGCGGCGCCGCCGCCGGCCGAACAAGGGAGAGTCGCGCATGTCTAAGAAGATCCTGGTCATTGAAGATGAAGTGTTGCGCTTTGCCCTGCGTGATTTCCTGGCATCGCGCGGCTATGAGGTCCGCGAAGCGGAGGATTGCGCCAAGGCCCTCGCTTTGATGGAGACCTTCAGTCCCGACCTGATCCTGACTGATTATCAACTCCCGGACGGCAATTCACTCGACCTGCTGGCGCGTGTCCAGGAGCGCCACGGCCCCATCCCCAGCATCATGATGACGGCGTTCGGCTCCATCGAGCTCGCGGTGGAAGCTGTGAAGCTGGGCTCCGAGCATTTCCTGACCAAGCCGGTCCGGCTGGAAGCGCTGCAGGTGCTGATCGAACGCACCCTCGGCAATCGCCGGGTGCAGCGCAAGGAGACAGCCCGCAAGTCCCGCAGTGACGCCTTCCAGCTCGACCCCTTCGCCGGACGCAGCGTTGTCATCCGCGAGCTAAAGGCGCAGGTCGAGCGCCTCATCCCCAGCGACAGCCTCATATTGCTGCAAGGGGAGACCGGCACGGGCAAGGGCGTGCTCGCCAATTACATCTACCGGCATGGCCCGCGGTGCGACGAACCCTTTGTGGACCTCAATTGCGCCGGACTTTCCAAAGACTTGCTGGAGAGCGAGTTGTTCGGCTACGACAAGGGCGCATTCACCGGAGCGACGACCGACAAGAAAGGACTGCTGGAAGTGGCCGATAAGGGCACCGCGTTCCTCGACGAGATCGGGGACATCGACGCTTCCGTCCAGGCCAAGCTGCTCAAGGTGGTCGAGGAGAAGAGCTTCCGGCATCTCGGCGGGACGCAGGACCGCAAGGTCGACATCCGCCTGCTCGCGGCCACGCATCGCGACTTGCGCAAGCTGGTCCAGGAGAACAAGTTCCGCAGCGACCTTTATTACCGCATCAGTATGCTGCCCGTCCGGCTGCCCGCGTTACGAGAGCGCCTGGAAGACTTGCCGGAGTTGGCGGCAGGCTTGCTGGACCGCATCGGCAAGGAGATGGGACGCGCAGAACTACACCTCCACCCCGAAGCGCTCGAAAAGCTCGGTCGTTATCACTGGCCCGGGAACATCCGCGAACTCAAGAATACGCTGGAGCGGGCAGTGCTGATGAGTGATGGAACGGAGATCGTGAAGGAGCGAGTGGATTTTGCCGCGCCGGAAGACGGTCCGGCAGGGACAGAGTTTACGGGCACGCTCGAGGAAGTGGAGCGCGCCCACATCCAGGCGACGCTTAAGGCCACCGACGGGAACATCTCCCGTGCGGCGCAACGGCTGGGCATCTCGCGCGGCACCCTGCACGCCAAGATCAAGGAGTATTCCCTCGTCGCCCGCACGGCGGACCTGCCGGCGTGACCTTCGAGCGGGGCGCTAGATGTGCGCATGGTCGCATACTTTCTGCACGATCGTGTTGATGTCAGCGAGGGTAATGCCCTCGCTTATCTGACTCTCTACTATCCGGTGCTGTTGAGCGCTCAGCGAACGCAACATTTCCACCACGCGCTGCAGGCGCACTGCCTCCAGCACCTCCTCGGTGCCTTTTCCGTGCTGCCTGCCGAGGCTCAGGGTGTGAGACCACACCACGTTGCGGAATTCGTCGATCTCGCTCTTGACCGCCTGGATGTCCTCCTCCCGCTCTGCCGAGCTGGCGTTGCGCAGGAATTCGATCTCGGCGCGCCGCAGGTACTCCAGTGATTGCTTCAGGCCCGGTTTCATGGTGTCCTCCTTAGGATCTTGATGGTTCAGCGCACCGGCGTCAGCATGAAGCCGCGCCTGCGCCCGTTCAGGTTTCCCACGCCAACGATCTGGCCCGCCGCGTTCAGGTGGTAGGCCGCGACCAGCGTCCACCCCGAATCGCCGGGGATCAGGCTATTCAAGTCGTACTGTTTGCCCTGTAGATAGAGGTACGCGCGAGCGTTCGCCTCTCCAGCCGCGGTGCCCGCCTCGTTCACACCATGGGCCACGCTGTACTGGCTGCCGCTTCTGGTGCGCGGCGCCGGCATGTACACCGTGCGCGACGACGCCATATCGCAGATAAAAGCGCTGGAAGAGGTCTTGTCCTGGACGTAGCCGACGACTTGCCGCAAGTCGTTGACGCCCAGCGCTACCGTGCTTCCAGAGAACTTGGGCAGGACAGCGCGCATACCGGCCTGGCGGCTCCAGATAAAGGCCTTCAAAGGAAACGTGGCCGCTGGGTTCACGCAGTAACCCACTACATCCTCATAACGATTGATCGCAGTGGCATAGCAACTGGTGGAGCCCGGCAGCATCCCCAGCTCCAGCGCACCCGCGACCGGGTCCCACAGGAACGCGCGTGTGCCCGCCGCGGTGACATAGTCGCCCACTACCTGCCCGGAGTCGTTGATGTCCTTGGCATGGCTGGCGGTGCCCGGCAGGGCGAGCAGAGTCATCTGCTGTGCGCGCCACACGGCGGCGGTCTCGGCGCCGTTGGCGTCTACGGTCCAGCCGGCGATGTCGCCGGCATAGTTGATGGAACGGGCCACACTGCTGCCGGTGGAGCTGTCTGCGGCCAGGTCTTCGAATCCCAGGAACGAGCTCCAGCGGGCCGCGCGCACATTAGGATCCGTGGCAGGAATAGTGGCCGCCGCCGTCCCGGCATCATTGATGTGCCGTACGGCGCTCAAGGGGGTGCGCTCCGACAGCGGGCCCAGATCGGTGACCGCATACTTAAGTGTCTGCCCCGCGAGCGTGCCTCCGCTCACGAACAATAAGAAGAAGATAATCGTCGACCGTTTCATGTGTGTTCCTCGCAGGCGCTGGGCCTACCGGGAACAAAGCAAGTGCGTCACCATGACGGGCGGCCTATCAAGTCGTCTTGTTTCTACGACTTACGGAGTGCGCCTTTGGGGCCCCCGTCACCGGACTGCACAGATTGCGGCGCATCTGTCTGGATTTCGCACAGGATCCGAGTCGTTGATGGTTCATTTTGGGAACTGCCCTCGCCTACTGCCGCTGATAGTCCAGATTCTGACCACCTGTATTCGCCCTGAACGGTCCGGCCCACATGCGCTCACTCCTGCTTGAAGGTTAAAGCGTTGACAACACGCGCTTTTCGCCATGTTGGCAATCTGGCAGCCACATTGCACTTGCAGGGGCAGGAGGTTTCACCATGAAACACAAGACACTTGTCATCCTCGTGGCGCTCGTGGCGAGTGCCCAAATCGCCTTCAGCCAGAGCAAGCCGAGCAACTTTGAGGGCGCCACCGTAGTGGCCCGCTACAACATGCGGGACACGCGTACGTCCGCCGTTGAAGACTCCAGCGGTAAGCAGCACCACGGCCAGCTGAAGGGTTCAGCGTCCTACCAAAGCGATTCCCAGATGCAAAGCAGTCTCGAGATTGCCAGCACGTCCGGCAAGATGACTGTGCCGTACTGCAAGCACTTCGACCTGGCCCAGGGCGCAGTCGAGACCTGGATCAACCCGAAGTACATGAAGGACGCTGACCTATTCAACAAGATCACCTATAAGACGCTCCGCACCGGCGTGATGGGAGCGAAGTCGGTCTTCGGGGTGCACATGCACCAGGACGGCTCCCTTACCGGCTACATCCTGAATGACGCCGAGCCGCAAGGGCGCTTCTTTACCTATGTGCCGACGCCGCGCCGCCTGATCACCGCCGGCAAATGGCACCACATCGTTCTGCAGTGGGACGGCCATCATGTAACGCTGTTCCTGAACGGACAGCACGTGATGAAGCGTTCCTACAAGGAGATCGAGGGCGCCGGCCTCAGCTACTTCGGTGAAGGGGAGTTCACGCTCGGCCAGGGAGAGAACCCGAACAACGCCTTCATCGGCCGCTTCGGCCTCACCCGTATATTCCGCGGCACGCTGACGGACGAAGAAGTGGTGCAGATGGCGCAGACCGCCCCGACTTCGGAGGCCGAAGCCGGCATGTCTGTCACGTCCATCATGCCCGCGTCGGCCAGTATCGGGACGCAAGTCACCATCACCGGAAGCGGCTTTGGCGACCTGCAGAACGAAGGCACAGTCGAGCTCGGCGGCGTGGTCGCGCAAGTGAACCAGTGGAGCGACACGCAGATCGTGGCGACGGTCCCTTATGTTGAGGTCCCGAACGGCACAGCCGTCGTGAACCAGGGCACGAACAGCAGCACGCTCGCGTTCGAGGTCTTCGGACCTGCCATCAAGCAGTCTCCGTGGCCCTTCGCGACAGCCGGATACGGCGCCCCCGCGATCTATGGAGCCCGCTTCGGCGCCACCCAGGGAAGCAGCACGGTCACTTACAACGGGATCCCTTCGCCTGCTTGCACCTGGAACGACACATGGGTGTCGTGCCTGATCCCCGAAGGCGCCACCTCCGGGCCGGTAGTCGTGACGGTGAATGGCATCTCCAGCAACGCGGTGGACTACACCGTGATGCCGGAAGCCACGATCACCAGTATCAGCCCCTTACCGGCGGCGGTCGGCACGCAGATCACGATTCGCGGCAACGGATTCTATCCCGTCGCCCGTGACCTGTTCTTCACCGGCGTGAAGACGCCAGTGACGGCCGACAGCTGGACCAATGAGGAGATCAAGGTCACTGTGCCCGCGGGCGCGGTCTCCGGACCGATCACCGTGCACACGTGGTGGAGAGGCATGCCGAGTGCGAGCCTGACTATCGTTCCGTAACTGAACCCAGCCGCAACAGCGATCGCCGTGCCCCCGCACGGCGATCTTTTTTGGGAAATGGGAACCGAAGGCGATGGCGGAAGCCATACCGAATAAACAATGGGTCCGAGCCAAGCTCGGACCCATTGTTCGTGCCGTAGTCTTCTACCGCAGGTTCCCACTTCGAACGGCAGTCCGTGCGGGAGCAGGCGTCACGTAAGGCCGTTAGACCTTCTTTACGGGCTCAACGACCGCGACGGGCGTGGGAGCAGCGTCCACAGTCGCTACGTTACCTGGTTCGGGGGTCGTGACCGGCTTGGTCTCGGTGATCGGGGTCTTGTTCGCTTGATCTGTCATGTTGTCTCTTTCTCTGTTACGAATTCCACAAATAGTCTTTTATTTGGGGTATGACATGACCATACAGAAAAGGCCATTCATTAGCTGGACAATATTGCTCACTCCAGCCGAGTGGGTGGCTAGTCGTGCAGCACGACGTTCAGCAGCGAGCTGTGGACCTTGATCTCGCCGTCATATTCGATGAATCCCAGTTTGCGGAAGCGGTTCATGAAGAAGCTCACTCGGGACCGCGTGGTGCCGACCATCTCGGCCAGCGACTCCTGGCTGAGATGGGGAATGACGACCTCAGGCTTGCCTTCTTTGCCGAACTGCGAGAGCAACAGCAGGATCCGGGCCAGCCGCTTTTCACTCGAGTTGAAGAGCTGGTCGATAAGGTCATCCTGGATGCGCGCATTGCGGGCCAACAGGAAGGTCACGAAGATCTCAGAGAAGGCGGGATCATCGCTGAGGACCTTGATCATTTCTTTCTTTTCGATCCTGAGCAGGACGCACTCCGTCATGGCCTTGGCCGTGACCAAGCGCACGGGATGGCTGGACGCGATGCAGTCTTCGCCCACGAATTCGCCCACGCCGAGCATGGCCACGATGGCTTCCTTCCCCTGTTTCGAGACTACGCCGATCTTGACCTTGCCTTTCTGGATGAAGAAGACCGCGTCGGCCGTGTCCCCTTGGGAGAAGACCGTGTCTCCCTTGCTCTTCACGATGGTCGATTTGCCGGCTCCGGCCCGGGCCAGGAAGCTGAGCGGGTCGAACCCGTTCTTCTTCATGACGGGCAGCTTGGCGGTCAGGGTGGCCAAGGCTTCCCGTGCCGAAGTGCTGTTTCTGGTGTCGGCAGGGTTCTTGAATGCTCTGGGGATGGAATGCGACATGAGTTTTGTGGCAGATGTCATTCAGATCCCTTCCTTGCCGAGCAATCGCCTCATTCGTTGATTCGTGGGCGAGTCCTGGACCTTGACGTAGTAGGGCGCTCGGTGCGTCGCTTCGAGTTCGAGCAGGTCTGACAGGCCGAAGGCGGCCTCAGGGATGATCTTCTTGACCTCTTGCAGACTGACTTTCTCGAACCGGGTGTTTGCAGACTTCATGGTTTTTCTTTGCCTCTACTACCGAAACTACCAGTCCTCCACCCATGCGGGGAGAATCTTTACCTACCCGCTTTGACGCAGTTATTCCGCGTAAGTGCTTCAGCGCAATGGGGTTTAGGTTCATCTTAGAGATGACAGGGAGTAGCCGAGTTATGTGCGCCGCCGTACCGAGGCTGGATTTAGGCGTATGCTGGCTTAGGTTAACGTCAGGGCTGGGATACGGAGAGCCAATGCCGGCAAAGAAGGCTGGACGGAATTTCGGCACCACGCAGCGCGTGGATGTCCCTCAGGGTCGCAATGGCAAGCACAAGGTGATGGTCACTGCGATCATAGCGGACCTGGACAAGCTGGAGAGTGGCGCTGCGTTGAAGATAGCTCTCACGGAATTAGACGACACCAAAGAGAATATCCGCTCGGCGCTTAACCGGGCGACGCGCAAGCAGAAGCGCAATGTAGCTACCGCCGCGGACGCGCAGTTCCTCTACGTCTGGAACGCCGACTAGCAACGCATCCGCAAGTCGAGGAACTACGCCTTTACTGCGGACCGCCCAGCAAACAACATCCCGGCACCCGCCAGGATGAGCACCGCACTGACGATGGGCGAGACCCGCTCGCTGTGTTGCGTCTGCACTGACACGTTCATGCCGCCGGCTGACATACCCTGACGCTCGGTCCGGGGAATGGGAACTACAAGCGAGGCCACTCCCAGCACCAGCAACACGATCCCGATCCAAAACAATGGCTTCATAAAGTCTCCAGGGCTACCCGAGCGCGCGACGCCCGCTCAGCAGGTTGATAACGATCACGACCAGCGCGACCACGAGCAACACATGGACCAAGCCGCCGGCCACATTCAGGCTGAAACCCAACAACCACAGGATGAGAAGTACAGCTACGATCGCCCACAACATGGTGTTCTCCTTAATCACTCATTCCGGCGCGTTCGGACGCCGTTCTGCCCGGCGAGGCCCGGCGGCCGGCGCAATGCCAGCCACCGGAATGCGCCGGAAATAGCTACTGCTTCGAGCCTTCGCGGACTTCCGCGGCCCGGGCCACAGCGCTGCTGCGGCGTACGGCGGCCATGAATCCAGTTGCGCTGGCCGGGGTCGCGACGGCACCACTCAGGATGGAGCGTTGCGTGATCTTCTTGCGGTAGATGTCGCGCGTCGAGTCCATGTCCTGCTGCACCACGGCGCCCGTCAGCGAAATGCCGGCGAACAAGCCCTTGGAGCGCGAATAGGTAAGGATCTCGCTACCGGCCTTCCAGTCGGTGCCGGCCGAGGCGTGACGCCCCACGGGACCGGCGGTCGCAGCGGCATCTCCACCCAGCTGGAACTTGTTGGACAACATGCGCTGCATGCCCTGTTCATTCATCACGGTCATGACCAGGTCGATGCCCTGCGCGCCGATCTGCAAGCCCCAGCTCCCGCCGCCGATGGAGATGAAAGCGGGTGCGCTCCATCCTCCGTTCGCGGTGCGGCAGGTCGCGACGCCGCGCCCGTGCTTGCCGCCGAAGATGAATGCGCCCTTTATCATGCGGGGGACAACAGCGATGCACTTGGCGTTGTCGATGACTTCCTGCGGAATGCCCTTGTCGGGCGCGGCCATGATCTCATCCAGCACCGTGGCCGCGTTGGCCAGGCGTTCGATCGAGTCTTTCTTTCCATCGGCCCAGGAGAAGGTCCCCAGGGATAACACGAGTGCGAACAACATGAGCTTCTTCATTTGCGTTCAGCCTCCACGGCTGACTTTTCTTGGTTCGCCGCCGCTGGGCGGCTGCGCTGTGGTTCTCGCAGGGTCACGACCCTGCCTTCCGGATTTATACGGCGGGGTCTTTCTGCCGCGTGGCTTTCACGCCCGTCAGGATCCCGAGGCCGGTCAGCATGATGCCGCCGACTACGATCCACTGCGTGGGAACGTGCAGCATGGCAGCGGCGTAGATCAGGCCGCCGATGAGGATGAGAAAACCGATGATGTAGATACCGAATGACATAGATGTTTCCTTTTTCGGTCAGATCCGCCCGAGCAACAGCAGGATGACCACGATCACGAGTACGAGCCCGAATCCGCCGGTCGGGTAGTATCCCCACTCCCGGCTGTGCGGCCAGCGCGGTAATGCTCCGAGCAGTGCCAAGATCAAGATCACGATCAGTATGGTTCCAAGCATGGGGTGCTCCTTATCGGTTGCAGAGATCGAGGCCCTGAAACACGCGGGGCTTCGGGCCCCGCGTGCCGCTGGTTAACGAAGACTTCCGGTGGTGGCGCCGCCCGGCTGACCGATGGCTTCACCGGAGACGAGCAACTCTACCCGGCGGTTCTGCTGTCGACCGGAGGCGTTGTCGTTGGTGGCTACGGGCAGGGTCTCGCCAAAGCCCTTGGCGGTGACCGCATCCCTGGCTACGCCTTGCTGCACCAGGTAGTCGCGTACGGCGTCGGCCCGGTTCTCCGAAAGGGTCTGGTTCATCTCATCGGAGCCCACGCTGTCCGTGTAGCCGCCGACTTCAATGTCCAGACCAGGATAGGAAAGCAGGATGCCCGCGACCTTTGACAGTTTTTCGCGAGCGCCCGGCTTCAATGAGAATTTCCCCGTGTCAAACAGCACGCCGGACATGCTGACGATCAGGCCGCGCGCGCTTTCGCGCGTCTGGAGGACGGAATTGAGCTGCTGCGAGAGTTTGGCACGCATCGCGGCCTGCTCTTCTTCCGCGCGCTCTTTGGCCTGCAGCGCAGCTTCACGCTCTCCGGCGCGGTCCTGTTCGGCTTGCAAGGCTGCCAGCCGCGACTTCTCCGCTGCCATGTTGGCGGCGGTAAGTGCTTCCGCGGACGCTGCTTGACGTTCCTGCTCGGCCTTTTGCGCTGCGAGGCGCGACTTCTCTGCTTCCAGGCGGGCGGCGTCAAGCGCTTCAGCCGATGCTGCCTGGTTAGCTGCCATGTCGGAACGCGCCTTGGCGGCATCCGTCTGGGCTTGTTCCTTCATGCGGTTGGCATCATCGGCCTGGGCCCGCGACCGTGAAGCCGCGTCGGCAGAAGACTGAAGCGCATTGGCCTGGCGTTCCGCGTCGATGCGTTTTACGGCAATGGCGCGGGAATCCTCGGCGACCTGCACGGCCTCGCGGGCGACCGCGATCAGCGCCTTGCGCGGCACGTTCTTTTGCACCGCGTAACCGTCAGCCTGGGTCATGAGTGCCGCGGCCCGCTGGTAGCTGTCACGGGCATAGGTCTCGGCGCCTTGCGACTGGGCGATGCGCAATGCATTCCGCGCTTCGAAGAACTCCAGCGGCAGTTTCGTATTGAGGACGACCGGATCGAAGTTGTAGCCGCTGGGTATGTAGCCGCCGCGCTCGATAAAGTCATGCTTGGCCTGGAGCGTCTGGGTGGTGCCCAGGGTGTCCGCGCGAACCACGTTCTCCAGAACGACCAGGTTGCTCGGCTCGCGGACCGCATAATAAGGTTCCGCGGTCACCAGCAGGGCGAAGGCCTGGAGGTCGGTGGTAACGTTCAACTTGCTGCGATTGCCGTTGAGCAGCATCTCGCCCAGGTTCACCGCCCGGCCTTCGGGGGTGATGGCCCAGAGCACGTACGTCAGGTACTCGTTGCCGAATTTCGTGGCCTTCTGCAACTCATCGAACTCGACTTCGATCTCGATGTAGCCCTGTTTGCTCTCGACCTTGGCTTCGCCGCTGGCGTTGGGCATCAAGTCCGTGCCCTTGAAGTCCACCTTGGTGGCGCCACCGCGATGCTTGTAATTGATGGCTTGCACGCTGCGGCTGACGACATTGACCCGGAACGTGGGGGTCTGACTCATTGGCTCCACGGCCGGGTTGGGTTGCGGGGTGGTCTGGGCCGAGGCGCTGGCACAGAGAAGGATGGCGAGTAGTACTTTGGACTTCATTCAACAACTCCTGGACAGGTGCTCTGTCCTGCTTGGTCATGGTGCGTGGTGTCAGCGCGCCCGCGCGGGCAGCGAGACGAAAAAGAAGCTTTAGCGCGAAGCTTGTAGCCTGAGGTCCTGGTCGAGCCGGAAATTGAGAACCGTCTCTGCCGGGACGCGGATCTGTTTGCCGCGGGTGAGCACTTCCGTGCCGAGTCCGCCGCCCGCTCCGATGGCCGCCCCGATCGCGGCGCCTTTAGCTCCGCCCACGATGGCCCCGATGATCGTTCCGATGGCCGCGCCGCCGCCGACCATGATGGCCGTCTTGCGGTTGGCGCCCACTGCCTGGCCGCCCTGCTGGTCAAGGTCCGTGGTGCTCACGGTGTAGCGGGTCCCGTTCACCGTCAGCGAGTCCACGTCGAGTATGAGTTCGGAGGAGGAAGTAACGCCGCCGCTGTTCATGCTGCGGACCACCAACCGTGCGTCTGATCCGCGGGGGATGATTACCGTGCCGGCGCTGTCCAGTACGTCTGCGGCGACTACCGCCGAAAACGTCTGCCCCGAGTTCGTGTTGTTCGAATCGATCAGCTCGTTCGTGCGGATGGAAAGCTCCGTGCCATTCTGGATGGTGCTCGGCACCGTGCTGCCCGTGATGCGGCCGCTGCCCTGGATCTCGAACTCGGCGCGGCAACCCTGGTCGACCCAGACGCCGCTGTTGTCATATCCCCAGCTCGAACCCTGGTTGCAGGCGGCGTCGCCGATCTGGCGCAGGAACCTGACCTCATTGCGGGTATTGGTCGCGCAGTACTTGCGGCCGTAGTTGTTGGACTGGACCGACTCACAGCGGAACCGCTGCGCGAGCTCGCTGGTGACTGTGCCGGCATTCAGGCGCAGCGTGTCGCCTTCATTGACCACGACCTGGTTCGTCTTCCCATTCACCGCGTATTGCACGGTGAGGGTCTTGGCCTGGTTCGGAGCTGGGTCGCTGCCCATCGTGTTGTTGTTCACCACCAGGTTGATCTGGTTCCCCTGGATCTGCGAGTTCAGGCGCGAGGTCACGTCCGTGGAGCGGTAACCAGACCCATAGCTGGCGCGGTTGATCTGCAGATTGTTCTGGCTGTCCGGGCTGGAGCTGTTCAGGCGCAGCGTGTCGCCTTCATTGACGACGACCTGGTTCGTCTGGCCATTCACCGCGTACTGCACGGTGAGGGTTTTGGCCTGGTTGGGAGCTGGATCGCTGCCCATCGTGTTGTTGTTCACCACCAGGTTGATCTGGTTCCCCTGGATCTGCGAGTTCAAGCGCGAGGTCACGTCCGTGGAGCGATACCCGGATCCGTAGCTGGCGCGGTTGATCTGCAGGTTGTTCTGGGTGGGGCTGTCCTGACTGGAGCCGTTCAGGCGCAGCGTGTCGCCTTCATTGACCACGACCTGGTTCGTCTGTCCATTCACCGCGTACTGCACGGTGAGGGTCTTGGCCTGGTTGGGAGCTGGGTCGCTGCCCATCGTGTTGTTGTTCACCACCAGGTTGATCTGGTTCCCCTGGATCTGCGAGTTCAGGCGCGCGGTGACGTCCGTGGAGCGGTAACCAGACCCATAGCTGGCGCGGTTGATCTGCAGATTGTTCTGGGTGGAGCTGTTCAGACGCAACATGCCTCCATCCTGGATGGTGACTTGGTTCGTCTGGCCCCGGAGGGTGTAGTCGACTTTGAGGACCTTGCTCTGGCCGGGGTCAGGATCGCCGCCCATGCTGTTGCTGTTCACTTGCAGGTGCAGCTGATTTCCGCTGATCTGCGAGTTGAGACGGGTGGTCACGTCGGAATTGCGATAAGCCGAGCCATATGTGGCGCGTGTGATCTCCAGCGCCCCCTGGTTCGCGTCCCCGTGAGTCAGGTGAAGCGAATCACCTTCGCGGACGACACGCTGGCCGTTCTTCCCGTCGAGGGTGAAATTCACCGTCAGGGTCTTCGGCTGGCCCGGGGCCGGATCGCCGCCCATGCTCTGGTTGTTGACCCGGAGGTTGAGCTGCTCGCCACGGATCTGTGCGTTCAGGCGCGAGGTCACATCCAGCGACCGGCTGCCATAGGCGTAGGTGGCGTGGTTGACCCGCAGGCCGCTCTGGTAGCTGTTGTTCACCTGGAGGCGGACGCGCTGGTTGGCGCGGTAGGTGATCTGGCGGGTGTTCCCGCTGGCATCCCTTAGTTCCATGCGCAGTGAGCTGCGCCCCTGCCGTTGGCTGGTTCCCAGCGCCGCGGCGTCGACCCGGAAGTTCAGCGCATTGTTCTGCACCAATGAGCGGACCCGGTCCGTCACATCGACCCAGTTGTTGCGCGAGCCGTAATCGGCGCGGACGATCTCCCAGCTGCCTTGCTGAGCCAACATCGGGACTGCGGCCAAACACATAAGTGCGAGCGCGGTGAATAGTCTTTTCACAGGGGATCTCCTAATCGATTCCTACTGCAGCAGCTTTCACACTAGCAGCGGCTGCGGTCGCCGTCTGGTCATTACGGCTCACCCCGGGATGAGCCTTATGGTCAATTGTGAACAGCCATCCGGCTGCGGGTGGCTCATATTGAAAGACGCAAGCCTCCGCTGCGCGACCCGCGCCGCTGTTAACCCCGACCTCCAGAGAGAAGGTAGTAAATGAAATCTTCCACAAAGTTCCTTGTGGCCGCCTGCTTCACGGCCTGTCTGTTCTTCGTCCTGCCGACCGCATCGGCGGATGACTGGAACAAGAAAACCAAAGTCACGTTCAGCGCACCGGTCGAAGTCCCCGGCGTGGGCGCACAGGTCCTGCCTGCCGGCACATACGTCTTCAAGCTGCTCGATTCGATGTCCAACCGCCACATCGTCCAGATCTTCAATGAGGACGAGACCCACATCTTCACCACCATCCTGGCCATCCCGAACTACCGCGTGCGCGCCACTGACAAGACCGTCATGACGTTCAAAGAGCGGGCCGCCGGCGAGCCGGAAGCCATTCGCGCCTGGTTCTATCCGGGCCGCCAGTGGGGAGAAGAGTTCGTCTATTCGAAGCCGAAGGCCCTGCAACTGGCCAAGGTGAGCAACGTCCCGGTGCTTTACACCCCGGTCGAGATCGCGTCTGTGGAAGACCTCAAGACGGTGCCGATCGAAGCCGTGAAACCGACCGGTGAAGCCGTTCCGCTGGCGGAAGTCGTTGAAACGCCTCCGATGGAAGTGGCCCAGGTGCAGGAGACTGACACCAAGACCCTGCCCGTGACCGGTAGCCTCATGCCGCTGATCGGACTCCTTGGATTCCTGGCACTCGGAGCCGCCGGCTTCATGCGCAAGTACTCCGCGTAATCGCGGACCGCACGCCCTCCGCGACGATGCGTCGCGGAGCACCTAACGAGGTTGTACGTGTCAGGCGAACCTGCCGGCGCGTACAGCCAAACGTTCTTTCACCCGCTTGATGACTTGTGATCCATGGATCGAGGCTTCTTGTGTTCCTTTTCCTGATCGGCGAACTTGCTGTCTGCGCGGTAGTGGCAGTTCTGCTCGGCATGGTCATTCTCACGTTCTGCGGCATCGGCTACCTGGTAAAGACCTTCATGGTCCTCACCCATGCGTTGCTGCAGCAGTCCCTGCCGCGGCTGCAAGCGGCTCCGGGTTTGCGTGAAAACGGGACGGTCTTCGTCCCAGCGCGGGCGGCCTACATCGAGGTCGCAGCGTGAAGATCGGGTCATGCACGGCAGCGACGCTCCTGCTTCTCTGCTGGCAGCCCGCCCATTCCCAGATACCGACTCCGCCTCCTCCCAGCCCTGAACCTGGCTACACCATCAACGTGAAGGTGGATGAAGTCCTCCTCCATGCCACGGTGCGGAACCGTAAAGGGACTCCCGTCGCCGGGCTTGAGCGGGAGAACTTCCAGGTCTTTGAAGACCGCGTGCTGCAGCAGATCAAGCATTTCAGCCACAAAGACATCCCGGTGACCGTGGGGCTGGTGATCGACAACAGCGGGAGCATGCGCTCCCGGCGCGCGGAAGTCGTCGCTGCCGCCCTCGCCTTCGCCGCCTCCAGCAACCCCCAGGACCAGATGTTCCTGGTGAACTTCAACGAGAAGGTGTGGTTCGGATTGCCGCAGGAGTTGGCTTTCACGGACCATCCTGACCAGCTCCGCACCGCGATGCGCACCGTCATCTCCAACGGCAAGACCGCGCTGTATGACGCGGTCATAGTCGGCCTGGAGCAATTGCAGAAGGGCACCTTCGACAAGAAGGTGCTGATCGTTGTGAGCGACGGCGCTGACAATGCCAGCATTCACACCAAGGAAGAGATGCTCGCCCTGGCCAAGCGCTCCGAAGCCATCATCTACGGACTCGGCATCTACGAACCGGACGACGCGGAGAATCGTCATCCGCGCGAGGCCTTGACGGCAATGGCCAACGCTACTGGAGGGGAAGCTTTCTTCCCTGACATGTTGCGGGACGTGAAGCCGATCTGCGAGCGCATCGCCGGCGAGATCCGCAACCAGTACACGCTTTCCTATGTGCCGACCAATCATGAACAGAACGGCGCCTATCGCGCCATCCAGGTACGGGCGGCTACGCCGCAGGGTCGCGGCTTGACCGTGACCACGCGCCGAGGCTACTTCGCACCGCGCAAACCGGTGGCGCAGCATGACATCCCCAAGCTCTAAGCGCATACCCCCGATGCGCCATTCAACGCGCCATCCCCGCCGGCCTCTTTTGCGGATCGCCAGTTGGCTGGTGTTTGCGATGGGAATCACGGCTCTGGGTTATGTAGCATTCACATTGATCGACGCGCAGCTCTATCAGGCCTACGCCGGTTGGCGATTGGAGAAGGCGATCGCGAGCGAGCGCCTGTCACCTCCCGAAGTTCCGAGCGGCGATCGCCCCGTGCTTTCCGCGCGGGTTGAGCCCATCTCTCCGGTGATTCCCGGTTCCACGGTAGGACGAATCCAGATCCGCCGCCTGGGCCTCAACGTGATGATCCTGGAAGGTGTTGACACCAAGACGCTGCGGCGCGGCGTGGGGCACGTCCCCGGCACCGCCCTGCCCGGCCAATACGGGAACGCTGCCCTGGCCGGTCATCGCGACACTTTTTTTCGCGAGCTGCGGAACATTCGTGCCGGCGACAACATCACGCTCACCACCGCGAAAGGGACCTACTATTATCGCGTGGACTCAACAAGAGTCGTACCGCCCGATGACACTTCTGTGCTGCAGGATTCCGCCGACCCCATCCTCACGCTCGTGACCTGCCATCCCTTCGAATTCGTCGGCTCGGCGCCCGATCGCTTCATCGTGCGCGCGCATCGTGAGCAGAACTGAACAGCCAGCCCTTCGGCGAGTTGGTAGGGTTGGGGCGTCCAGATTCTGAAGCGACACAAAGAGAGGTACTACTGTGAATATCAAGAGCCCCGACGTAAAGACGGATATCGAGAACGCGCTGAGCCAGGCCGGAGTCAATGATGTGTCCGTAGCTCAGGACCGCGACAAGGGTGTCATCACCCTCTCAGGCAACGTATTGACCCAGGAAGACAAACAGAAAGCCGACTACGTGACCAAGTCCGTCTCCGGTGCGGCGGTCGTGTCCAACCAGATCGGCGTCCGTCCGGAAGGCTTCGAGAATGAAGCCAAGAGCATTGACACCAACATCGATGCCGCCATCGCTCGCGAGTTCGAGACCGCCCTGACCGCCAAGAACTTCGACGCCGACGTGAAGTACACCGTGAACAACGGCGTGCTCACCCTCAATGGCGACGTCAACAGCCAGAACAAGCGCCACGACGTGGAAAAGCTCGCAGCCTCCATCGCCAATGTGCAGCAGGTAGTCAACCAGTTGCAGGTGAAAGAACAGCGAGCGACTTCGACCACGACGTAAGGCTGTTATCGCATTGTGTAGATGTATGAAAATGGTGGCCAGAGACGGATTCGAACCGCCGACGCCAGCCTTTTCAGGGCTGCGCTCTACCAACTGAGCTATCTGGCCACGGGGAAGGGTCACGCAGGGCGCAAGGATGAGCGCGCGCTGCTCACTTCTGTGGGACTCCGTCAATTATATCAATGGACACACCGCGCGCGGAACCCCACGCCTCCCGCGCCGAACCCCACATCTCCCGCGCGTGACCTCACATCTCCCGGGCGGAACCCCATAACTCCCGCTTGCGGAGCCCGACACGTCACGCGGGACTGACCAAAGTCACCATGCTCGGCGTCCTGGACCAGCGAAATCGCGGGAAAAACCGTGGTACCATGAAGCTTCCCCAGCCATCGTGTGGCCCTGTACGGGCCGAGGAGAAGTGGTTTGATGAAGTCGTTGTTTCGCGCCGCGGCATTTGTAGTCCTCGCGTCCGCCGTTGTTCTTGCCCAGGAAGCGCCGCCCAAGCAGCCACAGTCTGCCCCCCGCGCGGGCACAGACTCCGCCGTTATCGCTGAAGGCATCACTGAGACCAAGGATGCCAGATCCGCGGACCGTTCCGCGCTGAAGGTCGGCGTCGGCGATTTGCTGGAGATGAAGGTCTTCGGCGTGCCCGACCTCACAGACTCGTTCCGTATCGACACCGAGGGCAACGTCTCCCTGCCGCTGGTCGGCGCGGTGAACATCGAAGGCCTCACGCTCGACCAGGCCCAGAAGACCATTGAAGCCAAACTCCGCGATGGCGGCTTCGTGCGCGACCCGCACGTCACGCTCACGGTCAAGGAGTTCGTCACCCAGGGAATCTCCGTGATGGGTGAAGTGGTGCGACCCGGCGTCTACCCGCTGCTTGGCGCCCGACGCCTTTTTGACGCGCTCTCTGCCGCCGGCGGCACCACGCAGAAAGCCGGCAAAGTGGTCTCCATCACACGCCGCGATAATCCCGGCGAACCCCAGCTGATCGCGCTCTCCACCGATCCCGCCATCGCCGCCAAGAGCAATGTCGACGTCTATCCCGGCGACACCATCGTGGTCTCGAAGGCCGGCATCGTGTACGTCGTCGGCGAAGTGGGACGTCCCAGCGGCTTCATCATGGAGAACAACGAGCAGCTCACCGTCCTGCAGGCGTTGGCATTGGCGCAGGGGCTGAACAAGAATGCGGCCCTCAATGACGCCAAGATCATCCGCAAGACGCCGGAAGGCCGCAAAGAGATCCCCGTAGCCCTGAAGAAGATCCTAGAGAGCAAGCCCGGACATCCTGACATGCCGATGCAGGCCGAAGACATCCTCTTTGTGCCGACCAGCGCCGCTAAGAGCGCGGCCCGGCGGACGATGGAAGCCGTCATCCAAATCTCCACCGGCGTCGCCATTCGTCGATAAACCTCGGAATACCTATTGTTTCCGGCGTAGGGCATCGGGTACTCTTCCGTGTGCCCGACCCCGCTGTCCGTATGTCCGATTCCCCTTATCCCGACTCGCACGGGTTCGAAGACTCGCATGCCCGGCGCCACAAGCGCAAGCGCAAGAAGCGCCGGAAGCTGATCCAGAAGATCATCGTGATCAGCCTGTTCATATTGGTGTGCGCCGGCGCCCTGGCTGCCTGGCACTTCCTGGTGCAGGAACCTCCGCCGCGCACCGCCGCGCCTGACCCCGCCGCTTCCCGCCTGCTAAAAGCCTAGCCACACAGCAGCATCCGGCCCTTCCCTCGCATCTCACCTGATGAAAGGACTTGCAGGTCCGCAATGCTGGAACGCATCTTCCGCAAGAAGCCCGCTGCTGTCGCACCCCCTCCGCGGCCGCGTCTGGGGCTCGCCTTGGGCGGCGGATTCGCCCGCGGTCTGGCTCATATCGGCGTTCTGAAGGTCCTGGAAGAAGAAAAGATCCCGGTGGATTACGTCGCCGGGACCAGCGTGGGCGCGGCCATTGGCGCCATCTATTGCAGCGGCGTCTCGGCCAAGGAGCTGGAAGAACTGGCCGCCATCCTGCGATTCAGCCACATCGCCCGGTATACCCTCTCTCGGCTGGGTCTTTGCTCGAATGACCGGCTGGCCGGCCTTCTCACCAAGACCTTGAAGGTGCGCACCTTTGAGGAGCTCAAGATCCCGTTGGCAGTCTCAGCCACGGACTTCACTACCGGTGAATCGGTAGTCTTCACTTCCGGACAACTCATCGACCCCGTGCGCGCGAGCTGCGCGTATCCAGGGGTTTTCCTGCCGGTGAATGTGAACGGGCGGCTCATGGTCGACGGCCTGCTCGCGCATCCCGTTCCGGCTACGCCGCTGAAGGCGATGGGCGCCGACAAGGTCATCGCCGTTTATTTCAACTCACACTGGGTCGGCGCGACCGGGCCCAAGCACTTCATGGACGTCATTGGGCAGTGCTTCTCTATCGCCCAGGCGCGTATGTGCGAGCTATGGCAGGTGAATGCCGACCTGGTGCTCGAGCCGGACGTCCAGGCCTACGCTTACGACGCCTTCCAGCGCGCGCCGGAACTCATCCGCGCCGGCGAAACGGCCGCCCGCGCCGCCTTGCCCCAGATCCACGCGTGGTTTGCCGGCAAGGCGCCGGAGATCCAGCCGGCGCAGTCGTTGGGCGTCATCTCACCAGCAGCCTCGCCCGCGGCCTAATCGCTCGCCTTGTAGTCCAGCATCGCATCCACTTCCTTGCTCAGGATGGGATGGTAGCCGTTCCGCGCCTTGGCATAGATAGCCAGCGCGCGCTGCTTCCCTGCGGGCGACTTGGCCAGCTCCTCATACAGCGGCTTCACGATCTTGCGCCGGCCCACGGTCGTCAGCACCTGTTCCAGGCGCGGATACGCCGGCTCGTAGCCATTGCGGATCGCCATCAGCAGCCACTGCTGGATGATCTCGATGTTGCCCGACTGCGTGAGGCGGAAGGCGGAGTCCAACTCCCGCATGTGGCTCGCGTCAAACTTGGCCGGCAGCGCCTTCAGGAAGTGCAGCCACTCCTGAGTCGTCCAGTCCTGGGTCGCCAGCTCTGTGGCTTTCTTCTTCCCGGCTGACCAAGCTTTGGCTTCCGCTTCCACCTTGGCGAAGGCGTCACTGGTAATGACCGGAGCGCTGGCGGGAAGGCCCGGCTTGAAGATCCACTCCTCGAGCGGCACCTTTGCCTTCACATCCGGATGCTGCTTCAGCAGGTTGGCCTCCAGGTAGTTGAGGAAGTCCTGCGTGGTGATGCTGTGAAAGGCAAAGTGCTGGAAGTAGCGGCTGAGGAAGCGGTCGAACGAGGCGCGGCCCACCGTGTTCTCGAGGTGCCGCAGCAGGAGCGAACCTTTCTCGTAAGGAAGCTCGTTGGAGCCTTCGTCCGGGTCGCGGCCGTCGAGGTTGATGTGCAGGACCTGGTCGCGCGTCTCGAACTTGGCCACGTCGCGGTCGAGGATCTGGCGGCCGAGCGCGGCCTGCATCGTCGCCATGCGCTCGCCGTAGATGACCTCGATGATGCGGCGCTCCAGGTACGTGGTGAAACCTTCATTCAGCCAGAAATCGCGCCACGTCGCGTTCGTCACCAGGTTGCCGGACCAGGAGTGCGCCAGCTCATGCGCGATGACCGAGACCAAGCTCTTGTCGCCCGCGATGATCGTCGGCGAGGCGAAGGTCAGCCGCGGGTTCTCCATGCCGCCGTACGGGAAGCCCGGCGGCAGGATGAGCACATCATAGCGCCCCCACTGATACGGGCCGTAGAGCTTCTCCGTCGCCTGGATCATCTTCTCCACGTCTTCGAGTTCCTTCGCGTCGCGGTCCACGGCGGCAGGCTCGTCATAGACGCCGACCCGCTTGCCCAGCGGACGGAAGGCGATGTCGCCCACCGCCAGCGCGATCAGGTATGACGGGATGCGCTGGTCCATGCGGAAGCGGAAGGTGCGCGTGCCGCCCTTCGGGTCGGCTCCGGTGCGCGACTGCGAGTTGCCCGCCGCGCTCATCAGAGCGACCAGCCCGTGCGGCGCTTTGATCGTTGCGCTGTAAGTCACGCGCACGCCCGGCGTGTCCTGCAGCGGGATCCAGCTCCGCGCGTGGATGGCCTGCGATTGGGTGAAGAAGTACGGATGCTTCTTCCCTACCGTCTGCCCGGGCGTGAGCCACTGCAGCGCCGATGCGCTGGGGTCCGTCGTGTAGGCGATACGCACGCGGAACATGTTTCCCATAGCGGGAAGATGGACCGTCAGCGGGGTGCCGAGGATCTTGTCCGTCTGGCCGAGCTCGTATTTGGCGGGTGCGAACCGGCCAGTGCGCGTGGCGACCTCTACCTTGTGGATGGTCAGCTTCTCGGTGTCGAGGATGACGGGCGCGCCCTTGGCCTGCGGGCTGCGCTGGACTTGCAGCGTCACGGTCCCGGTGAGCACCTTGCGTTCGAAGTCAACGCCGAGGTCGAGGTCCACGTGGGTGACGCGTGCCTGGTCGGGCTTCGCGTAAGTGTGGACGTCATTGGCGGACACGAGTTTGATATCAGCAGTCTTGGCAGTCTGAGCCACGGCTGTAAGGGACGATAGCAAGAGGAGAGTCGGAAGTAGAAATCGTGTCATTGCCGTTCTATCTTAGATGCGTTCTTAGATGCGTTTGGCGGGAGAGTGTTTCGGCACCTTACCTTCGTAGGGTGCCTAGCCAGAGAATCCCAACGCCACCCGCTACAGATGCAACTCCCAAGATTGGTCGACCTCCCAAGGCAATCCCGATTCCTGCCATGATGAGGACAACACCGATAACCGTCCCTTGAAAATTGTGGACTTTCGTGACGGTCGACTGCGTCCGGGCGGCAACTGCCACTTCGCGTTCTTCAGGCGTCATTTCTTGCTGCAGGTCTTGGCTATCTCTCCATTTTAAGAAGCCGACCGCGACCGCGATCAGCAACCCGACAAGCATTAAAACCCCGAGGGTTGTTTCGTCCATTCATCCTCCGCTAGTTGCTTAATCCTTGTAGGGGCCGAGGAAACGGTCTCCATTGAAGTGGATTAGGTGGGTAGGACTCTCCGCTACCCATACCTCAGTAGCCCACGAGATTTCGCGTATATACCTGGTCAATGTGCGCCGATCAAGGAATGCTGTCACATAGACTAGGCCGGCTGTTGAGTGACTGAAGAGTTCGCTAAGCTCCTTTCGACGTTTCGGACTTATCGGCCCATGGCTGGTCACAGCTTCAATGAGAACCAGCCAATTCTTCCTTTTGAAATGCACAATGACATCTGGCATCTTGCCATGGCGGTCGATGGTCACGCCCAATCGCTTGAGCTCAGATTCATCAAAATGCGCGAACTTTTGGTCCGTGTCCCCCACGTACAGAACGTGACCCCGAGGCGTAAAGAACGGAACGAAATCATCCAGGATTGTCTTTACCAGAACATTTTGACCACCGGGGGATAGCGAAATGCATTGGGTCTCGCTTACATTGACTTGGATCCTAGTTTTCGCGCGAGCCCTCTCATACTCGTCTCGCAGACTCTTCACTCTCACCCGGTATTTCGATAGCTGTTCTGACCATGAAGGTGTATCGAAATGTCTCAGCAAGTGAAGGGCGTCGGATTCAAGCTGGTAAATGGTCTTTGGGGAGTTTGGCGGCCGCTCGGGCTTGTCAGGATTGCATATGAGCAACCGAGCCTGCACCATTTGGTGCACCGAGAAGCGCCGGAACGTCTCACGCGTATTGGGTGCGTATTTCCTGCCGTAGTGCTTCTCAGTGAATTCCATGATTGGGGTGATTCCGAGCGGCACTGCCGCGGCTTCGTTCCATCGTTTGTCGGGAGTCAAGCCAGCAAGTGCGAGCAGAGAATATGCGGTTCTCTCGTTCTGCTGCTCCCGAGGAAAGTCCAACTCCTTCAAGACTCTTAATGCTGACGCTAACATCTTTGCGCGGTTGACAGCGAGGTGTGATTTCTTAGCCATCGTTTTGTCACCTTCAAAGAGCACGGAGTTGACTATTAGATCGAGTTCTTCCTGGGTGAGGCTAGGCGAATATGATTCTCCGAGGGCACGGAGCTGTGGACGTGTCGGAAAAGGCAGCCGGCGCAAATCACCCGCGTTCACCTGAGTGTGTCCGCTGAACATTCGGAAGTATGAATCAACCAAAGTCGAATTCAGGTAGGCACAGAGACCGTTCAATAGAGAGATTTCGCGAACGCCTGAACCGGCGACGTGGAAGACATTGAGATGGTTTTCAAAGCCCAGCAGTTCATTTCGGATTTGTCCTTCAGGCAGCACTGAAGCCACCACCCGTTTTCGTTCTTCCTTTGAACTGAATCTTTTTGTTACTAAGTAGTTCCCGGTTGGCCACAACCACCTTCTAGTCTCGTCATTGACTTCAATCGCGTTGGGTTTACGTCCATCCAGCGGCCACTCGCAGGTACCCTTTCGAAAGTGGGCAGGATAAAGCAAAGGGGCGGTATTGCCAGAAGCGTGATTCCGGAGATGATCCTTGAGACGGAAGTCAACCACCGGACCTGTCGACACTTCGAGACCGAGATCGGCCAGCGAGCATTTTAGCGCTCGCATTAACTCAGTAATCCCAGATGCACTCTCGCTAACTTCGATGTGAATGACCTGCTCCTGGTCATTTGGATCCACTACACGGCCCAGCTCAACTGTATTCGTCGCGAGATCTCGCAGTTCCGGCCCGTCCGACGAAGTAATCGTCACCCTGTCTGAAGCCTTGGGAACACGCTTGATGCAACTCAAGATTACGTTCTCTTGCAAGACACTGTTTTCTTCAAACGCTCTTGTTCTCGACTCGAACAAATGCAGGTTCGTTGGGACGGTGGAAGACAGGAGGTTCCGGCGGAATGGCGCAAAGTAAGTACCGTTACAAAAACTTCGAGGAGTGATTGCAACGAGCTGTCCGCCCGGTTCAATCAGCCTCGTCGCCAACTCCACGAAAGCCGAATACATATTTGCGGTATTGATCCCTACCCGCTGCAATTCCGACGCATATGTAGAGTTCAGTGGCAGTTTCTGGTACGGCGGGTTCATCATGCAGATATTGAATTGTGGAATAGAGAATCCGGTAAAAAGGTCGTCGCGAAGGAAACTACAAGCAAACGAAATGAAATCACCGCCTACGAGATCAACATCAAATTCAACGCCCCGGTCGTCGCAGAGCTCATCGCAAAGCATAAGCGTGCGCTCAAGATAATGGCGGAGATGGTTGTCTATTTCAAATACTGTTACAGCAATTCGAACAGGGGGCTTCGATAGCCCGCAGAGCGTACCAACAGTCGCCGCAGTAAGGATTCCGGTCCCGGCCCCCGGATCGAGGAAACGCACTTCCTTGGGCGAGTTGACAATCATGGAAGCCATCAGCCGCGCCACTGAGGAGGGGGTCAAGTACTGGGCAAACCTTTCCCGATTAGGAAGGCAGCCGTCTGCCTCCGCTCGGACAGCCTCGGCGTTTTCTAACACAGCGAACTCAGTTTGCAGCAGCATTGGGTTGTCTGATTCACATACTAGCGCACTTTTTTCATGGGAACGATTCCATATCTTCAGTTCAGTGCCACTGCGCTGGTTTCCATTTCGGCACGTCTCAAAGCGCGCTCTCCCGAAATCTCGCTTGACATTCCTTGGATTTCATGCTAATGTACTAATGTATACAATATCTAAAAGTTATACTACTCTTCCGCTAATCGGGGGGGTTTAACTCCTTTGTTTTGTTAGTACAAAATCGTAAGTCCTTTGTTTTCTTAGTAGGTGATACCCCCCCCCCCCCGGGGGGGGGGGGATTTTTTTATGGGGCGGTTCCCCCCGCCT
>Ga0073934_10002715_pt1 | contig 35454 bp, 38 predicted proteins | sample LarsenN4metaG_FD_76834 | JGI IMG/M metagenome (GOLD analysis project Ga0073934, IMG submission 76834) | Hot spring sediment bacterial and archeal communities from British Columbia, Canada, to study Microbial Dark Matter (Phase II) - Larsen... ... | reverse complement strand
TGGCTCGCGGGTTAGAATTGACGCAGTGAATACGCTTCTCGCATTTCTGTTCGTGCTGGGCGTGCTCGTGTTCGTCCACGAGCTGGGCCACTTCATGGCTGCCCGGCGGCTCGGCGTGCGCGTGCTGACGTTCTCGCTCGGATTCGGCCCCAAGCTGCTGAAAGTCAAGCGCGGCGACACGGAGTACTGCATCAGCGCGATCCCGCTCGGCGGCTACGTGAAGATGGCCGGCGAGAATCCCGACGACCCGCGCACCGGGCGGTCCGACGAATTCCTGTCGCGCACGAAATGGGAGCGGTTCCAGATTCTCATCATGGGACCGGTCATGAACATCCTGCTCGCCGTCGTCGTCATGGCGGTGGTGCTGGCGCAGGGCGCCGAGGTTCCGATTTACCAGGATCAGCCGCCCGTTGTCGGCGCGGTGAGGCGCGCTGGGTAGAGCGACGAGATGCAGCGGCCTCGGCCTACGGTCAAGGCTCGGCAATAACTTAAAGGTTTGAAGGGCGCGGCCTATCAAGCGTAGGACCAGCGGCCTTGATGCTTCCTTGTGTCAACGAGTTACCGCTAGAAGTGGGACGGTTTGTTCAGTCGATTGTTCAGTAACCCGCCCCCACCCCTCCCTTTCCGCGTTCGCCGCGCCAACTTCGAAGGCCGATGCTCGATCGACCGGGGGGAGGTTTCGTTTTTCCGCGGCCGGCCTGCCGGGTATTGCTCTGTCCACGGAAATTTTTCTGATCTGGCCGGCGCGGCTTGCACTCCGAACCCCGAATCTCTAGGGTCGACTTCGGGTTTATGAGCCGCACGCGTCGACGTCCCTTCACCGGCAGCAAACGCTTTGACCGGTCCTGTCGCAACCGCGGGTCCTGTTCCTGGTGCCGTTCGAACCGCACGATCCAGCACCAGCGCGCCAAAGCGAGCGCGGGCGAACGCGCAACGGATTCCGAACTTCGAAAGTCGGAGGCCGCGTGAGCGAACTCGCGTCGCCGTGCGACGGCAATTGCATCATCAAGGAACCCACGTGCCGTGAGGACTGCCTCGGCTTCGTGATGACGAAACGGCCGGGTCAGCTGGGCTACAAGACCGAGAAGGCCAAGGCGGAAAAGGCGTGGCGCGAACGGCAGCCGAAGCCGAAGCGGTCGAAGCATGCCCGGAACCATAACCCGACAGACGGTCGATTCTTGCCGGGCGAGTTGGACGTGGGTCCTGACGTCGCCGAGTTTCGGGATAAGACGCCGCTCCAGGTCCTGCGGCAATACTTCCCGCACCTTGCGGAGAAGAGCCGCGAGGCGTGGCACGTCTTTCTGGCTGCGGCGTTCGGAGAACAGCTCGACGATGATCAAAAGAAAATCTTCGAATCATGCACCGGCCGCACGGAGGAATTCCTCGATGCTGTCCGCGAGATCTGGCTGATCTGCGGCCGGCGCGCCGGCAAGTCGGAGATCGTCGCCTTCCTCGCCGTCTACCTCGCGTGCTTCAGGACCTATAAACGCTCGAAGGGCGAAAAGATCATCGGCATGGTGCTCGCTGCGGACCGCGAGCAGGCCGGCGTGATCATGAACTACATCTCCGAGATGCTGCACTCGCATAAGCGCCTTGAGGCGCTTATTGCACGGAGGGGCACGCAGTTTCGAGAAACGCAGAAGTCGATCACGCTCACAACGGGGATAACCATCCGTGTGAACACGTCGAATTATCGACGTGTTCGCGGCTACACCATTGCCTTCGTTCTCTGCGACGAGATCGCGTTCTGGGAGTCCGAGGACGCGGCCAACCCTGACCACGAGGTGCTCAAGGCGCTGCGGCCGGCGCTCGGCACCACGCGCGGGATGTTGATCTGCCTGTCGTCGCCGTATTGGGAGAAGGGCGAACTCTACAAGGCGCATCAGCGGCACTACGGCAAGAACGACAGCAAGGTGCTCGTCTGGAAGGCGCCCACGCGGGTCATGAATCCCACGTTCCCACAGGAGGACGTCGACGCGGCTTACGAGGAAGATCACGCCGCGGCAGATGCTGAGTATGGCGCGAACTTCAGGAGCGACGTCCAGGCGCTGTTCGATTCGAAGGTCATCGCGGACGTGCTGTCCGAGGAAGCTGAGCGGCCTCCGCGCGATGGCGTGAGTTATCGCGCGTTCGTCGACCCCGCGGGCGGCAGCGGCCAGGACTCGATGACCCTTGGCATCGCGCATACGGAAACGATCCCGACCGACGCGGCCGGGGTGCCGGCCGAGATGCTGGGCATGACGATCGAGGTGCTCGATTGCGTGCGGGAACGAAAGCCGCCGTTCAACCCCGACGACACGACCAAGGAATTCTGCGAGCTGCTCAAGACCTACCGCGTGAACAGCGTCAAGGGTGACCGCTACGCGGGTGAGTGGCCGCGGGAGCGGTTCCGCAGCCACGGCGTCGAATACGAGATCAGCGAGCGCACGAAGAACGAAATTTATCGGACGCTGTTGCCGCTCGTGAATGGGCGGCGCGTCGACCTGGTGACCAACAAGCGCATGGTGGTGCAGATGCAGACTCTCGAACGCAAGACCGGGCGAGGCGGCAAGGACGTGATCGATCATCCGAAAAATGGTCATGACGATCTCATAAATGCAGCGGCAGGAGCCCTAGTCAGCGGGTCGTCCAGCGTCAAGTATCGGGTGCGGTGCGTCGGAGGCGAGGATGCACGGTCAGATGGACGCGCGACCGAGGTGCGAGCAGCGTGAGCGATCGTCCGAAGCGTAGCGATCCGGGTTACATGAAGTGGTGGTATTCGCAGCTCACGCCAGAGCAGCGCCGGAAGAGACTCGACAAGTCGAATCGGTGGAACACGGGAAACCGCGATCGGCTGAAGGCCAACACCCGCACATGGCGTGAGAAGAACCCTGACCTAGTGATGCGGCAGCGCCGCCGTCAGACGCTTCGGAAATATGGTCTAACGCTTGAGAAGTATGAGGAGATGGTCGCCGCGCAGGATGGAGCGTGCGCCATTTGCGGTGAGAAGCCGGAGCAACTTGTGCCGGATCACGATCATTGCACCGGGAAACTTCGGGAGTTGCTTTGTTCGAATTGCAATACGGTGCTCGGCATGGCCACTGATGATCCTGATCGGCTCCGTGAAGCCGCGAAATATCTTGAGCGTCATCAATCGGCGGCGAAGGCGGTTGCTTAGGACTTGACTTCGTCGGAATTCATGGCAGGGTCGGACTCACGAAGGTCGAGGCCGGCACACTCGCCGCGCGTAGACGCATAACCCGCGAGACCACAGAGCTTTGACCTTCGTCCCATTCATGCCGCAGGTTGGTTGCGAGGCGTTCTACGTTCGGATCATCGACGGCCACTTGTTCCTGATTCGACGGTCGAATCAATACCTCGTGTGGCTCGGGCAACGCGAACACGTCGAAGTCCTCGACGATGAATCGTTGCAGTTGCTGGTCTCTTACCGGTTGTCCTTCGACGAACAGTGTTGCAAGAGCGTCAACTAGACAAGGTTCACCGGTGGCGCTGCCCGCGGTGCCGCCGGGTGGGTGAAGGAACCCATCGGCAAAGCCTGCGCGGAATGCCACGGCAATAACTCACACGGCAATAATTCATCCTCGACAACCGATCGGCGTTCTGGCAGGGTGGGTTTCGAATGATCGAGCGCACTCAGCTTGTGCGATGCGTCAGTTGTGGAGGCACCCGCCATGCGGTAATCGGTAAAGAGCCACGTCCGTGCGGGCAGTGCGGCGGCCGGATGGACGCCGTGAAGGTCGTTGTGCCGCCCGCACGTAAGCACTTCCTCGAAACCGCCAAGGAGTCCGAGTTCTAAAAATGTGGCCGTTCTCTCGCAAGGCCAACCCTGCCTCGCGCATGATTCTGCTCGGGCTGAACATCAACAGCCCGGTGCATCACGACAACTTCGAGGCGTTGGCGCGGGTGAGCTACCTGCGAAACCCGACCGTCTACGGATGCGTGAGCACCATCGCCCAGGCGTGCGCGACGGTGCCGTGGGTCGTCTACGAGTTCGGCCGCACGAGCCAGTCGAAGGCGCGCCGGATCATGTCGCTGTCGACGCACCAGAAGGCGTTCCTCCGTAGCCAGGACACCGCGCGCTACCCGCGGCTGCGCCGCGCCTTGGAACAGACGGAAATCACCGATCATCCGCTGCTCAAGTTGCTCGAACGGCCGAACGAGAGCCAGGCGCAGGGCGATTATGTTGAGCAGCTGATCTCGTATTGGCTGATCTCGGGCAACGCTTACGAGAAATTCCTCGCGCCAACTGGCGGGCCGAACCGCGGTCGGCCGATCGAGATGTGGAACCTTCGGCCGGACCGCGTCAGCATCATGCCGTCGACCAACCCAGCGGTCGGCATCGTTGGTGGATATGAATACACGGTGAACGGGAAGAAAGAGGACCCGTTCGATCCGAAGTCGGTCATTCATCACAAGTTCTTCCATCCGGTCGACGACTTCTACGGCATGTCGCCCCTGCAGGCGGCGATTCGCGCCTGGCAAACGGAGAACATCGGCGCGGACTGGAACTACGCCCTCCTGAACAACGCCGGCCGAACCTCGGGTGCGCTCGTTGCGGCCACGACGGTTGCCGACGACGTCTACGAGCGGCTGAAGAGGGAAATTCAGGAAAGTTACGTCGGGGCGAAGAACGCCGGCACGCCGATGTTCCTCGAAGGTGGCATCAAGTGGGAGCCGATGGGCCTCACGCCGATGGAGCTGGACTTCCTCGACGGCATGAGGGACGCGGCGATCCGCATTTGCCGCGTCTACCACCTGGCGCCCGAGATCATCGGCGTTCCCGACGCCAAGACTTACAACTCCCTGGCCGAAGCGCGCAAGGCGATGTGGCACGAGGCGTGCCTTCCGCTGCTCGATCGGCTGCGTGATAGCTACAACCAGCGCGTGGCGCCGCTCTTCGGCGAGCGCATCTTCGTGGATTATGACCGCGACCAGATCGACGCCATTCAGGAAGACCAGGGCAAGGTCTGGGACAAGCTGAATCGCACGCGGTTCCTGTCGACGAACGAAAAACGCGTCGCGGCCGGTTACGAAACGTATGACGACGGCGAGGGCATCGCCGACACGCCCGAGAGCATCCTCAACCCGACGCCTGGTGCCACCGGAAGGGAGCCGGGGTTCCCCGAAGGCACGGTGACGTCGCTGCGGTCATGGCTGCGTGAACAAATCCAGAACGACCCGGAGATGATTCCCGAGCACAAGGCGGTCGCGCTCGCGGTGCTCGATGATCTCGACAGCAAGGAGCAGAACTTCAATGCCCGGCAAACGAGGTTAGAGAACGTCCTGCGCAAAGCGATGAGCCGGCACTTCAAGAATCAGGGCGCCGATCTCGCCAATTACCTCCAGCGCGAACTTCGCAAGATCGCCTGATGCCCCTGACGCCCGCGGAAGTGATCGCGCTCGTCGACAGCTTCGATTGGGAGGCGTATCACGAGACGATCACCGAGCCGCTGAACAAGTCCTTTATGCAGATCCTGGAGATCCAGGGGAAGCGAGCGATGCTCCGGGCTGGCGTCTCGATCGCGTTCGACGTCGACGACCCGTTCGTGAAGAAGCAGCTCACCGGTTACGTCGGTGAGCGCATCGTGAGTCTCGACAAGACCACGCGGACGGAAGTCTCGGACCTGGTGCGGTCGATCATCGGGAAGGACGGCGGCACGACCCAGCAGATCGGCGACCTCATCGCCGAGAAGGTGCGTGATAAGTTCACCGACTACGCGGACTGGCGGGCCGACCGCATCGCGCGGGCCGAAACGGCCATCGCCTATAACTACGGCAACGTGCTCGGGTATCGGCAAGCCGGCGTGAAGAAGGTCAAGGTCATCGACAACGATGCCGCCGACGCCGACGAAATCTGCCGCAAGGCCCACGGTCAAATCTGGACGATCGAGGAAGCCCTGGCCAACCCGATCGGGCATCCGGGGTGTAAGCGGGATTTCGAACCCGTTCTCGAAGACGAATGAGCGCGCAACTTCTCAAGATCCGCGTGTCGCCTTACGAGAAGCGTCGGCTGCAGCAGCTGGCCGAGCAGAATGGAAAAACGATCTCCGACTTCGTTCGTGAGGCCATTAACGAGATCGCGGCCGATTGCCAAGATGACACGGCAATAATGAAACTGCGCCGCAAGCCCGCCGCCTAGCAGAAAGCGTGGCCACGCTCTGACGACCCACCCATAGGGTCGTCTTCGTGGCGCCGCTGACCAAGACCTTCCGGTTCGACATCAAGGCCGACGCCGAGCAGCCCGGTCGCTTCACCGGGCGCGCGAGCGTTTATGGCGTCAAGGACTACTACGGCGATGTCGTCATGCCGGGCGCCTTCAAGAAGACGCTCGAAGAGAACGGCAGTGAAGTCGTTCTTCTGAGTCAGCACGACACTCGCGTTTCCATCGGCAAAGCCAAGCTCCAGGACTCCGATACCGCGCTGCTCGTTGACGGGCGGCTGGTGTTGGACCTTGCCGCTGCGAAGGAGGACTACATCCGGCTGCAGCACGGTCTGCTGAGCGGCTTGTCAATCGGTTACGAGGTGCCTCCGGGCGGCGACACCTACACCGCGGGTGTCCGGCAGCTGAACGAGATCAAGCTTCACGAAGTTTCTCTCGTCACGTTCCCCGCGAACACGTTTGCTCGCGTGACGGATGTGAAGGCGGCGCTCGCCAGCGTCGCTGATGACCGTCTTGCCTATCTGGTGCTGCAGGTTCTTCCCGACGTGAAGGCGGGTCGAGTTCTGAGCGCCGCCAATTACCAAAAGCTGGCCGACATCGTGTCGATGCTTCAGGACCTGTTGGCCAGTGCGAAACCCCAGGACGACGAAAAAGCACGGAAGGAGCTGCTGTCTTCGGCGCAGCAACTGCTCACCACGATGCGCAGCTTGACCGCTGCGGCGAAGGAGTAAGGGAGACATGGAACTGAAGGAGATGAAAGACGCGATCGACGCGATGAACCGTGAGTTCAACGCGATGAAGGCCCTTCTCGAAGGCCGCGGCGCCGAGGAGCAGCGGAAATACGGCGAGATGCTCGGTGAGACCAAGGCCAAGATCGATGCGATCAACACGCGCATCGACGAACTGGACGTCAAGCTCCAGCGCGGGCACTTCGCCGCGGCGAATGGCGGTGGCCGTGAGGAAACGCCGCAGGACCGGGAATACAAGGCCGCGTTCAACACCTATTTCCGCAAGGGCGAAAAAGGTCTGAACGAGGTTCAGTTCAAAGCCCTGGCGACGGACTCCGACCCCGATGGCGGATTCCTCCTGCCGCGCAACGTGCGCGCCGGCATCGTCGAGAAGTTGGTCGAGATCTCGCCGGTTCGCGCCCTGGCGACGATCGAGACGATCGGCGTCGGCGATTCGCTCGACGTGCCGAAGGAAGGCTCGACGAACTTCGACGACGGCTGGGTGGCCGAGCGCCAGGATCGTCCCGAGACCACGACCGGAACGTTCGCGCTCGACCAGATCCCGACGCACGAGCAGTATGCGAAGCCGCGGGCGACGCAGAAGATGCTCGACGACATGACGTTCGACGTCGAGGGCTGGATCTCCCGCAAGGTGCAGCAGCGGTTCGGCAAGCGCGAGGGCACGGCGTTCGTCAGCGGCAACGGCGTGACGCAGCCCGAGGGCCTGCTCACGAACGCGGACATCGCCATCGTGAATTCCGGCGACGCCAACCTCCTGACGGCCGACGGCATCGTCAAGCTGTATTACGCGCTGCCCGAGCCGTATGCCGCGAACGGCACCTGGCTGATGCGGCGCGGAACGGTGCAGGCGATCCGCCTGTTCAAGGACACGCAGGGCCAGTATCTCTGGCAGCCGGCGCTCGGCGAGAAGGCGCCGCCGACGATTCTCGGCCAGCCGTATCGCGAGGCGATCGACATGCCGGCGGTGGCCGCGAACGCCTTCCCGATCCTCTTCGGCGACTTCAAGGCGGGTTACGCGATCGTCGACCGGCTGGGCATCAGGGTCCTGCGCGATCCGTATTCGGCCAAGCCGTTCGTCGAGTTCTACACCACGCGGCGCGTGGGCGGCCAGGTGATCCTCGCCGAAGCCCTAGTCAAGCAGAAGGTCGCCGCGTAATTCACCGGGGCGGGCGGTTGCCCGCCCCTTCCTTTTCCTTCCTCGTAGTGAGGGCGGCGGCCGGCGATACCCGTAACCGGCGTCGACTGAATGTGGCGGGTGGAGAAACGAGACACCGATGAAGGACATGAAGAACCGCTTCAGCACGAAGCAGTCGCTCAACCCCGCCGGCAACCGCGGCAACGGCGCGCAGAACGGCGCGGGCGTCGACTTGACCGGATACGAGGGCGCTCGGGTCGACTTCTCGGTTGGCACCATCACGGACGGCACCCACACGCCGAAACTCCAGGAGTCGAGCGATTCGACGAACGGCACCGACGGCACCTGGACCGACGTTGCGGCGGCTGATCAGGAAGGCACGCTGGCCAACCTCGCGGCGAGCACCCCGCAGTCGGTCGGCTACAAGGGCAGCAAGCGCTGGGTGCGCGCGGTTGTCACCGGCGCGGGCGCAACCACGGGCGCAATGTATGCCGCGAACGTGATCCGCGGCTTCGCGCGTCACAACCCCGCGGCGTAATTCGCCGAACACTGAAGGGTGAACCAGGGCCGGCGGCGATATCGCCTGCCGGCCCTTCGTTCATAGGGCGCCGAAGATGCCGACCAAAGCCACCACGATGTTTTCGCTCGCGAGGGTGAAGGCATATCTGGGCGCCACGCAGACCGACAAGGACCAGGTCATCACCGACGTGGCGGATGGTGTCAGCGAACGGATCGAATTGCTGACCGGTCGAAAGTTCGTCACCCGCAGCATCACTCAGGTGTGCGACGCCAAAGGCGCCGACTCCCTGGCCTTGCGGGATTACCCGGTGGTGGCCATCACGAGTGTCCGGCGCCGACAGGATGTCAGTTCTTCGTGGGAAACGGCACTCGATCCGGCCAACTACGAGGTGGATGCTCGGCTTGGTGTTCTTTACCTCAAGTCGGGAGTGGGGTCTTTTTACTCGGGGCCGCTGACGACGGAGGTGGTGTTTACGGCCGGCTTCGGCGCGCAGGACGCGGCGACGTTGCCGCTGTTTCAAGAGGCCCTGGACTGGGTCAAGTTCGCGTTCACGCGGCAGGGGAACAATCTGCTTCTGGTGAGTTCGGTGTCCGAAGGTGGCCGATCGACGGTCGTCGTGCCGGAACCACCGAAGGACATCCTGAACGCGGTGCTGGCGTATCGGAAGGTCAGGCTCTGATGCTGGATATCAAGCTCGATCAGTCCAGCGTTAGCCGGCTCAAGTCGGTGCTTGATCACGGACCGCAGCTGCTCCAGCCATCGCTGTTGGACGGCATGCGGCGCATCGGCCTCGGTGTCCAAGCGCACATCAAGAGCAAGCTCGGAGGCCAGGTGCTCAAGCGGCGCACCGGCAATTTAAGCCGAGCGGTGTTCAGCCGCGCGCAGGCCGTAGGGGACGGCGACGTGGTTGTCGTCGTCGGTGTGGATTCGACCAAGGCGCCGCACGGTCGGATTCACGAAGTGGGCGGGATTATCCGGCCACGGCGGGCGTCGAAGTTGACGATCCCGATTGGCGAGGCGAAGACGCAGGGCGGGATGGCGCGGTTTACGGCGCACCAACTGGTGAGCAACCCGCGCGCGTTCGGATATACGGGCGCGTTCTTCAGGAAGAACGTGCTGTTTGCAAATCGCAATCGCCGGCCGGTTCCGCTGTTCGTGCTCAAGCCGCAAGTAGCGATCAAGGGGACCGGATACATCAGTGGATCGATCGAGGAACGGCGGCCGTGGGCGCTCGGGGAACTTGGCAGGGTTGTCGCCAAGGCTCTCAAGAGCATTTTCGGGTGACGAGATGGAATACATCACGGCCCGCGAATTTGAGAGCCGTATGGGACGGCTGGAGGCAAAGGTCGACAGGGTTGAAAGCAAGGTCGATCGCCTGCTCGGGCAACGCGCGGTTCATGTGAAGAAGACCGCGCTGCATGTGACCTGGCTGACGCCTGTGGTGCTCGCGATCATCGAGGCGCTCAAGGCGGTGTTCCGGTAATGCCTGCTGACCCGAAGCGGCTGGCAGTGCTCGATGCGATGGCGACGGTCGCGCGAGGGATTACTGGAGCGAGCTACCACTTCCCGGTGGTCAACCCGAAGAGCGTCACGCTCGACCCGACGTTCAACGTGATGATCGCGACGGGTGTGGATTTGCCGCTCTACGTGATCGAGCCGGAACCGGAGTCGCAGCGCGACTTCCATCCGGCGATGCAGATACGCGAGACCATGCGCGGCACGATTACCGGCCGCATGGATGTCGCAGACGTAGTGGATCCGCGGGCGCGGGCAGCGGCGTGGGAAAAGATGGCGGCGGATCTGGAGAAGGCATACGCCGTTGACGTGACTCTCGGCGGGTTGCTTTACGACCTGCGGCTAATGCCACCCGCGCCGTTTGTAGGTGTTGGAACCGACGTCGTGATGGTGGTCGTGCCGTTTGAGGCGCGGTTCCATCGCACATACGGGGAGCCATAGCGATGTTCAAGTTCAAGGTGGATCTGCAGGTCAGGGGACAGGATTGGGGCGTGTCGATCGGCGCCGGCAAGGTGGTCGGCATGGATGACAACCTCGGCGACGGCAAGACGCTCAAGTTCCTGATCGAAAACGGGTGCGTGGACGAGGGCCACTACGAGGAAATCGGGCCGACCGAGCCGGCGTTTGTGCCGCCGCAGGACGAACCGGAACAGGACGAGGAGTAGGACATGTCGATTCAGAGCGGACGTAGGGGGAAGGTCTTCCTCAAGGAGGAGGCCGTCTATGGCGTTGCCGAAGTGCTTGCGGCGACGAATTTCATGCGGCACATCAATGTCAATTTCGGATGGGACCCGTTTGCGCGAGTGACGTCGCCCGAGCGCAAGGAGTCACCTGGCCCGGTGAACCGCTTCGATCGGCGCAGCGACGCGTCGCTCAAGACCCTCGAAGGGCTGATCCGGCCGTCCGGCACGCTCAACACGCTGCCGGAATGCTCGCCGGTTCTCAAGGCCGGGTTCGGGTCGGTCCGCAACGTGACCCTGTCGACGACTGTCAGCGTCGGCACCGGCACGGTGAACGGCGCGACGCTCGCCTCGGCGGCCGGCTTGGCGAAGAAGGACGCGGTCCTGATCACGGCTGGCGGCACCAAGCACGTCCGGTTTCTGACGTCGGTCGTTGGCAACGTCGTGACGTGGGCGCCCGCGCTGCCGTCAGCCCCTGCCGATGGCGCCGCGGTCAAGGGCTGCATCACCTATCTGCTGACGACCGACTTGGCGATCTCGCTCGACATCCTGCACGCCTATCCGGCGTTCAAGCGGGAACTGCTCGGCACCGGCATCGATTCCCTGAACCTGGAATTCGACGGCACCGAGGCGGCGCGCTTCACCGCCAACGGTCCAGCGAAGGAACAGCTCACCCCTGGCCAGGCGACTCCGGGTGCCGCGACGGAGGTGGGAGGCAACCCACCGACCGGGATGGTCGGTGATCTTCGCGTCGGGGCCAACGCCTATAAGCACACGAACTTCGTCGCCGAGATCAGCAACGGCCTGGAGGTTCGGCACAGCGAGGCTGGCACCGATCGGCCGACCGAGTTGTTCCGCAAGGATCGACGCGAAGTCAAGATCAAGCTCGATGCGTTCGCCGAGGACGAGACTGCGATCTACGACCAGACCGAGACCGGTGCGAACCTCGTGGTGCTTCGGCAGAACGGTCGCACGGAGGGCAACATTGTCGCCATCTACGCTCCGAGGGTGGAATTCAAGCCCGCAGAGACGAGCGATGGCGAGGACGAAGTCCGCTGGGCGTTCGAGGGGATGGCTCTCGAATCGGCGGACGGCGAGAACGACGAGTTGATACTCGCGATCGCGTAAGACCGGTAAACCATCATCCTTTACCGTCGCCCCGTCGAACGAACCGCGGCCACCTTCGCCGCGGTTCGAACGATCCCCGCGAGCGGCGGACCTTCGACAGTTCGGAACGCAACACCTACATCCAACTTGGAGGAGGACCCATTTGTATGGCCAAAGTCCTGGTCAAACGATGGCTGCCGGCTGTTGTCCTGTTTGAAGGCGAGTCGGTGAACATCGAAGTGAAGCGACAGACGCTCGGCGAATTTCTCGCATTCGAATCCGAATACTTCACCTACGCCCGGCCGATGCCGGGTGGCTTCGAGGCGCCAGCCGAGGAAATCGAAAAGCGGAAGAACGACATGCTCGCGTGGCTGCAGGCGTCGTTCACGAAATACGTGCGCGTGCCTCAAGGCGAGATCGATGACGAAGGCACACCGGTGACAACCGGTGAGGCATTCCACGATCTGGCGGCCGGACAACTGGACGTGAAAATCGACGTGATGAACCAGATCTGGTCGCACAACCGGTTCGGTGAGGAGGTGCGAAAAAAGTTGCGGTCGCTGTCCGGTTCAGCGACTACCTCCGACGAGCTACGCCCGGAACTTCCTGGGCCGACACCGGAGCCGATTGCGGGAAGTGCAAAGAGCGAAACCTTTGCGCCGACCGAGGCTGTCGACCTGGGGGCAGTTTCGACGGAGAGGCCGTCTGGCGAGATGAACGTGTAGAGACGACGGTCTGCCCTGTCCTATCGCTCAGGGATAGGGACGTTGAGGACGTGATGCGGTGGTTTGTCCACTGCTACGACCTCGAATTCACACCACAAGGCGCGGCCGTTTGGCGGCGAGTAGCGCTGCCGGCGGCCGGAGGTGTGGCCGAACAAGACGCCTGGTTGATGAACGGACTTGATTACGTCGCCACGTTGCACCAGGAACTGGTGACGGACATCGAGAAGCGGCGGAAGCGAGAGGCGCTGAAGCGGCAGCGGGAGAAGAGGCAAGGGTAGATGGGCGCCGGCAACAACGTCGAATTCGAGATACGCGCAAAGGCGCTACTCGGCGACGCTCAAAAGCAAATCAACCAGTTCCTCTCTGAGATCGAGGGGAACACCAAGAGGACTGCGCAGAGCACGAGCCTCCTGGGGAATGCTCTCTCGACCGCTGCCGGCACCGTCGCCGGCTTTGTATCCGCGCAGACCATCATGCGCGGCGTCGGCGCTGCGTTTTCGTTTGCGAAGGATGCCGTCTTCGGGATGAACGCGACTCTCGAGACGACCACCCTTCAGTTCACCACGTTGATGGGCGATGCGGACAAGGCCCGCGCGCACGTGCGTGAGTTGTTCGAGATCGCCAAAAAGACTCCGTTCGAAACCGGTCCAATCATCGAAGCCAGCCGAATGATGGAAACGTTCGGCGGCGCCGCGCTGAACACCAAACAGAACATCATCCTGCTCGGTGACGCATCGGCGGCGACGGGCGCGCCGATCGACCAGCTCGGGTTCTGGGTCGGTCGCATGTATGCGATGCTCCAGGGCGGGAAGCCCTTCGGAGAGGCCGCCATGCGTCTCCAGGAGCTTGCCGTCCTGTCGCCGCGCACGCGCGACGAGATGGAGAAGCTCCAGAAGTCTGGGGCGAGCGCCAGCCAGGTCTTTAAGGTCTTTCAGGATTCCCTCGGCAAATTCAACGGCGCGATGGAGCAGCAGGCCGGCACCTGGCAGGGTGTCGTGTCGACCTTCAAGGACACGGTCAGCATCCTTCTCGCCGACACGTTCAAGCCATTTTTCGAGATCGTCCGCGATGGCCTCGGCCTGATCAACGAGGCGATGGGCTCCGAGGGTGTGCAGAAGGCGATGGAGTCCTTCAAGACCTCGGTCGCTGGCGCCTTCGGCAACGACTCGCAGGCGACGGTGCGATCCCTGGCTGCCGGCCTGCTGTCGTTCGGCCAGACAGCCGTGACGGTCGTCCAAGGCACGTATCAGACCTTCCAATTCCTGCGCACCGGTGTCATTGGCATCGCGGCCATCATTCTCGAAACGATCACGAAGGTTGCCGAAGGCACCGTTAAGGTGCTGGAGATCGCCGCGAAAGCGGACCCGACCGGGACGCTCGCCAAGTGGGCGCAGGCCGGCCGGGAAAACGTCGCTTTCATGCGGACGTTGACGAACGAGTTCTGGAACGCCCGCAAAGGCGCGGAAGCCGCGGCGGCCGGAAACGACGCGTTTGGCAAGACGATGAGCGGTATCCACGCCGTGCTCGGCGCGGCCTCCGCGAATCTCCGCACGACCAAAACGGCAACTGAGGAAGTAGCGACCGCCGCTCGCGGCGCGAAGCCGCCCGTCGATGGACTTGGCAGTTCGTTCACCGTCGCCGACAACGCCGCGAAGAACTTCAATAAGAACATCACGCTCTTGAGCCGCGACGTCGCTCGCGGGTTGAAGACGCTGTCCGATGCCGACTTCTTGAGGGAGTTCGGCACGAAGCTCGACGATGCCCGTCGCGAGATGGAGAAGTTCGGCGTCACGGGCACGAAGGTGCCCGAGGCAATTCGTCAAGGTCTCGAACGTCTCACGAAGATTCGCATCGCCGAATGGCTCTCTGAGAACAACAAGGAGATGGCGAAGGAAGCCGCTCGCATCTCCGAAGAGATCTCCAAGCAGGCTGAGGAAGCGCACAAGCGTTCCGTCGCCGCGATGCAATCGAATCTCGAATCGTGGACGTCGGCGACGCGCAACGCCGAGGAAGAGCGCGCCCGCATGACGATGTCCGCGATCGACTTCCAGCTCTTCCAGATTCAGCGGGAGGCCGATGAGAAGAAAGCGAAGCTCGATAAATACGGCGCCTTCTACAAAGAGGCGATGGCGGCCATCGAGCAGGAAACCGCGCAAAAGATGGCCGCTGCGCGCCAAGCCCACAACGCCGAGATCGGGCACATGCAGTCCGCAACCGGGAGTTACGTCGGTTTCTTCCGCGACGCGCTCTCGGGGCTGCCCGGTCTCATTCAGAAGGCCCTGACTGGTGGCGGCGGGTTGGCCGGCGGCATCCAGGCAATGGTGTCCGGGCTTGGTGCGGACTTCGGACAAAAGGCCATCACGGACCTGTTCAACAAGTTCTCTCCGCAAATTCTCAGCGGTCTCGGCATGAACGTGTCCTCGATGATCGGAATGTTCGCTGGCCCGGTTGGCGCGGCGCTCGGGTCGCTGCTCGGCCCGGCCGCCGCGAAGATCGCCGGCTGGGTCAAGGACGCCCTCGGAAAGGTTGGCGGCTTCTTCAAGGACCTTTTTGGCGGCCCAGACAAGGCCGAACGCGAGGGCCGCGAGGTTGCCGGCGCCTTTCGGCAGGGGCTCCTTGACGCGCTCAGCCCGGAGCAAATGAAAGAAGTCCAGGAGGCCGCGCAGGGCGCGTGGAAGGGCAACGAGGCCGGGGCGGCGACGGTCATCGCCATCCGCGACGCCTACATCGCGATGGGCAGGTCTGGAGAGGAGGCCCTTGAGATCGCGGACCGGCTGTGGCGCGCGGAGAAGCAGGGCGGCGACGCCGTGCGGCGGGTCATCGAGGAAATCCGCCGGGTCATGGATCAGGCGAAGGCCGCGCAACAAAGCATGACTGCTGCCTCTGTCGCCGGATTCGATCGCATCCAGGCGGAAGCGCAGGAAACCTGGCGAGTGATCGAAGTTGGGCGCGACGAGCTGGGTCAGCCGATCATCATTCCCGTTCGCTACGACGTGGAGAATGCGCCTTCGCCGCCGTCCGGCGGTGGAGGGTCGTCGGGTGGTGGTTCCCGCTCCGAGTCCGACCGCATCCGCGAGGCCGAAGAGGCACATCGCCGCGGTGATACGAGCGACGAGAACCGCGAGATCCGGCAGACCGAAAGCCGCAACCGGGTCCTCGCCTACATCGCCGCGAAGCGCGACAAGTGGCAAGAGCTTGAGGCGTTCATGCGGTCCAACCCTGGCGATTGGGACCGCGCCGCGAAGATATACGGCGCCGCTGGCGGTGGCGTGTATACGAAACCCGCCATGCGTGTGATCGCCGAGCGCAGCCCTGAGATCGTCGGTGACGCCAACACGATCGTGTCCGCCCTCGCACAAGCGATGCAGCGGGTTGGGTTCGGGACAAAAGCCGGGGCTGGCGGCGGTGTGACGTTCAACCTCACCACGCCGATTGCCACCGTCGACACCATTCGGCAGATGGTCTACGACGAGATCGGCCCGATCTTCATCGACTGGATCGAGGGCAATAAGAGCGGCGGTCGCACGCGCATGCAGTTGGCGCTCGGCATCGCGACGAGGTAACGATGGCGAGGCTCCTTTACCAGTGGCCATCAGACAACATTGCCGTGCCCGGCACGGTGGCAACGCCGTCGACGGCGGACACCGCTTACCCGATTGCCAATCTGTTCGACAGCAATCCTGCCAAGCCGTTTAAGTTCACGGCGACGACCGGAAACATTGTCTTCGACTTTGGGACCGCGAAGCAGGTGGACGTGTTCGCGATCATCAACCACAACCTGACCGCTGGTCTTGAAGTTCGGCTTCAGGGCAACTCTGCGGACAGCTGGGCCACGCCGCCACTCAACGAACTGATCACCATCGGTGCAGCGGATAAGGATGGCTTCCGGCCGAACCCTTGGAAGGATCTGACGGGCATCGGCAGCAGGACCTACCGCTACTGGCGGCTGATTGTGGTTGGCGCGAATGCCGCGAACGTGGCGATTGGCGATGTGTGGTTCGGCGGCACGAAGCGGTCGCTGGTTCACAACATTTCGTGGGGCTTTCAGGAGGGGATCGAGCGGACGCTCATCGAGCACGAGACTGACTACTACGTCTCGACGATCTACGACCTTGGCGTCAAGGTCAGGACCCTCGCGGGCGAGGTTGAGACTTCGGACGCCGGGCTCACCGCCATCCGAGAGTGGTGGGATGCGTGCAAGGGCCGCGTGTTGTCGACGCTCATTGTTCCGGACCCGGCGACCGACCCAGCGATGCTCGTCCGCTGGGCCGAGATGCGCCGCGTGGACAAGCGCGAGTTCAAGAACGTCAACATGCTCGACCTCGCATGGCGCGAGGTGAGTAGGGGATTGGTGCTCTAAATGGCCTACAAGAACATCGTCAGCACCCTGCCGATGGGGTTTACGACTGACGCGGAGTTTCGCACCTGGGGATCGACCATCCGCACCGAGTTGACCAACATGGGCCTCGTGCGGACCCTCGACACGGGGCAGATCGACTGGACGACCGTCCTCAAGCCGACCCTAGCAAACACTGTCGCAGGCTACGAGATCTGGCGGTTCGCCGACTCGCTCCAGACGGCCAACCCGATCTACATCAAGCTGGAATACGGGACCTCCGGCGGGTCGACGCGCGCAGCCATCTGGGTTCAGGTCGGTGTCGCGACCGACGGCGCCGGCAACCTGATCGGCGCGAAGTCAACCCGCAACCAGTGCGGCCAGGAGCTTAACAACACCAACACCGCCCTCTGTGCGTTCTCCGGCGACACGAACCGCCTGACGGTCGCGCTCTGGTTCTACGACTCGCTCGGCAACCAGGCCGCGGCCAACGTGATTTTCTTCAGCATCGAGCGCGAGAAGGACATCAACGGGAACGACGTCGGGACCGGCGTCTACATCACGGTGTCCGGGAATTCCGGGACCGACGATCTCGGCGACGAGATCATGCAGGAATACTTCTCGCGCGCTGCCGGCGGCCTCGGCCTCGAAGACGACCCTGGCATCCACGCTCCCGGCATCGGCAACGGCACGAGCGGAGCCGACGTCTCCCTCTACCCGCAGTATCACGCCAACGGGGTATTCCTCCCGTTCGGCCTGAACCAGATGGGATACAGCGTCTCTGCGATCGCGGTCAACTCGGAGATCCCGGTGACCGTCTACGGCGCCGCGCACACCTTTCGGACGCTCGGCAGCACGTTCGTCACCACCACGGCGAACGCGAACGCGTCGCGCGGCACGCTGAACACGTCGTTCGCCATCCGCTGGGACTGAGGTTCAACCAATGGCCTATCGAAACGTCCGAAACGACCTGCCCGCGCTGGTTAACAACGACACGGAGTTCCGCGCCTTTGCGCAGGCTATCCACGACGCGCTCGCCGCGATGGGGCTCGTGCAGACCGCCGACACCGGCCAGATCAACCTGACCACGGTCACCAAGCCGGTGGCCGCCAACACCGTGGCTGGCTACGAGATCTGGCGGTTCGCCGACACCCACCAGGCGGCTGCGCCGATTTTCTTCAAGATCGAATACGGCACCGGCAACGCGGCGACGAACCCCGCCGTCTGGCTCCAAGTCAGCAGCGGGTCCAACGGCAGCGGAGCCCTGACTGGCGCGCCGAGCGCGAGGCGGCAGGTCAGGGCGAGCGGATCGGCGACCGGGAATCATTTCCATCTCTTCTCCGGCGAGCTTGACCGTTTCACGATCGCCTGGGCGTTCTACAACCCGAACTCCGCTCCCGGTCTCGTGGCTAATACGTTCTTCGTCAGCGTCGAGCGCGAGGTCAACTCGCTCGGGGCGCGCATCGCCGGCGGCGCCTACATCTCCTGGTATGACTCAAACCAGGGCGACTTCCAGGAATACTGGAACGGGACGATCGGTGGCGCCGGTGTCGAGACCGACTTCGGGATACTGGCGCCGCGCATCGGCAACGGGGCCGACGGTGCGAACGTCGGCGTGTTCCCGCAGTATCACGCCCACAACACCTTCAAGCCGGCCGGCCTCAACCAGCTCGGTTACATCGTGACGTCGATGCCAGTGAACGTGACGCTTCTTGTCACCGTCTACGGGACGACCCACGAATACTACCCGCTCGGCCTCGGGTTCGCCGGGACGAATACGACGACTTCGCTCGCCAAGGGCGGGCCAGTGCCGGGCGGCACTAATACCGGCGTGTCGCTGCTCGTGCGCTACGACCCATAAGGACCCTCCATCATGCCAGCCAAGTTCAAACTGAAGTCGATCACGCAAAGGACCTCGATAGGCACGCAGGCTTATACCGGGTTCGGGTTCCAGCCGACCGGCGTCTTCGGCTTCGGCAACAACCGCACCGCGGACGGCAGTCATACCGACGCGGTGCTCGCCGCCGGGGCCAGCGACGGCGCCGGCCGGGACATCTTCATCATCGCCCCGGACAACGTGTCGCCGTCGAACGTCGCCTGGAAGCGGTTCTCGCGCCTCTGGAACATCTCGACCGTCACACTGACGGACCTGGTGCAGGCCGACATACAGTCGTTCGACCCCGACGGCTTCACGCTTCTCTTCCAGAGCGCCGACGCGATCGTGCGTCTGTTCATGGTCCTTGCCTTCAGCGGCGTCAACTTCGACGTCGGCACGTTCCAGGCGCCCGCCAGCCCTGGCCCGGTGAGCGTGTCGACGCTGACCTTCGCCCCGTCCTACGTCCTGTTTCTGAGTTCCGGCTTGACGACGGCCGCCCCGTCGGACTCGGCGAACGGCGACTCTCCGGGGTTCATCGGCTTCTCGGCCGGGCCGGGCAAGGACCGGTGCTGCCATTGGCGCATCCGCGACAACCGGACGCCGTCGGACTCCGCGCGAGTCTGGTTCAACGACGCGTGCATCGCCTACATGGGCACGCCGAACGAAGGCGCTACGACCCCCGGCGTAAAGGCCGTCATGCAGGCGTTGAAGTCGAACGGGTTCACCGTGAACTTCTCGGCGACTCTCGGGACGCACCATTTCGCGTGGGTCGCCATCGGCGGGGAGACCTATGCGAAGGTCGGCACGCTCCAGCAGCCGAGCGGCATTGGCGTCCAGGCGATCACCGGCCTTGGCTTTAAGCCTGGGGCGCTGATCTTGGTGAGCGCGAACACGAACAACGCCTCCGGCGTCAACACGTCAAAGGCGTCCATCTCCCTCGGGGCCGCGTCCGGGCCGACGGAGCGCGCATGCTGCTGGTTCGGCGACGACGGGCAGAGCCCGAGCGTCGCAGACTCGGACCTCGACCAGACGAAGGTCATCAAGCTGATCGAGCCGAACAGCCTGGTTGTTAATGGCGCGGCCGACCTCGCGTCCTTCGACTCTGACGGTTTCACGCTGAACTGGACGGCGACCGACGGGGTCGCTCGGCACGTTAGCTACATCGTGCTGGCGACGCAGTCAGCACCGGCGGCTCTCCAGCATCCGAGCCAGAGCGCTAAGCAGATAAAGAAGACGCGCCGACTCCGCTACCGCCCGACCCCGACGAAGTCCACCGCGCTGAACCGGACAAACAACGCTGGGGATGTCGTGAACACTCTGATCATCGACCCCGAGGCGTAGTGAGATGGCCTATCTCCCCAACCTCGGCCCGCCGCAAATCAAGCGGAAGCGCATCAACCAGTTCCACATCGGCGGCTTGAGCTTCACGGCCGCCGGACTGCCGCCTGGCTTGACGATGGACTCGACCACGAGCCGCGTGACCGGCACGATCGCCGGTTACGCCAACGGCGATTACGGGTCCACCTGCTTCGTCAAGAGCGCGCAGGACCCGTTCGAGGCGTCGAGCGTTCCGTTCACGTGGACCGTCAACGCGTCGCCGCTCGATATCAGCAACCTGGGCGACGGCAAGATCGGGCTGCAATGGGTGGAGCTGTATCACGTCGACGCCCTTGGTGCCGCGAAGAACTACTTGTGGTCCTCGGTCGACCTCGCTGACCCTGGCAGCTACTACGGGGGTTACAAGGAAGGGCGCGTCGTGTCGTGGGGCGACGTTGGCCGCGGCCTGTCCGACGAGCGCGGCATCTTCGAGAGCACGGAGTTCACGTTCGTCGTCGCCGATACGGACCGGCTGATCCGGACACTCCTGGATAGCAAGTTCGCCAAGGTTTTCCAGAACCGGATGGTCATCATTCGGCTGATTGACGACGAGAGCCGGCGTGGCCTGCTCACGCCATACCTGCTGGTGCGCGGCGTTATTCGTGACTACCGGCCGCGGTCGCCGCTGCACTTTGAGTTCGTGGCGCGCGACCAGCTCTCGTCGCTCATCGGTGGCGGCGCGACGCAGAAGGAGATCCCGAGCCGCAAATTCACGCGCGAGGACTTCCCGGACCTGCCTGAGTCCGTGTCCGGGCTGCCAGTGCCGATCTGCTACGGCAAGCTCTCCGACGAGGCGATCACCGAGGTCACCGTGTCCGATGTGCAGTGGAGTGAGAACGTGACCTACGAGATCGTAGGCGAGCCCGGAACCACGACCTACCTCTACACGGTCACGGCGCTGCGCGGGGCCGGGTCATACGCACTGACGCTCGGGAATTGGTTCCTTCACAACAACATCCCATACGACAGCCCCGACTTGCTCGTGGTTGACGAGCAGAACGTGGCGGACCCAGCGCTCAAAGCCGTTGTTCCCGGCTACACCGGGGCCAACATGAGCACCTGGGGCAAGATGGATCTCGCGCGTCAGTATTGGAACGCGATACTGCCGACCGGCTTCAAGGGCTTCTACGGCACGAGCGGCGCCGACGGGGTCGACCCGACGAACCCGGCTGAGGATAACAACCATTATCAGGAATTCATATGGGGCCAGGTGCTTATCACCAACGGCCCTTCCCCGCAGGAATGGGGGCCGAACCGATACATCAGGATCAAGTGGAACAACGTCGGCGAGCAGCAGCGCGAGGCGTGGTGGTATAACGGCGTCCACCTGCCGGGCGGCCCGCCGGCCGCCACCAGCCGGGTCTACGGGCGAACAGTCGACGGGCCGCAGCAGCTTCTCGTCGGGCTCGGCCCGCAGGGCGCGAAGAACCAGTGGGACGACGACATGCGGCCGCCGCGAGCGCCGCAGTCGAGTCCGCCTGGCAACAACGTCCACTTCGAGGGCGACCCGCACGCGGCTGGGACCAAGATCAAGATCGATTCCGGCCGCGGCATCGTGCCGGTCATTTACGTCGGCAAGCGGACGATCGGGTCCTCGTCGTTCCACGAGTTCGTCATTGCCGGTCACGCGGTCAGGAAGATCCTCGGTTGGTATCTGGGCGGCGTGCGTCAGCCGACCGCGCCGGCCGACGAGCTTGACCGGCCGGAGCAGACGTGGCTCGTTCCGGGCTACAAGGCATTCCATGATCGGTTCGGCACGCCCAAGCTCTATGTCGAATACAACAGTCGGCGCTACGCGAGCATCTTCCTGGTGGCAGACTCCGTTGTCGAGCCAACAGTCGGCCCGATCGTCCAACACCATCTGGACGGCATCGCGCCGATCACCGTAAACATCGAGGGCATCGAGTTCGCGGCCGACGGGACCGGCGCGCTCATCGACCAGCTCGCGGACATCTATAAGCACTTTGCTGTCAACTTCGTGTTCCAGGAATGGCAGAGCGGCGGGTGGCTTACCGAGCCGATCTGGGCCGCGGGCCTCGACCCCGTTGGACAGCAGAAGGCCCAGATCGATCTTGCCAGCTTCGATCGGATGCGCGCGGTTCACCAGCGGCGCCTGGCCGGCGGCTACCCCGGAGCCATTATGTTCGGGGCCACCACGAGCCGTTCCGTCCTGCTGAACGAGGCCCTAGCGCAGTTGAACCTGTCGTGCGATTGCCAGTGCGGGTTCAACCGGCACTCGCAATTCTTCGTGACCATCTTTGACGAGTCCGTCGCCCTGGTCGACAACGCGAACCTCTACACCCAGGTCGATGACATTCTCAAGGCGTCGATGGATGTCGAGGCCGAGACGGAGAAGGTCGAGAACGAGATTGAGTTCGTATGGGGGCGGCGCTACGCGACCACCACAATTCAGACGTCGACTGGCGGCTACCAGGCCGCCGAGTGGCTGAAGGAGAAGACGGTCAAGGACGCCGAGTCGATCGCGCTGCTCCGCGAGACGCGGCGCGGCCCGCGGCTCGAATTGTGGGGCGTGCGTGATGATGCGGTCGCGGAGGATATCGCGCGCCGCCGGATGAAATATTACAAGGAACCGCCGACGCCGGTCCGTCTGGCCACCACGGTCAAGGGGCTCAAGAACGAGTTGGGCGACATCGTTCGCGTGACGACGATCGAGGGAGGCGGCGCGAACGGGTGGGTCGGTCGGCCTTTGCGCATCCAGCGCTTCGCGGTCAACCCCGGAAAGTTCCAAGTCACCTGGGACGCCATCGATGTATGGCGGCTCTATTCGACGACCTTCATCCTTGGCGACGAGACGGCGCACGCCGCTTCGTGGACCGCTGCGGACTCCAGGGGGAAGCTGCGCGGCTATCTCTGTGACGAGTCGACCGGCGCATTTAGCAACGGCGAGGAAGGGAAGAGGCTCGGATGATTCTGCACGAGGAGGCGACGTTCGACCCGCCGGTCAACCACGCGCGGTTGGCCGTCATCGAGGCGATGGAGCCCGCAATGAAGGTGCACTGCTACTCCACCGTCGAGGCGCTCGGGGCGACCCTTGCGGAGATCGTCAGTGAGATGCGCCGGCACCGGGCCAACGGGTGGGACATGCCCGAGGGCCTGACGCGGATTGCCCTCATTTTTTCGGACCCGCGCGCCGTCGACGTGGTGCGCAAACACATGGCACCGGGATTTGACTTTGCGGCGTGGCCGCAGCCGGACGCCTGGCTCGCTCTCTACGGGCGCATCGACGAACTACGCGACCGCGCTCGAATGTATGACCCACAGTTCGCACCGAGGTATCTCTGATGGCCTACAACGCAATCTCCGACTTCGTGCTCGATCAGATTTTCGGATATCAGACCGCCACGAAGATCAAGAACAACATCGAGGCAGCGCTCGCAGCCCGGCTTGAACGAAACCTCGGCGGGTCGCGCATCAACTCCGTCCTGTTCAACGGGACATTCGACGTCCATGACTACCGCGACGTCGAGATCGACGCGACGAAGCTCGGCGGGCTGACGGTCCGGGCGCGCGTCGAGGGCCGGACGACGGATTCGACTACCTCGGTCACGCCGCGGATTCGCAATATCACCGACTCGACGACGCTGGTCACCGGCACCGCCATTACGTCGACGACCTTCGTGGAGCAACTGCTGACGATGGCCGTGACCGGCGCGAACAAGAAATACCGCCTCCAGGGCACGACGAACAACGGCAATAACGACGTGTTCCTGTTCGGCGTCGTCGAGACCTTCGCTTGAGACAGGGAGAAATCAGAACAATGCGTAAGCCGTCCATCCTCGTTGTCATTCTCGCGGCGCTCGCCGCGCTCTCCGGGCTCCTGGCACCCGCTACGATCGCTCAGACATCCATCATCCGCGGCGATCAGTTCGTGTTCGGGACCGGGACCGTTACGTCGTCCCGCCGCATCCTGACCGGAACCAGCTCGCCGGAAGGTGCGGTCACCGCGCCGGTCGGCACCATCTACATTCGGACTGACGGCGGCGCCGGCACGTCCGTCTACTTCAAGGAAAGCGGCACCGGCAATACCGGGTGGGTCGCCGGAGGGTCCGCGTCCAGTTCCGCGCCCATTGGTGCCACTTACATCACACAGACGGCTGACGGCTCGCTGACCGCCGAGCAGGCGCTCTCGGCGCTGGCCACCGGATACATGAAGGTGACCACCGGAACCGGCGTGGTGAGCAGCCAGGCGACGCCTATTCCAACAGCGGACGGCGGCACCGGTCAGAACAGCACGGCGACCTTCCCAACTAGCGGCGTCGTGGCTACCGACGTTAACACCCTGACCTTCACGAACAAGACGCTGAGCGCCGAGGGCACTGGCAACGTGGTGACGACCGTCGAGAAGGAATTGATTCGAGCCGCCCGTTGCGACAACGCGACTGCAAGTTCCCCGGAGTGGAGCTTCCCAACGACGAACCCAGCAGTCCCAGCGTGTGTGACCGGGACCAACGTGCAGAAAGGGGTGCTCGACTTCGCGGATGGTGCGAATTCGCTCTCCGCGCAGACGCTCACGTTCTTGCCGACGGATTGGACTGGCGCGATCGATGTGCGGCTGTTCTGGTTTACTGCCGCAATTACCGGCAACGTCGTGTGGCAGGTGGCGACGATATGCGTGGCCGACGCGGAGACCGGCGATCCGGCCTTCAACACGGCATCAACGGTGACGGATACCGCGAAAGGCACCACATTGCAATTCAACGAAGCCTCGATCACCGGCGTGACCGCTACCGGTTGCGCAGCCGGCGAGGTGCTTCATCTCAAGGTTTTCCGCGATCCGGCGCACGCGTCCGACACGCTCGCAAATACGGCTCGCCTCGTGGCCGTTGAACTGACGACGCGAAGGGCGCAGTAACGTGACCGAAGAACAGCTGATCGACGACGTCTTCAAAAAGGAAGGCGACCGCTACGGCGACAAGACCACCAAGCCGCCGATCGATCAGCCGACCGCTCGCGGCGGGATCATCCTCGACACCCTTCAGGCGTATTACGACGAGGTGCAACCGGGCCGCCGGGCGACGGTTCAGGACCTGAAGGACATGACGCACGCCCAGGCACGCGACGTCGTTCGGTGGAAGCTCCGTCAGATTGCGAAGCGCGCGAAGCTGGACTCGATCGCCTTCGACCCGTTGCGGTTCCAAATGATCGACTTCGCCTACAACTCGGGCGAGGGCTTGGCGATTCGTTGGCTCCAGCGGGTGCTTCGGGTTCCCCGCACCGGCCGTATGGACGACGCCACGATCGCCCGCGTCAGGGCCGTGGACCCCTGGCTTGCGCACCAGGCGTTGATCTCGGCGCGCCTTCAAATGATCGACATGTCGACCGATCCAGGCGGGAAGGTCGACGCCAAGTTCGAAGAGGGCCTGGAGAACCGAGCCCTTACCTTCTCGCTGCTCGAAGTTCCGTAATTTATTGCCCTGCCAAGAGGTTATTGCCACTTTTTCTGGTAGGGTCGAGACCGATTGCTATGAGACCGGTGTTGCTTGTTCACGGCACGTGGAGCGCGGACTTCAAGAGAAGCGATGCGCCTATGTGGTGGGAACCGGGCAGTGCGTTTGCGCAGATGCTGGCCACGCACGGTCTCGACGCGACGGCCTTCGAGTCGTTCCGGTGGTCCGGTGATCTCACCGGCCTCGCGCGGTTGTTCCCGTGGAATTGGCTTCGCAAGCCGCAAAGCCGCGACTGGCACGCGGCGGCCCAGGCCCTACGTTACCTTTTGGAACCGAAGGGCTGCCCCACTCCGTTCGCTTCCCGCAACTTGATCTGCCATTCGCACGGCGGCCAGGTGCCGCTTATCGCAGCTGCCCACGGCCTGAAGATTCGCCGGCTTGTGACGGTCGCGACCCCGGTGCGCGCCGACATGGTCGACACGATCGCCAAGGCGCGGCCGAACATCGAGCGGTGGCTCCATGTGTATGACCCGACGCTGAAGGACCGGATGCAAGTGCTCGGTGAACTTGGCGACGGGCGTCTTGGCTGGAAGCGCCATTTTCCCGCGGCCGACGTGAACGTCTCGGTCGCCGGCAGCGGTCACTCGGGTGTGCTGTGTGAGCCTGAATGGTTCCGCGTGTGGAAAACCCGAGGGCTGATCGACTTCTTCGACGACGAACAAGACCAGCGGCATCACGCCGCGTAGGAAGGATCGAATGCCTCATCGCCGCGTGCCCTGTCCGAAGAAAGGTTGTAAGAACCTCAAACAACCAGACGCCAAGATGTGTTCGACGTGCTGGCTCAAGGAGCGCACGAAAGAGACCGAAGCTCGAAGCGTGTGCCCCGGCTATCCAGGGCATCCTTGCGGCGGCCGGAAAGATCCAGATTCGGAAATGTGCCAGGCGTGCCGGCGACTCCAGGTGATGGAGGAAAAGGACGCCCGTAGGCGCCGTGACCAAGAGGAACGCGCCGCAGCTGACGCGCGGTTGGCCGCCGGGCAGCCGAACGAGACCGACGTGCTCAAGGAGGAAGCCTCAGAACTTCGCTCGCGCGTGCGGCAACTCGAAGAGACCGTCAAGACCTACCGCTCGAAGACCCGCGTCGAGGACGCCCTGGTCGCCAACATCCGCGAGTTCATCGAGAAGAACCCATATCGCCCGCAACTTCGAACGCCCCGCCAGTTGAAGCTCTCAGGTAAAGCCGCGCCGCACGAGATGTGGCCGGTCATTTCCGACGCTCACTATCCCGAACGGGTCGATCCGGCTGCGGCCTACGGCATTACCTACGACGGCGACATTTGCCTGCGGCGCATGGAGAAGGTCCGCGACACCGTCATTCGCTACAAGGATCTCCGAGCCACCGCCTACCCGATCCAAAAGATCGTCTGCGCCGTCAACGGCGACATGCTCTCAGGCAACATCCACGAGGAACTGGAGGTCACCAACGAACTGCCGATCGGCGAGGCGATGGTCAAGATGGCTTATGCCCTGTATGACATGGGCAGGGCGTTCGCGGAGGAAGTTCCGAACGTCGAAATGATCGTCATGCCGGGCAACCACCCGCGGCTGGAGCGCAAGCCGCGGATGAAGAACGCCTGGAACAATTGGGAGTGGGTGATGGGCATGTTCATTCAGGCCCTCGCCCGCGACCAGTTCGACGTGATCGTTCCGAAGGACCTGGTCTACCGCCACAAGGCGTTCAACCAGGTGATCGGGCTGACGCACGGCGACGGCGTCAAGGCCCAGGCGTTCGCCGGTATCCCCTGGTATTCGATGAAGCAGCGTCGGGATGCCATGCAGTCGCTGCTCAAGTCGCTCGGTCTGCCCCAGCTCGACCTTCTGATCTATGGCCACTTCCACCAGCTGATTTACGAAGAGGGCAGCGGGTGCGGCCTACTGATCAACGGGTCGATCAAGGGTTACGACGAGTTCATCCTCAAGACGAAATACAGCGGGCAGACCCCGATCCAGGCTCTGCTCACGTTCCACCCGCGGCACGGTCTGACCGACCTGTCGCGGATCAACCTCGGTCACATTCAGGCCGACGCGCAGCCGCGCGTTGCCGCGTAAGGAGAAGGAAGGGTCGCCATGAAGATCATCGCTCGAACAATTCTCGTCATGCTCACGATCGCGTCGCTCTGCGGCATCGCCCTCGACACCGCGTTCGCGTCGGGTTCGTGGACCGGCGTCTACCGCGTTGAAGGCGCCAACCCGGACGGTTCAACCTACACTGGGGCCGCCGAAATCCGACCAGTTGCCGATACCGAGTTCTATCAGGTCGCGTGGGTGATCGACACCGAGCCTGGTGAGATTGCGATGGTCGCGTTCGGGTTCGTTTACGAGGATCGACTCGTGCTCAACGGCCTCCAAGCCCCGATGCCGGTCGTGATCAAATCGAACGGTGACGTTCGCTGGGCAATCCCAGGCACCAAAACCCCTGGCCGCGAGAAGTTCACGCGCACGAATTTCAAGACGCTGCCCGAGGCGGTCAGGCCGGTGCCGACGCGCCGTGCGCCGGTCGCCAACCGGAACCAGCGCGAGGCGTAGCCCGGTGAAAGTCGCCCTGGTCGATGGCGTTGGCAATGTGGCCGTCCACGAAACGCCTGAGAAGGCGCCCGTGGTGCTTGACGTCGGCCGCCACGCCTTCGTTCGAACCGGGGAACTAGTCAAGAACCTGCCGGTTTACCGCGTTCGGCTGGGCGGCCGTAAAGGCGACCGGCCGGCGATTCGGGAAAACACCCTTAACCGCTATACCGCGGAGGCGGCGTGAAGAACCCGGTGGCAACGTTCAGGCGGGCGCTACGGCGCGGCTTCGTTCGCCTGTGCCGGGCGTGCGGCCATATCCGCTACCCAGGCGAGCCGTGCTTAACGTGCGGCAAGGAGACCCGACGTGCGGTGGAGCGCTCTGCTCCTCGCACTCCTGTGGGCAACTAGCGCGGCGGCCGACGAGCCGCCCATCCAACTTCGAATCGGGGCCGTTATTGCCCAGGCACCTGCCACGGTCAACGGCAAGGTGATCATCGAACGCCATCCCGACAACCGCCTGCTCGTTGTATTCCTCGATAGCGTCAACTACAGTCTCCGGTCCGATTACCAGCTGGAAGGTGAAGCGTCGCGCAGGGTGTTCGACACCTGGTGGAAGTCGCTGCCGTGCGGGGCCTACGACGTGCGGGCGGTTCTTGTTCGCCTGGAGAAGGGCCGGCAGGTAGAAAAGCACGCCACCGGCCGCTTCCAGGTCCTGGGCATTCATTGCGATGCCGAGTTCTAGCCGCAGCCGGCGATCATCAGCGTTCGAAGCATCGCAAAACTGAGGGAACAATCCCATATGGCATTGGGTTTCGGGCTTCAGCGGCCGTGACTATATAGTTAGGAAGGCCACCGGGGGTTACTGAACAATTCACTGAACAATCGACCAAACGATCGGCCAGCGCAGCCTGTAAGTGCTAGAATCTAAAGATCCGGTGAGGTGGCCGAGCGGCTGAAGGCGGCGGTTTGCTAAGGCTGCCACGCATCACAGAACGGGCCTGAAATTGACGATTTCAGGCCCGTTTTTCTTTGGTTTGTTGGTTGGCGTTGGGTGCCGGAGGATGGCCATCGGACTTCGTTTGGGCACACTTCTGGGCACACCCGTGCCGATGCCAATGTGTGCCTTCTGAGCACACACTCGTGATATCCTCAAACAAGTGAAGTACTTCGCCTGGGACGACGCGAAGAACGCGAAGCTCAGGAAGGAGCGGGGCATCGGCTTCGAGGACGTGGTGTTCCACATCGAGCGTGGGGACCTGCTCGACATCCTCGAGCATCAGAACCCCGACCGTTACGCCGGCCAGCGGATCTTCGTCGTCCGACGCGAGGATTATGTGTACCTGGTCCCGTTCGTCGAAGACGAGCACACGGTCTTCCTGAAGACGATCATCCCGAGCCGGAAGGCCACGAAGGAGTACCTCGGTGAAGAAAGCGGCGACGAAGCTTGATGCCGACGAGAAGGAGCTGCTCGAGTCCGTCGAGCGGGGCGAGTGGAAGTCGTCTAGTGGCGGGAAGCGGGAGCGAGCTCGCTACTCTCGATACGCCAAGGCGACGTTCCGGAAGGACCGACGGCTGAACATCCGGCTCTCCAGCAAGGACCTGGAGGCTATCCAGAAGCGGGCGCTCGCGGAGGGCCTGCCGTACCAGACGCTCATCTCGAGCCTGCTGCACAAGTACGCGGCAGGCCGGTTAAAGGAAGTCTGATTCTGATCGCAGAATCCAGTTTGTGAGCTGCTGCATAAGTCTTCCCGCGCTCTGGGTCACCGCCTCTCGATTTGAGGAGGCCGTCCGACTCGCCGGCGAACCTCACGCCGAATCCGAGATATCCATCCGCTTTCCTGTCGGATGCAAGCTGATGATCGATTCGGCTGTACGCATCCTGTCGCTCGCCAATCAGCTGGACTTCTGCACGCGGCGGGTGCGGTTGGATTTTCTCGAGGGCGAGAGTGGAGCTCTCGGGTATTTGAACCGAATCGGATTCTTTGATCATTTGTCGCCGCGCATCGAGGTGACGCCAGCACGCCCCTCGTTCTCCGGCGCGGAGGTGTACCGGGGATCGAACGCTGGTCTTGTCGAGATCGCACAGATAAACAAGGACCATCGAGACAGGGGCCTACCTACGCGATTGACCGAGGCTCTCATGCGGTCGTGCCGTTCGCGGCGGGACGCTAACGAGCTCGAAGGGGCGGCGTGGACGATCTTTGCGGAGTTGATCGACAACGTTTTCGAACACAGCCAGACGCCGCTGGACGGATACGCGGCGCTGCAGGTCTACCAGAGAGGCAACCAACTGCTGGTGGCCGTCTCTGACAGTGGCCTCGGGATCATGCAGACGCTGCGACCCTCTCTGCAAACCGAATTTCCGAAACTTGTGGGGCTATCTGACATCGACCTTCTCGTGGAGGTATTCCGTCAGGGCCTTTCGCGGCACGGCACCGACAGAGGCTGCGGACTGAAGGGGAGCGCCGCGAAAGCGATCAAATTCAGGGCGGATCTCGACGTTCGCCTACCCAACCAGCGGGTGCTGCTCACGCCGGCCCGGGGCGCCTACCAAGCCAACACGGCTCATTGCTACGACCATTTGCCGCTGCTGTGGGGGACGCACATCGGGTTCGGATTTCGGCTCTCCAGGAATTGACTCTGCCGGCAGATTCTGATTAAATGCGTTCAGTGAACGAGACTGGGGCTATCATCCGCCTCCGACAGCTTATGGACGAGGATCAGGGCTGGGGGCGGGAAGCCGGTCGGGCCGTTTACCAACGCCTCCTGGCCCACGTTGAAGACAACCCCGGAGTTGCTGTTTTCAAGGTCTCGTTCGGGGGCGTCAGGCGCGTGGACATCTCGTTCGCGGCCGAGACGGTAGTTGAACTAGCGAGACGATTCAGAGGCTCGAAGGGATTCAGTCTCGTCGACATTGCCGATGCCGACCTTGTCGAGAATCTTGAGGCCGCAGCTGCGCGTAAGGGCCAGCCGCTCATGATCTGGCAAGACGACAAGCCGCGGGTGATTGGTGTGGACCCGAGCCAGGGCAATCGCGATGCATTTATGTTTGCGCTTGCCCGCCCGATGGCGCGCGCCGCCGAGTTCTCGCAGGCGAGTCCGGGCATGTCGATCGCGAACGCGAGCACCAAGTTCAAGCAGCTCTGGGAGCAGGGATTTCTTCTACGCCGAGAGGCGACGGCCGAGAGCGGCGGCGTGGAATTCGTGTACTACCGGATCAAGTAGTCGGATCGGATTGTCGGGCAAGTTTTTCTCGACCGCTCGTTCAGCCGGTTAAGTAAACGAGATCGAAAAGGAAGGACTGGAACAACAAAATGGCCGAGACACACCGAGTCACCTTTTACCCGGTCGGCAACGGGGACACGACCCAGATCGCGCTGTCGAACGGGCGACGTATCCTCTTGGATTTCTGCCACCGGCCCGATGCGGAGGACCCGAAGACACCAGAAATCGACCTGAAGGCAAGGCTGAAGGACGAGCTGCAGAACGCCTCGCGAGACGACTTCGATGTGGTGGCCTTCACGCATGCCGATCTCGACCACATCCAGGGCAGCACCGAGTTTTTCGAGTTGCGGCATTCGGCCAAGTACCAGGGCAAAGACCGCATCAAGATCAAGGAATTGTGGGTGCCGGCGGCGATGCTCCTCGAGGAAGCGAGCCGCGACGAGCAGACGGAGGAGTTCTGCATCCTGCGACAGGAGGCGAGACACCGGCTGCTCGAAGGCTCGGGGATTCTGGTTTTTTCACGACCGAAGCTCCTGATTGATTGGCTGCACGAGAAACTCAAGGAACGTGGCGAGGCGGCGTCGGCGCGCGACCACTTGTTCGTGGACGCCGGTCAACTCGTACCGGGCTTCACGCTGGCTGGCGATAGCGTCGAGTTCTTCTGCCATTCGCCCTTCGTCAAGCACTGCGCCGACGGAGACATCATCCGGAACGAGGCTGCATTGGTGTTCAACGTGCGGTTCCGGGCCGGCGGAGCCCTCTATGACTTTCTAGCAGTTGGCGATGCAGACTGGGGAGTGCTCGAAGACATCGTGACGACGACGCGGGCTCACAAGAACGAGGACCGCCTGAACTGGGACCTGTACAACATCCCACACCACTGCAGCTACACGGGGTTGAGCGACGAAAAGGGCGAACATGAGACAACGCCGAAGCCGTTAGTCAAGGACCTATTGCTGCTCGGCCGCAGTGACGCATACATCGTCAGCTGCAGTTGCCCGATTCCCGACATCAAGGAGTCGTACAGCCAGGTCCAACCACCTCACATCCAGGCGCGGAAGGCGTACCAGCGCTACCTCAAGGAAGTTGGCGGCCGAAAGTTCCTGGTCACCATGGAGGAGCCCAACGCGTACCATCCCGAGCCGATCGAGTTCGAGATCACGGTCGGCGGCATCTCCTGGTCGAAATCAGTGCTGGTCGGGGCACCTGCAATCGTTGGTTCACGTCCTCCGAGGGCCGGGAGACGTGAGCGCTGACTTTCACGAGCTGCACGACGTTGAAGAACTCGATGACTGTGGAGCCCTCCAGTTCGAGCGATCGCGGCAGCTCGGCGATGCGATCGTACGGCACCGCGACTACTCGCTCGTGAGCCTGTTCGCGAGCCGGCAGGACGGCATCGTGGCCGATGAAGTCCTGGTGGTCGATGTCGAGTGTCATGGAGTGCCGTCGAGGAATCCATATGGCATCCACTTTCGCGAGCGCCTGGCGTTGTCCGTGCCTGCGGATCGGAAGCAGCTCGTCACAGTTCTGGCGCTGCGGCGCGGATTTCCCACGCTGATTCACCAGAATCAGGCGCCGATCGACGGTCCGGCCAATCTTTGCCTGTACTTCGAGCCACCGCCGTCAGTCCTTCGGACTTGGACCCCCCAGAAATTCCTGCGACGTATCCAGTGGTGGCTTGAACAGAGCGCGAAGGGCACGCTGCATGCGGCCGACCAACCCGTCGAGCATCTCTTCTTTGCCAGCCCGTTCGAGCTCGTGCTGCCGTGGAACTTTGACCAACTGCGGCAGCGACCCGGGCAGCAGTTCGTGATTCGCCGAGGCGGCCCGCGACCCGATCGAGGCGAGACCTATTTTGTCGTACCTGTCGGCGCCGGCGAGACGGATGAGCGCGCAGCAACTGCGATCGAGCTCCTGCTGCCACCGATTGTCCAAGGGCAGATCGAGCGTGATCCCGCGACCCTTGGCGAACTGGCCAATCTCCTTGCCGCTCGCGGTGCCGATCTGCTGGCCGCACTCGATCAAGCGGTTCAGCAGCGGGTTGACCACCGAGGCGCCTGTGAGCCGGTCGATGCGTTCTCAGTCATCCTCCTTCATGTTCCCGTAGCCCGCGCGCCGGGCGCAGAACCCGAGCGCGTCACGAGGCGGGCGTTCCTCCTTCATAAAGGGCCACTTCGGCTCGGCGAGCTGACCGGCGCTCTCTTCCAATTCGAAGGGAAGTTCTTCCGCGAGGCGGGCCTCGGTCAGCGGCCGTCCGGCGCGTGGCAATCAGAGCCGATCCTGCCGATGGAAGTGCTCCGCTTCAACGACACGTCAGCTGCACGGATGCAATCGGGTCTCGCGCATCCCGGACCTGTAGGTGTTCTCGTTGGCGCCGGCTCGCTTGGGGGCGCGATCGCAGACTTATGGGGCCGCAGCGGATGGGGACAGTGGACGGTCATCGATAAGGATCACGTCAAGCCTCACAACGTCGTGCGACATGTCGCGTACGCTCAGCACGTCGGCCAGCCGAAAGCACACGTCGTCGCCCAGTTGCACGACGCCGTCGCTGGCGGTGCGAGTCGCGTTGTGGCCATATGCGCCGACGCATCGAATCTTTCAAACGATGAAGTCCGACAGGCGTTGACGAGCTCGACACTCGTCGTTGACGCATCGACAACCCTTGAGTATCCGCGGCTCGCGAGCACTCTCGACGAGCTCCCGAGACAGATATCCGTCTTCATAACCCCGAACGGCAACGGGGCCGTCATGTTGGCCGAGGATGCGAGGCGTTCAATCCGGCTCCGGACGTTGGAAGCTCAGTACTATCGCGCCCTCATCGAAGAGCCCTGGGGAGAGAACCACTTGGAGGGGAATCTTGGCACGTTCTGGAGTGGCGCGAGTTGCAGAGATATTTCGGTTGTGCTGCCCTATTCGCGAGTCGTCGCACATGCCGGCCTGCTGGCTGAGCAGGTTCAACATGCCGCAACCAGAGAAGCGGCGATGGTTCGCGTGTGGAGCCGCGATCCGGGTTCTGGCGCTGTGGCGATGAATGAAGTGCTCGTTTCAGACGAGCGGGCCGTCGCCATTGGCAATCTCAGCGTGTTCATCGACGCCGGCCTCGAAGACAAGCTGCGGTCGTTGCGCAAGCTGGGCTTGCCGGAGGAAACCGGAGGCGTCCTTCTCGGATATCACGACTTCAACGTAAACGCGCTTGTCCTGGTTGACGCGCTTCCCGCACCCGCCGACAGCGACAGGAGCACGGCATTCTTTGAGCGAGGGGTTCAAGGATTGACAGCGGCCGTCAACGAGGCGACCCGACGGACCGCAGGAGTCGTGGGATACGTCGGCGAGTGGCACAGCCACCCCGAGGGGTTTTCGTCGGCGCCGAGCGGCCCGGATCTGTATCAGCTCGTTTATCTGGCCTTGGGAATGGCTGATGATGGACTGCCTGCGGTGTCCGTGATCGTCAGCGAAGATGACGTCCAAATAATGAGCGGCGTTGTCAGAACCTGACCGTCGACGGCCGCTTCACCCGAGTCAGGCGCGCTGGTCCAGCGCGCGAGAAAGCCCAGCCAGGGGCGCTCAGTTCCCACAGTCGGTTCCAGCGAACCCGCAGTCCGTTCAACAGCTCTCGATTCTCCTCGGATTGCTCAGGGACCGCCTGGTGGGAGACCTGGGTGGTCATCGTGCGACCCACGCGATGAAGGTTCGGCGCTCGAAGAACGTGATCAGCCAGGTCGAGCGGACTTCCGGGCTCGCGTCATCGAGGAACCAGTAACGGCATACATCCGCTTCGCGATGCTGAAACTCTTCGCCCTCGAAGAAGCCCTCGGGGATTGCGTATCTGAGAACATCCGCGGTGATACGCGATTCGGCGATGGCCGTCTCGATTCCGTGGTGATGGGAGAGGCCTCTGACGATCTTGCGAACAACTCGAAGGACCCGGTCATCACGAGCTGGATAGATCTTCCAACGGGTAGTGCCCCGTCAAGTGGTGGAAATTAGTCGAGCAGTTTCCGCAAGTTCACCACGGCGTGGACGCTGACGCGGCCGTGGACGGCAAAGAGCGCCGCCCACCGCCGCTTGGAAACCAC
>Ga0073934_10002713_pt1 | contig 35496 bp, 34 predicted proteins | sample LarsenN4metaG_FD_76834 | JGI IMG/M metagenome (GOLD analysis project Ga0073934, IMG submission 76834) | Hot spring sediment bacterial and archeal communities from British Columbia, Canada, to study Microbial Dark Matter (Phase II) - Larsen... ... | reverse complement strand
CGGCGGCGCCGAGCGCCTGCAGGCGGGCGATGTCCTCGAAGCGCCGCACGCCGCCGGCGGCAATCAGCGGCACCTCGCGCTCGACGCCGGCCTCGCGCAGGAAGCGCCGCACCGCGGGCAGCACGGTCTCGAACTCGAAGCGCTCGTCGCCCAGGTCCTCGACGCGCGGCGCGCCCAGGTGGCCACCGGCGTGGCGCGGATGCTCGATGACGATGGCGTCGGGCAGGCGCTGCTTGCGCTCCCACTTCTTGACCACCAGGGCGACGCCGCGGGCGTCGGACAGGATCGGCACCAGCAGCGCGCGCGGGTGCTCGCGCGCCAGATCGGGCAGGTCGAGCGGCAGGCCGGCGCCCACCACCACCGCGTCGATGCCGCACTCGAGCGCACGCCGCACCGACGGCGCGTATTCGCTCACCGCGCGCATCACGTTCACCGCGAGCAGGCCGCGCCCGCCGGCCAGCGCCCGCGCGGCGGCGATCTCGCGCGCCAGCGCCTCGAGGTTGGCGGCGTCGATCACCGCCTTGGCCTCGGGGCCGCGCCCGGCGGCGCGGCAGCGCTCCATCAGGTCGGGGTGGTGGCGGCGCAGATCCACCGACGAGATCGTGCCCACCGCGTCGGCGGCGGCCACGTTGCCGGCCAGGCGGTGCGCGGAGACGCCGACGCCCATGCCGCCCTGTACGATCGGCACGAGGCGCCGGCCGCCGAGTTCGAGGGGTTTCAGGCCGCGCGCGATGGCGGCTTCGAGATAGTCGGTCATGGACGGGGGGCCCGTTCAGGGCCGGGCAGTCAAAGGAGCGGCGCGCCGCAGGGCTGGCCGCAGACGCAAGACCCGCACCCTAGGGGCCGGCTGCGGGCGCGTCCTTGATCGTCGTCAAGCCCGCCCGCCGCCGCCGCCGGCCATGCTCGGCGACCCGCCGTGCCCGCACCACCCGAGGAGACAGCGCATGCGCATCGAACGCATCCACCACGTGGCCTACCGCTGCCGCGACGCCCGCGAGACGGTGCACTGGTACCGCGACAAGCTCGGCATGGACTTCGTGCTCGCCATCGCCGAGGACCGCGTGCCGAGCACGCACGCGCCCGATCCGTACATGCACGTCTTCCTCGATGCCGGCGGCGGCAACGTGCTGGCCTTCTTCGAGCTGCCGAACTCGCCGCCGATGGGACGCGACGCCAACACGCCCGACTGGGTGCAGCACATCGCCTTCAAGGTGGCGAGCCTGGACGTGCTGCTCGAGACCAAGGCGCGCCTGGAGCGCGCCGGCGTCGAGGTGATCGGCCCGACCGACCACACGCTGTTCCAGTCGATCTACTTCTTCGACCCCAACGGCCACCGCCTCGAACTGGCCGCCGACACCGCCACGCCCGAGATGAACGCCAGGCTCGACGCCGTGAAGTGGCAGATGCTCGACGAGTGGGCGCAGACGAAGAAGGCACCCAAGCACGCGGCCTGGATGCACGAGAAGGAGCTGGGTTCAGCCTGATCCAGGCTGATTCAGGCTGAGGGGCCGGGGCGCGCGACGCTCACGCGCAGCATCAGCAGCGCCACCAGCGAGGCCAGCCCGAGGCCGATCAGCAGCATCAGCGCCGCCGCCGCCGAGCGCTCGATGACGAGGCCGAACAGCCACGGCGCGAGCGCCTGCAGCGCCAGCGAGGGCATCGACAGCCAGCCCTGGCGCGCGCCGTAGCCCTGGGCGCCGAACAGCACCAGCGGCAGCGTGCCCTTGGCGATGGTGAGGATGCCGTTGCCCGCACCGTGCAGCAGCGCGAAGGCGGGCGCGGCCGGCGCGCCGAACACCAGCAGCGCAGCCATGCCGAGCGGCGGCGCCAGCGCCGCCGCACGCGCCGAGACGAGCGGGTGGAGCCGGCGCAGCAGCCCGAACTCGAGCAGCCGCCCGCCGACCTGCGCCGGCCCCATCAGCGCGCTGGCGGCCACAGCCGCGGCGAGCGTGCCGCCGACGGCCATGATGAGCGCCGGCATGTGCGCGCCCATCGCCGCGGCCACCACGCGCGTGGCGGCGAACACGAAGGTGAGCAGCAGCAGCGTGCGCCAGGCAGGCGCGACGGTGGAAGCCGGTGCCGCGGCGGCGGCCGGGCCGGTCTGCGGCGTCGCGGCCTGCGGGTCCTGCGCCTCCTGCAGGTCCCTCGCCGCTTGCGACTCCTTCGCTTCCTGCGCCGCCGCCGCACGCGGCAGCAGCGCATTGAGCGGCAGCCCGACCATCAGGTGCAGCGCCGCCCAGCCGAAGCAGGCACCGCGCCAGCCCCACGCCTCGCTCATCCACGCCGAGAGCGGCCAGCCCACCGTGCTGGCGAAGCCGGCGATCAGCGTGATGCCGGTGATCGGGTTGCGCGAGGCCGGTCCGTACAGCCGCACCAGCGCGGCGAAGGCCGCCTCGTACAGCCCGCCGCCCATCGCCAAGCCGAGCACCACCCACGCCAGCGCCATGCCGAGCGGCCCCTGCGCGAGGCCGAGTCCCGCCAGGCCGAGCGCGAACAGCAGGTTGGTGGCCATCAGCAGGCCGCGGCCGCCGGAGCGGTCGATGCGCCGGCCGGCCGCCGGCCCGACCAGCGCCGAGGTGACCAGCGCCAGCGAGAAGGCCGCGAACACGCTCGAGCGCGCCAGGCCGAGCTCGGCCGCCATCGGCGTGGCCAGGATCGCCGGCAGGTAGAACGACGAGCCCCAGGCCAGCGTCTGCGCGCTGCCCAGCGCGAGCACCGTGCGCGCCGTCGATGGCGCCGTCGATGGCGCCGCGGCAGTCGAGGTCATGCGGCCCGCGTGCCGCTCACGTTGCGCGCTTGGCCACCAGCGTGAGGATGTCGTAGCTCGCCACCAGCTCGCCGTGCTGGTTGGTGACCTCCACGTCCCACGCCACCACGCCCTGGCCGACGCCGTCGGCGCCCTTCTTGCGGCGGTCGATCTTGCGCTTGCAGGTCAGGCGCGCCTGGATCGTGTCGCCGATGCCCACCGGCTTGACGAAGCGCAGCGTGTCGAGGCCGTAGTTGGCGAGCACCGGCCCGGGCGCCGGCGACACGAAGAGCCCGGCCGCCGCCGAGAGCACGAAGTAGCCGTGCGCGATGCGCTTGCCGAACGGCGACTGCTGCGCCGCCAGTTCGTCGAAGTGCATGTAGAAGTAGTCGCCGCTGATGCCGCCGAAGGCCACGATGTCGGCCTCGCCCACGGTGCGGCGGTGGGTGAGCAGCGAGTCGCCGATCTGCAGGTCTTCGAAATGGCGGCGGAACGGGTGCAGCTCGCTCTCGCGCAGCCTGGCGCCGCGCACGTGCTCGCCGGTGACGGCCGCCAGCATGGTCGGCGAGCCCTGCACGGCGCAGCGCTGCAGGTAGTGCTTGACCGCGCGCAGGCCACCGAGCTCCTCGCCGCCGCCGGCACGCCCGGGGCCGCCATGCTTGAGCGGCGGCAGCGGCGAGCCGTGGCCGGTGCTCTCGGCGGCGGCCTCGCGGTCGAGCACGAGCAGGCGGCCGTGGTAGGCGGCGGCGAAGGGCACGGCGCGCGCGGCGAGCGCCGGCGTCTTCGTCACCAGCGTGCCGACCAGGCTGCCGCGGCCGCGCGCGGCCAGGGCCAGCGCCTCGTCGAAATCGTCGTACGGCAGCAGCGTGCTCACCGGGCCGAAGGCCTCGACGTCGTGCACCGCGGCGTGCTGGTGCGGGTCGCGGCACAGCAGCAGCGTCGGTGCGAAGAACGCGCCCTCGGCCACGCCCTCGCCCTGCGGCGCGAAGCCGTCGCGCGCGCCGAACACGACCTCGTTGCCCTTGGCGAGCTCGGCCACGCGTTCGGCCACGTCGCGCTGCTGGGCGTGCGAGGCGAGCGCGCCCATGCGAACGGCCTCGATCGCCGGGTCGCCGACCACCACCTTGGCCAGCCGCTCGCGCAGCCGCGCCGCCACCGCGTCGAGCCGCGCGCGCGGCACGATGGCGCGCCGGATCGCGGTGCACTTCTGCCCGGCCTTGACGGTGATCTCGCGCGCCACTTCCTTGACGAAGAGATCGAACTCCTCGTCGCCCTCGGCCACGTCGTCGGCCAGGATGGCGCAGTTGAGCGAGTCGGCCTCGGCGTTGAACGGGATCGAGCGGCGCACGAGGTTGGCGTTCGTGCGCAGCTTGGCGGCGGTGTCGGCGCTGCCGGTGAAGGTGACGGTGTCGGTCTCCTCCAATCGGTCGAGCAGGTCGCCGGTGCCGCCGATCACGAGCTGCAGCGCGCCCGCGGGCAGCAGGCCCGATTCGAGCATCAGCCGCACGCAGGCCTCGGTGAGGTAGCTCGTGGCGGTGGCCGGCTTGGCGATGCAGGGCATGCCGGCCAGGAAGCTGGGCGCGAACTTTTCGAGCAGGCCCCAGACCGGGAAGTTGAAGGCGTTGATGTGCACGACGACGCCGCGCCGCGGCACCAGCACGTGCGTGCCGGCGAAGCCGCCCTTCTTGCCCAGCGGCAGCGCCGGGCCCTCGTGCACCACGTTGCCCGAGGGCAGCTCGTTGCCGCCCGTGGCCGCGTAGGCGAACAGCGTGCCGGTGCCGCCTTCGATGTCGATCCAGCCGTCGCTGCGCGTGGCGCCGGTGTGCGCCGAGACGGCGTACAGCTGCTCCTTGCGCTCGGCGAGGAACTTGGCCAGCGCCTTGAGCCGCTCGGCGCGCTCCTGGAAGTCGAGCGCCAGCAGCGCCGGCAGGCCGACGCGGCGCGCGTGTTCGAGCGCCTCCGAAAAGTCGATCGCCTCCGCGTGCGTGGAGGCGATGGTGCGGCCGTTGACCGCGCTCTTGAGGGCCTGGCCCGGCTGGTGGCCGAACCAGCGGCCGGCGATGTGGCTTTGGACGATCGGGTTCATGGCGGGCGGATCGGGTGCGACAGCAGGAAGTGTCGCACCGCCGCCCGCGGGCCCGCCCGGTCCTCGCCGGTCAGTCCTCGCCGGTCAGTGCCTGCCGATCACTCCTCGCCGATCAGCGTGCTCTCGCTGAGCACCAGGCTCTCGCTGAGCACCAGGCCCTCGCTCAGCACCAGGCTCTCGCTGAGCACCAGGCCTTCGCTCAGCACCAGGCCTTCGCTGAGCACCAGGCCCTCGCTCAGCACGAGCCCTTCGCTGAGCACCAGGCCCTGGCTCAGCACCAGGCCGCTGCCGTTCACCAGCCAGGAGGTGAGGGTCGAGGTCGACATGAAGATGCCGGTCTTGCTGCTGAACGAGCTGGAGCCGGCCAGGCCGGTGGCGTTCACCGCGCCCGGGCTCACCAGCGCCTCGTTGCTGGCCCGGCTGTCGGAGAAGCTCGCCGGATAGGTCCAGCCGGCGTAGGACGAGTCCGACCACCAGTTCGGCACCGTCGAGCGCACCACGCCGCCGGCCCAGGTCAGGCGCGGGTTCCAGATCGGATGCTTGACCGTGATCAGGTTGCTGCCGCTGAGCACGCGGTTGCCGCCGGCGAACACGATGCGCGACCAGTTGAAGGTCTCGCCCTCGACGGTGGACTGCGGGTTCGGCATGGTCTGCCCGCTGGCCAGCATCGAGGCGCCATCGGCCAGCGAGCCGGTGCGGATCACGGTCGCGAGGTCGGTGCGCAGGGCACGCGCCAGGCGCACCGCGCCATCGAGGTTGAGCAGGCCCGCACCCTGCTGCACCAGGCTCGCACCGGGGATCGGCTGCGCGCTGTACTGCAGGATCGCCTTGACCAGCGGCGGCGTCAGGCCGGGGTTGGCCTCCAGCAGCACCGCGGCGGCGCCCGCCACCACCGGGGCGGCCGACGAGGTGCCGCTCATCAGCATCACCGTCTCGTTGGCGTACTGCGTCACGCCGATCGGGCTGACCAGCGCGCTGTAGTTCTGGGCGGCGATGCGGTTCCAGCCGCCCGTCGGCGTCCAGGCCGCGGCGCTGACGATCGCGTTGCCCGGCGCCACGATGTCGGGCTTGATCAGGTTGTCGACGCGGCGCACGCCGCTCGAGTCGATCAGCGCACCGCGCGTCGGGCCGCGCGAGCTGAACGAGGTGACCACGTCGTCGGAGCGCTTGGTCGAGCTCTTCAGGTTGGCCGCGCCGACGGTGATGGTGTTCGGGCAATGGCCGGGCGCGCCGATGGCGCCGTAGCGCTCGGTGCCGGCCGGGGCCTTGCCGTAGTTGCCGGCCGCGGCCACCACCGTCACGCCGACGGCGTTGGCGGCGCGCACCGCGGCGCACAGCGGGTCGACCTGCCACGAGTCCGTCGAGTCGGACGCGATCGACATGCTCATCACCTTGATGTTCTGGGCGCGAGCGTTGTAGATCACCCACTGCATGCCTTCGAGCACGTCGCTGACGGTGCCGGTGCCGAGGTCGCCGATCACCTTCACGTCGTACAGGTTGGCGCCCGGCGCGACGCCGGCGGTGTCGGGCGTCGAGCTGTTCACGTAGGCCTTGGAGAAGCCGGCGGCCATCGAGGCGACGTGCGTGCCGTGGCCGTAGGCGTCGTGCACCGCGGCCGACTCGTAGGAGATGGCGCTCTCGTAGGCCGCGAGGCTGCTCGATCCGGGTTCCATCGCGAAGATCGTGCCGCCCGCGCCGGCCCAGTTGGCCACGTTGGTGTTGATCATCGTCACCTGGCGCTTGATGCGCGAGACGCCGTTCAGGTCGCGGAACGCGAGGTGGCTGCGCTGGATGCCCGAGTCGAGGACCGCGATGCCCACGCCGGTGCCGGCCAGGCCGCTGTAGCTGGTGCGCGAGCTGGTGCGCACGGTGGAGGTCACCGATCCGGTGGTGCGCTCCAGCGTGCTCAGCGTCGGCTTGACCGTGCGGTTGGGCGTGACGCTGACCACGTCGTCGCGCGCGGCGATCTGGCGCACCTGGCGCGCCGGCAGCTGCGCGGTGAGGGCGCCGATGGCGCCGTGGCGCACCAGCACCTCGCCGCCGACGCGTTCGATGTGCGCGCGCAGATCGGTGAGCGCGGGGTCGGCGCTGTCGCTCATGACGATCACCTGCACCTGGCGGCGGCCGCCGCGCTCGCGGGCCCAGCGCTCGCGCGGGGCCACGGGGGCGTCGATGCCGGCCGCGAGGTCGGGCGAAACCTTGGCCTGCGCGGCACGCTGCGCCAGGCGATCCGGGTTGCGCGCCTCGGCGGGGCGCATCGCCGTCAGCGCCGCGGCCGCGGCGAGCAGGGACATGCCGACGGCGAGCCGGCGCTGCAGCTGGCGCGACTCGATCAGCACGGTGAATCGAGTGGGCTGACGGTGATTCATTTTCCGTTTCTCCGAATCCCTGGTGAGATTGGTAAGGGCAGGTAACGGGAGTGATTCTGCTGAGTTCAATCCCTTGTTTGTGTGCCGCTTGAACAGGAGATGAGAGCAATTCCCGGTGCTTTTCCGCGCGTGAAAAATCACCGCCTGCTGCAGGCGCAGACCCGCTTTTCGTCCCGGGTTGTCGGCGCGCTAACGGCCGGCTTGAGGGGCAACGCTGGCGCTGTTGCCTTGCCCGTGCAGCACGTCACGCGCGTTGCCGCGTGGACCGGGCTTTCTAGAATGCGCAGGCGATGACCGCCCGGCCATGAGACGTTTCCTCACCGCCTCGCTGCTGCTGGCCGTCGGCATCGCGCTCGGCCTGGCCAGCGCGTGGTGGGCCGTCAAGCGGCTCGACGGCCTGGCTGCGGCCGCCGCCGGCGGCCCCTGGCGCACGAGCACGCTCGCGGGCAGCTCGAGCGCCGATCTGCACACGCGTGCCGCCGTCGCGGTCGGCGGGCTGCTCGCGCTGTCGCGCAAGGAAACGCAGTACTTCGTGGCGCGCCACGATTCGGCCGGCGCGCCGCTGCGCTCGCGCTGCCGCTACCGCGTGAGCGGGGCGCCGCCCGCGGCGCGCTGGTGGAGCGTGACGGCCTACGCCGACGACCTGTTCCTGTTCGACGGCGTCGAAGGCCGCCACAGCCTGGGCAGCAGCACGCTGGCGCTCGACCCGGCGCGGCGCTTCGCCTTCGTGAGCGGGCCCTCGGCGCCGCAGCCCTCGGGCGCCCTGCCCTGGTTGCCCACGCCGGGCGACCGCGGCCTCGTGCTCGTGCTCAGGCTCTACCAGCCCGAGGCGACGGCCAGCAACGAGCTGCCACTCATCGAAGCCCTGGAGGCCTGCCGGTGACGGCGCTGCAGCGTTGGCTGCTGCGCGCCGCCGTCGTGCTGGCGATCGCCGCGCTCACGCACCTGCTGGTGTTGTGGGCGCTGCCGCGCCTCGTGATGCAGCGCGTGCTCGACGGCGTGCAGGCCGACCCCGGCCACTTCCGCAGCGGCGTGATGCTGCCGCCGCGCGCCGACGCCACGCAGCGCCGCATCGTGCTGCCGAGCCCCGACCTGCTGTACGCGCTGTGCCGCTTCGACGTGAGCGACAAGCCGCTGCGCGTGCGTGCCGCGCCGGGCCGCAGCGAAGGCCGCGAAGGCAGCGCTGGCGGCAACCTGGGCTACTGGTCGGTGGCGCTGTACGCCGCGAACACCGACAACTTCTACGTGCTCAACGACCGGCAGGCCGCGGGCCGGCCGCTCGACCTGGTGATCGTTCCTCCGGGCAGCGGCGCGGTCAACGCCGCGCCCACCGCGGCCGTGGTGCGCGCGCCGAGCGCGCGCGGCCTCGTGCTGATGCGCGTGCTGGTCGCCGGCAGCGACGCCGCGGCGCTCGAAGCCGCCGAGGCCACGCGCCGCTCGCTGCGCTGCGAAGCCGGCTGAGTCGGCTGAGTCGGCTGAGTCGGCCCGCAGCTCCTCAGACGCGCTCGACGACGAGCGCGATGCCCTGCCCGACGCCGATGCACATCGTGGCGAGCGCGTAGCGGCCCTTGATGCGGTGCAGCTGGTTCACCGCCGTCGTGACCAGCCGCGCGCCGCTGGCGCCCAGCGGATGGCCGAGCGCGATGGCGCCGCCGTTGGGGTTGACGCGCGGGTCGTCGTCGGCGAGGCCGAGGTCGCGCAGCACCGCCAGGCCCTGCGCCGCGAAGGCCTCGTTGAGCTCGATCACGTCCATCTGCGCCAGGCTCAGGCCGGTCAGCTCGAGCACCTTGCGCGTGGCCGGCGCCGGGCCCATGCCCATGATGCGCGGCGCGAGTCCCGCGGTGGCCATGCCGACCACGCGAGCGCGCGGTGTGAGGCCGTGGCGCGCCGCGGCGGCCTCGCTCGCCAGCAGCAGCGCGCAGGCGCCGTCGTTCACGCCGCTGGCGTTGCCCGCGGTCACCGTGCCGTCGGGCCGCACCACGCCCTTGAGCTTGGCCAGTGCCTCGAGGCTCGTCTCGCGCGGATGCTCGTCCTGCTTCACGACGAGCGGATCGCCCTTCTTCTGCGCGATCGTCACCGGCGTGATCTCGGCGTCGAAGAAGCCGCTCTTCTGCGCCGCCACCGCCTTCAGTTGCGAGGCCAGCGCCATGCGGTCCTGCGCCTCGCGCTCGATCCTGAACTCCGCAGCCACGTTCTCGGCCGTCTCGGGCATCGAGTCGGTGCCGTACGCCTGCTTCATCGCCGGGTTGACGAAGCGCCAGCCGATCGTCGTGTCGTACACCGCGTTGCTGCGGCTGAAGGCGCTCTCGGCCTTGGGCATCACGAAGGGCGCGCGGCTCATGCTCTCGACGCCGCCCGCGATCACGAGCCCGGCCTCGCCGGCCTTGATGGCGCGCGCCGCGCTGCCCACCGCGTCCATGCCCGACCCGCACAGGCGGTTGATCGTCGCGCCCGGCACCTCCTTGGGCAGCCCGGCCAGCAGGGCGCTCATGCGCGCGACGTTGCGGTTGTCCTCGCCGGCCTGGTTGGCGCAGCCGAACAGCACGTCGGTGACCGCGCCCCAGTCGACCTTGGGGTTGCGCGCCATCAGCGCCTTGAGCGGCACGGCGCCGAGGTCGTCGGGGCGCACGGAAGACAGGGCGCCGCCGTAGCGGCCGAAGGGGGTGCGCTGGGCGTCGCAGATGAAGGCTTGGCTCATGGTTCAGGCTCCGGAACGCAGCAAGGGTACCGCCGTTTTCGCCTGCAGGGCGTCGAAGCCGAGGCCGTCGACGATCTCGCGCACGCGCACGCCCTGCGGCACGATCTCGAGCACCGCGAGATCCGTGTAGACGCGGCTCACGCAGGCCAGCCCGGTCAGCGGGTAGCTGCAGCGCTCGACCAGCTTGGGCACGCCGTCCTTGGTGGTGTGCTCCATCATCACCCAGGTGGCCTTGGCGCCGATGGCCAGGTCCATCGCGCCGCCGACGGCGGGAATGGCGTCCGGCGCGCCGGTGTGCCAGTTGGCGAGGTCGCCGTTGGCCGCCACCTGGAAGGCGCCGAGCACGCAGATGTCCAGGTGCCCGCCGCGCATCATCGCGAAGCTGTCGGCATGGTGGAAGAACACGCCGCCGGGCAACAGCGTCACCGGCTGCTTGCCGGCGTTGATGAGGTCGTAGTCCTCCTCGCCGGGCCGCGGCGCCGGACCCATGCCGATGACGCCGTTCTCGCTGTGCAGCATCACCTCCTTGGCAGCGCCGAGGTGGTTGGCCACCAGCGTGGGCATGCCGATGCCGAGGTTGACGACGGCGCCGTCGAAGATGTCGCGCGCCACGCGCGCCGCCATCTGGTCCTTCGTCCAGCGGGGCGTGCTCATGCGGCCTCCTTCCTGAAGCCGCCGGCCCCGGTCTTGGTGCGCGCCACCGGCACCACGCGCTTCACGAACAGGCCGGGCGTGATGACCGCCTCGGGGTCGAGCGCGCCGAGCTCGACCACCTCGTGCACTGTCGCCACCGTGACCTTGGCGGCCATCGCCATGATCGGCCCGAAGTTGCGCGCCGTCATGCGGTAGGTGAGGTTGCCCCAGCGGTCGCCGCGCTCGGCCTTGATGAGCGCGTAGTCGGCGTGGATCGGCGTCTCCAGCACCATCCAGCGCCCGTCGATGAAGCGCGTCTCCTTGCCCTCGGCGAGCGCGGTGCCGTAGCCGGTGGGCGTGAAGAAGCCGCCGATGCCGGCGCCAGCGGCGCGGATGCGCTCGGCGAGGTTGCCCTGCGGCACGAGTTCGAGCTCGATCTGCTTGGCGTGGTAGAGCCGGTCGAAGTGCCAGCTGTCGACCTGCCGCGGGAAGCTGCAGATGATCTTGCGCACGCGGCCGTTGGCGAGCAGCGCCGCGAGCCCCGCATCGCCGTTGCCGGCGTTGTTGTTGACGATCACGAGGTCCTTCGCGCCCTGCTCGATCAGCGCGTCGACCAGTTCGTTGGGCAGCCCGGCGGTGCCGAAGCCGCCGATCATCACGGTGGCGCCGTCGGGCACGTCGGCCAGGGCTTCGGCCGGCGTGCGCACGATCTTGTCGATCATCGGGAGCGATCCTCCAGGTCCTTGAGCGGCCCGAGGCCGCAGGTGAATGGCCGGATGTCGACGTGCTCGTAGACGCCGGCGGCGACGTAGGGGTCGCGGTCGACGAAGGCGCGCACGGCGTCGAGATGGTCGGCCTGCACGACGAGCAGGGTGCCGTTCATGCCGCGATCATCCGCGAGCGGGCCCGCGAGCACCACCGTCACGGCGTGCGGTGCCGGCGCACGCAGGCGCGCGCGGTGCGCCTCGCGCACGCGCAGGCGCTCGGGCAGGGCGCCCGGCCGGTCGCTGGCCCAGACGGCGAAGAGCGGCATGCGGGCTAGTCCTTCACGACCAGCCGGCGCTGCGTGGGGAACAGCGTCCAGCCCCAGCGCTGCTGCGCATAGCCCCACAGGCCCTGCTTGAAGAAGATCGTCACCACGATGGCGAGCAGGCCCAGGCCGAGCAGGTACCAGGTGCCGAAGTCGCTGAAGAACTTGTTGAGCAGGAAGAAGACGAGCGCCCCGACCAGCGGCCCCTCGATGCGCCCGATGCCGCCGATCACCACCATGAAGATCGCGAAGGCGGTCCAGTTGACGCTGAACGCGGCGTCCGGGCTGATGCGCAGGTTGCCCACGAAGTACAGCGCGCCGGCCAGCCCGGCGCCGAACGCCGCCACCACGTAGACCGCGAGCTTCATCTTCGCCACCGCGATGCCCTGGCTCTCGGCGGCCACCTCGTTGTCGCGGATGGCGAGCAGCGCCAGCCCCTGCTTGCTGCGCAGGAAGAGGTAGACGAGCGCGACGCTCGCCACCACGCAGGCGAGCGCCATCCAGAACGTGGTGCTCTCGCGCGTGGCCTTGTCGATGCCGCGCAGCGCGGTCAGGCTGGTGCCCGAGCCGCCGCCGACGAAGCTCAGGTTGGCGAAGCCGAGCCGGAACACCTCGGCGATGACCCAGGTGCCGATGGCGAAGTAGCCGCCCTGCAGCCTGAACGCCACCCAGCTCACCGGCACCGCTACAAGCGCGGCCGCCAGCGCCGCCACGGGAACGGCGACGAAGGGGTTGAAGCCGGCGAAGTTGCCGAGCATCAGCATCACGTAGCCGCCGAAGCCGAAGAAGGCCTGCTGGCCGATCGACACCATGCCGCCGTAGCCGGCGAGCAGGTTCCACATCATCGCGAAGATGAAGTAGCAGGCGATCTCGACGAAGTCGCGCATCCAGCTCGACTCGGCCCACAGCGGCATGCTCGCGGCGAACGCCACGAGCGCCAGGCCGATCCAGAGCGCGGCCCGGCTGGCGCGCGTGCTGCGCAGGACTTCGGCTCGGGCCATCGCTTCAGCCTCGCGTCTTGGGGAACAGGCCCTGCGGCCGCACCACGAGCACCGCGAGGAACACGAGGTGCCCGAACCAGATGCCCCAGCCCGGGTCTAGGCGGAAGCCGATCTGCTGCGTGAGCCCGAGCACCATCGCGCCGACGAAGGTGCCCCAGAACGAGCCCATGCCGCCGATGATCACGGCCTCGAAGGCGAACAGCAGCAGCAGCGGCCCGTCGCTCGGCGACACCGTCGTGCGCATGGCCTGGAACACGCCGGCCAGCGCGATCACGACGAAGGCGATGGCGGTGGCCAGCGCGTAGACCTTGCGTGCATCGAGCCCCATCAGCTCGGCGATCTCGCGGTCGTCGCTCACGGCGCGGAAGGCGCGGCCGAGCGCAGTGCGCTCGAAGAGCTGCTGCAGCGCGAAGGTGCAGGCCAGCGCGGCGCCGAAGATCAGGAGCGGCAGCACGCCGACCGCGAAGCCGCCGGGCAGCGCCAGGCTCTGCGTGGCCAGGCCGCCCGACTCGAGCGAGCGCGGGTCGGCCGAGAAGACCTCGAGCAGCGCGTTCTGGATCACGATCGACAGGCCGAAGGTCACCACCAGCGAAGGCAGCGGGTCCTTGCCCAGCGTGCCGTTGAGCACCCAGCGCTGCAGCGCGTAGCCGGCGGCGAAGGCGATCGGCAGCAGGGCCAGCGCCACCAGCGAGGGATGGGCGGCCACCAGCGAGGCGAGCGCGATGGCGCCGAAGGCGGCGAGCACGATGAAGTCGCCCTGCGCGGTGTTGGTCAGCCGCATCACGCCGAACATCAGCGACAGGCCGAGCGCGAACAGGCAGTACAGGCCGCCGAGCAGCAGGCCCTGGATCAAGGTCTCGAGCATGCTCAGACTCCGAAGTACGCCGCGCTGATCTGCTCGCGCGTCAGCTCGTCGCTTTTGCCTTCCAGCGAGACGCGCCCTTCCTGGAAGCAGTAGACGCGCCGGCTCACGCGCTGCGCCACGCTCACGTCCTGCTCGACGATGACCACGCTCATGCCCTCGGCGGTGATGGCCGGCAGCGCGTCGTAGATCTCCTTGATGACGATGGGCGCCAGGCCGAGCGAGAGCTCGTCGCACAGCAGCACCTTCGGGTTGCTCATCAGCGCGCGGCCGATCGCCACCATCTGCTGTTGCCCGCCGGAGAGGGCCGTGCCCGGCTCGTGCCGCTTCTGCTCGAGGATCGGGAACATGCCGTGCAGGCGCTGGAGCGTCCACGGCCCGCTGCGGCCGGCAAACGCGCCCATCTTCAGGTTCTCCTCGACCGTCAGGCTCGGGAACAGGCGGCGGCCCTCGGGCACCATCGCCAAGCCCTTCTTGACGATCTCGCCCGGCGGCAGGCCGCCGATCGGCTCACCGTCGAAGTGAACGGCATCGCGGTGAACCTTCACGAGGCCGGTGAGCGACTTGAGGAAGGTGCTCTTGCCGGCGCCGTTGGCGCCGATGATGGCCACCACCTCGCCCTCGTCGAGCCCGAAGTCGATGCCGAACAGCGCCTGCGCATCGCCGTAGAAGGCGGTGAGGCCGCGGGTGCCGACGAGGCTCATGCCTCCATCCCCATGTAGACGCGCCGCACCTCGGCGTCGTTCATCACCGCCTGCGGCTCGCCTTCGGCGAGCTGGGTGCCGAAGTTGATGACGAAGAGCCGGTCGGCGATGGCGAGCAGCGCGTGCACGACATGTTCGATCCAGATCATCGTCACGCCCGCGGCCTTGATGCGCCGGAGCTCGTCGACGAGCACGCGCGCCTCGTGCTCGGTGAGGCCGCCCGCGATCTCGTCGAGCAGCAGCAGCCGTGGTCTGGTGGCGAGCGCGCGCGCCAGCTCCAGCCGCTTGCGGTTGAGCAGCGTCAGCCCGCCCGCCGGCTTGTTGGCGTGCGGCTTCAGGCCGGTCTGCTCGAGCACCTCGAGCGCGGTGTCCCAGGCCTCGTGCTCGGGCTGGCCGCCGCCGAAGCAGGCCGCGGTGACGAGGTTCTCGAACACCGTCATGTGGCCGAAGGGCTGCGGCACCTGGTAGCTGCGCCCGATGCCGGCGCGGCAGCGCTGGTGCGGCGCCAGCGCGGTGACGTCGCGCCCCTCGTACTCGACGCGGCCGGCGTCGACGCGCACGTCGCCGCTGATCAGGTTGAACAGCGTCGTCTTGCCCGCGCCGTTCGGGCCGAGGATGCCGAGCGTCTCGCCCGGCTGCACGGCCAGCGAGATGTGGTCGGTGACCTTCAGCGCGCCGTAGCTCTTGCTCACGTCGTGCAGGGCGAGCAGGGTCATGCCTTGTCGCCGCCGCCGCGGAAGCTGACGATGCCCACGCGCTGGCCGATCGAGGCGCGCTCGGTGAGCAGGTCGCAGATCGTCTTGGCGAGATCGGCGTATCCGGTTTCCCCGCTTCCGGGCGGCAAGCCCTCGAACTCGAACTTCGCCGAGCCGACCGGGATGTCGTCCACCAGCGTCATCGGGCACATCAGCGTCCAGTCCAGGCCGCTCGCCTTCAGCGTCTCGTAGTTGCGCACGTGCTCGGCCGAGATGTTCTTCAGGTAGGCCGGGAAGTCGGGCTGCTGGTTGCGGTAGCCGCCGGCCGGGTGCTCGAAGACGCCGGCCGACGCGATGGCCACGATGCGCCGCACGCCGCTGGCCTGCATCGCGCTCACGATGGTCTTCACGCTGTCGGAGAAGTCGGTGGCCGGCACCGTGATGTCGCTCATGCCGAGCGCGCAGATCACGGCCCCGGCGCGGCCCGCCTTGCCGCCTGTGCCCTCGAGCAGCGAGCGCACCGCGGCCGCGTCGCGCGTGTCGCCCTGCTGCACGACGAGGCCGTCGCGCGCCGGCAGGCGCGACGCATCGCGCACCAGCGCACGCACCGGCCAGCCGCGGTGCGCGGCTTCGGCCAGGACGAGCTTGCCGGTGCGCCCGGTGGCGCCGAAGACGGCGATGGCCATGATTCGCTCCCGCTGTCAGATCAGCTTGAGCGTACCGCCGGTCGGGATGTTCTTCGCCGCCTCGTTGTTGACGATGACGAGGTCGACCTTGTTCTTGCTTCCCGCGCCCGCCTTGACCCACTGGCCCAGCACCAGCGGCGTCTTGCTCACGTTCTTCATCGGCCCCGGCCCGCCCCACTTGACCGGGCCCACCACGGTGGCGAGGCTGGTCGCGGCCACCGCGTCGCGCACGTCGCCGGCCTTGAGCGACTTGCTGCGCCTGAGCGCATCGGCCGCCACCTCGAAGAGGGCGTGCGCGAAGCCGATCGGCTGCGTCCACTGCTTCTTCGCGCCGGCCTCGTAGGCCTCGGCCAGCGCCTTGGCGCTCTGCTTCGTGAGGGACGAGGTGAACGGGTGCGACGGGCTCCACCAGACCTCGGTGGTGAGGCCGTAGCCCAGCTCGCCCAGCGCCTCGATGGCGCCCGGGAACAGCAGCGCCTTGCCCAGCGTCACCATCTTGGGCTTGAAGCCCTGCTGGCGCGCCTGCGTGAGGAAGGTCTTCGCATCGGGCGGGATCACCACGCCGGTGACGATCTCCACGCCGTCGCGCTTGAAGGCGGCGATCTGCGCGCTGAAGTCCTGCGTGCCGTTCTGGAAGCGGCCCGGGTCGGTGAGCGTGAAGCCCATCGAAGTCAGCGGCTTCGGAAAGCCGAGTTCCTTGTCGCCCCAGGCGTTGCCGTCGCCGTCGTTGGGAAACAGGCCGCCGACCTTCTTGTTGGTGGCCACGCTCTTCCAGCCGTTGGTGAAGTTCGCGATCACGTCCTCGAGGCCCCAGAAGACGTGGTAGGTCCAGGCGAAGCCCTTGGCGGGGTCGCCCTTGCGGCCGAAGAACCAGGGCTGCCACGGCACCACGCTGCTGATGCAGGGGATCTCGTTCAGTTCGCAGGCGTCGCTCACCGGGTTGGCGGTCTCGGGCGTGCCGGCGGTCAGCATGAGCGCCACCTTGTCCTTGAGGATCAGGTCGTTGGCCACCTCGCCGGCGCGATTGGGGTTGCTCTGGCTGTCCTTGAGGATGATCTGCACGTTCATCTTCTTGCCGCCGACGGTGAGGCCGTCCTTGAAGGCAGCCTTCATCTGCTCGATCACCCACTTGTCGGCCTCGCCGAAGGGCGCGAGCGGGCCGGTCTGCGGCGAGACGTAGCCGATCTTGAGCGTGTCGGACTGCGCGAACACGGTCGGCACCGCCGCGACGGCGGCAGCGGCGGCGGAGCCCTGGATCAGGCTGCGGCGGGTCAGGCTCATGGTGAAGTCTCCTGTCTTGATGAGTTCAGGTCTGCGGCGGCTCGCCGTCGAACGCGCGTTGCAGCAGGGCCCGCAGCGCCGCGCGTTCGAGCGGCCGCGGGTTGGGGTATTGGTTCGCGACGGCGAGTTCGGCCGCGCGGTCCAGGCCGTCGGCGCTCATGCCGATGGCCTTCAGCGACGTGGGCGCACCGTGGCGCGCGGCCAGGTCGTAGACGCCGCGCGCCGCATCGCGCACACCGAGCGCGCGCGCCACGCGCGCCATCGCCCCGGGCGCCTGCGCCGCGTTGTAGGCCAGCGCGTGCGGCAGGATCACGGTGTGCGTCTCGGCGTGCGGCAGGTTGAAGCTGCCGCCGAGCGTGTGGCACAGCTTGTGGTGCAGGCCCATGCTGACCGCGCCGAGCACGCTGCCGCACAGCCACGCGCCATACAGCGCGTTGCTGCGCGCCTCGAGATTCTTCGGGTCGCCCGCGAGCACCTGCATCGCCGCGGCGCTGGCGCGGATGCCCTCCTCGGCCATCAGCGCGGTGATCGGGTTGCCGTCGTGCGCGTACAGGCCCTCGGCGGCGTGCGCGATCGCGTTGAGCGCGCTCGTGAGCGTCATGGCCAGCGGCAGCGTCAGCGTCAGCTCGGGGTCGTAGATCACGGTGCGCGGCAGCACGCGCGCGTCGCGCCCGGTCTTCTTCACGCCGCCTTCGGTGAGGCCGTAGATCGGCGTCATCTCGCTGCCGGCGTAGGTGGTGGGGATGGCGAGGATGGGCAGGCCCGAGTCCAGCGCGATGGCCTTGCCGAGACCCGTGGTGCTGCCGCCGCCGATGGCCACCGCGCAGTCGGCGCCGAGACGCTTGGCCTCGTCGCGCGCCTCGCGCGCGGTCTCGATCGGCACGTGCATCACGGCCTTCGGGAACAGGCCCGCGGCGCGCTCGCCGAGCAGCGCGGCAACGCGGCGCGCCGCGTCCACCTGCTCGGGCGTGCTGAGCACGAGCGCGCGCTTCGCGCCCAGGCGCTCGATCTCGGCCGGAAGCGCCTGCAGCGCGCCGGGCCCGAAGACCACGCGCGACGCGTTGGCGGTGTAGGTGAAGGTCTTCATCCGCGGGGGTACCAGGGTGGGATCTGGGCGTCGACGTTGACCCACACGCTCTTGACCTGGGTGTACTCGCGCATCGCGTCGAAGCCCATCTCGCGGCCGTAGCCGCTGCCGCCCACGCCGCCGAACGGCGAGCCCGGGTTGACGCGCTTGTAGCTGTTGATCCAGACCATGCCGGCGTGCAGCTCGCGCGCGAAGCGGTGCGCGCGCTGCAGGTTGGCGGTCCACAGGCCCGAGCCGAGGCCGTAGTCGGTGCCGTTGGCGATGGCCAGCGCCTCGGCGTCGTCCTTGAACGTGAGCACGGTGACGAAGGGGCCGAAGACCTCCTCCTGCGCGATGCGGTCCTGCGCGCTCCTGGCCTTCACGATGGTCGGCTCGACATAGCAGCCGCGCGAGAGCTCCGCACGCTCGGGCGCCTTGCCGCCGGCGATGACCTCGCCGCCCTGCTCGCGCGCCACGCCCACGTAGGCGAGCACGCGGTCGCGGTGCTGCGCGCTCGTCAGCGGCCCCATCTCGGTGGCCGCGTCGAGCGGGTTGCCCAGGCGGATGCTGCGCGCCAGCGCGGCGAACTTGTCGAGGAACTCGTCGGCGATGCGCTCGTGCAGCATCAGCCGCGAGCCGGCGATGCAGGCCTGGCCCTGGTTGTGGAAGATCGCCCAGGCGCTGCCGTTGACCGCGGCCACGAGGTTGGCATCGTCGAAGACGATGTTCGGGCCCTTGCCGCCGAGCTCGAGCTGCACCTTCTTCAGGTTGCCCGCGCTCGCCTGCACGATGCGCCGCCCGGTTGCCGTGCTGCCGGTGAAGGCCACCTTGGCGATGCCGGGGTGTTCGGCGATGTGCTGCCCGGCCACGCTGCCGAGACCCGGCACGATGTTGACCACGCCTTCGGGCATGCCGGCCTCGGCCATCAGCTCGGCGATCTTCAGGCTGGTGAGCGGCGTGATCTCGGCCGGCTTCATGACGATGGTGTTGCCCGCGGCGAGCGCCGGCGCCATCTTCCAGCTCGTGAACATGAGCGGGAAGTTCCATGGCACCACCTGCCCGACCACGCCCACCGGCTCGCGCAGCGTGTAGTTGAGGAAGCCGGCCTCGACGGGAATGGTCTCGCCCTGGAACTTGTCGGCCATGCCGCCGAAGTAGCGGTAGCAGGCCGCGGTGCGCGGCACGTCGAGCGCGCGGCTGTCCTTGAGCGGGTGGCCGGTGTCGAGCGACTCCAGGCGCGCCAGCTCCTCGGCGTTGGCCTCGATCAGGTCGGCGAGCTTGAGCAGGATGCGCCCGCGGTCGGCCGCCGCCAGGCGGCTCCACTTGGGGAACGCGCGCGCCGCCGCGGCCACCGCGCGGTCCACGTCCTCGCGACCGGCCATCGCCACCTCGGCGATCGGCGTGTTGTCGTGCGGGTTCAGCGTGGCCAGCGTCTCGCCGCCGGCCGCGTCGACGAACCGGCCGTCGATGAAGAGCTGGTGGCGGATCGGCGTGCGCAGGCCCGCCGCGGCGGCAACGTCCGCGAGGTTCATCGGGGGCTCCCGGGGGATCGGTGGTGGCGGTTCAGAAGCTGACGGGCACTTCGGGCGCCTCGCCCTTCTGGATCTCGTAGACCAGGTTGGGCGAACCGTTCTCCCACACCAGCAGCATCGAGCGCTTGGGGCTGTAGCCCTGGTGGCGGCAGTAGGCCGGCATGGCGGCCATGTCGCCGGCCTTCATGATCACGCGCGCCAGCGGCTTGCCGGTTTCCTTGTGCGCGCAGTCCCAGTGGATCTCGTCGCACATCTGGAAGAACCACTCGACGCGGTCGTTGCCGTGCACGATGGGCAGGATGTGCTCCTCGGTGGTCGGGCACATGAAGCTGTACTTCACCACGCTGGTGAAGCTCGGGTTCCACGTCACCTGGCTGCGCGAGAGGAAGGCGAACAGGTTGAAGGCGTGCACCTCGTTCTCGAAGCCGGGCTCGGGGTGCAGCTCGGGCATGTCCTGCGGCACGTCGGCAAAGGCGCGGTTGACCGGCGCGCCGCGCTCGTCGGTGCGCAGCGCGAGGTCGCCCTTCAGGCCGACGCAGCGCGTGGCCAGTTCGCGCGCCCGCGTGATGGCCGGCCGGTTGTGGCCGCGCTTGCGGCCGTAGGGCGTGCCGGTCTCCTGCGGCCCGGCGAAGGGGTCGAAGCCCTCGTTGGTCCAGTCGTCGAGCATCTGCTTGAAGGTCTCGCCGATCTGCTCGGCCGGGAAGTTCTCCAGCAGGTCGACCTTGGCCTCCTTCATCGTCGCGTTGTAGCTGCCGGCGAAGAAGTCGACGCTGCCGTAGTGGTTGATGGTGCCGACGACGTGGTCGAAGTTGACCCAGCCGTAGAAGAAGCCCCAGGCCACGTCGCGCATCAGCGCGCGCAGGAAGTTGCCGATGTCCATCGTGTGGCTCAGCGGCCGGCCGTCGCGCGTGGTCCAGGTGATGTGGGCGAAGTACTCGTCGCGCCGGAAGCCGAAGCTGCCCAGCGTGTAGGCCTTGTAGCCCATGGTCGCGTCGGGCGCCGAGGCGATGACGGACGCGTTCGAAGAAGTGCTCATGGTGGTCGTCTCCGGCTTCACTTCGTCTGGCAGATCTCGGCCCAGCGCTCGACGCTGAGGTCGCCCTTGCAGGTCTGCAGCACCACCACCGCCGGCTTGGCGGCGCGGAACTGGTAGGCGGTGTTCTTGGGCAGCAGGGCCTGGTGGCCGCGGCGGATCTTCATCCAGCCCATCCGGCGGCCCTTGGGCTCGCCCTTGACCAGCACGGCGCCGTTGTGGTTCTGATCGGGCACCACCTGCTCGCCTTCGAGCTTGACGAGGTGGATCTCGACCTCGCCGTCCATGTTCAGCGCGAACTCGTCGTGCGCGCAGGTGTACCAGGGCGACGTGCCCTCGGCGCGGATGGCCTCGAGCACGTAGATCTGGTTCTGGCCGAACACCACCTTCTCGTAGGGCTTGCTCTTGCTGGCGGTCTCGAAGACGTTGCTGAAGGCGTAGTGCCTGACATCGTCGTCGATGACCTGGACCTGGCCCTTCTCGTACTTGTCGAGCGAGCCGAAGCGGGTTTCGTAGCGGACTTGGGACATGGATCGTCTCCTTGGCGCTTGAGGCCATGCGCTGTTCGCCGATTCCGGCGAGTGGGGGGAAGTCTAGGTTCGTGCGATTCAGGCCAGTAGGCCCCCGTTGCTGGACTGATTGTTCGCGCTCCCCGATCAATCGACCGGGTTTTCCCCGAATCGTGCGGACCGCACTGTGGCCCCGCACCCCCACCGCGCACATCGCCCGTTCGGGCCATCGGTGGCGCGCGCCGCGGGGTGCGGCGATGGCCCTTCGCGGGCGATGCGCGCGGCGCACCGGCGGCCGAGCATCGCGGCCCATCGACAACCTCCACAACGATTTCCCAAGGACCCGACCATGTCTCCGATCCACCTTGCCGGTCTCGTGCTGGCCCTGCTCTTCACCGCGCCGGCCCTGGCCCAGACCCGCACCTACGGCGCCCAGGTCAGCGCCTACGCGGCCGGCAACGGCTCCGGCGCCACCTTCGTCGGCGGCCAGAACCACCGCGACGTCAACATCACGCGCACCAGCGGCTACGGCAACAGCGCGATGGCCGAGGCCGACATCAGCGACGGCGCGCTGCACGCCTACGCCAACTCGGTGCGCCAGCCCGACGCGTGCCGGCCCGGCCACTCGGGCCCGGGCACCTGCATCCCCTCGCGCGCCTCGGCCACCGCCGAACTGTGGGACGTGGTGACCTTCCACGCCGCCCACCTGCGCGACCCCTCGCAGGTGCGCTGGAAGTTCGAGATCACCGGCGAGGAGGACGGCGGCCCGCTCGACCGCGTCGGCGGCGGCGCCTACGCCAAGTTCGCGTACTACGTGTCGACGCGGCCGTTCAACTTCAGCCCCTACTACTTCGAGGTCAACCCGGGCGACCGCTTCGGCGGCAGCTTCGAGATGCCGGCCGGCGACGACGCGACGCTCACGCTCTACGTGTGGGCCGGCATCAACGCCGAGGCCTGGAACGGCGGCTACGCCAACTACTCGCATACCGCGCGCTTCGGCTGGGAGCTGCCGGCGGGCGTGAGCGTCAGCAGCGCCTCGGGCGAGTTCATGGCCGACCACCCGCTGCCCGCGACCCCGGTGCCCGAGCCCGGCACGCTGGCGCTCGCCGCGCTCGGGCTGCTGGTGCTGCCGGCGCTGCGCCGGCGCATGACCGGCGCATGACCGGCGCGGCGTTTGACCGGCGTTTGACCGGCAGCGCTACTCGATGAGCCGTTCGGGCACCAGGCGCTTGTCGATCAGCGCCGCGTCCCACGGCGGCGTGCCCGGGAAACTCTGGCTCAGCGCCTCGAGGAACAGCTTCAGCTTGAGCGAGCTGCGCGCGCCTTGCGGATAGAACACCGACAGCCAGAACGAGCTGAGCTGGTGCTTGGGCAGCACGAGCACGAGCTCGCCGGCGAGCACCGCGCCGGAGGCCACCAGCGTGGGCAGGCAGACGATGCCGGCGTGCTCGAGCGCGTACTCGCGCAGCAGGTGCACGCTGTTGGTCAGCAGCGTCGGCTTGAGCTCGAGCGAGACCGGCGCCTGACCTTCGCCGCCCTCGCGCGTGTCCGGCCCGTGGAAGGCCACGCGCTCGCGCGTCGGGTAGCCCGAGTACCAGCCCAGGCGGTGCTTGAGCAGGTCGCGCGGCTCGCGCGGCACGCCGCTGCGGCGCAGGTAGGTGGGGCTGGCGCAGAACACGCGCCGCACCGGGAACAGCCGCTTGGACACCAGCTCCTCGCTCTTGGGCGGGAAGATCTGCAGCGCGCAGTCGAAGCCCTCCTTCACCGGGTCGATGGCGGCATCGTTGACCACGATGTCGAGCACGATCTGCGGGTAGCGCGCCTGGAACTCCTGCAGCAGCCGCGCCAGGTGCCCGAGCACGAAGCCGGGCAGCGCGTGCACGCGCAGCCGGCCCACCGGCGAGGTGGTCACGCCGCGCATCTGCTCGACCACCTCGTTGGTGCGGCCGACCAGCTCGACGCAGTCGCGCAGGAAGGCCTGGCCCAGCTCGGACAGGCGCACGCTGCGCGTGTTGCGGTGGAACAGCGGCGCGCCGACGAAGGCCTCGAGCTGCTGGATGCGCGCCGTCACCACCGAGCGGCTGACGCGCATCTGGCGCGCCGCCTCGGCGAAGCTGCGCGCCTCGGCCACGCGGACGAAGGCGTCGATGGCGACGAAGCGGTCCATGGGCGGGCCACTATAGCCAGGGCACGGTCGTTCGAATCGGCTGAAGGCGTCCTTCAAGACCCCTCAGACGCAGGCGCCGCGCGCCGCCCTAGAGTGCGCGCATCGAAGTCCGACCGGAGTCCTCCATGATCACCCTGCGCCGTTCCGCCGAACGCGGCTACGCCGACCACGGCTGGCTCAAGAGCTTCCACAGCTTCAGCTTCGCCGACTACCACGACCCGGCCCACATGGGCGTGGGCAACCTGCGCGTCATCAACGAGGACCGCATCGCGCCGGGCACCGGCTTCGGCACGCACGGTCACCGCGACATGGAGATCGTGAGCTACGTGCTCGAAGGCGCGCTGGCGCACAAGGACAGCATGGGCAACGGGCGCGCCGGCGCGGCCAACGCCGGCGTCATCCGCCCCGGCGACGTGCAGCGCATGAGCGCCGGCACCGGCGTGCTGCACAGCGAGTTCAACCACGATCCGCAGGCGACCACGCACTTCCTGCAGATCTGGATCCTGCCGGCGAAGGCCGGCATCGCGCCCGGCTACGAGCAGAAGCACTTCGACGCCGCGGCCAAGCGCGGCAAGCTCGCGCTGGTGGCCTCGCCCGACGGGCGCGACGGCTCGGTGACGATGCACGCCGACGCGTCGATCCGCGCCGCGCTGATCGACGCCGACGAGCGCATCGAGGCCGCGCTCGACCCGGCGCGCATCGGCTACCTGTTCGTGGCGCGCGGCCGCGTGCACCTCAACGGCCAGCTGCTGAACCAGGGCGACGCGGCGCGCATCGACGACGAGAGCCGCATCGTGCTCGACCACGCCGAGGGCGCCGAAGTGCTGCTGTTCGACCTGGCGCCGCGGCCCTGAGGCGCCGGGACCGGCGCGCGCCGGTCCGGCGTCTCACGCACGCTAACGCACGCCGGTCTCGTTGGCGCTGTGGATGATCCAGACCAGGTGCGCGTTCATGTCGAAGCCGGCCGAGCCGGCGAAGATGAGCCTGCCCTGGCCCTTGTAGACCGTCTCGTGGCGGTAGCGGTCGGAGCCGAAGAAGAACGGGATGAAGGCCTTGCCGGTGATGTACGAGCCCTGGTCGTTCGGCACACCGAGGAGGCCCTGCACCTGGCCCCAGCTCATGCCGATCTGCAGCTGCGTGAACTTGCTGCCGGGCGCCGGCTTGCCCGTGATCTCGCCCTCCCAGCCGTTGAGGCCCTTGACCTTCTGGCCGTAGCCGGCCTCGACCTTCTTCGGGTCGACCACCTCGCCGCGATCGTTCATGCCCGGCCCGATCTTGGGTGCCGCCGGCGTCGGCGCGGCGCTGGCGGTGGCCGCGCCGCTGTCGCCCGACTTGGTGGGCATCGACAGGCAGCCGGCCAGCAGCAGCGGCAGCAGCGAGCCGAGGGTGGTGAGGCGGAGGGTTGCTTTGTTCATGTCCAGACTCCCGGTTGACGTGGCATGACGCCGCACTGATTTTTCGGGCCGTGCGGGGCGCGCGTCAATGCGGGCCGGCTACGATGCGGGCCACCGCCAGGAGGGCTTCGTCATGAAGATCCTGATGCTGCACGGCATCAACCACGACATGTTCGGCCAGCGCGACCCGCAGCAGTACGGCACGGTCACGCTGGCCGAGATCGACGCCAGGCTGGCGGCGCTGGGGCGCGAGCTGGGCGTGGAGGTGCAGAGCTTCCAGAGCAACCACGAGGGCGCGTTCGTCGAGCGCATCCACGTCGCGCTGCGCGAGCGCATGGACGCGGTGCTCGTCAACGCCGGCGCCTGGACGCACTACAGCTACGGCATCCGCGACGCGCTGGCCATGCTGACGTGCCCGATCGTCGAGCTGCACATGAGCAACATCCACGCGCGCGAGCCGTTCCGCCATGTCTCGGTGTTCGCCGACATCGTCAAGGGCCAGATCTGCGGCTTCGGCGTCGACAGCTACCTGCTGGCGCTGCGCGCCGCGGTGGCGGCGGTCAAGGGCCGCGCGTAGGCCGCTTAAGGCCGCGGAGGACCTGGGGCGGACGCGCGCCGGACGCGCGTCCTTACGCTTGCGAGCCGCAGATGACGAACTTGTCATCTTCGTGTTCGGTTGATGTCGTGCCGGCTTTCCACAATGCCTTCACGTCGACGCCAACAAGCCCCTCCACCCTCTCAATCGGAAGACACCCCATGAACGCCACCTTCAAGACCCTGCTGGCCAGCACGCTGGCCGCCTTCGCCGCCAGCGCCGCCTTCGCGCAGGAAGCCACCTACGAATATCCGACCGCCTACCAGAGCGACGTCACCCGCGCCCAGGTGCAGGCCGAGCTCGCACAGGCCAAGCGCGACGGCTCGATGCGCGTGCACTCGACCAGCTACAACCACATGGCCGCGGCCAAGAGCCTGAAGACGCGCGCCGAAGTCGTGGCCGAGACGCTGGCCGACCGTCGGGTTCCCGTCGGTTCGCTGAACGCCGCCGCGCTGCAAGGCGAAGACAGCGGCTCCTTCGCGCTCAGCCGCCAGCTGCCGCTGCGCGACGCCGGCACGCGCATCGCGCAGACCCGCTGATCCACGCCGGGCCCCGCCTTGGCAACGGTCACCGCGCCACCGCCACCATCACGGCCTGAGCCTTGAAGGTGGCGGTGGCCGGCTGGCCCACCGCGAGGTCGAGCGCCTCCACCGCATCGTTGGTCACGCTGGCCGTGATCGTGCTGCCGCCCGGCAGCGTCAGGCCCACCAGCGACGACACCGCGCCGCGCTGCACGCGCGCGATGGTGCCGGCGAACTGGTTGCGCGCCGAGAGCCGGTAACCGGCGAAGTCGGTCACCAGCACCACCTCGCTCGCCTTGACGAGCGCGATCGCCTCCTCGCCCTTCTTCAGCTTCAGCTCCGCGGCCGCCGCCGCCGTGATGCTGGCGCTCACGACATGCCCGCCGCCGATGGCCAGGCGCACCAGCGTGCCCTGCGGACCGGCGTCGAGCGCGGCGATGGTGCCGGCGAACTGGTTGCGTGCGGTGGTCTTCATCGACATCCTCCTGAGCAGGGCCGCCAGGCCCGGCTGTTCGAGCAGCCACGACTCCTGCTCGCGCAGGAAGCCGGCGTGCCGTTGCTGCAACTGCCGCCACGCGGCGAGCAGGCCGCGGGCCGCCTCGGTGAGCGCGGTGCCGCCGCCGCCGCGCCCGCCGCTCGCGGCGTGCACCAGCGGCGCGTGCGTCAGGTTGGCCGCGCTGTCCAGCAGCAGCCAGGCGCCCTTGTAGCTGTAGCCGGCGGCGCGCGCGGCCTTGTGCAGCGAGCCGGTGGCCTCCAGCGCCTGCAGCAGCGCGAAGAAGCGCGGATCGAGCCGCCCGGCCAGCAGCAGCTCGCCGTGCAGCACGCTGCGCTCAGCCACCGTCGAGCAGCTCGCGCAGGCGCGCCTCGTGCGGGCGCGGGGCGCGCGGCGCCGGCGCTTCGAGCAGGTCCGGCGTGGCGCCGCGCGACTCGGCGCGCTCCAGGTCCACTTCGCGAACGACGCGCCCGCCGTCGATCAGCACGGCGTGCCGGGCCAGCGCCAGCACGTCTTCCACGTCGTGCGTGATCAGCACCACCGGCAGCGCCAGGCGCGCGCACACCGCGGCCAGCTCGTCGCGCAGCTGGCGGCGCAGCATCGGGTTGAGCGCGGCGAAGGGCTCGTCGAGCAGCAGCACCTGCGGCCGGCAGGCCAGCGCGCGCGCCAGCGCCACGCGCTGCTGCTGCCCGCCCGACAAGGTGGCCGGGCGGCTCGCCGCCAGCGCCTTGAGGCCGAAGGACTCGAGCAGCGCGTCGACATGCGTCGCGTCGTCGGCCGCCAGGCGCTGGCGCCAGCTCGTCAGCCCGAAGGCGACGTTGTCGCGCACCGTGAGGTGCGGGAAGAGCGCGTAGTGCTGGAACAGGTAGCCGACGCCGCGCGCCGGCACCGGCACGTCGATGCGCGCTGCGGCGTCGAACAGCGTGCGCCCGCCGACACGCACATGCCCGGCCGCCGGCCGCAGCAGCCCGGCCATGGCCTGCAGCGTGAGCGACTTGCCGCTGCCCGAGGGGCCGTACAGCGCCACCACCGGCGCCGCGCTGGCGAAGGCCACGTCCAGCTCGAAGCGGCGCCGCGCGTCGCTCACCGCCAGGCGCAGCGCCACGTCGATCACGACGGCCGCCCGTAGCCGTGGCGCGCGAACACGGCCTGCGCCATCGGCGAGAAGAGGTAGTCGACGAACTCGGCGGCGAGCGCGCGCTGGCGGCTGTCGGCCACCACCACGGCCGGGTAGCGCACCGCGCGGTGCCCGCTCATGACGAGCGCCACGCGCACCGCGGCCGGCTGCAGCAGCGCGTCGGTGCGGTAGACGAAGCCGGCCTCGACCTCGCCGCGCGCCACGTAGTCGAGGATCTGGCGCACGTTGTCGGCGTAGACGAACTTCGGTTCGAGCACGTCCCACAGCGATGCCGCCTCGAGCGCCTGCCGCGTGTAGCGCCCGGCCGGCACGCTGGCCGGCTTGCCGACGCCGATGCGGCGCACCGCCGGCGCGGCGAGTTCGGCGAGCGTGGCGGGGGCCGCTGCGGTGGTCGCACCGGGGGTCGCACCGGTGGCGGGCACGATCATCACGAGGCTGTTGCTCGCGAAGTGGCGCCGCGAGGCCGGGTCGAGCACCTTCTGCACGATGCCGCGCTCGACGCTCTCCTCGTCGGCGCTGAGGAACACGTCGACCGGGGCGCCCTGGATGATCTGCTGCACGAGCAGGCCCGAGGCGCCGAAGTTCAGCCGCAGCTTGACGCCCGGGCGCTCCTGCTCGAAGCGCGCGCCGAGTTCCTTGATCGCGTCGGTCAGGCTCGACGCGGCCGACACGGTGAGCGTCTGCGCTGCAGCGGTGCCCGGCATCAAGGCACACGCCAAGGCCGGCACCAGGCCGGGCACCAGGCCGGACACGAGGCCGAACAGCAGGGCGGCCCAGCGCCCACGGATCGACTCCCGCATCAGGCCGCCCGCACCGCGAACAGGCGGTTGGAGGCGAGCAGGATCGCCACCGACACCGCCGAGATCACGATCACCAGGCCGAGCGCGAGGTCGTCGCGACCGGCCTGCACCGCGTCGTAGATGGCCATCGACGCGGTCTGCGTCTGGCCCGGGATCGAGCCGGCCACCATCAGCGAGGCGCCGAACTCGCCCATGGCGCGCGCGAACGCGAGCAGCGTGCCGGCCAGGATGCCCGGCCAGGCCAGCGGCAGCGTGACGCGCAGGAACACCGACAGCCGCGACTGGCGCAGCGTGCGCGCCGCCGCCTCGAGCGTGCGGTCGACCTGCGCGAAGGCCGTGCTGGCGCCCTTGAGCACCAGCGGCAGCGCCACCAGCGCCGAGGCGATCACCGCGCCGTGCCAGTGGAAGATGACGGTGTAGTCGAAGTGCTCGCGCAGCCAGCCGCCGAGCGCGCTGCGCCGGCCCATCGCCACCAGGATGGCGTAGCCGAGCACGGTGGGCGGCAGCACCAGCGGCAGCATGCACAGCGCCTCGAGCAGGCCGCGCCCGGGCAGCCGCGTGCGCGCCACGAGCCAGCCGAGCGCCACGCCGGCGGCCAGCGCCAGCAGCGTGGCCACGCCGGCCACGCGCAGCGTGAGCCACAGCGGGTCGGCGTCGAAGTCGTGCAGCAGCGGCGGCATGGCGGCATCGTAATGTAGTCGGCTACATCACGCCAGTCCGGGGTGCGGCGTGACGCCCCTGGCTCCAACGGGCCAGCCGTGCGCGGCCCCGCCGCCGGCCCGCTGCGTCCGCGATGGCCCGTCGTGGCGCAGGCGTCTGGCTCCTCTTCTCGATGTGCGCGAGGCCGCGGATGCGAAGACTGCGAACCCGTCGTCCCACCCGCCTTGTCCTTCACGTCCAGGAGACTTCGATGCCAACCACGCCGACCCCCGTCGACCGCAGCATCCGCACCCCGCGCGCCGCGCTCGCCATCCTGTTCCTCGCCACGCTCGCCGCCTGCGGCGGCGGCGGTGGCGGCGATGCCCCCGCCAGCCCGCCCACCTCCGGCAACCCGGCACCGCCGCCGCCACCGGCCGCGCGCTTCACGATCACGCTGGCCCAGGAGCGCGCCGTGGTGCTGCAGGGCGCCGCCACCGTGGTGCAGGCGCGCGTCGAGCGCGAGGCCGGCTTCGACGAGCCGGTGACCATCGAGCTGGCCGGCCTGCCGCCCGGCACGAGCGCCTCGCCGGTCATCGTGCCCGCCGGCGCCAGCGAGGTGAACCTGACGATCGCCGCCGACGCCGCGGCCGCCCATTCGCTGCCCACCGGCGCCAGCGCCACCGGCCGCGCCGGCGCGCTGAGCGCGAGCAAGCCGCTCACCGTCACCGTGCGCGGCCTGCCCGGCGCGGTGGACACCAGCTTCGCCGGCGGCAGCGTGATCACGCCGGTGGACGGCGGCGAGGACTTCGCCCATGCCGTGGCCGTGCAGGCCGACGGCAAGGTGCTGGTGGCCGGCGCGAGCAGCGGCGTCAACGGCACGCGCCTGTCGATCGTGCGCTACACGCGCGACGGCGTGCTCGACCCCGGCTTCGGCAACGGCGGCAAGGTGCTCACTTCGCTCGCCCCGGCGGGCCTGCGCGCCGACGACCGCGCCGCGGCCATCGTGGTGCAGCCCGACGGCAAGATCGTCGTCGCCGGCTCCAGCCAGCAGGGCGACGGCGCCGGCCGCGGCCTCGACTTCGCCCTCGTGCGCTACCACGCCGACGGCTCGCTCGACGCCGGCTTCGGCAACGGCGGCGTCGTGCTCACCGACCTGGGCAGCACGAGTGACCGCGCGCACGCCCTGGTGCTGATGCCCGACGGCAAGATCGTCGCCGGCGGCGAGACCCACACCGGCACCACCGCCGGCGGCGTCGACTTCGCCCTCGTGCGCTACCGCGCCGACGGCACGCCCGACGCCGGCTTCGGCCAGGGCGGCAAGGTGGTCACGCCGCTCAAGTCGGGCAACGGCACCGACATCGTTCGCGCGCTCGCCGTGCAGACGATCAACGGCGGCCACCGCGTGCTGGCGGTGGGCGGCGACGGCGACTTCCAGGCCGCGCGCTACACCGACGCCGGCGCGCTCGACGCGAGCTTCGGCGCCGGCGGCAAGGTGAGCGGCCTGTTCGGCTCGAACATCGGCTCGGCCTACGCCGTGACGCTGCTGCCCGGCGGCGAGGCGGTGCTCGCCGGGCACGTGGGCCACGACTTCGCGGCCGCGCAGCTCACGCCGGACGGCCGGCTCGACCCGCGCTTCGGCGCCGCGCGCGACGGCCGGATTCGCCATGCCGTGAGCAGCAGCAACTGGGACGAGGCCACCGCCATCGTGCGCCAGGCCGACGGCCGGCTGCTGCTCGGCGGCTGGGTGATGAGCGGCCTGGGCAGCGCGGGCGACTTCGCGGCCCTGCGCCTGAACGCCGACGGCAGCGTGGACGGCGGCTTCGGCCAAGCCGGCGTGACCGTGCAGCCGATGGCCGCCGGCACCCGCAACGACATGGCGCATGGCGTCGTGCTGCAGAGCGACGAGCGCATCCCCGCGGTGCGCGCGCTGATCGGCGGCGAGGCGAGCGGCAGCAACCACGACTTCGCGCTGACGCGGCTGTGGCTGTAAGCCGCAGGCCCGCTACGCGCCCTTGAGCAGCTCGCGCGCGATGATCAACTGCTGCACCTCGGTGGCGCCCTCGTAGATGCGCAGGGCGCGGATCTCGCGGTACAGGCTTTCCACCGGCACGCCGCTCACCACGCCCAGGCCGCCGAAGATCTGCACCGCGGCGTCGATGACCTGCTGCGCGCCTTCGGTGGCCGTCATCTTGGCCATCGCGGCCTCGCGCGTGACGTTCTCGCCGCGGTCGCGCTGCCAGGCGGCGCGGTAGGTGAGCAGCGCCGCCGCGTCGATGGTGGTGGCCATCTGCGCCAGCTTGGCCTGCGTGAGCTGGAAGTCGGCGAGCACGCCGCCGAACATCTTGCGCGAGCGTGCGCGCGCCAGCGCCTCGTCGAGCGCGCGGCGCGCGAAGCCGAGCGCCGCCGCGGCCACCGAGGTGCGGAAGACGTCGAGCGTGCGCATCGCCACCTTGAAGCCCTCGCCCGGCGCGCCGATGCGCTGCGCCGCGCCGACGCGGCAGTGGGTGAATCTCAGGCGCGCCAGCGGATGCGGCGCAATGACGTTGATGCGCTCGGCGATCTCGAAGCCCGGCGTGCCGGCGTCGACGATGAAGGCCGAGATGCCCTTGGCGCCCTGCACCGGGGCGCCTTGCGGAACCGATCCCGGCGCCTCGCCGGTGCGCGCGAAGACGACGTAGAAGTCGGCGATGCCGCCGTTGGAGATCCAGGTCTTCTCGCCGTCGAGCACGTAGTGGTCGCCGTCGGCGCGCGCCGCGCAGGCCAGCGCCGCCACGTCGGAGCCGGCCTCGGGCTCGGAGAGCGCGAACGCGGCGATCGCCTCGCCGCGCGCCACGCGCGGCAGGTAGCGCGCACGCTGCTCGGGCGTGCCGGCCAGGCTGATCGCGCCCGAACCCAGGCCCTGCATTGCGAAGGCGAAGTCCGCCAGCCCCGAGTGGCGCGCCAGCGTCTCGCGGATCAGGCAGATCGCGCGCGTGTCGATCGTCTCGCCCACCGCGTGCTGCAGCCAGCCGCCGGCGCCGAGCGCGCGCACCAGCGCGCGGCAGGCGGCGTCGACGTCGGCGCCGTGCTCGTGCGGCACCTGCCGCGTCGCCCATTCGTCGAGCGCGCGCGCCAACTCGGCGTGGCGCGGCTCGAAGAAGGGCCAGTCGAGGTAGCGCGTGTCGCTCATCGCATCCCCCCGGGTCAGTTGCCTTCGAACACCGGCTTGTCCTTGGCCACGAAGGCGCGGTAGGCGCGCTTGAAGTCCTCGGTCAGCATGCAGATCGCCTGCGCCTGCGCCTCGGCCTCCACGGCCTGCTCGATGCCCATGCTCCACTCCTGGTGCAGCATGGTCTTGGTGATGCCGTTGGCGAAGGTCGGCCCGTCGGCCAGCTGGCGCGCCAGCGCCTGCGCCTCGGCCAGCAGCACGTCGGGCGCGACGAGGCGGTTGAAGAAGCCCCAGCGCTCGCCCTCCTCGCCGCCGAGCGCGCGCCCGGTGTAGAGCAGCTCGCTGGCGCGGCCCTGGCCGACGATGCGCGGCAGCATCGCGCAGGCGCCCATGTCGCAGCCGGCCAGGCCCACGCGGTTGAAGAGGAAGGCGGTCTTGCTGCGCGCGGTGCCGATGCGCAGGTCGGACGCCATCGCGATGATGGCTCCGGCGCCGGCGCACACGCCGTCGACCGCGGCCACCACCGGCTGCGGGCAGCCGCGCATCGCGAGCACGAGGTCGCCGGTCATGCGCGTGAACATCAGCAGCTCGGGCGCCTTCAGGCGCACCAGCGGGCCGATGATGTCGTGCACGTCGCCGCCGGAGCAGAAGTTGCCGCCGGCGCCGGTGACGACCACGGCGTGCACGTCGGTCGCGTACTTGAGCGCGCGGAACAGGTCGCGCAGCTCGGCATAACTGGCGAAGGTGATGGGGTTCTTGCGCTCGGGGCGGTCGAGCGTGATCGTCGCGACCTTGCCGCTCACCTCCCAGCGGAAGTGCTGCGCGGCGTGGCCGGCCAGGGTGCGGCGGTTGCCGGCGGCGAGGGCCGGATCGAGGGCGGTGTCGGTGGCGGTGGCCGTGCCGGTGGCGGGATCGTTCATGCGCGCTCCTTCAGGTGCTTCGCCGCGGTCTTGGCGGGCAGGTTGCGCCGCGGCAGGGCCGCCGCGCGTTCGGCGAGGTGAACACGCAGCCGGCCCAGGGTGTCGTACAGGCTCTTCTTCTGCGCCGCGTCGAAGCCCTCGAGCAGCTCGACGAGCCACTGCTCGTGCTCGGCGGCCATGCGCAGGAAGTGGCGGCGCCCGGCCGGCGTGAGGCTCACCAACGTCGAGCGGCGGTCGTCGGGGTCGCTCTGGCGCTGCACGTGGCCTTCGCGCACCAGCTGGTCGGTGAGGCCGGTGACGTTGCCGCCGGTCACCATCAGGTGGCGCGACAGCGTCTTCATGCGCAGCCCCTGCGGGTGGCGCTCGAGCTGCGCCAGGTAGTCGAAGCGCGGCAGCGTGGTCGCGAAGCGCTGGTGCAGCCGGCTGCGGATCTCCTGCTCGATCTGCGTGGAGCACGACAGCAGCCGCAGCCACAGCTTGAGCGCCGAGGGGTCGCCGGGCTGCGCGCGCGCCTCGCGGCCGAGGCCGCGCTCGCCGAGCGCGCGAACGAGTGCGAGGCGGGGGCTCACGATGGTCTCACTTTCGGCTCACGTCCGCTCACCTCGCCGGCTGCGCGAGCGCCTTCTCGCGCGCGAAGTTCGCTTCCAGCTGCGCCTTGGCGGTGCGGTACTGCTTCGGCCAGGGCAGGTCGGCAAAGCCGATCTTGGCCGCCTCGGTGAGCGTCCACGCCGGGTTGGCCAGGTGTGGCCGCGCGATGGCGCAGAGGTCGGCGCGGCCGGCGGCGATGATCGAGTTGACGTGGTCGGCCTCGCTGATCGCGCCCACCGCGATGGTGGCGATGCCGGCCTCCTGGCGGATGCGGTCGGCGAACGGCGTCTGGTACATGCGGCCGTAGGTCGGCTTCTGGTGCGGACTGACCTGGCCCGACGAGCAGTCGATCATGTCGGCGCCCGCCGCCTTGAAGGCCTTGGCGATCTGCACCGCGTCGGCCGGCGTGATGCCGCCTTCGACCCAGTCGTGCGCCGAGATGCGCACCGAAATCGGCAGCTGCTGCGGCCAGGCCGCGCGCACCGCCTCGAACACCTCGAGCGGCCAGCGCAGGCGTCGCTCGAGCGGGCCGCCGTACTCGTCGTCGCGCCGGTTGGTGAGCGGCGAGATGAAGGCCGACAGCAGGTAGCCGTGCGCGCAGTGCAGCTCCAGCCAGTCGAAGCCGGCCTCGGCGGCGCGCCGCGTGGCGGCCACGAAGTCGGCGCGCAGCGCGGCCATGCGCTCGCGCGTCAGCGCCGCGGGCAGCGCGCCGTCGTCGAGGTAGGGCAGCGCCGAGGCCGAGACGAGCGGCCAGTTGCCGGCGGGCAGCGGGCGGTCGGCGCCGTCGTGGTCCCAGGGCGCGTTGGTCGAGCCCTTGGGGCCGGCGTGGCCGATCTGCATGCCGATCTTCGCGTCGCTGTGCTCGTGCACCCAGTCGACGATGCGCCTCCAGGCCTGCATCTGCGCGTCGTTCCACAGCCCCGGGCAGCCGGGCGTGATGCGCGCGTCGGGGCTGGTGCAGGTCATCTCGGCCATCACCAGCGCGGCGCCGCCCATCGCGCGCGCGCCCAGGTGCACGAGGTGGTAGTCGCCCGGGATGCCGTCCACCGCCGAGTACTGCGCCATTGGCGAGACGACGACGCGGTTCTTCAGCCGCACCGAGCGCACCTCGTACGGCGTGAACATGGGAGGGACGGCCCGCGGCGGTGTCAGCGAAGCCAGCGGCGTGCGGGCGGCCAACCAGCGCTCGTAGCCCTCGAGCCAGGCCTTGTCGCGCAGGCGCAGGTTCTCGTGGCTGATGCGCTGGCTGCGCGTGAGCATGCTGTACATGAACTGCTCGGGCTCGAGCTGGTCGCAGTAGCGCTCGCCGCAGACCTCGAACCACTCCATGGCGTTCCAGGCCGCGTTCTGGATGCGCAGCGTCTCGATGCGGCGCGCCGCCTGGTACTCGCGCAGCACCTCGGCGAGGTCCTTGTCGCCGTGCAGCTGGAACTGGCGCACCAGTTCGATGGCGTCCTCCAGCGCGAGCTTGGTGCCCGAGCCGATCGCGAAGTGCGCGGTGTGCACCGCGTCGCCCATCAGCACGACGAGGCTGCCATGGCGGTTCTTGAGCCACCACTCTTCGCACACCACGCGCTGGAAGTTGAGCCAGGCCGAGCCGCGCAGGTGGCGCGCGTTGGTCATCAGCGCCGCGCCCTGCAGGTTCTCGGCGAACAGCTGCTCGCAGAAGGCCACCGACTGCGCGGAGTCGGCGCGGTCGAGGCCGTGCGCCAGCCAGACCTTCTCGGGGCACTCGACGATGAAGGTGGTGGTCTTGTCGTCGAACTTGTAGATGTGGGCCTGGAACCAGCCGTGCTCGGTGCGCCGGAAGTCGAAGGTGAAGGCGTCGTAGAGCCGGTTCGTGCCGAGCCAGATGTAGCGGTTGGGCCGCGTCACGATGTCGGGCTTGAAGTGCGCGGCGTACTGGGTGCGGATCTTGGAGTTGATGCCGTCGCTGGCGACCACCAGGTCGGCGTCGGGGTAGTCGTCGTCGGAGTCGACCTCGCACTCGAAGACGAGCCTGACGCCGAGCGCCTCGCAGCGCGCCTGCAGGATGTTGAGCAGCTTCTTGCGCCCGATCCCGACAAAGCCGTGGCCGCTGGTGCGCTGCCGGGTGCCCTTGAACCAGAGCTCGATGTCGTCCCAGTGGTTGAAGGCGTCCTGGATCTCGGCGGCGGTTTCCG
>Ga0073934_10002712_pt1 | contig 35509 bp, 37 predicted proteins | sample LarsenN4metaG_FD_76834 | JGI IMG/M metagenome (GOLD analysis project Ga0073934, IMG submission 76834) | Hot spring sediment bacterial and archeal communities from British Columbia, Canada, to study Microbial Dark Matter (Phase II) - Larsen... ... | reverse complement strand
CGTCGAGCGCGGAGAAGGGCTCGTCCATCAGCATGATCTTCGGCTCGATCGACAGCGCGCGCGCGATGCCGACGCGCTGCTTCATGCCGCCGGAGAGTTCGGAGGGGCGCTTGTGCTCGGCGCCGGTGAGGCCGACGAGATCGATGAATTTCTGCGCCTGCGCGTGAACCTCGGACTTCGGCTTGCTCCGCCATTTGGACGAGACCGCATAGGCGACGTTGCCCATCACGCTGCGCCAGGGCAGGAGCGCGTGGCTCTGGAAAATCACCGCGCGGTCGAGGCTCGGCCCTTCGATCGCCTGCCCGTCGACGATGACGGCGCCCTCGCTCGGCGTGTCGAGGCCGGCGAGGACGTTGAGCACCGTGGTCTTGCCGCAGCCGGAATGGCCGATCACGCAGACGAATTCCCCGCGCGCCATGGAGAGCCACAGGTTGTCGAAGATCGTGGTGGTGCCGCCGGGCGCCGGATAGCGCTTGGCGATGCCTTCGATGGAGATGAACCTGTCGGTCACGGCCATCACTCCGGGAAGGTCGCGCGGCGCGCCGCGCGCGGGGGATGCGCTCTTGCCATGGCGCTACTCCGGAAAGGTGACGAGGCGCGCGACGCGGGCGAGAATCTGGTCGAGCACCATCCCCACGAGGCCGATCAGCAAGATCGCCGTGATCACATTCACAATCGACAAATTATTCCATTCATTCCAGACAAAGTAGCCAATGCCGGTTCCGCCGACGAGCATTTCGGCGGCGACGATAACCAGCCAGGCGATGCCGATGGAAATGCGCATGCCGGTGAGAATGGTCGGCGCGGCGGCAGGAAGGATAATGGTGAATGCGCGGCGGATAGGACCGACTTCCAGCGTGCGCGCGACATTCAGCCATTCTTTGCGCACGGCGGAAACGCCGAACGCGGTGTTGAGCAGCATCGGCCAGACCGAGCAGATGAAGATGACGAAAATCGCGGAGAGCCCCGAATCCTTAATGGTGTAGAGTGCAAGCGGCATCCACGCGAGTGGCGAGATCGGCTTTAAGACCTGGATGAAAGGATCGAGTGCGCGGCTCATCAGCGCCGACATGCCGATCAGGAAGCCTATCGGAATGGCAACGATCACCGCCAGGAAGTATCCCATGCCGACGCGCGCGATCGAATAGGCGAGCTGGATTCCGACGCCCTTGTCGTTCGGCCCATTGTCGTAAAACGGGCTTTTGATGTGCTCCCACAGCTTTGCGCCGACCTCGAGCGGACCCGGCATCGCCGATTTGCCTTGGGTCGCCGTCGCGCCCATGAGCTTCGCATATTCCGGATCCATCTGCGCCGCGGTGCCACTGCCACGCGTAGCGACATGCCAGGCGGTGACGAATAGCATGAAGATCGCCACCGATAAGAAGGCCGCGCGCCATCTCAGGGAGAGGGTCATAGCATCCCCTTTCGCGGACCGTTACCTGCGAGCGTAGCGAGCCTCGAACGATAGCGGCCACCCTTCTTCGAGGGCCGCATGGCGCGCGGCCACCTGGGGATGACGGGTTGATATAAAGGTTCCGGCAAGAGCATCGCCTCACACCCTCTTAATCTTGAAGCTCTTGATGTAGTCCTCGGGCTTGCCTGGATCGAAAGTCTTGCCCATCACCGCAAACGGCTTCGTCGTCGAGGTCGGCGGCGTCAGACCGACTTCCTTCATCAGCTTGGTCGTGTCGGTCGCCAAAAATACCTGCTTGGCAACGCCTGCATAGTCCACGTCACCCTTGATCTGACCCCAGCGCTTCATCTGCGTCAGAATCCAGACCGCAAAGGACTCCCACGGGAAAGGATCGAAGGCGATGCGGTTGGGATCCTTCTTCACGTTGCCGAGGCCGTCGGCATAGGTGCCGGTCAGGACTTGCTCGACCACCGTGACCGGCTGGTTGAGATAGTTCGCCGGCGCGATCGCCTCTGCAATTGCTTTTCGGTTGTCCGCCTTGGTGGCGAAAGCGGTTGCGTCGATGATCGCCTTGAGCAGGGCGGCGTAGGAATTCGGAGCCTGCGTCACGAACTCCTTCGAGGCTGCGAAGACGCAGCAAGGATGACCTTCCCACATCTCTTTCGACAGCATGTGGATGAAGCCGACGCCGTCATAGACCGCGCGCTGGTTCACCGGATCGGGCGCGAGGAAGCCGTCGATATTGTCGGCGCGCAGGTTGGCGACCATTTCCGGCGGCGGCACGGCGCGGATCTGGATGTCCTGATCGGGGTCGAGACCGTGCTCGGCGACGTAATAGCGCAAGAGATAATTGTGCATCGAATAGTCGAAGGGCACGGCGAATTTCATGCCCTTCCAGGATTTCGGATCGCGCTTGTCCTTGTGTTTCACGCTGAGCGTAATCGCCTGACCGTTGATGTTTTCGATCGCCGGCGCGGTATAGGGAATGGCGTTGGAGCCGACGCCGAGCGAGATCGCGAGCGGCATGGGCGACAACATGTGGGCGGCGTCATATTCCTTGTTCAGCGTCTTGTCCCGGATCACCGCCCAGCCCGCGGTCTTGATCACTTCGACATTGAGGCCGTGCTTGGAATAAAAGCCCATGGGATGCGCCATGATGATCGGCGTGGCGCAGGTGATCGGGATGAAGCCGACCTTGAGATCCTTCTTCTCCAGCTTCGTGCCCTGGCCGAAGACTTCGGTGGCCGTCTTCAGCGGAAAAAATTGAGAGAGGGCCGCAAGCGCGGTCGAGGCGCCGACCGATTTCAGGAAGGTGCGGCGGGCGACGTCCTGCGGAAACATCGCGCGCATGACGGCGGAGGCGACCACGCCTTCGTAGCGCTTCTCTTCGCTCTCCGGCTCGATCGGCTGACACTGAAGCTGACGCAGCGCGTCGCGCTCGTGGTCGGCCTGGCTGACGTGCCGGCCGCAGGAGCAGCCGCCGGTGACGAGATTGCGCTGGGCGTCGAACGGATTGTCGAAGGTGGACATCGGACGTCTCCTGTCTGCGGACTGGAACAGACGGAGCAACTTCGGTGCCAAGCTCGAGCGCTTTGCAGAACCATTGCCAATTCTTTGGTTTTCCTTTCCGGAACAACGATCTGCGCACTACGATTTTTCGTAAATCACGAAAAGGCGTGAATCTTGCTACGAGAGCTCGTGCTCCCCGGAGCATGCCGCAGGAGGTCCGATTGCATCAGATTCAGGCAACCGCCGATTCAAATGCCGCTTTTGGGCGCATTTTCGAGGCGAGCGTACAGCCCATGCTGGTGCTCGATCCGACCGAGGATCGTGTTATCGACGCCAATCCGGCGGCCTGCCGGCTGCTCGGCTACGACCGCGCGCTCCTGCGCAGCCTTAAAATCAGCGCGCTTCATCCCGGCCAATTGCCGGCGCTCATCGTCTTCACCGAAGCCGTTCTCGCCAAGGAGTCGTTCTGGACCCACACGCTCTCGGCCCGGCACGCGGCGGGCAAGGAATTGTCGCTTGAATATGCGGGCAGCGTACTGCCGGGCGAGCAGCGGCTGGTGCTCCTCGCCCTGAGCGACCTTGACGAACGGCGCCGCCGCGCGGTCGACGCCGAAGCCGAGATGTATGTGCGCGGCGGCATTGCGGAATGGCAGCGCGTAGAACGCTTCTTCCGCGAGATCGAGCGCGAGAACCAGCTCATTCTGCGCGCGGCCGGGGAAGGCATCTATGGCGTGAACGCGGAAGGCAAGACCACCTTCGTCAATCCGGCAGCCGAGCGCATGCTGGGCTGGAGCGCAGAGGAACTGGTCGGGCGCGACATGCACTCGCTGGTGCATCACAGCCATCCCGACGGCTCGCACTATCATGAGCACGACTGCCCGATCTACGCGGCATTCCGCGACGGCGCCGTGCACCACGTGGAAAACGAAACCTTTTGGCGCAAAGACGGCACGAAATTCTGGGTGGAATACACCTCGACCCCGATCCGCGAGCGCGGCAACGTGGTCGGCGCGGTGATCGTGTTCCGCGACGTGACGCAGCGGCGCGATGCGGACGAGAAACTGCGCGCGGCGCTTGATGAAGTAGACCAGTTGCGCAAGCGGCTGGAACTCGAGAATGCCTATCTGCAGGAAGAAATCCGCGTCGAATACAACCTGCATGGCATTATCGGCCGCAGCGCGGCGATCCAACAGACATTGCGCCAGGTCGAGCTGGTGGCGCCGACCGATGCGAGCGTGCTGATCACCGGCGAATCCGGCACCGGCAAGGAGCTGATTGCGCACGCAATCCACCAAGCCGGCGACCGCAGCAAGCGTCCGCTCATTCGCGTCAACTGCGCGGCGATTCCGCGCGAATTGTTCGAGAGCGAGTTCTTTGGCCATGTGAGGGGCGCCTTCACCGGAGCGCTGCGCGACCGCATCGGACGTTTCGAGCTCGCCGACGGCGGCACGCTGTTCCTGGACGAAGTCGGCGAAATCCCGCTTGAACTGCAGGGAAAGCTGCTGCGCGTGCTGCAGGAGGGCCGATTCGAGCGCGTCGGCGAGGAACGTACGCGCAAGGTGAATGTGCGCGTGATCGCGGCAACCAACCGCGATCTCAAGCAGGAAGTGCGGCAGGGACGCTTCCGCGAGGATCTCTACTTCCGGCTCAACGTCTTTCCGATCGAGTCGGTCGCCTTGCGCGAGCGCCGCGACGACATCCCGCTGCTGGCCGCGCATTTCCTGCGCGGCACGAGCCGCAAGCTCAAGACCAGCGAACTGCGGCTGACCGAAGGCGATATGCGCCGCCTGATGCAGTATGAGTGGCCCGGCAATGTGCGCGAGCTGGAGAATGTCATCGAGCGCGCCGCCATTCTAGCGCGTAACGGCCGCGTGCGCATCGACCTTCCGGAGGCGGGCACCGTCAGGGGAGTCACGCCCAGCAATGCGGCGGGCGAGATTCGCCGGCCGGTTCTTACGGACGACGAGCGGCGCGACCGCGACCGCGCCAATATCCTGGCGGCGCTGGAAGCCTGCGGCGGCAAGGTGTTCGGCCGCGGCGGCGCCGCCGAACTGCTCGACGTGAAGCCGACGACGCTGGCCTCGCGCATCAAGTCGCTGGGCATAAGGGTCGAGCGCAGACGCGGGGAGACGTCACCGCATCGCGAGATGCATAGTTAGCGTTCAGAGTGGAACGTCATGCCGGCACACGGATTCGGCCATTCCAAAAAAAATTCAGCCCGCGCGGTCAAATTCAATATCATTGCGATACATTTGGTACGCGTCGCGATATTCCATCACTCGCGCGACATCCTCGATAAAGGCCTCGTCATAGCCGGCGCGGCGCAGGAGATGGAAGCCGACCTCCATGCCCGAGGCGATGCCGCCGCCGCTGATCATGCGGCCGCTGTCCACCACGCGGGCGCGGCTGATCCTGCATTTAGGCGCGATCTCGGCGAGGCGATCGATCGGCACCTTGCCCATGCTGGAGGCTTCGAGGCGATCGGGCTCTTTCCGGTTGGTGGCGGCGCGGCCGTCGAGCAATCCCATGCGGCCGTAAATCCACGAGCCGGTGCAGACGCTGACCAGCAGCGTCTTTTCGGGCAAAGCGCGGATGAACGCGTGCAGCCGTCCGTTGTTGATTTCCTGGCGTAGCCCGAAGCCACCCGGAATGAGAAAGGCATCCATGTCCGGCCCATCGCCGAAGCTGTAATTCGGCAGCACGGTAAAGCCGGCCTGGGTCTGCACCGGGCGGAGCGACTCGGCGACCAGAAAGGCATCGAGTTCGGGATCGAGGCGCCGCGCCACCGAGAACACGCCGTGCGGCGCCGCGAAATCGACGATCTCGGCGTCCTTGCAGACATAGATGCCGAGCCGGAAGCCGGCCTTCTTCTGATAGACAGGACGGTCTGTATGTCGATCGATCATGAATAGCTCCTCATTGCTTGTTTCGTGTGAACATCAGTTTCCGGAGATCAGCCGCAAAGCCGTTTTCTTGGCGGCACGGGCGGGATCGCTGTCGCTGCCGACCATGGCCGCGACGATGGCGCCTTCGATCAGGAGATAAAGTGCGGGCGCCAAAGCCACATCAATGCCCTGCTGGCGGCAAAGATCGGCGATGGCGTTCTTCAGCGACGTCTTGTGGCGGCGCGACACCTGCCGCACCGGATGCCTAGCGTCGGGGAATTCACTGGCGCAATTAATGAAAGCGCAGCCGTGGAAATCGCGCCGGGCGAACCACTCGCCGAGCGCGTCGAACATCGCCGGCACCGGGCCGCCCGCGCGCTTTTCCAGCCCGGCCGTCCGCTCGAGAAACCAGGCCATCCACGCCTTGTGCCGGCGTTCCAGCATGGCGACGACGAGGGCTTCCTTGCCGTCGAAATGCTTGTAAAGGCTCATCTTGGCGGCGCCGGCTTCGGCCAGGATCGTGTCGATGCCTGTGCCATGCACGCCGTGCCGGTAGATCAGCTTTTCCGCCGCATCGAGCAGCCGGTCGCGAACTTCACCCATGAGGGACACCCTATAGACAGGTCTGTCTACAGGCAAGAGGATCACCCAAATGTGCGCTCCATGCTGTCCAGGTCATTGTACACTTTGTGCGTCGACTACCCGGCGCACCGCTGCAACTCACAGGGAGGATCGCCATGCTGATTGCCCGTTGGCAGATAGACGCACGTTTTGGCTATAAACAAAATGCTATCGACCTGCTGCGCAGATGGTCGAACGAGGTCGCGCCGCAGATCGGCTGGACCGCAGACAAGGGCCGCCTGCTCACCGGCTCGATCGGCGCACGCGAAGCGACCATCGTTCACGAATGGTCGGTCAACGATCTCGCCGATCTCGAGAAGGCTTGGGCAGCGCTCGGCAAGATCGACGCGCACAAAACATGGGGCAAGGAGATGGAGCCGCATGTCGTATCCGGCTCATCTCGCTGGGAAGTCTATCGCGTGATCTGACCGGCTTGCCACTGCGCAAATGCCCGACCTTGTCAAAGCAGGTAGTCCATGCCACGGACAGACCGTGAGCGCGGAGGTTTCCATTGGCGATGGCAAGGGCGCACGGCTTGCGCCACACCCTCTGCGCGCCGCCATTCTGGGCGAGGTGCATGCTCGCCCCTTCACACCGCTGACCACGCCTGCGCGCGTTCTGCATTTCGCTTTCGACACGCCGGGTGAGCGGGCCGCCGCGGATCGTGCGGCGCTCGTGGATTTTTGCCAACGGCGCGACCTGCAGCCACCCAAACCCGCCGACAAACATCACCGCGTCGCTTTCGGCGCCACTGTCCTGCGCTGGGAGCAGCATTCGGAATTCACGACCTATACATGGGAATTGCCCGCCGGACCCGACATGGCCCCGTTCTATCCGGCGGCGGCATCGCTGGCATCGTCGATGGGCCTTCTGCCGCAACCCGGTCCGCTGCTGGCCGCGATCGATCTGCATCTTCTGGCCGATGCATCCGAACGCACTTTTCCGGAACGACTGTTCCAGCGAGCGAGCCTTGCCGTGGCCGAAAACTCCGACGGCACCGCGCTCTATGCCACCGATTTCCAGACCGATCCGGCCGGCTTTGTCCGCGTTCTGGTGCTCGATCGCGGATTGGGCGCCGAACGCGCTGGCGCATTGGTGCAGCGGGTGATCGAGCTTGAGACCTATCGCACGCTGGCCCTGCTCGGCCTGCCGAAGGCGCAGCAGCTTGCGCCTTCCATCAACCGGATCGAGCGACGCCTTGCCGAGGTGATGGAGGAAATCCGCCGGGCGGACGACCTTGCCGACAATCATCGTCTGTTGAACGAACTGACCGCGCTCGCCGCCGAACTGGAAGCCGGCGCGGCGCAGAGCCTGTTCCGCTTCGGCGCCAGCCGCGCCTATGACGAGATCGTCAAATTGCGGCTGCAGACCATCGGCGAACGCAAGGTCGGCGGTTTGCCGACCTGGTCGTCCTTTCTCGCCCGCCGCATGGCGCCGGCCATGCGCACTTGCGTCACCACCGAGGAACGGCAGGCCAATCTCTCGCGCAAGCTGGCGCGCGCCGCGAATCTTCTGCGCACGCGTGTCGACGTGGAGCAAGAGCGGCAGAACCAGGAATTGCTGCAGTCGATGAACACACGCACGCGCCTGCAATTGCGATTGCAGGCGACGGTGGAAGGATTATCGGTCGCCGCGATCAGCTATTACGTTGTCGGCCTGTTCGGCTATGTGGTGAAGGGCGCGCACGATTCCGGCCTCGTGCATGTGGAGCCGAGTTATGCGACGGCGGCATTCGTGCCGCTTGCCGTGCTCTTCATCTGGTGGCTGGTGCGGCGAATCCGCAAGAGACACATTGCGGGAGAGGTGTAGTCTGCGCCGCAGCAACGCAATCACATCGGCGGCGTGAGTCCATCGCGTCCGACCGAGATCCGCGCCGCCGACAGGGTGCCGTCCGGCTGCTTCTGCGCGGTAACGATGAAAATCTTGGCGCCTGGTTTCAGTTCGCTCTTGTCGCCGGGAAGATAGGTGACGATCGGCGTCTCCGGCGGCACGATGACTTTCTTCTCGCCATCCTTGTACTTGACCGTAACGGTCTGGCCGCCGACTGCGGCCACCGTCTCGGCCACCGTCGCGTTGGTCATGGTGCTGCCCGCCCGCACATCCCACGGAAAATGCCCTTCCGCAGTACCGCGCATGGGCTCCGGGAAAATATGGACATGCAAGGCGCGCTGGCTGCCGTCCGGCTGCGGCATGGCGGAAACGCCAATATAGGAACCGGGCTTGATCTCGGAGAGCTGCGTCCGGACGATGCCGGAGACGCCGACATTGTCGGCGAGCCTGATCCTGAGCTCGGCGCCGTCGCGCGCCTTGACCGTCAGCATCGAGCCGTCCACGCCGATGATCTCGCCGCGCACACGAACGTTCTGCAGCTGTTGCGCGAAGGCAACTGTCGAGGCCAGCATGACCGCAATGGTCAGACCTGCTGAAAGCCTTGTCCTCATATGCACCTCCCTTGCAACGCCGTATGGCGGCGCGAATGCAGAGGAAACCCCGAAAGCGGGAGGCTTATTCCGGATCAGGATTTGATGGATTTGGCGCGCCGGAAAGGCACATTGGCCCGCGCGGCGGCGACAGGGCGCGCTTTCCCCGGGTGGGCGAGGCCGATCACCTCGTCGAGCAGGCTGTAGATCTGCTCCAGTTTTTGCGGGCCGATCTCCCGCGCCAGGGTGGCGTAGATCGCTTCCGATTGCGGCGCCACGGTCTCGAACAGGTGGCGGCCTTTCGCGGTCAAGGACACGATCACTCGGCGCTGGTCGTTCTTGTTGTTGCGGCGTGAAAGCAGTCCGTATTCCTCCAGCTTTGGCAGAATGCGTGAGAGGCTCGCCGCGTGCAGGCAGCAGACCTTGCCCAGCTCGATGATGCCCAGTTCGTCCACCTCGTTGAGTGCGCGTATGATGCGCCATTGCTGGTCGGTCAGGCCATGGGCGTTGAGATGCGGGCGAAAGCGCTGCATGACCGCCTCACGCGCCAGCATGAGCTGCATAGGCAACGAGCGCTCGAACGGCCGCATGCGCGAGGGCTTCATTTTTCGTCTGCTATTTCGTTGCGCAGCGTGCCGATCTCCGGAACCGACACTTCGACGACGTCGCCGGGCTTGAGCCAGCGAGGCGGATCGAAGCGGGCGCCGGCTCCGACTGGCGTTCCCGACACAATCAGATCGCCGGGTTTAATAGTCATGAAAGTCGTGATGTACGCGATCAGAGAAGCGAAATCGAAGATGAGATTGGCGGTTGTATCGTCTTGCCGAAGGTCGCCGTTGACCTTTGTCGTCAGATGCAATGGTTTTGCCGGATCGATTTCGTCGGCCGTCACCATCCAGGGGCCGATGCTTCCGCTCGCATCCCAGTTCTTGCCCTGGGTGACGTTGAACTTCGCGTGCCGCACCCAGTCGCGAATCGTGCCTTCGTTGCATAACGTATAACCGCAGATGTAACCGAGCGCGGCCTCTTTCGGCACGCGCCGGCCATGCCGGCCGATGACCAGCACGATCTCGCCTTCGTAATCGAGCTGTTCGGACTCCTTCGGCCGAATGACGGGCTGCCCGTGGCCAACAAAGGAATCCGGCACGCGGAAGAACATGCTCGGATATTTCGGCTGTTCCGAACTGTCTTTGTATTCGGCGTTGCGATTGGCGTAATTCACGCCGATACAGAGAATTTTCTCCGGACCGACCACCGGCGGCAGAAGCTGGGCGTCGGACAAGGGAAAATCCGGCCGCACGCCAGCGGCAGATGACTTCACCTCCTCCAGCGCCCCAGCCTTGAGCACATCGAGCAGCGATTTGAAACGCGGTAACCGCTGACGCAGATCGACGATACCGTCATCCACCACAGCGCCGAAACTGGGCCGGCCGCGTAACACATAGCTTGCAACTTTCATGCAGCAGCTTCCTGGGCGGACAACAGGCCGGCCTTGGCAAGCACATCGTCGAGCCGCTTTTCGAGTTCCGGTGTCGCCGACACCATCGGCAGGCGATGTTCGTTGCGTGGAATGATGCCGAGGCGTTTGGCCATGTATTTGATCGGGATGGGGTTGGTGTCGAAGAAGACGCCCTTGTTCAAGCCATGCAGGCGATGATGCAAGTCCTGCGCGACTTTCAGATCGCCGCGCCAGATCGCCTCGCACATATCCGAGAGGACGCGCGGACGCAAATTGCCGACGGCATTCATCAGCCCGCAGGCCAAGACCCCGCTTGACGAGAGGCCCGGCCAAATGATTAACATGTTAAATGTTTTCGGTGGGCCCCGTCAACGGCCCTACGGCCGAGGAAACCGGGAGGATCGCGCCATGCCGCACATCATCGTGGAGTATTCCGCCAATCTCGAGGACAGCGTCGATGTGCAGAAGCTGATCGACGACCTGCATCAGGTCGTGGTCGACAGCGGCGTGGCGGAAGTGGCAGCCATCCGTACCCGCGCCAAGCGGCGCGACGTTTATCGCGTGGCGGACGGCGATCCAAAGAACGCTTTTGTGCAGGTCGTGATGCGCCTGCGCATCGGCCGCAGCGAAGAGATGCGCAGCAAGCTCGCGGATGCGCTTCTCACCGCAACCGATCATAACCTGCAACGCGCATACATGACCCACAACATCGCCATCACCGTGGAGATGGAGGAGATCGACAACATTACCGCGCGCAAGAACTCCATCCGTAGCAAGTCGGAGGCGGCGTGAATAATCTCGATGCGGCAATTGCCAAGGCCGAGGACTGTCTGACGCGCTTCCGCAAGAGCACCGTCACGCATTTGATCGACGGCAAGTGCGACGCTGGAAACGGCAGCACTTTCGAAACGCTGTCGCCGGCCGACAATACGTTGCTGGCCAGCGTCGCACGCGGCGGCGCGGCCGAGATCGACCGCGCGGCGAAGGCGGCGATGAAAGCCTTCCGCACCACCTGGGGCGGCACCTCGGGCGAAGCGCGGCGCGAGATCCTGCACAAGATTGCCGACGCCATCGAAGCGCGCGCGGAGGAAATCGCCTTTGTCGAATGCATGGATACGGGGCAACCGATCCGCTACATGTCGAAGGCAGCGTTGCGCGGAGCGGAAAATTTCCGTTTCTATGCCGACCGGGCGCCAAACGCCGCCGACGGGCTGTCGCTACCGACCGACACGCATCTGAACTACACCATCCGCCAGCCGATCGGGCCCGTGGGCGTGATTACGCCGTGGAATACGCCGTTCATGCTGTCGACCTGGAAGATCGCGCCGGCGCTCGCGGCCGGCTGCACGGTCGTGCACAAGCCGGCGGAATGGTCCCCCCTCACCGCCATATTGCTCGCGGAAATCTGTCTCGAGGCCGGGCTACCCGCGGGTGTGCTCAACGTTGTACATGGCTTTGGCGAGGAGGCCGGCAAGGCCCTGACCGAGCATCCCGACATTAAGGCGATCGGCTTTGTCGGCGAAAGCGCAACGGGCTCGCTGATCATGCAGCAGGGCGCGCCGACCTTGAAGCGCGTGCATTTCGAACTCGGCGGCAAGAACCCGGTGATCGTATTCGCCGACGCCGATCTCGACCGCGCGCTCGACGCCTGCCTGTTCATGATCTACTCGCTGAACGGCGAACGCTGCACCTCCTCCAGTCGCGCCCTCGTGGAAGCCTCGATCTACGACGAATTCGCGAAAAAAGCCGCCGAGCGCGTCAAGAAAATCAAGGTCGGTCATCCGCTCGATCCGGCGACCGAGATCGGGCCCTTGATTCACCAACGGCATGTCGAGAAAGTGCTGAGCTATGCCGAAATTGCGCGCAAGGAAGGCGCCACTGTTGCAGCGGGCGGCGGGCGCGCAAAGGAGAAGGGCAATTTTGTCGAGCCGACGCTTTATACGCGGGCGCGACAGGACATGAGGATCGCCCAAGAGGAGATCTTCGGCCCAGTGCTCACCATGATCCCCTTCGCCGACGAGAAGGAAGCGCTCTCGATCGCCAACGATGTGCGCTACGGTCTCACCGCCTATATCTGGACACGCGACGTCGGCCGCGCGCATCGCGTCGCGCAGCAGGTCGAGGCCGGCATGGTCTGGGTGAATTCCGAGAATGTGCGTCACCTGCCGACTCCGTTCGGCGGCGTGAAGGCCTCCGGCATCGGCCGCGACGGCGGCGATTATTCCTTCGACTTCTACATGGAGACGAAGAACATCGCGATCGCACTGGACAAACACAAGATACCGAAAATCGGAGGCTGAGCGAAATGCCCATCCGCAAGCCGAACTTCAATCCGCCCTTCAACATCGTGCGCGCGAGCCATGTGGATTTCGGCGTGTACGATCTGGCTAAGTCGAAAGCCTTCTATGTCGATTGTCTCGGTTATCTGGTGACGGAGGAGACGAAGGACACTCTCTATCTGCGCGCCGTTGAGGAACGCAATCATCATTCGATCGCGCTGCGCACAACAAAGGAACCGATCGTGCATGCGCTCGGCTTCAAGGTGGCGAGCGAGGAAGATCTCGACCGCGCCGCCTTCTGGTTTGCGCACAAGGGCTTTCCGACCTCGTTCCTGGAGGTCCCGCATCAAGGCCGCACCCTGCGTACCTGCGACATGTTCGGCATGCCGCTGGAATTCTATTTCCGCATGGACCAGGCCGAATGCATGCTGCGCAAATATGCCGAGTATAAAGGCGCGCGCATCCAGCGAATCGACCACATCAACTGCTTTACGCCGGACGTGCAGGCGTCCTACGATTTCTATAGCGAGATCGGCTTCCGCCTGACCGAATATACCGAAACCGACGGCGACGATCCGAAGCTTTGGGCGGTGTGGATGCACCGCAAGGGCAATGTGCACGACCTCGCTTTCACCAACGGTGCAGGACCGCGGCTGCATCATATCGGGGTGTGGACGGCGAGCTCGCTCGACATCCTGCACATCTGCGATGTCATGGCGTCCTCCGGATTCCTGTCCAATATGGAGCGCGGGCCGGGGCGGCACGGCATTTCCAATGCCTTCTTTCTTTATTGCCGCGATCCCGACAATCACCGCGTGGAGTTGTTCACCTCCGACTATCTGACCGTTGATCCCGATCTGGAGCCCTATCGCTGGTCGCTGCGCGACCCGCAGCGGCAGACCCTGTGGGGTCAGCCTGCGCCGAAATCCTGGTTCGAGGAGGGCTCCGTTTTCGAGGGCGTGCCCGTGCGGGAGCCGGTGCTGGAAGCGCAGCCGATCGTGGCGCGGTAGGCCCAGGCATCGCCCCACCACTCTGACATCACCCGGGCTTGACCCGGGGGTCCACGTCTTTCTTAAGTGCGAAGATCAAGACGTGGATGGCCGGGACAAGCCCGTCCATGACGAACCATAGGTCGCACACTTTTCCATGAAATCCCTCTTTATCGACTGCAATCACCAGCTTGCCCCGGTCTTCGCCCGCGTCCACCGGGAGGACGACCCGCCGATCAACGTCAACACGCACGCCTTCAAGACCGCAGACCTGCCGCGCATGCTGGACGGTTTTGAGATCGCGCTCGACGATCATTCCCACATGCCGACCTCGATTGTGGCGCAGTGCCGGACCTTGAAGCACATCGTGTTCCTGGGCACGGGCGCGGCGAGCTACATGAACATCGCCGAATTGAAGGAATTCGGCATCACCGTCCATACCATCCGTGGCTACGGAGACACCGCCGTCGCCGAGCACACCATTGCGTTGATGTTCGCCGCGGCGCGCGCAGTAGCGCAGATGGACCGCACGCTACGTGCCGGCACATGGAAACCGCTGGAAGGCACCCAGCTTCTTGGCAAGACGCTGGGCATCATCGGGCTCGGCGGCATCGGCCGTGAGGTCGCACGCATCGCCAAAGGCATCGGCATGGACGTCATCGGCTGGAACCGCACGCAGCATGCCGACATTGCGGTGCCACTTGTCAGCATCGACGACTTGCTGGAACGCTCTGACGTCGTTTCGATGAACCTCGTCCTTGGCGACGAGACGCGCGGATTTCTCAGCGCCGAGCGCATCGCTCGCATGAAAAAGGGCGCGATTTTCGTCAACACGGCGCGCGGCGCGCTGGTGGATGAGGCCGCCCTGATCGCGGCGTTGACCTCCGGTCAGATTGCCCATGCGGGCATGGACGTGTTCCAGACCGAGCCCCTCCCCGCAGGGCATCCCTTTACGCAGATGGACAATGTGACCATCACGTCGCATGCCGCCTTCCGTACTCTGGAAGCGTCGATGACGCTGCTGCGGCGGGCTATTGACATTGTGAAATCGATCAGACGCGTCTGAAACTTTCCCCGCCCTGCGGCGTTGCCGCAGGGCGGAGGGCCCATTCATGCCAGATCAGAAAACGCTCGCGGCCGTCGTCGCACATGGCGCCGCGCGCCTGCCGTCGGTCGAGGTCGACAGCTACAATTTGGAATTGAAGGACGACGAGGGCTTTCTCGGCGACCGCGCCAGCAAGGGCGCTTTCCGCCACATCATCGAGAACTGGCGCAAACCGCTGCGCAAGGCTGGTGAAGACCCGTTTGGCGATGTCCCAAGCGATGAGCTCAACAAGAAGCTGCTCGACGATCTGCTCAGCAAGGGCGATGCCGAGGCTGCTGGCATCGTCCAGGGTGCGATTGAGGATTTTTCGCAGCAACTCGCCCTAATTGTCCGGCGGTTTCTCAAACTGAAGAATTGGTCAGAAACCGAACGTATTGTGGTCGGTGGTGGATTCCGCGCCAGCCGCATTGGAGAGCTAGTGATCGGCCGCACCGCCGTCATTCTGAAGATGGACAAGGTGGATGTCGATGTCGTCCCGATCCGGCACGATCCCGATGAGGCCGGTATCATCGGTGCTGCGCACCTCGCACCGGCCTGGATGTTCAAGGCGCATGATGCGATTCTGGGAGTCGATATCGGCGGCACCAATATCCGTGCTGGTGTGATTGATCTCAATCTCAAAAAAAAATCCGACCTGTCGAAGGCCTGCGTCTGGAAATATGAACTGTGGCGGCATGCCGAGGAGGAGGACGTAAAGCGCGAGGATGCGGTGGAAAGCCTTGCCGGCATGCTCAAGCGGCTGATCGCCAAGGCAAGAAGGGAAGGGCTGCAGCTTGCACCCTTCATCGGCATCGGGTGCCCTGGCAGGATCGAGGAGGATGGCTCGATCGACCGCGGCGCCCAGAACCTGCCCGGTAACTGGGAATCCAGCCGCTTCAACCTGCCGCAGCGCATTCGCGAGGCCATTCCGAAGATCGGTGACGACGACACGGCTGTCGTGTTGCATAACGACGCCGTGGTGCAGGGCCTGTCCGAGGCGCCGTTCATGCAGGATGTGAACGAATGGGCAGTGCTGACCATCGGCACCGGGCTGGGCAATGCCAAATTCACCAACCGCAGAGCCGATTGAGTGACGGCGAGGGCGCCAGTCGGCAAATCCGCATTGACGCCCTCGCCCGCGCCCCTTCAGAATAAGAAAAAGCAGACTGCGGGGAGGAGCGCGTGAAGCCGGCGCCGTTTGGCTATGCGAAGGCCCGTTCGATCGAGGACGCAGTCGCGCTCTTGGCGCAGCATGGCGAGCAAGCCAAGCTCCTGGCGGGCGGGCAGAGCCTGATTGCCACGCTGAATATGCGCCTGTCGGCGCCAAGACTCCTGATCGACATCAACGGTATTTCCGGTCTCTCCGGCATTGCGCTGAAGAACGGTCATGTCGAGATCGGCGCCATAACGCGGCATGTGGAGATCGAGCGGTCGGACGTGATCGCAAGGCATGCGCCGCTGATCGCCATGGCGATGCCGCATATCGGCCATCCCGCCATCCGCAATCGCGGCACTATCGGAGGCTCGATTGCGTTTGCCGATCCAGCTGCGGAACTGCCGGGCTGCCTTCTGGCCCTTGGTGGCTCGGTCGAGATCGCCGGGCCGAAAGGCAGGCGCACGGTGCAAGCGGACGATTTCTTCAAAGGGCTATACGAGACCGCGCTTTCACCGCATGAAATTCTGACGCTGATCCGCGTCCCTGCTGCAGCGTCCATGTCCCGCTACGGTTTCGCCGAATTGGCACGCCGTCACGGCGACTATGCCGTCGCCGGCTTAGCCGCGTCGGCACATGCCGATGGCAGCGGGCTGAAAGACATTCGGCTTGCTTTCTTCGGCGTCGACCTGACACCTTTGCGCGCGAAAGGCGCGGAAGCGGCATTGGCGGCGGGCGACGTCGAGAAGGCGGTGGCCACCCTTGCATCCGATCTCGATCCGCCTGACGATGTACAGGAAACCGGACCGGTGAAAAAACATCTCGCCGGCGTGCTGCTGCGCCGCGTGGCCGCGCAACTGTCGAGGACGCGCGCATGAACGAATTCTGCGACATCACCCTCACGGTCAATGGCGAGCGGGTGAGCGAGCGCGTGGAAGCGCGCAAATCGCTGGTCGATTTCCTGCGTGAGGATCTGACGCTCACCGGCAGCCATGTCGGCTGTGAGCATGGCGTGTGCGGTGCCTGCACGGTCCGGGTGAATGGCGAAATCGTGCGCGGCTGCCTGATGCTGGCGGTGCAATGCGACGGCGCCAGTGTCGAGACGATCGAAGGTGTATCGGATAGCGGCGAGATCACCGATCTGCAGAATGCGTTTCAGACTCGTAACGCGCTGCAATGCGGCTTCTGCACTCCCGGCATGTTGCTGACGGCGCAGGATCTTCTCTCAAGCGGACATGCGCCGTCGCGTGACGAAATCCGTGAACATATTTCGGGAAATTACTGCCGCTGCACCGGCTACCATGCCATCGTGGATGCCGTTGAAGCGGTGGCGCAGGCGCGCAAAGGGAGCCGCAAGTGAAGATCGTCGCCGACGTCCCCTCACCCCTGACGGCGCTCGACAGGCCCAATTCCTATATTGGCCGTGCAGTACCGCGGCCGAATCTCGCCCGGCTGACGCAGGGTCGCGCGCAATATGTCAGCGACGTGGTGCTGCCGCGCATGGCGCATGTCGCCTTCCTGCGCTCGCCCTACGCACATGCCCGCATCGTGAAGCTCGACAAGAGCAAGGCCGAGACGGCGAAGGGCGTCGTCGCGGTCGTCACTGGCGCGGAAATGTGCAAAGTGATTACGCCCTGGGTTGGCGTGCTGTCGCACCTGAAAGGCATCAAATCGGCGCCGCAATACGCCATTGCCGTGGACCGCGCCTGCTGGCAGGGCGAAGCTGTCTGCGCTGTGGTCGCGCGCACCCGCGCCGAAGCTGAAGACGCCTGCGAGCTGATCGACATCGAGTATGAGGAACTGACGCCGGTCACCGATCCGGAAACCGCGCTCGACCCGGATACGCCGGTAATCCATCCCGAGCTCGGCGACAATCTTACCTTCGAGCGCACGCTCGATGCCGGTGAGGTCGACAAGGCATTCAACGAATCGGATGCCGTGGTGGAGGCGACCTTCATCTTCGGTCGCCACACCGGCGTGACCAATGAGCCGCGCGCCATCGTCGCCGACTGGAATCCTGGCGAACAGCGCCTGACCGTGTATCAGGGCACGCAGGCGCCACACATGATGATGAACCTCTTCGCCAAGCATCTTGGCCTCGAGGAGCATCAGGTTCGCGTGATCACAAAAGATGTCGGCGGTTCTTTCGGCATCAAGGTGCATACCTATGCCGACGAAATGGCGACGGTGGCGCTGTCCAAACTGCTGAAGCGGCCGATCAAATTCGTGGCGGACCGCATCGAGAGTTTCGTCACCGACATCCACGCCCGCGATCATCGCGTCAGAGGAAAGATCGGCGTGAAGAAGGACGGCACCATCACCGCTTTCGAGATCGACGATCTCACTGGCATCGGGCCCTATTCTGTCTATCCGCGCACGTCGGGCATCGAGGCCAATCAGGTCGTGAACCTGACCGGCGGTCCGTACAAATGCCCCAACTATCGCGCCCGTGCCCGAGTCGTATTCCAGAATAAAAATGTCATGTGCCAGTACCGCGCCGTCGGCCATCCGATCGCGACCGGCGTGACAGAAGGGCTGGTGGATCTCGCGGCAGCCAAGATCGGTATGGACCCCGCTGAATTGCGGCGGAAGAATCTCTATCCCGACGACGCCTATCCGGCGACCGCGGCTTCCGGCATCAAGTTCGAGAAGCTGTCGCATCATGCTTCGCTCGACAAGATTCTTGCGATGATGGACTACAAGGCGTTGTGCGCCGAACGCGATGCAAAGCGCCTGGGCGGCGTCTATCGCGGAATCGGATTTGCCTCCTTCATCGAGGTGACCAACCCCAGCGCCGCCTTCTATGGTGTCGGCGGCGCACGTATTTCCTCCCAGGACGGCGCGACCGTGCGGCTCGACGCCACTGGCGCAATCTTTATTCACTCCGGCGTCACCGAACAGGGCCAGGGGGCTGAAGCCGTGCTGGCGCAATGTGTCGCGTCTGCTTTCGGCGTGCCGATAGACCGCGTGCGTGTCGTCACCGGCGATACCGACAATGTGCCCTATGGCGGCGGCACGTGGGCCTCGCGCGCCGCCGGCATCGGCGGTGAAGCGGCGTGGCAGGCGGGCAAGGCATTGCGGCAGAACGTGCTGACGGCTGCCGCGAGTATTTTGCAGGCGCAGCCCGACGGGCTCGACATCGTCAACGGCGTTGTCGTGGACAAGGGGACGACGCGCGAGCGGATCAGCCTCGACGAGGTGGCGCGCATCTGCTACTTCCGCCCCGACACACTGCCGCCAGGCTTCCAGGCCGAATTGATGGCCACGCGGCATTACGTTCCGCGCGCCTGGCCCTTCGCTTTCACCAATGGCATCCAGGCGAGCTATCTCGAGGTCGATATCGATACCGGTTTTGTGACGCTGCTGAAGCACTGGTGCGTGGAGGATTGCGGCACGGTCATCAATCCGCAGCTGGTCGACGAGCAGATCCGCGGCGGCATTGTACAGGGCCTGGGCGGCGCGCTGTTCGAGCATTGCCTCTACGACGAGCGCGGCCAGATGCTCAACGGCAACATGGCCGATTATCTGGTACCAATGGCAGTGGAAATGCCGGACATGGAAATCGGCCATGTGGTGACGCCCACTGCCGACAGCGAACTCGGCGCGAAGGGTGCCGGCGAAGCGGGCACGGCCGGCGCACCGGCCGCGGTGATGAACGCGATCAATGACGCGCTGCGTCCACTGGGCGCGAAACCCATGACCGAGATGCCGTTCACGCCCGGGCGTGTGTTGCGGGCGCTGGGCCGGGTGTGATCAGAACTTGATCATGTCGAGCTTCGTCAGCGTCACCCGCTGAGACAGGACCGGCGCATTGGCCATATGCCATGCCGTGTATTGCTCTGGGTAAGGATCGGCCGACATGCCGTCCACTGGAACAATGACATTCATCCCGCGCAAGGCCGCGCCACTGCCGGTATAGAGGACGGCGCCATGCGCCGCCGTCCCGACGACAACGACGGTCTGAATGTTCCTCTCCTTCAAGATCTTCTCCAAATCGGTGCGCAGGAACTTGTCAGGTCCGGAGAGGACCGAAGGCTCGTTCGCCGCGGGCGCGACATCCGTCATCACGTCAGCCGAAGTTGTATTTGCGATAATACTGTAGACGACCGCCGCGCCCTTGCCCCGCGCTTCGCTTAGGAGCTTCTTCACGGCAGGAATCGTCGCGATGCATCGCGGGCGCTTGCCGCAATTCTGGTTCATGAAATCGAGCATCAGAAGCGCGGTCGTCTTCGGATCGACGGTGACCGGCTTGAGTGCGGGCGGCGGCGGCGTCTTCACGCTCGCCCATTCGTCGATGATCGTCTGGGAAAAGGCGGGACCGGCGAGCGCGATCATCGCTGCGAATGCGCCGGCAAACATCCTAAACCGTTTCATTTCATCCTCCGAAAATCTCGACAAGACTGGGCCAATCCACTCCCATTGCAGGGTTAAACCCCGGGCAGCATGGACGAAGTCCGCTCGCCGGGTCAAAATGCCGCCGCACGACACAAAGCTGCCGGACCCGACCCGCAGCTCAGGGAGATCATCAATGAACATCAAGGTCGGCAGAGAGGCCATCGAACGCGCCTCCCGCGAGCTGAGCAATTGGGGCCGCTGGGGCAAGGACGACCAGATCGGCACGCTCAACCACGTTACGCCGCAGGACATCGTCAAGGCCGCGAGCCTGATCCGCACCGGCAAGGTATTCGCCCTCGGCATTCCACTCGACCGCAACGGCCCGCAGACCGGCCTGTTCGGCGGCCGTTTCAATCCGATCCACCAGATGCTGGCGACCGGCACCGACGCGGTCGCGGGACAGCAGGACTGGAACAAGATCCGCTATGCCGACGACACGCTCAATCTCTGCGTGCAGGGCGCGACGCATTGGGACGCGCTGGGACACATCTTCTACGAAGACAAGGCCTATAACGGCCACGACGCGAAGCTGATCGATTCGCGCGGCCTCTCCGTCCTCGGCATTGAGCATTCCAAGAGCAAGATGGTGGGCCGCGGCGTGCTGCTGGACATCGCGCGCCATCGCAAGGTCGATTGGCTGAAGGATGGCGAAGGCATTTCCAACGACGAACTCGACCAATGCGCCAAGCAGCAGAATGTGGAAATCCGCAAAGGCGATTTCGTCATCATCCGCACCGGGCAGATGGAGCGGTGCCTGAAGGAAGGCGAATGGGGCGGCTATGCCGGCGGCGACGCGCCCGGCGTGAAATTCGAGAATTGTTACTGGTGCCAGGACAAGCAGATCGCCGCGATCTGCTCCGACACTTGGGGCGTGGAAGTGCGGCCGAACGAGACCACCGAGGCCAACCAGCCGTGGCACTGGGTGGTGATCCCGGCCATGGGCCTTTGCATGGGCGAAATCTTCTATCTCAAGGAGCTCGCGGAAGACTGCGCCAATGACGGCATCTACGAGTTCTTCTTCGCCGGCCCGCCGCTGATCATCACCGGCGGAACGGGATCGCCAATCAATCCGCAGGCAATCAAGTAGTCACGACGGCTAGGACGGCGCCCACGCGCCATCCTTTTGTTGCTGCAATTCTTGCGGAGTGTTTGCGTCCGCCTCGTGGTCCCGACGCTGGAGGTGCGCCGTGAAATTCCAATTGCACCAGCTGGCTTGCCTGTTCGCCGCCTGTCTTTCGACAGCGCTGCTGTGCGCAGATGCTCGGGCGCAGTTCGCAAGCTCCGGGCAGATCCTGCCCGCCGAGCGCCAGACCACCGAAGCTCCGCGCACGGTCGCTGCGCGTGAGTATCGCGATGCCTATTGCGCAGTTTGGACCGACGGCTGCACCACGTGCGAACGCAAATCGGCGAACGACCAGCCGGCCTGCCGGGAGGCCGCAGGCCAGACTCCTTCATGCCAAAAGCACCGCGTTGCCTGCCGGGCAATATTGCCGACCATCGGGCGCGTCTGCCTCCAATATTCCGACGGCTGCAATACGTGCACGGGCGGCACCTGTACCCTCCTCTCCTGTTCCGGCGTTTCGCTGAGCAGCAAGCCGCGCAAAGTTTTCACTCCTGACTTTACCTGTCGCCAGCCGCGCCGGGCGCAATATGACGATCCGCGCTTGCTGAGAGCGGACCTGCAGGGACATTGGCAACTGTCCGATGAACGCAGCCGGAGCTGCGATCTCTTCATTCGGCACAATGTGTCCGCCTCGCCGAGCTGTTCTGCTATTCATCCTGCCCTAGCGGAGGTCCGCACTGTGCAAGTGGACGGGACCATGCTTCGCCTGGTGGACAGGACGAACCGGCCTCTCCTGGCCTTTGACATCTCGAATCTCGATTCACCGAAAGGTGTCGAGGATGCAGTTCCTTATCGTCTCATCCGCATGAAATAGCTGCCCGCCGGCTCACCGAACCGCAGATGCCAGTCCATCACATGGCGGATGCAAACACCTCCATGTTGATGCAATTGGGAGGGCGGCGGCCTTCGACAATGGCATGGATATTGTCGACCACGATATGCGCCATGGATTCGCGCAATTCGAACACGGCGCTGCCGAGATGCGGCGTCAGCACCACATTCTCCATTCTCAACAAGGCAGGCTGGATCTTGGGCTCGTTCTCGAAGACGTCGAGACCCGCCCCGGCGATGCGGCCCTCCTCGAGGGCCCGCGCCAAGGCCGCTTCGTCGATCACCGGGCCGCGCGAGGTGTTGATGATATAGGCCGTGCGCTTCATCAGCGCGAATTGCCGCGTGCTCATCAGATGATGCGTTTCGTTATTCATTCCGACATGCAGCGAAACGAAATCGGATTCGCCGAGCAGCCGTTCAAGGTCCGTGTAGGTCGCGCCAAGCCTCTGCTCCTCCGCCTCCGGCATGCGGCGTGGATCGGCATAGAGAATGCGCATGCCAAAACCCGCGGCACGGCGGGCCATCGCTTGTCCGATGCGGCCGCCGCCCACAAGGCCGATGGTTTTCCCGGTCACCCCGGTGCCGGCGAGATGATTGGACTGCGAGCCCGGAAAAGCGCCGGCCCGCACCAGCTTGTCGCCCTCGACGATGCGCCGGGCGACCGCCAGCAGCAGGCCGAAAGCGATGTCGGCGGTGGCATCGGTGACCACCGCGGGAATATTGGTCACTGGAATCTTGCGCGCAGTCGCCTCCGCCACATCGATCCGGTCGGGCGTGATCGTCATCGACGCGACCGCCTTCAAGTTGGGATTGGCGGCCAGCACGTCACGATCGACCGTGTCGTGCAGGAGCGACAGCAGGATGTCGTTGCGGGATACGCCCTGGATCAGTTTCGGCTTGGCGAGGATACGGCTCGAATCCGGATTGACTTCCACATCGGCAAACTCCCGCAATCGTACCAGCGCGCTCTCCGCGATTGGCTGCGTCACAAATACTCTCGGCCGCATTCCATGCCCCCTCGATACGCATTTACCGATGTAGCGCCTTGACAATTATAGTAACGTCCAGGTCCGGCCAAGACCGGCAAGAAAACTAATGGGAGATATCAGGATGGCGCAGGGGGACAAAGGCAGCATCGGCATTGTCGGGCTTGGCATCATGGGCGGCGCCTTCGCCAGGCATCTGGTGAACGCTGGCTGGAAGGTGTGGGGCTACGACGTTGACGCGACAAGACAGAAGGCAATGGCCAGGCTGGGCGTGCAGATTGTCGACGATGTGAAAAAAGTCGCGGAAGCCGCGCCCACTCTCCTGACCAGCCTGCCCCACCCGAACGCCCTTGCTGCGACCGCAGAAGCGATCGCAGCGGCAAAGGTGCCGCCGCGCATCATTGCCGAATGCAGCACCTTCGCGATCGAGGACAAGCAGAACGCAGAGAAAATCCTGCGCAAGGCGCGCCATACCCTGCTCGATTGCCCAGTCAGCGGCACCGGGGCGCAGGCGGCAGTGAAGGATCTCTTGATCTATGCCAGCGGCGACGCTACGGCCATTCGCAAGCTGCGGCCACTCTTCGCCGACTTCTCGCGGCAGACGCACGATCTTGGCGCCTTCGGCAACGGCAGCAAGATGAAGTACGTCGCCAATCTGCTGGTCGCCATTCACAACGTGGCCGCGGCCGAAGCCATGGTGCTCGGCATGAAGGCCGGGCTCGATCCGAAACAGATTTTCGAGTTTGCCACCGGCGGCGCCGGCAATTCACGGATGTTCGAAGTGCGCGGGCCGATGATGGTGAAGGGCGATTATTCCGACGCCACGATGAAGAACTACGTCTGGCAGAAGGACATGGCCGTGATCGGCGCCTTCGCAGCGAAGCTCGGTGTGCCGACGCCCTTGTTCAGTGCGACGCTGCCGGTCTACGCCTCCGCCATGTCCACCGGCTATGCCGAGGAAGACACCGGCGCGGTCTGCGCGGTGCTGGAAAAATGGGCCGGCGTCCGGCGCAAGAGAAAGAAGTAGCGGTCAGCTATGCAGGAAATCCAGCGTCGCTGTCTCGGTCATCACTGCCTGCGGGATGCTGTGGCGCGCTGATGAGGAGCGCTCCTCATCGGTCAGCTGTGCAGCCTGCAGATAGGCCCCGAGATGGCGGGCCCGCTGGACGACCCGGCGGCCAACGCGAAGACGCGCCTCTTCGAATTGGCGCAACCCCTCCTCCACCGACCCAGAACCTTCGAGGGCGGCCGCCAGTTCGCGCGCATCTTCAGCCGCCTTGGTCACGCCGGCGCCGACATGCGGGCGCGCAACGAAGGCGGCATCGCCAATCAGGGCGACACGGCCGAAAGCCAGGCGCGGCGATTCCAGGTCGTAGATCGGCTGCAGCATCGGCTGTGTCGCGAGTTCGACGATCTCCACGAATTGTGGCGCCAGCAGACGCCGCGCCGCTGCACGCATCTCGTTCAGGCACTCCTTGCGGATCAGATGCGGCGGGATCGAGCTGGCATGGATGACTCCGCTGTCATCCGTCAGGAGATTCGTCAGTTCCGTCGCCTCATCTGCCGGGCGATACCAGACCATGTTGTAGCGCCGATGGCCGGCGCGCAGGTCGTCGTCCGGCCCGGCGACCGGATAGCCCAGCATCTGTTCGCCCGGCGGCAGACAGAAGGCCATGTACGGGAACAGATCTCGGTGGGTCGCCGGCGAGAGCGTCCTCTCCGGGATCAGTGCGCGCCAGGCCACATAGCCGGCATAAAGCGGTACGGCATCCGGCTGGCAGAGCTGGCGGACGGTCGAGCGGATGCCGTCTGCGCCGACCAGCAGGTCCGCCCCGATGCGGCTGCCGTCGGTGAAGATGGCGGTGATCGATGCGTCGGCCTGTCGGAACGCTTGCAGAACCTTGCCCCGATGATAGCGATCTGCGGGAAACGCGTCGCGCAGAAACCGATAGACCCGCTCCCAGGACGTCATGACCTGCGGGCAATCGCCGTAGATCATCATGCGGCCCGCCGAATCGAAGACACGCCGCTTCTCGACCTTGACGCCCAGATCATCCGGCACGAGCGCAAGATTTCGCAGCGCGAAAACCAGTTCCGGCTGCGCCACAATGCCGGCGCCGCGGCCGGACAATTCGCCCTCGACCCGCTCGAAAATGTCGACGTCCCACCCCGCTTTGCGCAGCAGATGGCCGGCAAACAGCCCGCTCATCGAGCCGCCGATCACCAGCGCGCGCCCGCGATGCGGAACATTTACCTGATTTGGCGACATTGGCGTTGCACCCGGACCTGCTATATATCCTGCGGGACGCTCTGGAGGAAATGCCAATGGCACTCACCATGAAGGACAAGCCGGCCCACACCACCGACCGTTCCGAATGGTCGGCGGAGCTCAAGGCCGAATTCGAACGCGAGAGCAGAAATCCCAACCCTTGTGTTGGATCGCATCTGCTTTCGGAAAACGAGCGCACGCGCGTATGGATGATCCGACTGCAGCCGGGCGAGCGTTTCGGTTTTCATCGCCACGTCCTCGATTATTTCTGGACGTCGATTTCGGGTGGGCGGGGACGCCAGCACGTGAATGACGGTACGACTGTCGAGTATACCTACCAGCCGGGCGAGACGCGGCACGAAACTTATGCCGCCGGCGAATTCAAGGTGCACGACCTGCAGAATATCGGCGACAAGGAAATGGTCTTCATGACCGTCGAGTTCCTGAGCAGCGCCAACAAACCGCTGCCGCTGCCCGAGCACGTTCGGCTGAAGGCCGCCTGAAGCCGCTCTGCGTTCTCGCATCTTCACGAACGCCGGGCGCTTGCCCGGCGTTTCGTTTTCATGGGTCCGGTTAGGACGACCGTGCTGCCCACGATGTCGGGGCAGCCATGGCGACGGCATGTCGCACGCGCCTGGAGGACCGATCAAATGGACTAGCCAAGCGCGCGCGCTTCCTGCAAACTGGTTCCAGCCCGGGAAACGAACTCGCTGCCTGTAGCCGCGAGCCGCTCCGAGAGCCAGAACAAGGCGCACAAGCGCCATCAGGGGGAATGATGACGGCTTGCTCCAGCCAGCTCCTTGTCAGGGCGCGTTCCGATTACGCACGCGCGCTGCCTGACCAGGTTCGCGCCTAAACTCCGGGCAGCCGCATGGAATTTCCCGTCGAGCTTTTCATCAATGCGCTGATTGCCGGGTTGCTGCTCGGCGGGTTTTATGCCGCGGTGACGGTCGGCATTTCGATCTCGTTCGGCATTCTGGACATCGTCAATATCGCGCATCCCGCTTTCATCATTCTCGGTTCATACATCGCCTATATCGTCAACCAGCGGCTCGGCATCGACCCCATCCTGACCGCCATCATCGTCTTGCCGGTCTTCTACGCACTCGGATCGGCGGTCTATCAGGTCTATTACCTGTCCTTCGAGAAGCGCGGGCAGGAGGCGCTGCGCGGGCTCGCCTTCTTCTTCGGCCTGCTTTTTGTCACGGAAGTCATGCTGATCCTCGTCTTCGGGGTCGATTACCGCTATGTCCAGGCCGGCTATATCGAGCAGACGCTGCGTTTCGGCTTTTTCGATCTGCCCCTGCGCATGCTGATTCCCTTCGTGATCTCGATCCTGCTGCTCGGCGGCCTGCAGCTTTTCCTGAGCAAGACCTTTACCGGCCGCGCGATCATGGCGGTGGCGCAGGACCAGCTTGCATTGTCGCTGATGGCGGCCGATCCCATCCGCATCAAGCGCATCGCCTTCGCCATCTCGATCGCAACGGCGGCGATAGCCGGCGCGCTGCTGATCATCATCCAGCCGGTGGAGCCCTCGGTCGGGCGCGAATATATCGGCCGCGTATTCGCAATCTGTGTGCTGGGCGGGATGGGCAGCCTGCCGGGCACGGTGATTGCGGCACTGCTGCTCGGCGTCGTCGAAAGCATTACCTCAACTTTTTACGGACCCTCCTGGGCGCCGGCGGTGGCCTTCGGATTTCTTCTGCTGACGCTGGCAGTGCGGCCAGCTGGCCTATTGGGGCGCTGACTGTGCGAAACTGGCAGTTTTTCCTTGCAGCGCTCGCCGTCGGCATCGGCGCTTATGCCGCCGCACGGCTGATCGGAAACGATTACATCTATTTCGCCGGTTATGTGGTGCTGCAATTCGTGGTACTCGCGACCGCCTGGAACATCCTTGGCGGCTATTGCGGCTATGTGAATTTCGGCTCGGCAGCCTTCTTCGCCATCGGCGCCTACACGACTGTGGCCCTGCACAAGTTCCCTCAGTTCAGCAGCCGGTATCTTCCGGAGGTGGTCAACTCTGTCGTGGCGACGCTTTTCCCGCTGCCGATGCCGGTGCTGATTGTCGTCGGTGGGGCCATCGCGGGCCTTGTCGGGTTCGGCATGGGTTATCTGACCTTGCGGCTGCGCGGAGTTTTTTTCGCCATCGCCACACTCGCGCTGGCGGTCGTGCTGCAGACGCTGATCGTCAACTGGGATTATGTCGGCGGATCGCGCGGCGCCTACGTGATCCGGCCAGCCGCAACACCCTATTTCGGCATCAACTATATCGAGTATCTGTTCCTGATCATGCTGCTGCTGTCGATCGTGGCCATCACGGTGGCACGTAGCATTGAGCGCTCGCAGCTCGGCTACGGCTTCGCCACCATCCGTGACGACGAGCTTGCGGCCGAGGCGACTGGCGTTCCGACGCTTCGGCTGAAACTGATCGCAACCACGCTCAGCGGCGCCTTCATGGGCATGGCTGGTGCACCCTTCCCGTTCTATATCGGCTATCTGGAACCCTCGTCGGCCTTCGGCCTCGCCTATGCGGTGAACGCCATCGCCATGCCGATGATCGGCGGCACAACCAGCTGGGTCGGCCCGCTGCTCGGCGCCATTCTTCTCGGAGGCCTGCAGCAGATCGCCTCGGTCACGATCTCCTCGGCAGTCAGCCTGCTGATCGTCGGCTTGCTGCTGGTCTTCTTCGTCATCATTGCTCCCAACGGCATTATCGGGCTCTGGCACAAGTATTTCCCGAGCAAGGATCCGGATGTCGTCGAGCGCGAACGCAGCGCGGAGGCAACATGACCCCGCTTCTGCAAGTCGAGAATCTCAGCAAGCGTTTCGGTGGCTTCGTCGCGCTGGACGGCATCAATCTCGAGGTCGCGCAAGGCGAACGGCTGGGACTGATCGGCCCCAACGGGTCCGGTAAGAGCACGCTGGTCAATTGCCTGTGCGGCACCTTGCACAACGAAACAGGCGATGTGCATTTCGACGGCCGGCCAATCAACGGCCTGCAGGCGCATCAGCGCACGCATCTCGGCATGGCGCGCAGCTTTCAGCTGCCGCGCCCATTCCACACGCTGACGGTGGCGGAAAACCTGCGGGTTCCGCTGCTCTATACGGTCAACACCCGCCCCGGCGCAGCATTGTCGGAAGGCCAGATCGAGGCGCGCTGTCGCGAATTGCTTGGCCTTGTCTCGCTCGAGCACAAGGCCCGCAAGATGCCGCGCGACCTGACCCAGGTCGAGATGCGCAAGCTGGAGCTGGCGCGAGCCATGGCCGCCGACCCGAAACTGCTCATCGCCGACGAATCGATGGCGGGCCTGTCGCAATCCGAGGTCAAGGACATCGTGGCGCTGCTGATCCGGCTGAACGAGCGCGGCATCACCATCATCCTGATCGAACATATAATGTCGGCGGTGATGAGCTTCTCCCAGCGCCTCGTGGTCCTGGTGTCCGGCAGGAAAATCGCCGACGGCAACCCGGGCGACGTGATCCGCGATCCCGAGGTCGAGAGGGCGTATCTTGGCCAATAGCCTGACCATCGAGAACATCCATGCGGGCTACGGAGCCGTACGCGTCATCGAGAACGTGTCGATGGATGTGGGCTCCGGCCAGACGGTGGTGCTGCTCGGCACCAACGGCAACGGCAAAAGCACGCTGATCAAATGCATCATGGGCTTGTGCCGGCCGACGGCTGGCCGCATCGTTGCAGAGATCGACGGGGTCAAGCATGACCTGATCGGCAAGTCGACGGAGGAGATCGTTGATCTCGGCATCGCGCTGGTGCCGGAAGGCCGCCGGCTGTTCCCGAAACTCACAGTCGAGGAAAATCTTGCCCTCGGCGCCTTCCGCAAGACCGCCCGCCAGCGCATGAAGGGCAATCTGGAATTCTGCTTCGAAACCTTTCCGCGACTCGCCGAACGCCGAAAGCAGCTTGCCGGATCGATGAGCGGGGGGGAGCAGCAGATGCTGGCGCTCGCTCGCGCGCTGATGCTGGCGCCGAAAATACTTTTAGTGGACGAGCCCTCGGTCGGACTGTCGCCGCTCCTGGTCGGGCGCACCATCGACGCCATCCGCGACCTCAAGACGAAATACGAGCTGACCGTGCTGATGGCCGAGCAGAATTTCAACCAGGCCATCCGCATCGCCGATTCAGGCTATGTGATCGTGCATGGCGAGATCGCCTTTCACGGCAAATCCGCAGACGAACTCAATAACAACGATCTGATCCGAAAGTTCTATCTGGGGCTGTAGCTCCGGAGAATCTTGCCGCCGTTATCGCCGGGGATATGACGAACTGAGACTACCTCGGTGTCGCCTCACCGCCCTCGACCATGATGGTCTCGACCTCGCCAGCACCATTGCGGCGGAAGGCGGCAGCCTCGTTATATTCGTCGGACGTGAAGCAGGCGACGCCCTGCTCGAAGGTGGGGAACTCAATGACCACGAAACGATGGAACTTGTCCGGCCCTTCCATGATCTGAAACTTGCCGCCCCGCGCCAGCACCTTGCCGCCGTATTTGGCGATGATGTCGGGCACACGATCAGTGTATTTCTTGTATTCGACGGGATCGTTGATCTTCGAGCGGGCAACCCAATAAGCGGGCATTGCAGACTCCGGCATGTCTGGACAGAGCGCGGTGCGGCTATTTGCTCGCCGCGCGTTTCGAAGTGTGGATGCGATCGTAAAAGAGCTCCGGTGTCAGCCCCAGCAATTCGAACCGGCACAGATAACCCATCAGGAACGCATTCACGCCCATATCATAGAGCTTGCCGATATCTGCAGACAACAAGGCCTTGCGTTCCTCGTCGGTCAACTCGTATCTGGCGATGGCCGCAGCCGGATCGCTCTTCATCTGCGCGCGAAACGCGTGATCGCGCAGCGTTTCACGGAACAGATAATTGAGAGCATAGACCGACATGTTCAGGCCCCTTTCCAGGCGCCATAGGCATGGCCGTGCGCCATTTCCGGTGCAAGGAAATCGGGGGCCTTCCCGTCAATGGTGCCGAGCATAGCGATGATATTCAGTAATTCGCCGCCGGCGCTGCCGGCCGCCTGCATGCGCTCTTCGGTCGCCTGCTCGATCAGTGTGTCGATCTGGCTGTTCTGCAGATGGCTGCAGACCTGCGTGACCCAGTCCGGCGCCGGAACGCCGTCGGATGTGCCGCGCTTGATCTTCGGCCCCCAGACCTCCAGCGAAATACTGCCGGTGCCGATCACCGCGACCCGCAAGGATTCCGGCCATGACTCGATGGCTTTGCGCACCGTTCGGCCGAGGTCCAAGCAGCGCCGGGCCTTGGGCAAAGGCGGAATATGGCCACCGATAAAAACAGGGATCACAGGCGTCTTGAATTCCGGGGTGAGGAAATAGAGCGGAACGCCGATCGAATGATCGACCGAAAATTCCTGCACCAGCGACAGATCGAATCCGGCATCCACGCCCTGGCGTCGAATATGAGCTGCCAGCGCCGCATGCGAGGGGATATCATAGACCTGCATGCCGCCGCGCGGCTCGTCGGTCGGCCCCCTGAAGCGGTCGGTTACGCCGACCGCGAAAATCGGCAGGTTGTCGAAGAAGAAGGTGTTGAGATGATCGGTGTCGAAGATCACGACGAGATCCGGTTGCGCGGCATCGAAGTGTTTCTTCACCTCGGCGAAAAGCCGCGCGGTCTGGCAGTTCGGCCCTTCGGTCTCCACGCGCCAGGGAAAGAACGGCGTATGCGGAACGCAGAATGCGCCGACGATCTGAGCCATGAACGGGTCTCACAATTTGGTCCCACAGATAGGCAATCGCCGCCCAACCGGTCAATATGACCGCAGCGCCGCCGGTCACATGCTGATGTTACGCGCGGTCCGATAATACGTCCGAGGGAATCCATGCCGCGCAAGCTGATCGACATTTCCGTTCCGCTGGAAAACACCGCCTTCGCCGATCCGCCCGGCTATGGCCCGAACATTGAATATTTCGACCATAAGCAGACGGCGCCCGACGTCGTGAGGTTTTTTCCCGGGCTCACGGAAAGCGATCTGCCGGACGGCGAAGGCTGGGCGATCGAATGGATCAGATTGTCCACGCATTGCACAACGCATCTCGACGCACCGTGGCATTTCGCTTCCACAATGGATCACGGCAAGCGCGCCATCACCATCGACGAAGTGCCGCTCGAATGGTGTCTCAATCCCGGCGTCAAACTCGATTTCCGGCATTTTCCGGACGGCTATGTCGTGACCGCTGCAGATGTCGAGGCCGAGCTGAAGAGGATCGGTCATCAACTTTCACCATTTGAAATCGTGGTGGTGAATACCTCGGCAGGCGCGGCCTATGGCCAGCCCGATTACGTTTCGAAAGGCTGCGGCATGGGACGCGAGGCGACGCTCTATCTGCTCGAGCGCGGCGTGCGCGTCACAGGAACCGACGGCTGGAGCTGGGATGCACCCTTCGTGCACACCAAGGCGAAATACGCCGCCAGCGGCGACAAGAGCCTGATCTGGGAGGGTCACAAGGCGGGCCGAGAGATCGGCTATTGTCACATTGAAAAGCTGCACAATCTCGAACTTCTCCCGCCGAGCGGTTTCATGATTTCCTGCTTTCCGGTGAAAGTGCGCGGAGGCTCCGCCGGATGGACGCGCGCGGTCGCGATTCTCGATTGAGGCTCGACGCCTCCGCTGCGAGCCGTTAGGCTTCTCGCCATAAAAATGGCAGCCACATGCATGGCTGGCCGCTTTCAGGGAGAGCAGCCTATGGACAGACGCCAATTCGTCGCAGGCTCTGCCGCGACCGTCGCAGCCCTTTCCGTTCAGCCATCCTTCGCACAGGACGCCTATCCGTCGCGCCCGGTCACGCTGATCAATCCGTTTCCGCCCGGCGGGGCGGTCGACGTCGTGGCGCGGCCCCTCGCTTCGGTGCTGGAGCCGATCATCAAGCAGCCGGCGGTGATCGAGACCAAGGCCGGCGCAGCCGGCGCTGTCGGCGCGCAATTCGCCGCCAATGCAAAACCGGACGGCTATACGCTGCTGATGCATATCGTTTCGATCTCCGGCTTCGCGGAGGTCGACAAGCTCTTTGGCCGCCAACCCAAATTCACGCGCGACTCCTTCATTCCGATTGCGCGCTTCATCGCCGACCCCATGGTGCTGGTTGTCAACGATCAGCAGCCCTACAAGACGCTGAAAGAACTGGTCGAGGACACGAAGCAGAATCCCGACAAGCTGATCTTTTCGTCCTCGGGGCTGTATGGCGCGCTGCACCTTCCGACCGCCTTGTTCATGAAGGCCGCCGGCATCAAGATGCGGCATCTGCCCACCAATGGCGGCGGCCCGGCGTTGACCGCGATCCTCGGCAACAATGCGCAGGTGCTGGTCTCGTCGATCGCCGCGTCCAGCGCGCAGATGAAAGCCGGAAAGTTGCGTCCGCTTGCCTGTTTCGGCGACAAGCGCGCGCCCGCAGTGCCCGACGTGCCGACGATGAAGGAACTCGGTTACGATATCGAGTTCTATCTCTGGGTCGGCCTGTTCGCACCGAAGGGGACACCGGACAATGTCGTGTCATTCTGGCGGGATGCCGCGAAGAAAGCGGCATCGACCGAGCAATTCGTCGCAGCCATGAAGAATCTCGGCCAGGACGTCGCCTATCAGGATCAGCCGGAGTTCAAGGCATTCTGGGATGCCGACGCCAAACGGGTCGAAGGCGCCGTGCAATCGATCGGCAAGGTCGAGGGATAGGCCGCGGAACGCAGGGCCTCATCATGACGCTGCGCGCGGACCACATCGCCGGGGGCGTGTTCATCGCCCTCGGCCTTCTCGTCTTCATCATCGGATGGGATCTCCCGTTCGGCCGACTTTCGGCGCCCGGCGCCGGCATGTTGCCCAAGTTGATGGCGGGACTGCTCATCCTCTTTGCCATCGGCATCGTCGCTGCGGGGAGTGAAAGCGATCGCGTCTCGAAGCTTCCCTGGAGCGATGGGCTTCACGCCGCACAGGTCACGGCCATCACGGCCATCGCGATCTCGCTCTACACGACGCTTGGCTTCCTCATCACCATGTCCCTCCTGGTCTTTGCGCTGCTGGCGATCGTCGAACGCAAAAATATTCTCGCCGCCGCGGCGTATGCCTGCGGTCTCACGCTGTTCGCCTATTGGCTGTTCGGCATTGTCCTGAAAGCGCCGCTTGAACGCGGCATGTTCTGGTTGTGACCCGGTAATGGAAATTCTCGACAGCCTGTTCCTGGGATTCTCCGTCGCGTTGCGGCCGGACGTGTTGTTGTATGCCTTCATCGGCTGCCTGGTGGGCACGCTCGTCGGCATGCTGCCCGGAATCGGCCCTCTCGCCGGCGTCAGCATCCTTCTGCCGCTGACCTTCGGGCTCGATCCGACCAAGGCGATCGTCATGCTGGCCGGCATCTATTACGGCTCGCAATATGGCGGCTCGACCACGTCGATCCTGCTGCGCATCCCGGGCGAAGCCGCCTCTGTCATGACTTGCATCGACGGCAACGCCATGGCCAAGAAGGGCCGCGGCGGCGCCGCGCTCTGCATTGCGGCGGTCGGCTCCTTCATAGCTGGAACGTTCGGCGTGATCATGCTGACGCTGATCGCCCCGCCGCTGGCGAGCTTCGCGCTGCGTTTCGGCCCGCCCGAATACACCGCGCTCCTGGTGCTCGGCCTGATCTTCCTCGCCTATATGTCGACCTCGTCGCTGCCGCGCACCTTGCTGATGGCCGCCTTCGGGCTGCTGCTCGGCACCATTGGCATCGATGTGATGACCGGGCATTTCCGATTCAGCTTCGACATTCCGGAACTGGGCGACGGCATCGGCATTGTGCCGGTCGCGGTGGGCCTGTTCGGGCTCGGCGAAATCCTGTCGACACCGAGTCGCAACGTCACCGCGAACGTGACCCCTCCGAGGTTGCGCGACCTCCTGCCGACGCGCGAGGAATGGAGACAATCGCGCTGGCCGATCGCGCGCGGATCGGTGCTCGGCTTCTTCATCGGCATCATTCCGGGTTCGGCGCATATCATCTCCAGCTTTGCCTCCTATGCACTGGAGCGCAGGATCTCCAGGCATCCGGAGGAATTCGGCAAGGGTGCCGTCGCCGGCGTGGCCGGGCCGGAATCGGCGAACAACTCCGCCTCGACCGGCGCCTTCGTGCCGATGCTGGCGCTCGGCATCCCGACGGGGCCGGTGATCGCAGTGCTGATGGCGGCGCTGCTGATCCACGGCGTTCCGCCAGGGCCGACGCTGGTGAACGATCACCCCAAGCTGTTCTGGGGCTTCGTCGCCTCGATGTATGTCGGCAACCTGATGCTGCTCGCGCTCAACCTGCCGCTGGTCAGCGTCTTCGTCAGTGTATTGCGCATCCCCTACGCCTATCTCTACCCGATGATCATCATGTTCTGCGTGATCGGCGTCTATGAGGTGAATCGCTCCATCGTCGATGTCTGGATCATGCTGATCATGGGTGTGGTCGGCTATGGTCTGAAGAAATTCAGTTTCGATCCGGCGCCGCTGGTCCTCGGCCTCGTCATCGCGCCGATCTTCGAGATGAGTCTGCGGCAATCGCTGATCATGTCGGGCGGCTCCTGGCAGATCTTCCTGCAACGTCCGATCGCGCTGGCACTGCTCGGCGTCTGCGTCATCCTGCTGGCGCTCGCGGTCTACGGCGCGATCGTGGCGCGGCGCGACTGGCGGGCCAAACTGGCGGCGGCGGAAGCCGGCGAGTGACAGACGGAGCGGCTTGCATCCGCGTCCGTGCGCCTCATCCCCGATTCAGTTTTCAAACAGCCACGCAGACACGACTCATCGCCCGTATTTTTTGAGGCGCCGGGTTCGCCTTCCTTCTCTTTCCCTCTCCTGAACAAGAGAGGGGATGGTGCGCCGAAAGACGCAACCAGTCCGTAGGAGACGGCCTTCTCTCGAAGGCCGCCGCGTCTCTCGACGCACCACCCGGACAACTTGCGCCGTCCGGGCTCATTTTGCGGCGTTCTCACTGCGACGGCGGGCCGCGCTTCGGCGGGATGGGTTCGACCGGGAAGCCATCTCTCGCGGTCAGCCAGCTCCTGGCAGAGGCCCTTTAGTAGCCACGGGCGGAGCCCCGCCGTCGCCCG
>Ga0073934_10002709_pt1 | contig 35519 bp, 32 predicted proteins | sample LarsenN4metaG_FD_76834 | JGI IMG/M metagenome (GOLD analysis project Ga0073934, IMG submission 76834) | Hot spring sediment bacterial and archeal communities from British Columbia, Canada, to study Microbial Dark Matter (Phase II) - Larsen... ... | reverse complement strand
TCTGCCCCGAGCCGGCCGCCACCTCCAGCACCCGCACCCCGCGGAAGGCGGCCGGCGGCAGCCCCAGCGACCGGTAAAGACCGTCGCGGCGCTGAAAATGCGAAGCCGGATCGGCGTAGTTATAGCGCACCGGCGAGATGCCGTGCTCCTTGTAATATGACAGATGGCCGCCGGCGGCTCCGGATCGGGGGGAAACCAATTCCTGACCTTTCATGACGAAGTTGCTGCAATCGAAGAAACTTTAGTTTATGCACAACGTCAACCGTAAGTAGGCGGTGGGCATCCCCTGGCCGAACGGACATCAGCAATTCGGGCAAGAGACAATGCACAAGCGGATGACGCGCGATCCCGTGAACCAGCCGAATATCGACTTTGCGGAGACGCGCGGCGCGATCCGGCTCGGCCTTCTCAAGAGCCGCGAATGGGTTTCGGACCCGCGCCGCTTCCTGTTCTCGCAGGCCCGCTACAAGTTCGCCGCCAAGATGCTCTCCGGCCGCAAGCACGTCCTCGAAATCGGTTGCGGCGACGCATTCAACGCGCCGATCGTCATGCAGGAGGTCGGCCACCTCACCGTCACCGATTTCGATCCGGAATTCATCGCCAGCGCGCAGGCGCAGAGGCAACCGGAATATCCCTACGACGCCGTTGTGCATAATTTTCTCGACGGTCCGCTGCCCAAGCAATTCGACGCCGCTTATCTTCTCGACGTCCTTGAGCACATTTACGAGACCGACGAAAAGAAATTCATCGGCAACATCATGTCGTCCCTGACTGACGACGCGGTCATGATCGTGGGCATGCCCTCGCTTGAATCGCAGGCCTATGCGTCAGAGGGCAGCAAGGCCGGCCACGTCAACTGCAAGACCGCGCCCGACCTGAAGAAAACCATGCAGCATTTCTTCAGGTCGGTCTTCATGTTCAGCATGAACGATGAAGTGGTGCATACCGGCTACCACAAGCTGGCGCATTACATCATCGCGCTCTGCGCCCATCCGATCAGGCCCTGACCACCCCAGGCTCACCGTTGAAACACGATAGCCGCGATCTGACGCAATCTCCGGAAGCGCTCGGCGCACTCGTCCGCTCAAGCGCATGGCGCTTCGACAGCGCGACCATGCGCTATCGCGGCGAGATGTGCCACGTGGAGGACGTCTATGCCGACGCGCTGGCGATGCTGCGCACCGGCACCGACGACGGCCGGCGGCAGGCCGCCGAGATGTTCCGGGCGATCCTCGCCGACGCGCCCGAATTCGCGGAGGGCCATTTTCAGCTCGCACGCCTGCATGCGCAGACAGGCGAGATGAAGGACGCCGGCCGCTTCGCCGCCAACGCCGCCATCATGGCCCCCGAGAACCTGAATTATCTGGTCCTGCATGTCGCCATGCTGGCCAGCTTTGGCGAGACCGAGGCGGCGGCCCGCGCAATCCGGAATTTCCCCGGGCTCGCACGGCTCGACGTCGACAGACAGGCGCCGGAGGAACGTCTGGTCACCGCTTTTGTGGACGATTACCTGACCCTGGTGCTGCCGGGCCATGCCCTGCTTAATGGCCGTCTGGTTCCGCTCAGCGCGGTGATCGATGAAACCGTCGCGGAACTGCGCGACGCAGGCGCAAACCCCGGCTCTCCTGCGGCGGCGCGCTTGCGGCAGGTGCTCGCGCATCATCCGGCCTGGGCGGAGGCGCGGTTCTGGCTTGCCGAGATCGCGCGCCGCGGCGGCGACATCGATACGGCCATCGCGCTGTGCCAGGACGGCGAACGGCTGCGCAAGATGGATTGGCCGCTCTGGTTGACATTCGGCCTCGCCGAGGCGGAGCGCGGCAATATCAGACAGGCGCTGGGCTTCTTCGAGGAAGCGGCGCTGATCAACGATCATCTGCCCGCCCATGCGCCGAACGACCTGACCGAATCCGGTGCCCGCGCGCTCATCGGTTGGTACAGAAATGTGCTCGACGCCTTGCCCGTCGCTCCCGGCGCCTATAGCCGGCCGTGGCACTATCCCGAATTTCCCGAGATCGAATTGCGGCCGCGCGAACGCGCGCATTCGCGTTTCCAGCCTGAAGAAGCGTTCAAGGATATGGCCGGCGGCATCGCGATGACGTCGGCCTGGTGGACGCTCGCGCGCAACGACGTGCTGGCGCGCTATCGGCGCACCTTCCTTGGCCCATGGTGGACGGTCGCCGGCACCGGCATCGGGCTCGTCGGCATGGCGCTGGTCTGGTCGGTCATCTTCAACATGTCGGCCGCAGAATTCTTTCCGTATCTCGCGTCGGGCTACGCCGTGTGGCTGTTCATCGCCTCGACCATGACCGAGGGCTGTGCAGCCTTTACCGACGGAACCGCACAGGCCATCCAGCGCAACATGGATCTGCCGCGCTTCATCCATGTGATGCGGCTGGTGGTGAAGAACACCATCCTGCTTCTGCACACGCTGACGATCTTCGTCGTCGGCGCTGTCATCTTCGGCGTTGCGGTGACGCCGGCGACGCTGCTGGTCGTTCCGGCACTGCTTCTCCTGATCGCGAATGCAGGCTGGACCGTCTGCCTGTTCGGCATCGCCGGCGCCCGCTACCGCGATCTCGCCCCGGCCCTCGGCGCGCTCCTGACCGTCACCTTCTTTGTGACGCCGGTGATCTGGAAGCCCGATATGCTGCGCGACCGCGCCTGGCTTGCCGACTGGAATCCCTTCACCCATCTGGTCGCCATCGTGCGCGATCCGCTGCTGGGCGCTTATCCGCCCGCTCTCGCCTGGCAGGTTTCCGTCGGCGTCTGTGCGGCTGGCTGGATCGCCGCCGTGCTCATCTACGCCCGCACACGACGCCGCATCGTTTATTGGCTGTGACCGCATGGCACATATTCATCTCGAAGACGTCTGGCTGAATTACCCGATCTACAATTCGCATGCGCAGTCGCTGCGCTCGCGCATCGTCTCGGCGGCGACCGGCGGCATCGCGCGCCGCGCACGCGCCCGCATTCTCGAGATCCAGGCGCTGCGCGGCATCAGTCTCGATCTGAAGGACGGTGACCGGCTCGGTCTGGTCGGTCCCAATGGCAGCGGCAAGAGCACCCTGCTCAAGGTTCTGGCCGGGCTGTACCCGCCCTCCGAAGGCGTGTTCCGGCGCGCGGGCCGCACCGAAACGCTGTTCGAGCTGTCGCTCCTCGATATGGATGCCACTGGCTATGAGAACATCCGGCTTCTCATTGCCCTGCGCGGCTTCGGTCCGGAGAAGAGCAAATCCCTGATTGCCGACATCGCCGAATTCAGCGAGCTCGACAACTTTCTCGACCTGCCGGTCCGCACCTATTCCGCCGGCATGCTGGCGCGCCTCGGCTTCAGCGTCGCCACCGCCATCGAGCCGGAAATCCTCCTTGTGGACGAGGTCCTGGGCGCGGGCGACCAGTATTTCCTCAAGAAGGCCGGGCGGCGGATCGAGGAGATTTCCGAGCGGTCGCGCATTCTGGTTCTCGCCAGCCACAGCCTCGACATGGTGCGGCAATTCTGCAACCGCTGCGCCGTCATGCGGCGCGGCCGCATTCTGGACGAGGGTCCGGTGCAGAGCGTGCTGTCCCGCTACACCGCCTGAGCCGGTGGGAAATGCCGCCGATACCTGATCGACCCGCCCGAATTGCCGCGATATGCTGCCCCGCGTGGATGTGAAGGGAACGGCGTGAAAGTCATCGCAAAGAGGATGTTCGGCTCGCAAATGCCCGCGCGCCTGCTGCCTCCGATCAATCTCCTGGTCCAGGATGAGCTGCGCCGCAAACTCGCCCGGCGCCAGCGCGCCGACCATTATTATTTCGTGGATGTCGTCGGCACCTGCAATCTGCGTTGCCCCTCCTGCCCGGTCGGCAACTGGGACAGCCCTATGCCCAAGGGCATTATGGAGCTTCCGCATTTCCAGCAGATCGTGCAGACGATCCGGGGCCAGCACGATGCCGGCCAGCGTCTTTTCGTCGATCTCTACAATTGGGGCGAGGCGACGCTGCATCCGCGCCTCGCCGACATCATCAAGGATGTCAAACAGCACGGCATGGGCTGCGGGATATCGACCAACATGAACGTCTTTCCCGCCATGCGGGAGGTCGTGAAGGCGGCGCCAGACTATATCCGCATTTCGCTATCCGGCTTCTATGACGAGACCTACCGGCGCACGCATGCGCGCGGCAGCGCCTTCGCCGTCAAGTCCAACATGTACCGCCTGCGCGAATTGCTCGACCGCCACGCCAACAACGACACCGTGGTGCAGGTCGGCTATCACATCTACCGCAGCAATTTCCCGCGCGACTTTCTCAAGATGCGCGAACTGTGCGACGAGCTGGGATTCCTCTTCGATCCGGTGATCGCCTCCTTCATGCCGGCGGAGAAGGCGGTGCAGAATATCGACGGCCAGATCGCCCCAGGCGATCGCGACATTCACGACATTCTGGTCGTGCCCATGCGCCGCATCGCCGAGATCTATCGCGAGGAAGGCATCACGGTCGACGACTGCCATTACCGCAAGAGCCGCACCTCGATCAATTTCGACGGCAGCGTGTCGCTGTGCTGCGCGGTCTACGACCGCGACAAGATCATCGCCGACGATTTTCTCGCCGTCCCGCCCGAGGAATTGCGCAAGCGCAAATACAGCCACGACTTCTGCGGCAGCTGCATGAGCCGCAACCTGCATCTGCTCTACACCGCAGTCCCCGCTTCCGGCATCGAGAAGGAGGCCGAGCGCGTGCTCGGCCCGCTCTACAGCGAGTTCCTCGAGGAAAACCGCAAGATCGGCAGCTCCGAATACGTGATTTTCGACAACCAGTTCCTGTCCAAGGACGAGGCCTACCGGCGCGGCATGGACGCGCTGCGCGCCGGCGGCAAGAAGCTCGACGAGGCGGAGGCTTATTTCAACGCGCTGGTCAGCTACACGCCGGATTTCGGCGAAGGCTTCTTCCAGGCCGCCCGCATCGCCGAACGCAAGGGCGCGATGGCGCGCGCGCGCGAACTCATGGCGGAAGCCTCGCGCCTCGCGCCCGATCACGAGCTCTACCGCAAGGAATTCCTCCGGCTGACGTCCTGAGACGGTCGTTCCGCTGCGCCTGCACCTCGCCCTCGCCGCATGACCAAACCCGCCCTCTGGATCGCCAAGCTCGCGCTCACCCTCGTCATTCTGGCGGTGATCGTCTGGAAGCTGGATTTCGCCGCCGTGCGGGCCGCCTTCGTCTCGCTCGCGCCGGCAGCGATTCCCATCGCCTTCCTGGTCATCGTGCTGCAGACGGTGTGCACGGGCCTGCGGCTCGGCATCATCGTCTCCACCTTCGGCCAGCGCATCTCCGCCCTGCACGCGGTGCGCATCAGCATCGAGAGCATCTTCTTCGGCCAGACCTTCGTCTCCTTCATCGGCAGCGACGCCTTGCGGGTCTGGCGCGTGCGCCGTGCCGGCCTCAGCCTCGATCAGGCGGGCGAAGCGGTCGCGCTCGACCGCGTGCTCGGCATCATGGTCAATCATGCGCTGCTCTTGATCAGCCTGCCCTGGCTGCTCGCCCGCATCGACAACGAGGCGGTGCGGCTGATCCTGATCGCGCTGGCGCTCGCCGGCATCGCCGGCACGATAACGGTGCTGGTCTTCGGCTATTTCAAGGACGGCATCGTCGAGGCGGCGAGCCGCATCTCCGGCATCCGCCGCGCCAGGATCGCGGGCTTCGCCGCGCAGGCGATCACCGCCGGGCAGCATCTCCTGCACCCGCATCCGCGCCTTCTGCTCGCCACCGCCGTCAGCCTGCTCAGCGCGGTGTGCAACGCGCTGGTCTTCTTCGTGCTGCTGCTCGGCTGGCAGGTCGATCCGGTGACGGCGCTCTTGGCCTCGCTGCTCGTGCCCGCCGTACTGGAGATCGCCATGCTGCCGATCTCGATCGCCGGCTGGGGCGTGCGCGAGGGCGCCGCCGTCGTCGCCTTCGGCACGCTCGGCATCCCCGCGGCCGTCGCCTTCGGGGCGAGCGTGCTGTTCGCGCTGTTGACGCTGGCGCTCGGCCTGTTCGGCGGGCTGTCCTGGCTCATCGGCCGCAGGCCTCATCCGAAAGCCGACGCGCCAGAGCCGCTGCGGGTCGCCCCCCCGAAGGGTTGACGCTGAATCCCGCTATTTGCGCCTGCCGCGTGCTTCGGCCATTTGTGGGCGCCTGCAGACATACTCCGCGTCTGCCGTCCCGCCGGGTGAACCTTCTTTCGTTTGTCCGACACTTATGGATTATTGCCTCAGGTATTGATTGTTGCTGCGTCTTGCATTGCTGAATGAAAATGACAGAGCCTCCGACAATTCCGCGCTCGTCTCCGGGTGCCATGATCATCGATCAGCTGGTGATTGTTGAAGGCATGTCCGGCGCTGGAAAATCGACATTCATACGACAGCTGGCGTCGGGACAATTGCCGGCGGACATTCAAGCGCTGCTGCCACCGGGCGCAGACGGCTTTGAGCAACTCGATTGCGAGGAGCTTCCCGCCAGGATCGAACAATATGCAATGGCGGCAGCGTCGGCAGCGAGCCTGCCCAACGTGGTCATGCATTATGAGCTTCTATGGCCGCTCTTTCGCGGCAAGACTGACTACAGTGATGAACCTGTCTGTGCCGCGTTGCTGATGGCGAGGAAGATCACCGTCGTTCAAATTCGTCCACCATTGACGCAAATCATACAACAGCTGACCAGCCGCGATCCTTATCGCGGCGATGCGCATAAATCTTTTTCGGAAAGAATTGCGAGACGGTGGTGGGGCCGAACAAAGCGCATGGCAAGCGCGGTTGCAAGATTGATTCCGATGCGGATAAAGACGCTGGCCCCCATCAGTCAATTGCGACATGCGATCGAACGCAAGGTTCAGTTTCATAAACTGGAGGAGCAGACGGTCAGGAAAGTGGAGCTCTATCGGCAGCCGCACGACGCCGATTATTGGTATCGCACCTGGCAACGATATCTGGAGTCTTCCCTGCCTGGCGTGACACTGGACATTGTCGAAGTGAGACCGGCGGAAAGAAGCCGTGGAGAGCCATCTTCATGGGAGATCGTTCGAGTCCGGCGTCACGACGGGTAGCTGGCTGAGGCCAGGTCCGCGTCATTCGCCTCCTTGAACGGCCGGCATTGCGGGATCTCGCCCGCTGGCATCCGGAAGCTACAACGCCGCGGACGCTGGCGCGCGGCTGTTCGGCGGGCTGTCCTGGCTCATCGCCCGCAGGCCTCGTCCGAAAGTCGAAGTCCGAAAGTCGGAGCCGCTTCGGATACGCCGGAACCGCTGCGGGCGGAATGACCCAGATCAAGAAGGATAAACGCTGCGCGCAGGCGGGCCTTGCGAGAATGGAATTTCTGATCCCGCCCGATCTTTGGTAGGCAAAAAACCGCGAACGCAACTAATTTGCCGACCCGTCCTCAGGCTCGTTTTAGGGTGCTCAGGACAGTTTTCCGCGACCCGCAGCCTGGTGATTCTGCCGTGAGCAATCTCAACAAGGAAACGGTCCTGTCCGTACAGCACTGGACCGACAATCTCTTCTCCTTCACCGCGACACGCGACCCCTCCTTCCGCTTCGTCAGCGGCCAGTTCGCGATGATCGGCCTTGAGGTCGATGGCCGTCCGCTGCTGCGCGCCTACAGCATGGCCAGCGCCAACCATGAGGACAATCTGGAATTCTTCTCCATCAAGGTGCCGGACGGGCCGCTCACCTCGCGCCTGCAGCACCTGAAGGAAGGCGACATCATCCTTGTCGGCCGCAAGCCGACCGGCACGCTGATCCAGGACAATCTGCTCCCCGGCCGCCGCCTCTATCTGCTGTCGACCGGCACCGGTCTCGCGCCCTTCGTGAGCATCATCAAGGATCCCGACACCTACACCCGCTTCGAGCAGGTCGTGCTGGTGCATGGCTGCCGCAAGATCGCCGAGCTCGCCTATGGCGAGAAGATCGTCTCCGACCTGACCGGCCACGAATATTTCAGCGATCTCGTGCGCGGCCAGCTCATCTACTACCCGACCGTTACACGCGAGCCGTTCCGCAACCGCGGACGCATCACGCACCTGATCGAGAACGGCCGCCTCGCCAGGGATACCGGCCTGCCGCAGCTCGACCTTGCCGAGGACCGGGTAATGCTCTGCGGCAGCCCGGCCATGCTCGCCGACCTCAAGCCGCTTCTGGAACAGCGCGGCTTCACCGAAGGCTCGGGCAGCGAGCCCGGTCACTTCGTGATCGAAAAGGCCTTCGTCGAGCGCTGATCCCCCTGCGGGCGCGGAACCGCGCCCGCCACAGTCTCGGCAAATTCCTGCGACAATTTCCGCCGGAAGGCGCGGTCGCGCTTGAGACGCCATTCGCGGCTCATCGCTTCCCCGCGCGTCGCGTAGCGTTCCGCGTGCAGGAGCACCCAGACGCGGCCGCGGGTCGAGCGTGCCCCACGCCCGCCATTATGTTGGGTCAGACGCCGCGTGAGATCGAGAGTCCAGCCGACATAGGTCTTGATGCCGCCGCGGCCGGTGCTCCCGAGCACATAGACATAGCAATCCATGCGGCGATCTCTCCCTTGCGCGCCGCCGGGCCTCGACCAGCGGGCGAGCGAACATGCCGATGCGACACCTCCTGACGGCCCTGATGCTTCTCCTCCCCGCGGCAGCGTCCGCCGGCAATGCGGAAGGCGGGCCGAATCGGGTGCGCGGCGAATACGTTCGCCCGGTCGATCCGGCGCATCAACCCGTTTATGAGACGCTGCGGCGGCAGCGGGTGCTGGAGCGACTCTCCGAATTCCTCGCCCCGTTCCGGCTGCCGCGCGAGCTGGTGCTGAAGGTCGAGGGCTGCAACGGCAAGGCGAACGCCTATTACGAGGATGCCGTCGTCACCGTCTGCTACGAATATCTCGATTTCATCAACGCCAACCTGCCCGAGACCGAAACGCCCACCGGCCTCAAGCCGGAAGACGCCGCGCTCGGCCCGACCTTCGATGTGGTCCTGCACGAGGCCGGGCATGCGGTCTTCGATCTTCTCAAGATTCCGATGCTGGGCCGCGAGGAGGACGCCGCCGACCTCTTCTCCGCCTATGTGCTGCTGCAGCTGTCGAAGGAGGAAGCGCGCACGCTGATGCTCGGTATCGCGACGCTCGCGCGCAAGGAAGCGATGAACGACATGCGCACGCCGCCGCGGCTGAAGGACTTTGCCGACGCGCACGGCCATTCCGCGCAGCGCTATTTCAATGTCATCTGCATGGCCTATGGCCGCGATCCGCAGCTCTTCGCCGACGCCACGCACCTTGGCGAGCTCCCCGCCGACCGCGCCGCGACCTGCGGCACCGAATACGCGCAGTTCGAACACGCCTTCCATAGCCTGATCCTGCCGCATGTGGACCGCGAATTGTTCAACGCGGTGCGCTCGAGGAAATGGCTGCGGCCGGACGGTCAGGGGTGAAGCTGTTTCACGCCGATTGAATTGTCACGGCCGGGCTCGTCCCGGCCATCCACGTCCTTGACCTTGCTCGGCCTTGAAGACGTGGATGCTCGCGACATGCGCGCGCATGACGAACGCTTCCATGGCAATGCTGAAGCAACAAAACTCCTAGCCTTCCTGTACTTCACCCGTGTTGTGTATCCCGCACTCCGTCTTCCCCCGTCCCGCCCAGCGCCCATCGCGCACTGATTGTCCTGCGCCGACACGGCTCGTGCACGGCATGCAGCCAATCGAGGCGAATCCCGCACTCTCCAGTGGATGCCGCGGCAGACCAAACTCGTCGAACGCCCTGCGCAAGTCTTCCTGCGCCACAAGCGCCAGCGGATTGAATTTCAGCCGTGCGCCGTCCGCTTCCACCACCGGAATGTTGCTGCGTTCGTTGCCATGAAAGCGTTTGCGGCCGTTGATCCAGCCGTCGAATTGCGTCATCGCCTTCGCCAAGGGCTCGACCTTGCGCAACGCGCAGCACGCATCGGGATCGCGGAACCACAGATCGCGCTCGCCGTCGCGTTCGGCCACCGCGGCGATGTCAGGCCTGAGACTGCGCACGTCTGTGAGCTTGAGGCGCGCGATCAGCGCATCGCGATAGACGAGCGTTTCCTCGAACAGCCAGCCGGTGTCGAGAAACAGCACCGGGATCGCCGGATCGACATCGGCGACGTACTTGAGCAGCAGCGCCGATTCCGCGCCGAAGGATGAGGTGACGGCAAGCCGTCCCGACGGAACGGCGGCTTGCGCGGCGGCGACGATCTGCGACGGCTTTGCCCCCTGCAGGGCATCGTTCAACCATGCCGCTGCGTGCTTCAGCGCAACTCTGTCGATCGTCGCACCGGCGCCGAAGAGCGAACGTGCCTGCGCGGCCGCACGCGCGATCTGCGCAGCGGCGGCATTTGCGGCGTCACGACCGTCTGGCGAAAAGTGAAACTGCATCGACGAAATATCCCGTTGACGAGAATTTTTTTCCATTTAAAACAGAAAAATGAATCTGGAATAGAAAAATCTTCTACTCCAAATGAACCGCGTTTTGGAATGGCCGATGAGTCGCAGAGCCGAAATCGAGACGATTTTTTCTTGTGCCCGGTCTGAGCGTCGGCGCGCAGCCTCGCTCGCTTGCCGTCTCGCGCCTGCGCCCGTCACGGAATAGCGTCATGGACCGTCTCGACGAACTCGAAGCCCAGAGCATCTACATTTTTCGCGAAGCCTTCGCGCGCATGAAAAAGCTCGCGCTGCTGTGGTCGCTCGGAAAAGATTCGAACGTGATGATCTGGCTCGCGCGCAAGGCGTTTTTCGGCCGCGTGCCTTTCCCGGTCATGCATGTCGACACCGGCAAGAAGTTTCCGGAGATGTACGCATTCCGCGACCGGTATGCGAAAGAATGGGATCTGAGCCTCATCGTCGAATCCTGCCCGCCGATCGAGGCGGTCGACGACACGCTGCCACCGGCCGCACGCTCGGCCGCGCGCAAGACCGAAGGATTGAAGCTCGCGCTCGCCAAGCACGGCTTCGACGGACTGATCGCCGGCATCCGCCGCGACGAGGAGCCCACGCGCGCCAAGGAGCGCGTCTTCTCTCCGCGCGGCGTCGAAGGCCACTGGGACGTGCGCAGCCAGCCGCTCGAATTCTGGGATCAATTCAATGCGCGCCTGCCGCAGGGCGCGCATCTGCGCGTGCATCCGATCCTGCATTGGACCGAAGCCGACATCTGGCACTATACGCATCGCGAGAAAATCCCGATCATTCCGCTTTATCTGTCGAAGAACGGCAAGCGGTATCGCTCGCTCGGCGACGCCGACATCACCTTCCCCGTCGCCTCGCACGCATCGAGCATCGACGAGATCATCGCCGAGCTCGACGCCACCAAGGTGCCCGAGCGTTCGGGCCGTGCCATGGACCATGAATCCGAGGACGCGTTCGAACGCCTGCGCCAGTCCGGATATCTCTGAACCACGGTCAACATCACCAGCCCGGTCCGAAGCATCATGAACGCGCTCCTCTCGCATCCAGTCTCTTCCGCCCAGCAGGTCCTGCCGCGCCCGCTGGTGCGCATCGTCATCGTCGGCCATGTCGATCACGGCAAGTCGACGCTGATCGGACGGCTGCTGCACGAGACGGGCAGCCTGCCAGACGGCAAGATGGAGCAACTGAGGGCAGTGAGCGCGCGGCGCGGCATGCCCTTCGAATGGGCCTTCCTGCTCGACGCGCTGCAGACCGAGCGCGACCAGGGCATCACCATCGACACCAGCCAGATCCGCTTCCGCACTGCCTCGCGCGATTTCGTGCTGATCGACGCGCCGGGCCATACCGAATTCCTGCGCAACATGATCACCGGCGCGGCGCAGGCCGACGCCGCGCTTCTCCTTGTCGACGCCAGCGAGGGCGTGCGCGAGCAGACGCGGCGGCACGGCTATCTGCTGCAGCTCCTCGGCGTGCGCCAGATCGCCGTCGTGATCAACAAGATGGATCGCGTGAATTTCGACGCCGAGCGGTTCCGCGAGATCGAATCCGAGATCACCGCGCACCTGCGCGGCCTCGGGCTTGAGCCGGCCGCGATCATTCCGATCTCGGCCCGCCAGGGCGATGGCGTAGCCAGGCACACGTCTCAGACCGCCTGGTATTCCGGCCCCTCCGTGCTCGATGCGCTCGATCACTTCGCGCCGGCGCGTCCCGCCGCAGAACTCGCTTTGCGCCTGCCGGTGCAGGCGATCTACAAGTTCGACGAGCGCCGCATCATCGCCGGGCGTGTCGAAACCGGCCGCATTGCCGTCGGGGACGATATCGTGGTCGTGCCGACGGGCCAGCGCGCGCGCGTGCGCGCCATCGAAGCCTGGCCGGCGCCGGACAAGTCGAATGCGCCGCAATCCGCGAAGGCCGGGCAATCGGTCGGGATCACGCTCGACCGCGAGCTCTTCGTCGACCGCGGCCATGTCATCGCGCTGGCCGCGAATGCGCCGTCGGCGATCCAGCGGCTGCATGCGCGCGTCTTCTGGCTGCAGGCGACACCGCTCAAGGCCGGCGCCAGCGTCACCGTGCGCATCGCCACCGGCGAAGTCCGCGGCAAGGTGACGGCGATCGACAAGGCGGTCGATCCCGGCCAGTTGGCCACGGAAGGCACCGACGCCATCGCGCAGAACCATGTCGGCGAGATCGAGATCACGCTGTCACAACCGCTTGCGGGCGATATTCACGACGTCAACCCGCGCACCGGCCGCGTGGTGCTGGAGACGGGCGGCCATATCGGCGGCGGCGGCATCCTGCTGACCATCGACGAGCCGAAGGCGGAAGGCGCCGGCAGCAACGTCGTTCCGGTCCAGTCCGGGATCGGCATCGGCGAAGCCGAGCGGCGCTTCGGCCATCGCGGCGCCGTCATCTGGTTCACCGGCTTGCCCGCTTCGGGAAAATCAACTCTGGCGCGGGCGCTCGAACGTCGCATCTTCGAGCGCGGCGGCGTGCCGGTGCTGCTCGACGGCGACACTTTGCGAACCGGGCTCAATTCCGATCTCGGCTTTTCGCGCGAGGACCGCGCCGAGAATGTGCGCCGTCTTGCCGAAGTCGCCGCGCATCTGTCGAAAAGCGGCCTCATCGCCATCGTCGCCGCGGTCTCCCCGCATGCCGAGGACCGCGCCCGCGCGCGGCAGATCGCCGGCGAGGATTTCTTCGAGATTCACGTCTCCGCCCCACTCGATGTCTGCGAGCAGCGCGATCCGAAAGGTCATTACAGGAAGGCGCGCGCCGGCGGCATCGCTTCGTTCACGGGCATCGATGCCGGCTACGAAGCGCCGGCGAACCCCCAGCTTGCCATCGACACCGCTGCACGCGGCATCGACGAGTCCCTTGCCGGGATCGAGGCGCTGCTCGGCAGGCGGGGCGTGTTGCTCTGACATTTTCCGCCGGCATGGCCGGCACGATGCTCGTCCGTGCTGGCGCGAAGAAGACATGCTCAGACGGCCCGAGCATCCGCTCCTCGGCCTGAGCAACGCCGTCCTCGCAGCCGAGGAAGCGCATTTCTACGAGCATGACACGCCCGCGTCCCGCCGTCGGCCCGCCCCGCCCTAGGAATATGTGGCCGCCCGTTTGCCGAATTCTCGAGCGGTCAGAAGAAGTTGTCACACCAGCATGGTGACCGGGTTTTCCAGATAGCCCTTGAGCGCCTTGAGCAGCTCCGCCCCCACCGCGCCGTCCACCACACGATGGTCGCAGGACAGGGTCACACTCATCCGACTCTGGAAAACCACTGATCCATCAGCAGCTTCCGCCGGCACCCGCCGCGCCTCGCCGACCGCGAGGATGGTCGATTGCGGCGGGTTGATGATGGCCGCGAATTCCCGCACGCCATACATGCCGAGATTTGAGACGGCCGACACCCCGCCCTGATATTCGGCAGGTTTGAGCTTCTTCTCGCGTGCCCGCGCCGCCAAGTCGCGCATTTCGTTGGAGATTGTGCCGAGCGATTTCGCGTCGGCCTGGCGCACCACCGGCGTCAGCAGGCCCTCCTCCAGCGCCACCGCGACGCCAATGTCCGCATGCTCGAAGCGCAGGATGCGATCCTCAGCCCACACCGCATTCGCCGCCGGCACGCGCAGCAATGCCAGCGCCAGCGCCTTGATGATGAAATCGTTGACGGAAATCCGATACGCCGGCGCGCCATCCTTCAGGGGCGCCGCGGCATTCACGTCCTTGCGGACGGCCAGCAGATTGTCGATCACGACATCGGCGGTCAGGTAGAAATGCGGCACCGTCTGCTTGGATTGAGTCAGCCGCGCTGCAATGGTCTTGCGCATGCCGCCGAGCGGAATTTCGCTATAGGCCGCATCGGCATAGAGCGCCTTCACTTCGGAGAGACTCATACCCGCCGCGATCTGTCCGCCGCGCGGCTGCCCCAGGGCGGTCTGTACGTCGTTGGCGACGATGCGGCCATGCGGACCGGAACCCTTGATGCGCGACAGATCGATGCCGTTCTCTGCCGCGAGGCGCCGCGCCAGCGGCGTCACGAAAACGCCGCCCTGCCGCGCCGGGCCGTAATTGCGCTCGGGCGTACGCACTTCCCGGAATGGGTCCATGGGCGCAGCAGGCTTGGCTAGGGCGGATGGTCCCGAATTCCGTTCATCCCCGCGTAAGGGGGGATTCAGTACTGCCGGATTCCGGGTCCCCGCCTGCGCGGGGACGAGCGGAGTTGTTGGCGCAGCAGCAGCCTTAGCAGGCGCACTCGCAGTCGCCCCGCCTGCATCGGCGATCACCGCCACCACCGCGCCCACCGGCGCGATCTCGCCGATCTGCACGCGGATTTCCGAAAGCACGCCACCAGAGGTCGCCGGCACCTCCATCGACACCTTGTCGGTCTCGATCTCGAACAGGTTGTCGCCCGGCTTGACGGCGTCGCCGGCCGCCTTGAACCACTTGCTGATCTTGCCCTCGGTGACGGTCTCACCGAGCTGCGGCATCAGGACGTCCATGCTGCTCCCCGGCCCCTTACCAGTTCACCGAGACATATTGCGTCTCAAGAAACTCCATCAGTCCCTCGTGCCCGCCCTCGCGGCCGAGGCCGGACTGCTTCATACCGCCGAACGGCGCCGCCGGATCGGAGACGAGGCCACGATTGAGGCCGATCATGCCGAAATCGAGCTTCTCCGAGACGCGCAAACCCCGCGCCATGTCCTTGGTGTAGAGATAGGCCACCAGGCCATATTCGGTGTCGTTGGCGCGCTTGATCGCCTCGTCTTCAGATTTGAATGTCTGGATCGACGCCACAGGCCCGAAGATTTCTTCATTGAGCATCTTGGCGTCGTCGGACACGTTGGTGATGACGGTGGCGGGATAGAAGAAGCCCTTGCCGTCCGGCGTCTTGCCGCCGGTCAGCACCTTGGCGCCCTTGGCCACGGCGTCGTCGACCAGCTCGATCACCTTGTCGCGGCCTTCCTTGTTCACAAGCGGACCGAGCATCACCCCCTCGTCGAGGCCATTGCCCATCTTGAGCGAGCCCATCTTGGCGGTCAGCTTCCTCGCGAATTCGTCGTGCACTTTCTCGTGCACATAGAAGCGGTTGGCGGCGGTGCAGGCCTCGCCCATGTTGCGCATCTTGGCAACCATGGCGCCGTCGATCGCGGCATCGATATCGGCATCCTCGAACACGATGAACGGCGCATTGCCGCCCAACTCCATCGCCGGGCGGACGATGTTGTCGGCGGCTTCATGCAGCAATTTGCGGCCAACTTCAGTCGATCCGGTGAAGGACACGACTCGCACGCGCATGTCGTGCAGCATTTCCGAAACAACCTTGCCGGAAGAACGCGACGGGATGACATTGACGACGCCCGCAGGAACGCCGGCTTCCTCCAGGATCGGCATCAGCGCCAGCATGGTCAGCGGCGTGTCGGAGGCAGGTTTCAGCACCACTGTGCAGCCTGCGGCCAGTGCCGGACCGATCTTGCGGGTGGCCATGGCGGCCGGGAAATTCCACGGCGTGACCAGCACGGCAACGCCCGCCGGCTTGTGCTGCACCAGAATGCGCGCGCCCGAAGCCGGCGCGGTCGAGACCTGGCCGATATTGCGCACCGCTTCCTCGGCAAACCAGCGGAAGAATTCAGCGGAATAGGCCACTTCCCCGCGCGAATCCGGCAGTGCCTTGCCGTTTTCCAGCGTGATCAGCTTCGCCAGTCGCTCGGCATCGCGCATAATGAGTTCATAAGCCTTGCGCAGGATCTCGGCGCGCTCCCGCGGCTTTTTCGCGGCCCAGCCTGGGCCCGCAGCGGCAGCCGCATCGACGGCGGCCCTGGCATCCTCGACCGTCGCGCTGGCCACCGAGGCAATCCTGTTCTCGGTGGCGGGGTCGATGACGTCGAACCTTTCGCCGTTTGAGGACTTGCGCCACTTGCCTCCGATCCACAGATCGGTCGGAACGTTTGCGAGAAGATTGTCGTACATCGTCTTCTTCCTCTCAATTCCGCGTCTTCCCCGGCCGAAGAACGGACATTCGGCGAGTGTATCCGGCCTTTTCCTCAGCCCGGCTCGACCCTGCCTGCAAGCTCCGATCAGCTCCCCAGCGACCGCCTTACCGTCTCGGCGATCCGGTCCACCGTCGGCAGCACGATGTCTTCCAGAATGTCGGCGGCCGGCAGCGGGATGTGCGGCGTGGTGATGCGGACCGGCGGGCCGTCGAGATCGTAGAAGGCCTCGTCGACGACGATGGAGACGATTTCAGCGCCCCAGCCGCAGAGCCGCGGGTTTTCCTCGACCGTGAACAAACGATGCGTGCGGCCGACCGAATTCAGGATCGTCTGCGTATCCAGCGGCACCAGTGAACGCACGTCGATGACCTCGACATCAATGCCGTGCTCGGCCTGAAGTTTCTCGGCGGCGGCCAATGCGCGCGGGACCATCAAGGCGAGCGCAATGATCGTCGCGTCCTTGCCGGGACGGACAACCTTCGCGGTGCCCAGGGTATCCACGATCTCGCCGTCTGGAACTTCGCCCTTCACGGCGTAAAGCGACTTGTGCTCGAAGAAGATCACCGGGTCGGGATCGCGCACAGCGGCGGCCAAAAGGCCGATCACGTCGCGCGGCGTCGACGGGGCAACGACCTTGAGCCCCGGGATCATCATGCACCAGTTCTCGACCGACTGGCTGTGCTGTGCACCGAACCGCGAGCCCGCGCCGTTGCCGGTGCGCACGACCAGCGGGCATTTGGTCTGCCCGTTCGACATGTAGCGGCTCTTGGGAAATTCATTGGCGATGTAGTCGAAACACACCGCCAAAAAATCCGAGAACATGATCTCGGCAATGGGCTTCAGGCCGGTCATCGCCGCGCCCATGGCAGCGCCAAGAATGGCCTGTTCGGAGATCGGCGTGTCGCGGACGCGCAGGGGGCCGAACTGCTCGTAAAGCCCGACCGTCGCCTTGAACACACCGCCGGCTTTCGCGACGTCCTCGCCGAGGAAGACGACATCAGGATCGCGCGCCATTTCCTGTGCGATGCCACGCGCCACGGCATCGCGGTAAGTCAGTTCCGCCATGCCCAGCCTCCATCGGCGTAAACATCTGTCGTCAGAATATCGAGCGGCGGCATCGGCGCCGCCTTGCAGATCTCGGTCGCCTCATCGACGATGCGGCGCACATCGGTGTCGATCTTCGTCACAACATCGTCCTTGATGCCGAACTGCTTGAGGCGCTCGCGATAGACCTTGATCGGATCACGCTCCTTCCACTTCTCCAGTTCGCCCTCGGGCCGATATTTCGCCGGGTCCGCACGCGAATGGCCGCTATGGCGATAGGTCAGGCATTCGATCAGCGACGGGCCACCGCCATTGCGCGCCTTGTCGTAGGCGGCTAGCGCCGTGCGGTAGACCACGTCGGCATCGTTGCCGTCGATGACGATGCGCTCAAGTCCGTAAGCGGCCGCGCGGTCGGCAGCGGGATGCGGCACCGCCGTCACGTCGCCGATCGGCGTATATTCCATGTAGAGATTGTTCTCGCACACGAAGATCACTGGCAGCTTCCACACTGCCGCGAAATTGAGCGCCTCGTGGAAGGCGCCGATATTCGTCGTGCCGTCGCCGAAGAAGCAAACCGAAACGTCCTTGTGCCCCTTGTATTGCGCGCGCCAGGCAGCGCCGCAGGCGATCGGCAGATGCGCGCCAATGATGGCGTAGGAGCCCATCACACCATGCTCTTCCGAGGTCAGGTGCATCGAGCCACCCTTGCCGCGCATCAGGCCGTTGTCGCGTTGCATGAGCTCGCCCAGCACCTTCTCCACCGACACGCCGCGCGCCAGCGTATGCGCATGGCCGCGATAGGTGCAGAAGGACAGATCGCCCGGCTGCATGGCGACGGCGAAGCCGGCCGCGACCGCCTCCTGCCCGAGCGAAAGATGGCTCGTGCCTTTGACGAGGTTCTGCAGGAACAGGTCGAAAGCACGCTGCTCCGCTTCCCGGATCACGACCTGCGTTCGGTACAATTCCAGACGCTTTTCCTCGCCGATATCGTCGTTGAGGCCACCGGCGACGGCCTGTTTGGATGGTTTCATGGTGAACTCGTCCATGACGAATGACGATCAGCTTTCGAGACCGGTCGGGACGTTCTGCTTCTCGCTGACGAGCTTCATGCCTGCCAGTTCAGCCATGGTTTCCGCCATCTTTGCGAAATCCTCGGCCAGAATCTCCTCGGCGTTCGGCTGCGACAGTGCCTTGCCGATATGCTGCTGCAGCACCTCGCGGGTCGCCGCCGTCACGGGCATTGGCACATCGTATTCGCGGCCAAGTTCGAGGCCAAGATCGAGATCCTTGCGCAGCAATTCCGGCGTGAAGGTCGTGGTCCAGTCGAGATTGACCAAGGCCGGCGACTTGTACTTCGTGAACATCGATCCCATCACGCCGTTATTCATGAAGGACAGGAAGGCATGGCGCGGCACGCCCATCTTGTTGGCGAGCAGCGTGATTTCGATCAGGTTCTCGATCACGACCCCGAGCATGACATTGTGCGCGATCTTGCAAACGCGCGCGAGTTCGCCCTCTCCCACATAGGACACGCCCTGCGGCGCAAATGTCTTGATGTAGGGCTCGACGATGCGGAACGCCGCTTCCGGCCCGGAGACGACCGACGACAGCTTCCTCGCCTTGATCACCTTGGCATTGCCGCTGACCGGCGCCGCGATGAATTCGGAGCCGCGCTCCTTCAGACGCTTGCGCAATTCGACTGATTCCTCGACCGCGATGGTCGACGAATCGACCAGGATTTTTGGCGACTTGTCACCGCTGAGCACACCGTCTTTGCCGAAATAGACCTGCTCCAAGTCCTTGCCGGTTGAGACGATGGTGAAGAGTACGTCCACGCCGGCGAGATCGGACGGCTTGTCGACGATCTTGGCGCCTTTCGCCGCCAGCGGCTCGGCTTTCGAACGCGTGCGGTTCCACACCGCAAGGTCGTAGCCCGCCTTCACCAGCAGTTCGGCCATAGCCGAACCCATGCGGCCCACGCCGATCCAGCCTAGACGTTGCGCATTCGCGGTCATTCACAAAACTCCTTCATTCGAAGGCCCGGCGCATGATTGTAGGCCGGGCGGCATTGGATCAATTGAAGCGCAGCGGATCAGTATTTTGCCGAGATAGGCAGATCTTCCGCCGGGAACAGCGAGATCACCTTGCAGCCCTTGTCGGTGACCACGACCTCTTCCTCGATGCGGGCGCCGGAATAGCCGTCGGTCGCCGGACAATAGGTCTCGATCGCGAACACCATGCCTTCCTTGATCTCGGTCGGGTGATCCATGGACACCACGCGCGAGATGATCGGTCGCTCGTGCAGCGCAAGGCCGAGGCCATGCGCGAATTGCAGACCGAACGCCGACATCTCGTCGGGGAACCCGAATTCGGGCGCCTGCGGAAAGGCTTCGCAGATATGGGCGGTGGACGCGCCCGGCTTGATGCGCATCATCGCGTTGTCGAGCCATTCGCGTGCCTTTTTGTAGGCATCGCGCTGGCTGTCGGTCGCGCGCACGACGTTGAAGGTGCGGTAATAGCAGGTGCGGTAGCCCATGAACGATTGCAGGATGTCGAAGAAAGCCTGATCGCCCGGGCGGATCAGCCGGTCGGTGAAATTGTGCGGATGCGGATTGCAGCGTTCGCCGGAAATCGCGTTCACCGCTTCCACGTCGTCGGAGCCGTGGCGATAGAGGAAGTCGTTGACCATCGCCACGATGTCGTTCTCGCGCACGCCCGGCCGCAGCTTCTCGTTGATCAGATCGTAAGCGCCGTCGACCATCGCGGCGGCGCGGTTAAGCAGCGCGATCTCGTCCGCGGACTTGATCTCGCGCGCCTCCAGCATCACCTGCTGGCCGTCCTGGATCTTCAGCCCCGCCTTTTCCAGTTCGAACATCATCGGCGGCTCGATGATGTCGACGCCGACCGGCATGTCGGCGACGCCTGCTTCGCGCAGCAGCGCGGCGATTTCCTGCGCATGCCGCTTCATCAGGCCGAAATCGGGATGCACAGTGCCGCGCAAACCCACGAGGCCGGCCTTGCAATTCTCCGGCTTGAGCCAAGGGGCATAGAGCTTGTGATGCACCGCGGCAGAGCCGAAATCCCACAGGATCGGATCCGGGCTCGTGCGCGTCAGCAAAGCCCAGCGCGAGAGCTTGTCGCGCTCCCACTCGCCGATCTTGGTCGACGTGACGTAGCGGATATTGTTGACGTCGAAGACGAGCAGCGCCCCGAGTTCGGAATTTTCCAGCGCCTGGCGGGCGCGCCCGAGCCGATACTTGTGCAAGCGGCGATAATCGACGCGCTCCTCGAAATCGACCCCCATGATGCCAAGGGTCGGCAGCGCGCGGCCCCAGTTGTGGCGCGGATTGATGTCCTCGGCGCTGATCTTGCGGATCGCCTGGTCCATAGCGGCCTCCCGTGGGTTCGTTGCCCGGCAAATTTGGCAAACGTTTGCACTGCCCGGCTTGGCAAGTCAACCGGCCGCGGCGGCCGGTTCGAAGCCGGAACATCTATTCTACATCAATCCGCCTGCTGAGCATCGCGCCTGCGAGCCGGCTTTTTCAATGGCGCCGCCGGCAGGGCTCTGGTCGAGGCGCGCACCACAAGTTCGATCGGCAGAACGATGTGGTTGGCCTTGCGCGCCTTTTCCGGCGTCTTCAGCGCTTCGACGATCAGCGACGCGGATTCGAAGCCCAGCTTGTGGTGCTGGGCATGCACCGTGGTCAGCGGCGGCTGCAGGCGGTCGACCAGAGGGATGTCGTTGAAACCCGTGACAGATATGCCGTCCGGACAGGCCAGCCCCCGGCGCTTGAAGGCCGCGATGGCGCCGATCGCAAGCTGATCATTGGCGCAGACCACGGCCGTGAAACGATGCCCGCCAGCCAGCAATTCCTCGGCGCAACGCTCGCCCTCTTCGCCGCTGAAGGTGCGGGCGAAGACCACAAGGCCTTCCGCCTGGCTCACGCCCAGCAGCTTGCGGTAACGCTCGAAAGCACTGTAGCGCATGAAGCCGGTGGAGACATCCTGAGGGCCAGCGATGTGCGCGATCTCCCGATGGCCGAGCGAGACCAGATGGGTCAACAGCCGACGGATGCCCTCGTCTTCGTCATGCACGACGGACGAAACGCGCGCGTCGTCGGATTGGCGAATGATAGTCACGACCGGTTTGCCTTCCGTCAGGCGGGAAATCAGCGAGTCGCGCCGCTTGGTGGTGGCCAGGATGAAGCCGTCGACACCGCGCGAATTCAGCGTTTCCAGCACCCTCTCCTCGCGCCGCGCATCGTTGTCGGTGTTGCCGACAATGGAAACATAGTCGTGCAGGCCGAGACCGTCCTCGATGCCGCGGATGATGGGCGGGAACACTGGGTCGGAGAGATCCGGGACAACAACGCCGATGGTCCTGGTTCTGTTGGTCTTGAGCGTGTAGGCTGCCGCGTTCGGCTTGTAGCCGAGCCTGCGGCTGACGTCGCGGATTTGCTCGGCGAGTTTCGCAGACACGCTGTGGGTCGAGGCGGGATCGAGCGCGCGCGACACCGTCGAGACGTTGACGCCTACGGCTTTGGCCACGTGCTTTAATGTGACGCGCTTGCCTTTGTCCTGCACACGGGCCTCCCACCTTGCATTCATATTATTGCAGGAGGCGAATCCTTTGGCAATCGTTTGCGAACCGCGTTCTGACGCGGTTTTCGAATGCAGGCGCAAATCATCTCCTGCGCCAGGCACAGCGCGCGCTTCTTACGGTCCGCCGCCGCGGGGCCGGACGCCCCGCCCTCCCAGAGCCCGCTTCCGCAATTATTTGGATAGCGCCCCGACCATGCAACGTTTATCGATATCGCCACGTGCGTTGTCCGCAGAATATATCTTTGTTGCCTCCGGTGTGCGGCACTCCATAGAGCGGTCGACCCGCTCGGCCTTGTCGATGCTGACCGGTTACCGGGCGTTAGCGATATGCGGTACAGGCTCAGTCTGCCATTTTTCCGCCGATGAGATCGTTCATGATGACCTTGCTGCAAACGTGCCGTTCGACGCTTCTTGCCATCGCCGCCGCCGGCCTGACCGGCATGCCTGCCGAGGCGCAGGAAGCCATAGGCATGAAGCTTGAAGCCGCCGGCTTCATCATGCGGGAGGCCAACACGCCGAAAAAGCTCGAGCGGCTGAAGACATTGCCGCCGCACAAGTTCGTGCGCCGGATGAAGAACGGCGCCCCCTATTACATCTATGCCGACCCGACCTATTGCAAATGCGCCCTGATCGGGACTCAGGCGGCGATGAATTCGTACCGGGACATGGTCAAACCCATCACGCCGCCGCCCGGCTATCGCGACTTCGCCGGCAATATCAGCGGCTCCGGTGAATCGATCGTCCACGACATGATCGATGACATGAGTCAGGACGGCGACGCCCAAATGGAAGACGACATCTTCAATCTGGGGCCGTTGTGAACGACGCGGTCGGTGCGGCCTAGTGCCGGTGCTTTCTGAGCCGGAAAGCCAGCATCACCCAGGTGATGCCAAAGACGATCGAATAGGCGGCAATCGCCCAGATCAATCCGAGCGCGCCCGCGCCCGGCATGGCAATGACCAGCAGACCAAAAATCACTGACAAGGCGCCGCTCAGGATTAGCCACCACTCGTTGTCAATTTCCTTGCGCAGCTGGATGGCGCCGATGATCTCGAAAACGCCGTGCACCAGCGCCCAGACGCCGATGAACAATACCAGCACGATGGCGGTGATGCCGGGCCACAGGAAGGTGACAATGCCGGCGGCGATGCCGGCAATCCCAACCAGTACCAGCCACCAGGTCGGCATCGGCTTGAGACGGCCGGTAAAGGCGCCGATCAGCGCCAGAATGCCATCGACCAGCGCGAAAGCGCCGTAGAGCGCCACCAGTGCGAACAGGGTAATTGCGGGCCAGAGAAAGGCGAGAATTCCGAAGACAATCGAGAGAAGACCTCGCAGCAGCACCAGCCACCAGGCTTTGGCGAGCGCATGCAACATGGGCCGCGGCGTCATCGTGGGTGTTGCGGAACTGGCGGACATCTTTGCCTCCTTTTGCGCGGCACCGATACGCCCCAAACATAACAGCGCCGCCGGGCCCCATGCGCAAAGACGGGATGCGAACGAACGGGACGGTTAAGCCATCTCTGCCGTCATCGGCACAAAGCGACGTGAACTCACCATAACTCTACGTCAATAAAGACGATCCGGCGACACCTTCAACGCTTTCCGATGACAATCAGTTGCATCCGCCGGTTGGCCGGCGCATTCGGCCTGGCGCGATCCTGCAATTGCTCCTCGCCCAGTCCCAATGCCACAAGGCGCTGAGGAGAAACACGGAAGGTTGTCACCAATATCTCACGGATGGCGCTGGCGCGTTTCTGGCTCAGATCCAGATTGTTCTGACGTCTCCCGGCCGCCTCGATATGGCCAACAATCAGAAATTTCCGGTCTTGAAGATGAGGATGATAGAGCGCATCCGCGACCCGGCCGAGCAGCTTGTAGGATTCGGGGCGAACCACCGCGGAATCCGAATTGAACTGGATATCCAGAGTCAGTTGCGGAAGCTTGTCCAGATTGTCCACCAGCGGGGGACGATCCTGCGGCTTGCCCGGCTTCTTCATCCGCTCCAGCGCCTGTTCGTGGATCTCCTTCACGTCGATCTCCAGCGGCGCCGCGGGTGCCCGCAAGGCTTCGACAAAATCGTCGGCCGGCAGCTTGACCTGCGCGGCGGACGACAGCGGAAAAAACAGAATGGATGCGGCCAGCAATGATCCCAATCGCAGATGTCGCATCAGCAGAGTTCCTGCGCCGTCATGCCTGCCTCACCGGAAATTCGCTTCGGTTATGGCCTGGCTGCATCTCCAGCCAACACGCTTGGCCGACAACAGGCATTCGATGATCCCGCCATCGTCCTTCTGTGCTGCGCAAAGCTTCTTCGCATCGGCCTCGCAATGCTTGAGCAGACCGTTTCGGGCCTGTGCTCGCTTGTCGATCAGCGTGAAAACCTTGCCGTAAGTGTCGCGGCAGGCAACGCTCAATGTTGCCTGGTTGCGGCTCAGGCAATTCTTGAGGCGATTGCTGCCGAGGTTGACCCCGGCGCAGTGGGTGTCGATATCCTTGCCGCAAGCCGCGCCCAGCATATCGAGCGATTCAGTGAAACTGGTACTGGGTGCGGGCTGCTGCGCCCGTGCGGGCCAGGTGGCGGCAAGGATCAAAACCGCAATCACCGACGCCAATTGCATACATCCGCCCATCCTGGCCCCCCAATCAGGCCGTTGTCCCAATATCATCATTCTACAACTGAATACCGCGAAACTCATCCATGAATCACACGCGGTGACTGGGATATGACGCGGCGCTTGCCCACATTCATGATCGCGTCTCCCCCTTCGCATTCAGCGCATCGCCGGTCTCGATCACACGCAAGAGCATGGCGGACAGAGCGGCTCGCTCCTTGGCGGAGAGGCAAGACAACAGCGCGTCCTGGTGCAGGCGGAGGCCACGCTCAAAGCGCCGCAAGGCCTTGCGGCCTTCGGGCGAGAGGTGGATGGCGAAAGCGCGCCGGTCATTGCGGACGCGGCGCCGAACGATGAAGCCAAGCGCGAGCAGCCGGTCAACCAATTGCCAGAGCGTAGAGCCTTCGATCTTCAGCAGTCGCGCCAGTTCGATCTGCGTCAGCCCCGGATTTTCGTCGACCAGCATCATCATGCCGCACTGAACCGGAGTGATGGCCGCCTCCTCGTTCCCGAACTGAAGGGACCAATGCGTGGTGAAGACATTGCTGGCGCGGCGGAGCAGATATCCGACTTGGCCGGACAGCCGGCCAAGTCGAGCCTGCGGCGCAATATCCGGCACGGTCTTCGTCGCTGGAGGGCGTGTACGCCCGGGGCGAGCGCGGCGGCCTTTGCTATGCCGCTTCCGCTCGGCGGAATGGCTGGCTGAAACAGAACGGGAACCTGCCATGGGGGATAGTCCGTCCGTGAGCGATCTTGCACGGATGTAGGGTTGGTTGCGCTGGGTGAGACAATGCAGCCGAAGCCGATTCGGGACAATGCCGCCGGGCGGCAAACATGACACACGGGTCTTGGCCCCGGCTCAGGACGAAAAGCTCACGACCACGCACCCGGCTATACGCTCGGGGCAACCGCGGTCGAATCGCAAACGATTGCTTCCATGATCAAGCATCACTTTTGCTGCGTTGCAAAGATCGCTGCGCCTTGAGCCTTCGGCGGAACAAGATTATTAGGTCATCGAATTAATTTACGGACATGAGATGCCGATCCATTCGTCCGATCCTGTGGTGATTGCGGGCGCGGGCCCGAGCGGTCTTGCCTTGGCGCTCAGGCTCGGACTGGCTGGGCTTCCTTGCCTGGTGCTCGAAGCCGAGCCCGCCCTGACCCACGATCTGCGGGCCGGCGCCTTCCATCCGCCGACGGTTGAGATGCTCGCCGAGCTTGGGCTTGAGAAGGACATTCTCAAGCGCGGCATCAAGGTTCCGGTCTGGCAGATTCGCGACCGTATCGACGGCGTGGTTGCCGAATTCGATCTGTCGCTGCTGTCTGACGTCACGCGTTTTCCATATCGCCTGCATTTGGAGCAGCATCGCCTCACCCCGCTCCTGCTCGACCGGATCAGGCAAGCGGCCCCGTCCGTCACCGTCAAGTTCGGCACAGCGGTTGAAGATGTCACGCAGGATGCCACAGGGGTTACCTTGCAGGCTGGTGGCGGCAGCATCCGCGCCTCCTTCTTGATCGGCTGCGACGGCGCGAAGAGCGTTGTGCGCCAGTCGCTGAAGATCAGCTTCGACGGCTTCACCTGGCCCGAACGTTTTCTGGTCGCCAGCACCACCTTCGATCTGGCCACGCTCGGCTTCGCCGGTGCCGGCTATGTCGCCGATCCGGAGCATTGGGCAGCCGTGTTCCGCGTGCCTGACGACGGTCCGCCGGGCTTGTGGCGCATCGCCTATGGCACCGATCCCGAATTGCCCGAGCCGGACGTGCTCGCGCCGCACGAAATACAAGCACGACTGAAAATCATCCTGGAACATGCGCTCCCGCAGGCCGACGATTTCGCCTTGAAATATGCATCGACCTATCGCGTGCATCAGCGGGTTGCCGGCCGTTTCTGCGCGGGCCGCGTCGCCATCGCAGGCGACGCCGCCCATATCAACAATCCGCTCGGCGGGTTCGGACTCAATGGCAGCATTCACGACGCCATGAATCTCGGCGAGAAACTGATCGAGATCTGGCACAACGGCGCCGATTATAACGTCCTGTTCGATCTCTATGACCGGCAGCGGCGCCCGATCAACATCAAGGCAGTGCAGGCCATGAGCATCCGCAACAAGCGGCTGCTGGAAGAGAAGGACCCCGCCATCCGCAAAGTCTCTCTCGACGAGGTGCGGGCGACGGCGGCTGATTCGGACAAGGCCCGCGCCTATCTGCTCAACACCTCGATGATCAACTCGGTGCGGGAGGCAGCGGCGATCCGCTGACCCTGGCATCTGCGCGACAGCAAGGAACGAACATGCGTCTGTGCCGATTCGATGAGAACCGCTTGGGTCTGGTGCTCGGAAACGAGGTGGCCGATGTTTCCGCCGCGCTCGAGTTGCTGCCGCAGGTCCGCTGGCCTGCGCCCCCTGGCGATCTGCTGATTGCAAATCTCGGCAAGATCCGCAGCCGCGTGGGAGCAATTGCAGGCACGGCACCGCGCAAGCGCCTTGACCAGATCAAGCTTGAGAGCCCTGTGGCGAATCCGAGCAAGATCATCGCCGCGCCGGTCAACTACATGAAGCATGTGGAAGAGGCGCGTGCGGATGCCGGCATCAATTTCGGCACCGACATCAAGACCATCGATCACTACGGCCTGTTTCTGAAATCGAATACCTCGCTGATCGGTCCCGGAGAGGCCGTGCGGCTACCTGCGCTCGAGCGGCGCATGGATCACGAGATCGAACTGGCATTGGTCATCGGCAGGGAAGGCTATCGCATTCCCGAAGCGCGGGCACTCGACCATGTCGCGGGCTACGCCGTCTCGCTTGACATGGTGGTGCGCGGCACCGAGGACCGAAGCTGGCGCAAATCCTACGACACCTTCAGCGTCGTCGGTCCGTGGCTAACCACTGCGGACGAGGTAAAAGACCCGAACAATCTCGATTTCCGCATCAAGGTGAATGGCGAAACCAAGCAGGAATCGAACACGAAATATCTGATCTTCGGCCTCGCCAAGCTCATTTCGTATGCTTCGCAGGCCTATCGCCTCTATCCCGGCGACATCATCATGACCGGCACGCCGGAAGGCGTCGGCCCGGTCGCACCCGGCGACATCATGGATTGCTGGATCGACCGGGTCGGCGAGATGAAGGTGGCGGTGACGCTGGCGAGGTGATGCGGGTCAGCCCAGGCTCGGCAGCTTGAGGTGGTGCTCCTTCGCGCAATCGATCGCGGTCTCATAGCCAGCGTCGGCGTGGCGCATGACGCCAGACGCCGGGTCGTTCCACAACACGCGTTCCAATCGCTTCGCCGCTTCCGGCGTGCCGTCGGCGACGATCACCATGCCCGCGTGCTGCGAATAGCCGATGCCGACGCCGCCGCCATGATGGAGAGAAACCCAGGTGGCGCCGCTGGCGCAGTTAATGAGCGCATTGAGCAGCGGCCAGTCCGACACGGCGTCAGAGCCGTCCTTCATCGCTTCGGTCTCTCGGTTCGGCGACGCGACGGAACCTGAGTCGAGATGGTCGCGGCCGATGACGATCGGCGCTTTCACTTCGCCTCTCGCCACCATCTCGTTGAAGGCCAGTCCCAGCCGATGCCGATCCCCCAAACCGACCCAGCAGATTCGCGCAGGCAATCCCTGAAACTTGATGCGCGTCCGCGCCATGTCGAGCCAGTTGTGCAGGTGCCTGTTGTCCGGCAGCAGTTCCTTCACACGCGCATCGGTCCTGAAGATGTCTTCCGGATCGCCGGACAAGGCCGCCCAGCGGAAAGGGCCGATTCCCCTACAAAACAAAGGCCTTATATAGGCCGGTACGAAGCCCGGAAAATCGAAGGCGTGGGCGAGCCCCTCTTCCTTCGCCATCTGGCGGATGTTGTTGCCGTAATCGAGCGTCGGGATGCCCAGCCGGTGAAAGTCAAGCATGGCGGAAACATGCTCGACCATCGACCTCCTCGCGGCCTTCGCAACGCTCTTCGGGTCGGAGGATCGCTTGTCCTCCCATTGTTCCAGCGTCCATCCCTTCGGGAGATAGCCGTTGACCGGATCGTGCGCCGAAGTCTGGTCGGTGACCACATCCGGCTTCACCCCGCGCCGCACAAGCTCGGGAAACACATCGGCGGCGTTACCGAGCACGCCGACCGACACCGGCTTCTTCTCGCGGCAGGACTGTTCGATGATTGCCAGCGCCTCGTCGAGATTTTTTGCCTGCAGGTCGAGATAGCCGGTGCGCAGCCGCATCTCGATGCGGCTTGGCTGGCATTCGACCGCGAGCAACGATGCGCCGGCCATCGTTGCCGCCAGCGGCTGGGCGCCGCCCATGCCGCCGAGGCCGGCGGTGAGAATCCATTTGCCGGCAAGATCGCCGCCATAATGCCGGCGGCCGACCTCCACAAAGGTCTCGTAGGTGCCCTGCACGATGCCTTGCGAGCCGATATAGATCCACGAGCCCGCGGTCATCTGGCCGTACATCATCAGGCCCTTGCGATCGAGCTCGTGGAAATGATCCCAGGTGCCCCAATGCGGGACGAGATTCGAATTCGCGATCAGCACGCGCGGCGCATCCGTGTGCGTGCGGAAAATGCCGACCGGCTTGCCGGACTGCACGATCAGCGTCTCGTCGGCCTCCAGCGAGCGCAGGCCTGCGACAATACGGTCGAAACTCTCCCAGTCGCGTGCGGCGCGGCCGATGCCGCCATAGACCACAAGCTCGTGCGGCTTCTCGGCCACGTCGGGATCCAGGTTGTTCATCAGCATCCGCAACGGCGCTTCGGTGAGCCAGCTCTTCGCCGAGATTTCCGGCCCGCGTGGCGCGCGGATCACCCGCGCATTATCGATCCTGGTCATGACGTCACCTTCACGGAGTTGCGCGCCTCGGCGAATTGCACGCATGCGCGCAGGATGCGCAGCAGCAGGTTTTTCATCGGCTCGGCATAGGCGGCTTCATAGGGCGCCGGCCAGTCATTTTCCTCCAGCGGCCCCGCCGGCTCGCGCATATAGGCACGGCAAGCGAGTTCCATCTGCACCGCATGCACGCCCTCGCCCGGCCGGCCATATTGCCGCGTGATCCAGCCACCCTTGAAACGACCATTCACCACATGGCTGAACGACGAGCCCGCGGCGAGCCCGGCAATAGCCTCGGTCAATTCCGGATCGCAGCTCCGGCCGGAATTGGTGCCGATATTCATCTCCGGCAATGTGCCCTCGAACAGGCGCGGAATGACCGAGCGGATGGAGTGGCAATCATAAAGGACGACGTGGTCGTGAATCGTGCGCAGCCGCGCAATCTCGCCGCTCAGCGCCTCGTGGTAAGGCCTGAAATATTGCGCGCGGCGCGCGGCGATCCCCGCCTCGTCCGGCCCCTTCTCTTTATAAAGGGGCTCACCGTCGAAGGTCGTGGTCGGGCAGAGTTCGGTGGTCGTCTGTCCCGGATAGAGCGAGATGCCGGAAGGATCGCGGTTGACATCGATCACCGTGCGCGAAATGGCGGTGTGAATGACGGTGGCGTTGAGGCTGCCCGCGAAATCGTAGAGCCGGTCGATCCACCAGTCGGTGTCCTTGCGGGCGAGCCAGAGCGAAACGAGATCGTCCTGATATTCTTTGGGAATTGTCGTGCCGGTATGCGGCAGCGAGACGATCAGCGGCGCAGCGCCGCGCCGGACGGTGAGCCAGGTCATTGTCCTCTCCAGATACGCCGTGTCAGCGGATTGAATCCGACGCGGCAGACGAGTTCGGCCGGGCGCTCGATGTCCCAGATCGCGAGATTGCAATATTTTCCGGTTTCGAGCGTGCCGATCTCCGAGAGCCTGCCGAGCGCGTGCGCCGCTTCGCGCGTGACGCCGGCAATGATCTCGTCGACGGTGAGCCGGAACAAGGTCGCAGCCATGTTCATGACGGTGAGCAGGGATGTAATCGGCGAAGTGCCGGGATTGCAGTCGGTCGCGACCGCCATCGGAACGCGATGCTTGCGGAACAGATCGATGGGCGGCATTTTCTTCTCCCGCAGCATATAGGCTGCGCCCGGCAGCAGCACCGCGACGGTGCCGGACTTCGCCATCGCCGCGGCGCCCTCCTCGTCCGCGTATTCCAGATGATCTGCCGACAGCGCGCCGTATTGGGCGGCAAGTTTCGCACCGTGCAGGTTGGACAACTGGTCGGCATGCAGCTTCACCTTCAGGCCCGCCGCTTTCGCGGCGTCGAAGACACGGGCGGTCTGCTGCGGCGAAAAAGCGATGCCCTCGCAGAAGGCATCGACCGCATCCGCGAGCCCTTCCGTCTTCAGCGCCGGGATCATCTTGCAGACGAGGTCGATATAGGCGTCCTTGTCGGAGAATTCGGGCGGCAGCGCATGCGCGCCAAGGAAGGATGTGGTCACGTCGACCCGGCGCTCCTTCGCCAGCCGCCGCGCCGCGCGCAGCATGCGCGCTTCCGTGTCCTCGTTCAGACCATAGCCGGACTTGACCTCGATCGTCGTCAGGCCCTCCGCCATCAGGCGGTCGAGCCGCGCCAGCGCCGTCTTGACCAGTTCGTCCTCGCTCGCCGCGCGCGTCGCTTTGACGGTTGAGAGAATGCCGCCGCCGGCGCGTGCGATCTCTTCATAGGTCGCACCCGCCAGACGCAGCTCGAATTCATGCGCACGGTCGCCGCCATGCACCAGGTGGGTGTGGCAATCGATCAGGCCGGGCGTGATCCAGCGGCCATCGAGCGAAATGCGTTCCCGCACCTCCCACCCGGATGGCAGATCGGCCTGCGGACCCGCAAAGACAATGCGCCCACCCTTCGCGCCCACGGCACCATGCTCCACAACGCCAAGTCCGGGCCTTTCCGGAGACAGGGTCGCCAGCCGCGCGTCGCACCAAAGCGTATCCAGTTGCATGTGGTCTCTATACAGAATTGTGCCCAGCGCCGAAATCGTCTTTAGATGGACACAACCAGCCACCGCGGATCTGCATGACCGTACGCGCAAAGACCGGAACTGGCGGCGAGATGTCGCTGTTCTTCGATCACGCCCTGCTGCCGGACGGCTGGGCACGCGGCGTGCGCGTGAGCGTCCGGAACGGTGCAATCCTGGCCGTGCAGACCGGCGCCGAAGCCGGTGGCAGTCGCCGCGTCCCCGGAATCGCCTTGCCAGGCTTGCCGAACCTGCATTGCCACACCTTCCAGCGCGCCATGGCCGGCCTTGCCGAACGGCGCGGGCCGGCGCATGACAGTTTCTGGACCTGGCGTGAGGTAATGTATCGCTTTCTCGGGCAGCTTGGCCCTGACGATGTCGAGGCGATCTCCGCCTTCGCCTATATGGAAATGCTGGAGCGCGGCTTCACGTCGGTCGCCGAATTCCATTATCTGCATCACGCGCCGGACGGGCAGCCTTACGCCGATCTCGGCGAGATGGCTGCGCGCATCGCCGCGGCGGCGTCCGAAGCCGGGATCGGTCTGACGTTACTGCCCTCCTTTTATATGTATGGCGGCTTCGGCGGTGCGGTGCCCGTTCCGGGACAGCGGCGTTTTCTCAACGACCCGGACCGCTTCCTGAAACTCGTCGAACGCAGCCGCGCCATCGTCGCGCCCCTGCCGTCGGCGCGCGTGGGCATCGCACCACATTCGCTGCGGGCGGTGACGCCGGAAACCTTGAAACGGGTCATCGCCGCGACGACCGACGGCCCGATACACATCCATGCCGCCGAGCAAACAAAGGAAGTCGAGGATTGCGTGGCGTGGTCCGGCAAACGGCCGGTGCAATGGCTTCTCGATGAGATGAATGTCGACCAACGCTGGTGCCTGATCCATGCCACGCACATGACCAAAGATGAAACCGAGCGATTGGCCGGCTCGGACGCGGTGGCAGGTCTGTGTCCTTTGACCGAGTCTTCGCTCGGAGACGGCTTTTTCAACGGGCCGGAGTTTCTGGAGGCGCGCGGCCGCTTCGGCGCCGGCACCGATTCCAATATCGACATCGACGCCGCGGGCGAATTGCGGCAGCTCGAATACAGCCAGCGGCTTCTCCGTCGCGGGCGCAACATGATGACGACGGCGGAAAGCGAATCCACCGGCCGGCGTCTGTTTACGCAGGCGCTCGCAGGCGGCGCGCAGGCGCTGCAGCGCGAATGCGGCGCCATCGCTGCCGGCAAGCGCGCCGACATGGTCGTGCTCGACGCACGGCATCCCGATCTCGCGGCAGCCAGCAGTGATGTGTGGCTCGACGCCTGGATTTTCGTCGCAGGCCGTGCAGCGGTGAAGGATGTGTTTGTGGATGGCAGGCAGGTGGTCGCGGACAGGGTCCATTACAACCGCGACGCGATCGCGACGCGCTACCTCGCCACGATCACAAAACTGGCTCAGTCTTAAACTCCTGCCGCCAGCACCGCTTCGGCACGGATTTCCTCGGTCAGCCGCGCCTTGATGACGGAGAAGTCCGGACTGGTCTTGACCGTGTAATGCCGCGGATAGGCCAGATCGATACGGATATCCGCCTTGATGCGGCCAGGCCGCGCTGACATCACCACCACGCGCGAGGCGAGAAAGATCGCCTCCTCGATATCGTGCGTCACGAAAAGCACGGTCTTGCGCTCACGCTCCCAGATGCCGAGCAGAAGTTCCTGCATCAGCGCGCGGGTCTGGTTGTCGAGCGCGCCGAACGGCTCGTCCAGCAGCAGGATCGCCGGATCGTTGGCGAGCGCGCGGGCGATGGCCGTACGCTGCTGCATGCCGCCGGAAAGTTGTTTGGGATAGTGGTTGGCGAAGCTGGTCAGCCCCACCCGTTCAAGCCACTGCCGCACGATGTCCATGCGTTCGCGCTGCGGCACACCCTTCTCGCGCAGGCCGAAGGCGACATTTTCGGCGATCGTGAGCCAGGGAAACAACGTGTAGGACTGGAACACCATGCCGCGCTCGGCGCCCGGCCGTGTCACCGCATGGCCGTCGAGCAGGATCCGGCCGGTGCTCGGGGTGTCGAGACCGGCCACCATGCGCAGCAATGTCGACTTGCCGCAGCCGGATGGGCCGAGGATGGTGACGAAGTCGTTGTCGCCGATGATCATGTCGATCGGCTGCAGCGCGCGGGTCGGCGTGCCGCCATGCACGGCGGGAAAGATGCGCGAGACATTCTCGATACGGAGCTTGCTCATGACAAGCTCCACGGGAACAGCCAGCGGTTCACCGCTTTGAACAGATAGTCGGAAATGAGCCCGATGAAGCCGATCACGATGATCCCGAAAATGATCTGGCCCGTCGCCAGCAAGGCCTGGCTGTCGATGATCATGTGACCGATGCCGGATGATGACCCGATGAGTTCGGCGACGATGACGTAAGTCCAGGCCCAGCCGAGCACGAGGCGCAGGATTTCCGCAATGTCGGGTGCGGAAGCAGGAATGAGCACGCGGCCGAGAATCCCCTGGTCCCGGGCGCCGAGCGTAAGCGCCGCCTCGACGAGATCGCGGCGCACCGAGCTGACGGTGACGGCCACCATGAGAATGATCTGGAACACCGAACCGATGAAGATGACCAGCAGCTTCTGCAATTCGCCGATGCCGGCCCACAGGATCAGGAGCGGAATAAAGGCGGAGGCAGGCAGATAGCGGGCGAAGGAGACGAAGGGCTCGAGAAAGGCCTCGATCGGCTTGTAGGCGCCCATCAGAATGCCGAGCGGCACCGCGACAATGGCCGCGAGAATAAACCCGCCAACCACGCGCCAGATGGTGATGCCGATGTCGAAGGAGAAATTGTGCCGGGTCAGAAGATACCAGCCGTCCTTCAGCATGGTGACGGGATCGGCCAGGAATGTCGGCGAGACATAGCCGCCGAATGTGGCATAGGCCCAGCCGGCGACAAAGAGGACGAAGAACAGGATTCCGAGCGCGATGCGCAGCGGATTGGAAATGGGAGCGAGCGGGCGCATCGTTTCGAGAACACTCCTCCGTCATGCCCGGCCTTAGACCAGGCACCCACGTCTCAAAACCAGTTCAGATGAAGACGTGGATGGCCGGGACAAGCCCGGCCATGACAATATGGAAGCAAGGCGCAAGCCTACTGGATGAAGCGCGTGTCGGCGAGCTTAGACAGATCGGGAATCTGCTTGATCACGCCGATTTCCAGCAGCAGGTCGGCGGCTTCCTTGGAGAAGGTCGCGAACTCGCTTGCGAAGAACTTCTTGTTCGCCGCCTGATCCTGCCAGCGCAGATATTTCGCCGAGTTGCCGAACTGCTCGCCGGTCTGTTTTACATCGGCGCCCATGATCTCGTAAGCCTTGGCCTGATCCTTCTGGATCATCTCCAGCGCCTCGAAATAGCTCTTGGCCAGCGCCTTTACTGCCGCCTCGTTCTCGGCAATGAATTTCGGCGTGCAGCCGAAAGTGTCCATCACCATCGGATAGTCGAGGGTGGTGGCGATGATCTTGCCCGCGTCTGGCTTGGCGCGCACCGCCGAGAGATACGGCTCGTAGGTCATCGCCACGTCGTTCTGGCCGGCGATGAAGGCCTGCGCCGCCGGTCCCGGCTCCATGTTGACGACGGTGACGTCCTTCACGGTCAGCCCGTTCTTCTTCAGGAACCAGGCCAGCGTGAAATAGGGCGCGGTGCCGGGCGCGGAGGCTGCGACCGTTTTGCCTTTCACGTCCTTGATCGAAGCGATGTTGTTGCGCACCGCCATGCCGTCGGCGCCGTAGGACTTATCGAGCTGGAAGAGCTGGGTCGTCGCAACGCCGTTGGCATTCCAGACGATCCAGGTCTCGACCGTGGTCGCGGCACACTGGATGTCGCCGGAGGCGATGGCGAGATGCCGGCTCGCCTGCGGGATTTTCTTGATGGTGACGTCGAGGCCGTTCTTGGCGAAGATGCCGGCCTCCTTGGCGAGCGTGAGCGGCGCAAAGCCGGTCCAGCCGGAAATGCCGATGGCGACCTTGGTCTGC